>Ga0189285_100013_pt1 | contig 311101 bp, 292 predicted proteins | sample GEYOminimetaG_FD_130315 | JGI IMG/M metagenome (GOLD analysis project Ga0189285, IMG submission 130315) | Marine microbial communities from the Costa Rica Dome - GEYO mini metaG | ecosystem: Environmental > Aquatic > Marine > Oceanic > Photic zone | place: Costa Rica: the Eastern Pacific...
CGGAGCGTCCGGACGGTCGTCGCCATGCTCACGAACGATCTGGGTGAAATACTCAAAGGCCTTCTTGTCGTCAGCAGCCACGCCGTCGCCATGAGCGTACATTTCACCGAGTTTCCAGGCAGCCATCGGCTGACCGTTCTCGGCGGCGTATTGGAGCGATTGAAGAGCTCCTTCCTTATCGCCCGAATAGTACTTTCGAGCACCGCTCCGCAAAGCCTCCATTGGGCTAAGGATAGTTGAGGTCTCTTTCTCGGTAGAGGCCGGATCGAGAGCAAAAGCAGGCGCAGTCAAAACTGCCGAGGAGGCCACCAATGCCGCTGACAAGCATACCGCGGCAATCCGGTTTCCTGACTTGAAACGCAACGCATCACGACAGATCGCACCCAGCCCGGGTGTTCTCATGTTCAGCCGAGAATGTTGCACTTTCATATCGTTATTGTCCCACCGCACTTGGCGCATGCTACCTAACTCTCTCCGCAGCCTTCGTCACAAAGGCAAACGTCTCACTCTTGCTCACATCAGGCCTACACACCCATTTCGTCCATTCATTGACGCTCATGTGTCAAATACGGCAAAAGGGCGGTTCTCTTGCGGCCTGAGAAGAAACTGAACTTCAACCTTGTTGCGGTTGTCGCTTCAAGCAACTTCGGCCTCTATGCTACCTCAATGGGTGTTTCCGAAAAGTGGCCGAACAACGGCAAATTGCCCAAGTCTGTGGTTTGCCCCTCACTTCGTTTTGCCCTGTTGCAGGAATAACACAAGAATCCTCACCTGCTCGATAACACCATCGGAGTTTATGCAATGATGGTAATTCCAATGACAGCATAATCCGGTTGACTTTCGCTCCCCGACAGGCAAAGCCCTGCAGTATGTTGATGAATGTTGGACAAGCCGAGAGAGCGCTTTACCGTTCCGGGTTTGTCCTGCGACAATCACACACTGATTCGCGACCATTCTTGGCGCGGACATAACACAAACACTGACGGCGACCCCTGCATGAGCGCAAAAGACGACCTTTTTGCTGGAAACACGGCCCTTTCTGAAAAAGCAAAGGCGAAACCGAAACCGGAAGAAAAGGCGCAAGCTCGGCCTCAGCCTGTTGCTCCCGCAGAAGCTGGAGACTACTCCGCCGCAGATATTGAGGTCCTTGAAGGGCTTGAACCTGTTCGCCGCCGGCCCGGCATGTATATCGGCGGAACCGATGAAAAAGCGCTCCACCACCTCTTCGCCGAAGTTATCGACAACTCGATGGATGAGGCCGTCGCAGGACATGCGACATGGATTGATGTCACACTGGGCGCAGATGGATATCTGACGATTGTTGATAATGGCCGCGGTATCCCCGTCGACCCTCATCCGAAGTTCGTCGACAAGTCCGCACTTGAAGTCATAATGACGACACTGCATGCGGGCGGGAAATTCGACTCAAAGGTTTATGAGACCTCAGGCGGCCTTCACGGTGTTGGCGTGTCAGTGGTCAACGCCCTGTCCGAAGACCTTGTGGTTGAGGTGGCGAGAACCCGTAAACTCTATCGCCAGCAGTTTCAGCGCGGCAGACCGGTCGCCCCACTTGAACTGGTTGGGGATACTCACAACCGTCGCGGAACATCTGTCCGCTTTAAGCCGGATCCCGAAATATTCGGAAAGTCAGCCGGATTCAAACCCGAACGCCTGCTTAAGATGGCTCGCTCAAAGGCGTATCTTTTTGGCGGCGTTGAAATACGCTGGCATTGTGACCCAGCGCTCATCAAGGAAAAAGACGAGACACCAACCGAAGCGGTGTTTCATTTCCCAGGTGGTCTGAAAGATTTTCTGGCTGAGCGTCTGGAAAAAGAACGTCGCGTTGTCGACGACATCTTTGCCGGGCGCACCGACAAGGCCGGCAGTCACGGTTCGGTCGAATGGGCGGTTTCCTGGTTTGCAGGCGACGGGTTTGTAAATTCCTATTGTAACACTGTTCCTACCCCCGAAGGTGGAACGCACGAAACCGGCCTGCGCTATGCACTCATGCGCAGCCTGAAAGCCTATGGCGAACTCACAAACAACAAAAAAGCTGCCATCATCACCGGCGATGACATCCTAACCTCAGCCGGTGGAATGTTGTCCGTTTTTATCCGCGAACCCGAATTCGTTGGCCAGACGAAAGACAAGCTCGCCACCAATGAAGCGACCCGCATTACGGAAAATGCGGTACGCGATGCCTTTGATCATTGGCTGACAGCCTCCCCAAATCAGGCGAACAAGCTTCTGGAGTGGGTGATCGACCGGGCTGAAGACCGGTTGCGCCGCAGGAAAGAAAAAGACGTCGCTCGTAAAACTGCGGTTCGAAAGCTTCGCCTTCCGGGCAAACTGGCTGACTGTTCTGCCAACCAGTCCGACGGAACGGAATTGTTCATCGTTGAGGGCGACTCAGCGGGTGGCTCTGCAAAGCAGGCGCGGAACAGGTCAAATCAGGCCGTGCTTCCACTTCGCGGCAAGATCTTGAACGTTGCAAATGCCGGACGAGATAAACTGGCTGCGAACCAGCAGTTGGCGGACCTTGTTCAGGCCCTGGGTTGTGGAACACGATCTGCCTATCGTGACGATGATCTACGCTATGAGAAAATCATCGTCATGACCGATGCCGACGTAGACGGCGCACATATTGCCTCTCTGTTGATCACCTTCTTCTTCCGCGAAATGCCAGAGATGATCCACAACGGTCACCTTTATCTTGCTGTGCCGCCACTCTATCGGCTGACCCAAGGCGGAAAGACGCTTTACGCACGCGATGATGCGCACAAGGATGAGCTGCTTGCAAAGGCCTTCAAAGGCAAAGGCAAAATCGACATTGGCCGATTCAAGGGTCTTGGTGAGATGCTGCCTGCGCAGCTCAAAGAAACCACAATGGACCCCACTCGCCGGACTTTGCTCAAGGTAGGCGTCGAAAGTGGGTTTGAGAAAGAAACCGGCACAACCGTTGACCGTTTGATGGGTAACAAGCCAGAGGCTCGATTCCGTTTCATTCAGGAAAACGCCGAATTCGCTGAGGACCTGGATATCTGATTTTTTCGAAATACAACGCTTTTAAGGCCATTGAGCCAGTCAACCGGCACAGAACACAAAAATATCCTGCACGATAAAGCCCTGCGCAACATCACGCGATTTATTGCAAAAACAAGGCTATAAACGCAACTCTGTTGCAGAACCTTCATGTTCATCAACCAAACCGAGAAATTTCTCAGTGAATCAGCAGCAACTTTGTTGACAGCAGTAAATTGAGAGGTAGGGTGTGCGCGGCTTCACAAGGTATTGACAAAATACAGTGGCCGTAAACAGTTCACCAAATCTGGGCAATAAGCTCTATGACATTTAAAACCCTCGGTCTTAGCGACAAGGTCCTCTCAGCAGTTGATGCTTCGGGGTATACAGAACCGACTGCAATTCAGGCCGGTGCTATTCCTCACGTCCTTGAACGCCGCGATGTCCTTGGCATTGCACAGACCGGAACGGGTAAGACAGCCAGCTTTACCTTGCCCATGTTGACCCTGCTTGAAAAAGGCCGGGCACGTGCGCGCATGCCGCGAACCTTGATTCTCGAACCAACCCGGGAACTCGCTGCCCAGGTTCAGGAGAATTTCGAGAAGTACGGTACGAACCACAAACTCAATGTTGCTTTGCTGATTGGCGGTGTGTCCTTTGGTGATCAGGACAAGAAGCTCGATCGCGGCACCGATGTTCTCATTGCCACACCAGGCCGCTTGCTGGACCACTTTGAGCGCGGAAAGCTGCTGCTTCAAGGTGTGGAGATCCTCGTGATCGACGAAGCCGACCGAATGCTGGATATGGGCTTCATTCCCGATATAGAACGTATCTGCAAACTCATTCCGTTTACACGCCAGACACTCTTCTTCTCGGCTACCATGCCGCCAGAGATCCAGCGTTTGACAGAGACGTTTTTGCAAAATCCGGCCCGGGTTGAAGTTGCCCGGACATCTTCAACCTCAGAAAACATCAGCCATTATTTGCGGGCTGCTGAAGGCAAGGATTACGAAAAGCGTGCAGTTCTGCGTGAGCTGCTTGAAGGCGCAGAAGATTTGAACAACGCAATTGTCTTCTGTAATCGGAAACGCGACATTAGCACCCTCTTCCGGTCTCTTGAGCGCCACGGCTACAGCGTTGGCTCACTTCATGGCGACATGGATCAGCGAACCCGCATGACCATGCTCGACAACTTTAAAAAGGGTACAATCAAGCTTTTGATTGCCAGTGACGTGGCTGCTCGCGGCCTCGACATTCCCGAAGTTAGCCATGTGTTCAACTATGACGTTCCCAGCCACGCGGAAGATTATGTTCACCGCATTGGGCGTACCGGGCGAGCTGGAAGAACGGGCGTTGCTTACACCTTGGTCAGCGGGAGTGATCAAAAGTACCTGCAATCAATTGAGAAACTCATCGCTCAAGATATCGAGTGGCTCGGTGATCCGGTAGATTTTGAAGCTGCTCATCAAGCCCGTAAGGGTCGGAAACGCGGCAAAACCCAAAAGCCGACAAACGACAACACAGCTCAACCCGCGCAAGCAGAGGCTCAAAAACCTGAAGTCACGGATGATGTTAATTCTGGCGAGAGAAAGAAGAACGCCAGACCAAAACAGCGAGACACAATGAATACACACACAAAGAAACGTTCGGAAAAGAAAAATAACGAGCCTGCATTTAGTGGTGGTGTTCATATTCCGGCTTTTCTTTTGCGCGAGCCCCGCCCTAAAAAAGCATCTTGATATTTTTTACCTAATTATCGTCAAGTTTAACTAGCCATTAATTGTTACTGTAGAAATTACCAGTGTAAGCCGCCCGACGTGTGGGGCGCTGGTAGCGGCTTCTACGTGAGAATTCAAATGGCGGAAAAAGACGACTACGAGCGGACCATCGGCTACGGTGAGTTTGCCATTTCCTATATCAAGCGGAACAAACTGCCGGCCCACCCTCGCGCTTACGAGCTGTGGTACACCTATTCTTCTGGTTACAATCACGAACTTAATCGCGAAGTAAACAAGACGATTAAATCTGATGGTCAGTTGAATACCGAAGAGATGCACCGCATCTACAACAAGTTTCTCTCTTCAAACCGACTGGAAAGTAGATTGGAAGAGCTTGGTGAAAAGGTCTCCGCTGAAGTCGAGGACCTAGTCGACACCCTGCAACATAGTGCAGATACGACTTCTGATTACGGCGACCTTCTAGAGAAGGCCGGTGAAAAGATGAAGGACCTGAAGGACCCGGCCAAGATCCAGATGTTCGTTGCACATTTGGTCAAATCCACTCGATCTGCAGTCGAATCCAACCGGAAGTTGGAGGGTCAGCTTCTCGAGTCGAAAAATCAGATCCAGACGCTTCAGGCAAACCTAGAGACCATTCGTCACGAGTCTTTGACTGACGAGCTGACAACGCTCAACAACCGCAAACACTTCGATGGGTCCTTGGATCGGGCAATTCAGAATGCAGTTGAAACCGAAACAGGTTTTGCATTGCTGATGACCGACATTGATCACTTCAAGAAGTTCAATGACACGTTCGGCCACCAAACAGGCGATCAGGTGCTCCGCCTTGTAGCCTTATCAGTCAAGCAGAATGTGCGAAGCAATGATACTGCCTGCCGTTATGGCGGTGAAGAATTTGCCATCATCCTGCCGACATGCCCCAAAGCAAATGCCTGTACAGTTGCAGACAAAATTCGCGATGCGGTCAAATCCAAGGAATTGGTGAAACGCTCCACGGGTCAAAACCTTGGCAGGATCACGATCTCCATCGGCATCTCAACGTATCAATCTGGTGATACCGCCGAATCACTGATCTCACGCGCCGACCAGGCTCTCTATCAGGCCAAACATGATGGTCGGGATTGCGTTCGCACAGAAGACGATCTGGCACAGTCCTCCGAACAAGTGGCGTAACCGAACCAACTGCATGTTCGAATAAATTAGGCGGCAAATATTTTGCCGCCTAATTTATTCGGACCGAGGTGAAAAAGCACCCGCTACTTGGCGTCCAAACCCATTTGCCAAAAATCTGCTTCCAGCCAAGTTGCTTTTTCAAAGGTCTGCTGTAAACGCTCGTAGCGTTGCTCTGTCAGATAGACATCAGCTGTCCTGTCCATCCAAGCCCCAAAGGCCCTCGCCAGATCCTGATAGCCCTCGCTGGCATACTCCTCGATCCAGCGTCGATACGGGTTCTTTTCAATAAGGTCACCCGGTTGCGCCGATAACGCTGCGCCAATTTCTGCGTACCCCATAACGCAAGGCGCCAATGCCGTCTGCAGATCGAGAAGATCGCCTGCCATTCCAGCTTCCAGAACAAATCGGGTATAGGCCATTGTCTGGGTCAGCTCCGGTGCCGCCTCAATGTCAGCCCGAGAAAGGCCCCAGCCCTCACAAAGTTCCAGATGCAGTCCCATTTCGGAAAAAATGCCATTTAATCCGTCAAGCGAGACCTTCATGTCATCAACCGTCGGGCTCTTGTAAACGGCAAGCGCATAGGCCCGCGAGAACTGGATCAGAAACAAATAGTCCTGAACCAAATAGGTCTTGAATGCACTGAGAGGCAAATCGCCATCGCCAAGCTGTTTGACAAAGTCATGAGAAACATAAGCGGACCACGCAGCCGGTGCGTCCGCTTTCAAACGTTCAAATAAAGACAAGTTGGAAGTTTCCTGAAAGTACTATTGCTGCAGAACGCTTGGGTCCGCAGCCTGCAAGGCAACAGATTCTCCGCACCCGCAAGCAGATGTTTCATTCGGGTTTTTGAAAACGAATCCAGAACGGAATTTCGTCACTTCAAAATCCATTTCAGTGCCAAGCAGAAACAGAACAGCTGATGGATCAACAAACAGCTTTGCGCCTTTGTCATCGATCACATCATCTCCGGCCTGTGCCACTTCCACCAAATCCATGGTGTATTCCATGCCGGCACATCCACCCTTCTTGATGCCAACACGCAGCCCAAGCGCATTCTTGTCAGAATTATCGACAAGCTCTTTCACCCGCTCTGCAGCAGCTTCAGTCAGTGTCATCACCTGAAATCCGGCCATGAGATCCTCGTTTTCAAACTCGGCATATAACCTGAAATAGGAAGTCAGGTTAAAACTCAAAGGGTGTTGGTCAAACCGCCTAATACCAGTTAAGGGCAACCTTCGCTTCATCGGACATGCGGTCTGGCGTCCAAGGCGGATCGAACACCATGTCAACGTTGACCGGCCCGACACCAGCAACGGCGGAGACTGCATTTTCGACCCAGCCCGGCATTTCACCGGCAACCGGACAGCCCGGCGCCGTCAAGGTCATGTCGATATTAATCGAACGGTCATCCTCGATATCGACCTTGTAGATCAAACCAAGCTCGTAGATGTCGCACGGAATTTCCGGGTCATAGACAGACTTGAGCGCACCGATAATATCGCTGGTCAGCTGCTCCAACTCCGCTGCCGGAATGGCAGATGTGCTGGCGACTTCCGCCTGCATTTCTTCGCCGGCAGCGTTGGTATCGGTGGTTGTTTTTGCGTTTTCCATCACTCGAAATCCTAACCGAAGAACGCCTGCGCCTTTAAAAGCGCATCATAAAGAGCGTCCACTTCAGCCCGTGTATTGTACATGCCGAAACTCGCCCGACATGTGGATGTTACACCATATCGTGCAAGAAGTGGTTGTGCGCAATGGGTTCCAGCACGCACAGCCACTCCTGAGCGATCAATAATTGTTGCAACATCATGTGCGTGCGCTCCTTCAATCTCAAAGGAGACAATGGCCCCCTTGTCCGGCGTCGTCCCGAATATGCGAAGCGAGTTGATTTCAGACAACTTTTGATGCGCGTAGTCTTTCAGATCGGCTTCATGACGGGCGATGTTATCGCGCCCCACCTGATCCATGTAATCAAGTGCAGCTCCCAACCCGATTGCCTGAACAATTGGCGGCGTACCAGCCTCGAACCGGTGTGGTGGGTCGTTATAGGTGATGTTGTCCTCGGTCACGTCGAGGATCATTTCACCGCCACCACAGAACGGCTGCATGGCCTTGAGATGCTCGGTTTTGCCCCACAGCACACCAATGCCGGACGGCCCATAAACCTTGTGACCGGTAAAGACATAGAAGTCGGCATCAATGTCCTGAACATCAACATCCATGTGAACTGCTGCCTGACTGCCGTCAACCAACACCTTGATGCCCCGTTCATGCGCAATCCGGCAGATTTCTTTCACCGGAACAACCGTTCCAAGAACGTTGGACATATGAGTGATGGCGACAAGCTTTGTCTTGTCAGATAGCGCGTCGACGAATGCATCCAGATCAAACGAGCCGTCCTCACGCACATAAACCCACTTGAGGACAGCACCATTGCGCTCGCGGTGGAAATGCCACGGCACAATATTGGAGTGGTGCTCCATGATGGAGAGAACGATTTCATCGCCTGGCTCAAACTCGTGCCCCATCCCGTAGGACACCAGATTGATGGCCTCCGTTGTGGACCGCGTAAACACGATCTCATCAACGGTTGGCGCATTCAGGAACCGGCGCACTTTCTCGCGCGCCGCTTCATAATTGTCAGTTGCCGTATTGGACAGGAAATGCAGGCCGCGGTGAACGTTCGAATACTCATGCCTATAGGCATGAGAAACCGCATCAATCACCACCGTCGGTTTTTGTGCTGATGCACCATTATCCAGATAAACCAACGGCTTGCCGTAAACCTCACGAGACAGGATCGGAAAGTCCTGACGAATGAGATCAACATCATATGTGGCAATCGTATCTGCGGTTGCGACCGTCATCCGGCGCTGCTCCTCTTTAGCTTCTTTTTGCGAGCCAGTCGCGAACGCGGGTTTCCAGACCCTCGGTCACGTCTTCCTCGTCATATTCCTCAATTGCCTCGGAAAGGAAAGCCAGAACCAGCAGCGTGCGCGCTTCTGCCTCGGGAATTCCGCGGGCGCGAAGATAAAATAGAAGGTCTTCGTCGATCTGACCGCTGGTGGCACCGTGGGCACACAGAACATCGTCAGCAAAGATTTCCAGTTCTGGCTTGTTGGCCATCTCCGCTTCTTCTGACAAGAGAAGCGCCTGGGTCATCATTTCGCCATCGGTCTTCTGGGCGTGTTGCGCCACATTGATCCGCCCCTGATAGACGCCGCGCGCCTGATCATCCAGAACGGTCTTGAAGAACTCCCGGCTGTTACAATGTGCAACAGCGTGATCGACGATAAGTGTCTGATCCGCAAGGCCTTTGCCACGCGCCATGCTGACGCCGTAGACTTTGGCTTCCGAGTTCTCGCCCTGAAAATGAACGAACTGCTGGTTTCGGGTGAATTCCGGACCGGCAATGAACCCAAGCGACTTGAACAGAGCCTCCGCGCCAATATGGGCAATGGAGGTAAACAGACGCGGTGCGGACGCCTCGCCTATCATCAAGCGGGTCGTGGCAAGGGTTGCCTTGTCTGCAACCTGATAATCAAAGACCGCGTTGATTTCGCCAGAGCCGGTTTCGCCGACAAAGGTCTCCAGAAGGCGCAGGTTTGCCCCCTCCCCGACCTCAACCCGACAACGAGTTGTTTGAGCGCCTTCGCTGGCGGCCACGTGAACGATTTCAACCGGCTTGGAAACTTGCGTTCCCGCCTTCACGCTCAAAACAACGCCGCCTTGAACAAACGCTGTGTTCAGCGCCAGAAGACCGTCATTCGGAGCTGTTTTCGGATTCGCCAGAAGCGCTGAGCCATTTTCGCCGCCAAGCGCTTCAACAAAATCAGTGACCGAGACACCATCGGCTTCAAGCGCCGAGATATCCGAAAGGTCGCCAACAAGGCTGCCATTGGCAATGACCAGCTTGTAGCGCTCCAGATCGCCAAACGTATCAGCCGCAGCAAGAGCAGCTTCTGTCGCGGCCCGCTCTGCAGTAGCCGCAAGCGGGGCCGCGGATTTCAGGAAAGCCCGAAGGTCAGAGTATTTGTACTCTTCGACCCGGCGATGCGGCAGGCCCTTGGCCTTGATCTGCTCCAGCGCCGCAGAGCGCAGCGCGCCGATGGACACGGCCCCTGCCAGATTGTCTCTGGCAGCATCAAACCGTGCGATCAGATCACTCTCGCCTTGCGTATGGGCTATGGGTGCTGTGACGTTCATGTCCTTCTCCCGTTCGCCTTAGGCCGCGTTCACAAAGTCAGCGTAACCGTTCTTTTCCAGCTCAAGCGCCAGATCCTTGTCGCCGGTCTTCACGATCTTGCCCATGGACAACACGTGGACAACATCGGGGACAATGTGGTCCAGAAGGCGCTGATAGTGGGTGATGACCACCATGGCCCGGTCTGGGCCGCGCAGCTTGTTCACGCCGTCGGACACAACGCGCAGAGCGTCGATATCCAGTCCGGAATCGGTTTCATCAAGGACACAGAGCTTCGGCTCAAGCAGCGACATTTGCAGAATTTCAGCACGCTTCTTTTCACCGCCGGAGAAGCCAACGTTCAGCGGGCGCTTCAACATGTCCATGGAGACGTTCAAGTGAGCTGCCTGCTCCTTCACGCGTTTCATGAAGTCGGGAATGGACAGCGCATCTTCGCCGCGCGCCTTGCGCTGTGCGTTCATTGCCGTCTTCAGGAATTCCATCGTCGCAACACCCGGAATTTCAATCGGGTACTGGAACGCCAGGAACATGCCAGCCGCAGCGCGCTCATCCGGCTCCATGTCGAGCATGTTTTCGCCGTTGAACAGGATCTCGCCTTCGGTGACTTCGTAGTCTTCCTTGCCAGCGAGAATATAGGACAGCGTGGATTTGCCAGAGCCGTTCGGGCCCATGATGGCATGCACTTCTCCGGCCTTGATGGTCAGGTCGATCCCACGCAGAATTTCAGTTTCATCTTCCGCGATACGCGCGTGCAGGTTCTTGATCTCAAGCATTGTTGCCTACCGTTTCACTATCCGTTTTTTGTTCCGCCAACCGGCGCATATCTTCTGCTCTTTTGTTTTGCTTAGTCCGATATCGCCAAAAGCGCACGGCGACATAAGCAAAAACCAAAAAGCCCATCATTCCCGAAGCATAACCTGCGTAGCCAGCGAAAATGCCGAATACACAAATCAAAATGCAAATAGCGAAAAAGGCTCCAATGCTTCGTTCTGAAGCCTCTTTCTTTTGGACACGACACAAATGATCAAGTCCATCGCCGTCGTTTAGGGTCTGTTCCGCGGCTTTGATTTGGGTTAGCGCTACTGCCAACTCCTGATGAACATTTCCGCGGCCCATTATCATTTGGTCCCACTCGAATTTTGGTATTCCTCGGGTCAAGCCCGAGGATGACGACTTATTGAAATCACCCCACGCTTCCCTCAAGGCTGATGGAAATCAGCTTTTGGGATTCGACGGCGAATTCCATTGGCAGTTGCTGGATGACGTCTTTAACGAAGCCGTTGACGATCAGCGCCACCGCTTCTTCTTCGCTCAATCCGCGCTGCAGGCAGTAGAACATCTGGTCGTCCGAAATTTTCGAAGTCGTTGCCTCGTGTTCGAACTGAGCAGATGCGTTCTTGCTCTCAATGTAAGGCACCGTATGTGCGCCGCAGTCCTGACCAATCAGAAGCGAGTCACACTGGGTGAAGTTCCGCGCGTTGGACGCTTTTTTGTGAGCCGACACCAAGCCGCGATAGGTGTTCTGTGACTTACCCGCAGAGATACCCTTGGAGATGATCCGGCTCGACGTATTCTTGCCGAGGTGGATCATCTTGGTGCCGCTGTCGACCTGCTGATGACCGTTGGAAACGGCGATGGAATAGAACTCACCGCGAGAATTGTCACCACGCAGGATGCAAGACGGGTATTTCCATGTGATGGCAGACCCTGTTTCAACTTGTGTCCAGGAGATTTTGGAGTTCTTGCCGCGGCAATCGCCCCTCTTGGTCACGAAGTTGTAGATGCCGCCCTTGCCGTCCTTGTCGCCCGGAAACCAGTTCTGAACGGTGGAGTATTTGATCTCCGCATCGTCCAGCGCGACAAGTTCAACAACGGCCGCATGCAGCTGGTTTTCATCGCGCTGAGGCGCGGTGCAGCCTTCCAGATAAGAGACATAAGAGCCCTTGTCTGCGATGATCAGCGTGCGCTCGAACTGACCAGTGTTCTGCTCATTGATCCGGAAATAGGTCGACAGCTCCATTGGGCAGCGAACGCCCTCGGGAATGTAGACGAAGGATCCATCAGAGAACACGGCGGAGTTCAACGTCGCATAATAGTTGTCTGTGACCGGAACGACGGATCCAAGATACTTCTTCACCAGTTCCGGATGCTCGCGCAGCGCCTCTGAAATGGAACAGAAGATAACGCCCGCCTTTGCAAGCTCTTCCTTGAAGGTCGTGACAACCGAGACGGAATCGAACACCGCATCCACAGCAACCCGGTTCTTCGGCTCAACACCGGCCAGAATTTCCTGCTCTGCCAGCGGAATGCCGAGCTTCTCGTAGGTCGCCAGCAGCTCCGGATCAACTTCATCAAGGCTCTTTGGACCTTCGACAGACTTCGGCGCTGCCCAGTAATAAAGTTCATTCAGATCAATCGGCGGATACTCCACCCGCGCCCAGTCTGGCTCGGTCATCGTCTGGAACCGGCGCAGTGCATCCAGACGCCACTCGGTCATCCATTCCGGCTCATTCTTTTTGGCAGAGAGGAAACGGACAGTCTCTTCGGAGAGGCCCTTGGCGCTCTTTTCCGACTCGATATCCGTCACAAAGCCATATTTATACTGGTCAACATCGATGGCCTTCACCTGATCGATTGTTTCCTGCACCGCTGGCATGTTCGTCTCTCCATATACGCGGATCTTCCGTCCGCTGGTTTGTTAGATCGGTCAGTGCAGCGAGCCGCACTGAAATTCGTGAAAAGGGTCAGGCTGCTCGCGTTCGAGCTGCCGGATTAAGGCGGTCAACGATGACCGGCCAAAGTTCCAGAAATCGGTCGATATCTTCTTCGCACGTATCCCACCCCAGGCTCACACGAAGCGCGCAGCGCGCTGTCTCTTCCTCAATGCCCATTGCTGTCAAAACATGGGACACAGACACTTTGCCGGAGGAACATGCCGAGCCGCTTGACAGAGATACGCGCTCAAGATCGAAAGCGATCAGTGCTGTTTCAGCCTGAATGCCAGAAACCGCAAAACAGCTCGTATTTCCAAGGCGTTGTGCATCGTGCCCGAAGATCGCCACTTGCGAACACACCGCTGCAATGCCGCTCTCCAGCCGATCACGCAAAGCTGTGATCGCGTCTGTATCCTGTGCCTCTATATAGGCATCAGCTGCGGCTATTCCAAAGCCGACAATACCTGCAACATTTTCCGTGCCGGATCGACGCCAGTTTTCCTGCCCGCCGCCTGTAATCAATGGCGCTGGAACCCGCGCTGTCGAGCGAACAACAATCGCCCCCATGCCCTGCGGACCACCAAACTTGTGAGCAGACAGCGTTACGGCGTCTGCCTGCCACGCTTCGATATCAATGGGCATCCGGCCAGCAGCCTGAACGGCATCAACATGGAAGAAATGCTCGGTGTCTTTCAGCATGGCACCAATTTCGGCCAAAGGCTGAACAACTCCGGTCTCATTATTCGCTGCCATGACAGAGACAAGAGCCGGGCCACCGGCCTCCAACATCTCTTTAAGCTGGTCGAGTTTCACCACCCCGGCGGCGTCAACTGGCAAAACAGACTGGTCCTTGGCCGCGAATCGGCCTCCAGACACCACAGAGGGATGCTCAACCGCGCTGCGGATGAGCCGATCCAGATAAGCTGGAGCACCCTGGTCCTGCCACGATGGTGTAAGAACCGTCATATTGGCTTCTGTCGCACCGGACGTGAATGTCACCGCTCTGTTACGGGCACCGCACAATCGAGCGACCTGCTCCCGCGCCTCTTCGATTCTCCCGCGCGCCTTGCGCCCATGACTATGCACGGATGAGCCGTTGCCCGCGTCCATCATGACCTCAACCATCGCCTCGCGCACGCTTGGTCGAAGCGGCGCGCCAGCATTGTGGTCAAGATAGACAGACTTCTTCATCATCACCTCAAAGGGCAGGTTTCTTCATGAAACGGCCTTCTCTAACCTCAGCTGAGACCAAAAAAGACCAAATATTACGGTCAACTTCAGGGAATGCTTGAAATTTCCCGCGTTGATGACGATAACGGTCGCCAACCGTGTGAAACGAAGTTCGGATTAGAGCTGATGCGCCTCTTTATATCCGCCCCAAGTTTCGAACAATTCTAAAAAAGGTTCTAGAAACATGGAGCTTCGGAGTCAAGTTTAGACTTACGGGATTTCACGTATCCAGAGCAAAAATCACAATGCGCTTTGCCAACAGCAACGCCGATCATAAGAAGGACATAGCGCTCCATGCCTGAGGTGATCTTCAACGGTCCCGCGGGCCGGCTGGAAGGCCGGTTCCATCCTGCAAAGAAACGCAACGCACCCATCGCCCTGGTCCTGCATCTGCACCCACAATTCGGGGGCACGATGAACAACCAGATCGTCTATCAGATGTATTACATGTTCGCGCAGCGCGGCTTTGCGGTTCTGCGGTTCAACTTCCGGGGTGTTGGCCGCTCGCAGGGGTCTTTTGACCACGGTCAGGGCGAATTGTCAGATGCAGCCGCAGCACTAGATTGGGTTCAGACCGTTCATCCGGATGCCCGGGCCTGCTGGATTGGCGGATTTTCTTTTGGCGCGTGGATCGGCATGCAGCTGTTGATGCGCCGTCCGGAAGTGGAAGGCTTTATTTCAGTTGCCCCACCAGCCAACCTTCATGACTTCTCGTTCCTCGCCCCCTGCCCGTCTTCCGGCCTCATTATCAACGGCGAGAACGACAAGGTGGTCCCGCAAAAGGACGTGCAAACTCTGGTCGACAAGCTAAAGACACAAAAAGGCATCGTGATCGATCACGAAATCCTGCCGGGCGCCAACCACTTCTTTGAAAACGACGTGGATGAGTTGCTGGGCCGGTGCGGCGACTATGTCGACAAGCGCTTGGGCCTCACACCGGCGGACTACGTTGATATCGACTGATCTGTAAGAGACTTCAAATCAAGAAAAAAACCCGCCAGCTCGGCGGGTTTTTGTTTGCGATATGACCTTCCTACCCCTGCCCCTCGCCGACCACTATCATACGGAAGCAAGTTTCGGCCAAGCTATCACGGTTGAATAATTCAAAAAGTTTTATATTCATAAAAATACAATTATTAATTGCATTATCCCATACTGACCTAAATGGACTTCTGGAGATACGAAATGGCCGCGACGGCAAAACACCAGCTGATCTTCGGCAAACTTCTTTTTTTAGGCGTGTTGGCAGTTGGGATGATTTTGGGCTGTGTTTTTTGGCTCACGGCAAGAATCGATCAATTGGAACGCGAGAGCGCCGGTGACATTGTCCAGCTTCTTGTAACCGAACGAGTCAATCACGTTGAAGGGTCAACCGGCGACTACGCTTACTGGAGTTTCGCTTACGAGATTGTCAGAGATAACAACATTTCTTCAATTGAAGAAAACATCGGATCCGGAGCCACGGAAGGCGGCCTCTTTGACCAGATCGTTCTTCTCGATACCGAGGGCAAAATTAAACATGTCTATAACGCAGATAGTGGGGAAACCGAACCGGAAGCATATGACACCCAAGGTATTGAACCATTTCTAACCAGTCTGAGAAAAACCAAACCGGGTGATGAAGTTACAATCTCAGGAATTGGCCAGATTGACGGAACGTATGGTGCAATTGGCGCAGCTTGGATAACGCCTGAATACTATGAAGAACTGAATGGGGCAGCCCTGCCCATCATCGTCGGCATCAAATATTTCAGCGATGATGCATTGCAGGCGATTGCCAATCTGACGCAAGGCACCGGATACGCAATTACGCCAAAAACTGGAACGTCCGGTCAGTCGGCTGTTGAACTTGAAGGGCCTGACGGCTCCACAATAGCCCAGCTCGTCTGGTCACCTCAAAATCTCGGCACGGTGTTGCGCAAAGAGATTATGCCGGGAATTTTGCTGGTATGCTTCGGCATCTTCGCGATTTGTGTGTCGGCCGCGCGCTACTTTCATAAGCAGAGCAAAGCACTCGACCGCGCGATGACAATTGCTTCAACCGATCAGCTGACAGGCCTCCTGAACCGTTCCGGTTTAACCAATGTTCTTGCGCACTCGGAACTTTCGACAAATCTGGATGCAGGCACAGCCGCAGTTCTCTATCTTGATCTCAATGATTTCAAGAAGCTGAACGACAAGCACGGCCACAAAGTTGGCGACTATGCGCTGAAGATTACAGCTGAGCGCCTGAAACAGGCTGTCCGATCTGAAGACTATGTTATCCGGCTTGGAGGGGATGAGTTCATTGCCATTGTGCTCGACAAAAAGCCGGAATTGGCCGCAAAATCAATATCAGATTGCCTGATGATGTCCTTCAAAGAGCCAATGATCTATGCGGAACTGGAGTTGGTACTCACTCCCTCATTGGGCGTTGCGATAGCAACTCCGGGAATGACTTGGGATACACTGCTCGGGCAGGCAGACGAAGCTATGTATCGGGCGAAACGAAAAAAGCAGAAAACAGCGGAAGTTTTCGTCGAAGACGATTACGACCACCTTTTTCAATCGGGAATGAAAGCGGCGGCCACCTAACGCTTACCAATTGTCTGGCGCTTCGACACGGGCCTCTTCCACAAGTGTTGCGAAGTCCTGAGATGTCAGGGACTTCAAAAACGCCTCAAGGTCGGCAAGATCATTTTTCTCAAGGCCGAGGGGCTGGATGAGCGGACTTTGCTGATCATGCAGAGCTCCGCCGCCATTATAAAACGCCAACACATCTTCCAAGCGGGCAAATCCGCCATCGTGCATGTAAGGTCGGGTCAGTTCGATGTTGCGAAGGGACGGAGTTCGAAACTTCCAACTGTCAGCAGGGTCTTGTGTCACTTCATACCGCCCGAGGTCGGGCAACACGGGTCCGGAGACGTCGTCTAATTGTTTGCGGGACATGTGAAACACAACGCCTGGAGATACCTCTAAAGGTTGGGTTGCTGGCGGGTTTTGTCTTTCTTGCTCCCTCATCCAGCCATAGCCAGTGTCGTGAAAGGACTGGTCTGTAAAGACCGCGTCCTCTTGCCCTACCAAATGACACTGACTGCACCCTGCCTTGCCGCTGAAAAGCGCAAACCCGCGTTTGGCACTTTCATCTAAAGCCGTCTCGTCACCACCATACTTCCACTGATCAAACGGACTGTTCGCGGCAATCAAAGAGCGCTGATAGCCTGCAAGAGCCTGACCGATTCTTTGCAGCGTGGCAGGCCCGCCAAATGCCGCTTCGAATTTCTTTTCATAGTCTGGCAGGCTTTTAACCAGCTCCACCACATAGCCGATAGAAGGGTTTGCCATCTCGTTCTTGGCGATCAGAGGAGACACAAATTGCGTTTCCAAAGCCGTCTCACGGCCATCGACAAACAGTGTTTTGTAATACCCCACATTGACCAGACTGGGTGCATTGCGCCTGAGACTGCGCCCTTCCAGCCCTACCGCCCGCTGTAGTTCATAGTTTCCAAACCCCTGCTCCGGAATGTGACACATGCCGCATGACATGGTCCTATTCAGGGACAATCGGCGATCAAAGAACAATTTGCGACCGAGTCGTATCTTTTCAGCACTAGGCGGGTTGTCCGAAGGATGATCTAGCATGGGAAGTCCGAGGGCTCCGCCGGTTTTGCGGGCAACTGCTGCCTCCGCCCAGTCTCCTGCCAACGCAGTTGAGCCATAGGACAAGAACATGGCACATCCGAGCACAAACCACTTAAGCGCAGGCCAGCCGATCACGAGCCCTTCGCCTCCAACAACAGCGTTTCGACATCGCTCATGAGCAAACGTGGGTCGATCATTCCAAGCCCATAGACATTTCGAATGCGGCCCTGCTCGTCCACCAAATACATCCGCAAAAGGTGATTGATGGTGTCACTATCAGCAACACGCATTACGGATTGCCCAAACCCATCCAGCACTGGCTTGAGTTCTTCATCCCCTGTCGAGGTCAAAAAGTGCCAATCCAGCTTTTGATCTGCTTTGGGGTCCGAGTTCACCGGAAAAGCAAAGCTCTCAAGAGCCTCCGGCGTATCTCGCTCCGGGTCAAAACTGATCGTGACAAGCTGCAAATGGTCCTTCAAACCCGGGGCCATTGCACTCCCATCAAACACTTCAAACAGTGTCGAGAGAGCAACCGGGCACCCATTTGTATCCGAGCAAAGAAGATAAACGAAGCTGACCAGTGACATCCGGCCTTTCAGCAGCGGGCCAAGCTCAACGTGTTCGCCGCGCATATCAACAAGCTTGCCGCCGGGAGCCTGCTTCAAACTCGGCAGCTCATAGGTTCCCGCTTTTGGTGCCACAAAATCATACTCGGCTGTTCGGGGAAAAAGCGCAGACAAGTTCTCCAGCCCACCTGCTCCAACCGACATTTCAGGTCGGGTTTCCGCCGTTGTCTCATTTGGAGGCACGATGACCACAACGCTTGCTGCAATCGCCAATATGGCGAATGCCGCGCCAACCAGCGCGATGTGACCATCGGTCCGTTTTTTTCGACCAATAAACTGACTAAGGGTGGCTCCGCCCATAAGCACCGCTCCCCACTCCGAATATGAAGACCGGGCGGCTTACTCAGCCACCCGAAAGTGAGAGGTTATCAGCTGCCGTAAAGCTCGCCCGATCCGAACCGCATGATGTGAGCACGGCCCAGACCTTCCTCATAAAAGTCCAGTTCAAACTGAAGCTTCAGGTCTTTTCCATCCCAATCATAGGCCTTGAGATACTGATCGTCTGACTCAGCCTTCTTGTCCCACTGGGCCAGCAAAGAGCTGGTGAAATAGACCCGCTCACCATCCCAGCTCTGCGAGACCATGTTCACCTGATCGGCAATCACCTTCTCGTAAATCTGCTTGGGCGCATGAGGGTCAGAGATATCAAACAGGCGCGTTTTACCGTCCATGAACGTGTTGATCCAAAGGCGCGTGTCATCGGCAGAGATCGAAATGTCTACCGGCAGCGGGATGGATGCCGGGTCGCCAATATCCGCGACTTCTTTCGCATGCCATTCGTTATTGTCATCTGCATGGATCAGCCACAGCTTGGAGGTCAAGGCTGCAGTGGTGAAGGCGTAGTTGTTCTCAGGACCCCATGCGAATCGGATCTCAAGCGGTGCACCGGGAACATGCATCACCTTTTTCGGCTTGCGCGAGTGCAAATCCCACTGAACGACAGTCTGCCCAAAGCGTTTCATGGCTTCGGCATCTTCCAGCATCTGGCCAAAGTCCATCATATAGTTGGACCAGCCCGTGAAAGACGAACTCAGCATCACGTTTTTGCGAATGAGAGCGCGGACATCATAGCCGTAGCCGTCAACCACATCGCTGGCAATCTTCGCCCCGCGCGGGTCTTCAGCTGTCGGCATCCAATGGGTGGCGATATACTCGCCCTCATTGGAGTATTCCACCAATGCCGTACGTCCACCGTGATCTTTGTCGTTGGACAATGCTGAAATCATCATCCGTCCAGGTAGGCCATAAAACGTATGAGGCCCGACAGCACCGCCTGTGTCTTTCACAAAGGTATCGATCGTCTTGGCAAGCGTCGGTTTGCCCGGATCTGAATGAACATCAAAGATGAAAATCTTGTTGGTATCGAGCCCACCAGCCCACAGATAACGACGGTCAGCGGTAAATCCGGCGTGGTGCGCTTCATTGCGTCCACCAACAGAAATACTGCCGATCACTTTCCCGTATGTGTCGCTATCCTTGCGAACATCAACAGTCACCAGCTTGTCGGACTCGTCACCAATTCCTTCCTTGCCGAGTGTCCAGACATAGACGAATTCTTCCTCACCCGTAATCTTTGGCATGTAGGGCGATTGGCATGTCTCATCAGCATAGGCTACCGATGGAGCGGCTAACATGGTGGCGCCGATGATAACCGACTTTAAACTTCTGAATTTCATGGTGTTTTCCTCCCAAAAAAACAACACGTGAACAAAAGGAATTTGTTTGATTTGAGCAGGTTTTCGTGGTCTGTGCTCGCCGACCAAATACGATGCATTCCCCAATTTATTTTCTATCAAACGATCAATTTTGAGTATTGAATACCTTGACCCTATTCGGACAAACACTCGACCTTGCGTCAAGTGCCAGTATTGAAAAATATTTCACCACCAAGACCAAAGGATGTATTGCCACGGTTGTTTGAGACTGTGCCGAACGACTGGATACCACTGGTTATTCCGCACCAACGCAAAGGGTGCGACATTTGTTCAGCTTTGCGTGTCGCTTTCAAGCCAGTGGGCGACTGAAAACAGCCATGCAAATCATGACCTAATCGCAATGATGCCCGAAACTGGATCGCCGACTGCGCAAACTTTTGCGCCAGTCCGGTATCCAGAAACTCGAACCGTCGTGTTAAAGGTCACACTGTTCGTTCTCTGGAGTGTTGGAGCAGCTCGCTGATGAAGCGATATTCTTTTCTGGAACTGGCCAAGAACGCCTTTTCGGCGCACCAGAACTGGGGGCGCCAATGGCGTGCACCAGAACCAAAGGCCGAATACGATGTCATTATCGTCGGCGCTGGTGGGCATGGCCTTGGCACAGCGTACTATCTGGCCAAGGAACATGGCATCCGCAACATTGCGGTGATCGAAAAAGGCTGGCTTGGCGGCGGCAATACGGGCCGGAACACCACGATCATTCGCTCCAACTATCTCTGGGAAGAAAGCGCTGCGCTCTACAATCACGCGGTTAAACTGTGGGACGGCCTGTCTCAGGACCTGAACTACAACGTGATGTACTCCGCGCGCGGTGTAATGATGCTGGCCCATACGGTGCATGACATTCAGGTGTTCAAGCGCCACGTTCATGCAAATCGTCTTGCGGGTGTGCAGAACGAGTGGCTAACACCTGAGGAAGCCAAAGAATATTGCCCACCGCTGAATATCTCCAAAAACATCCGCTACCCGGTGGTCGGCGCGGCGCTGCAACGGGTCGGCGGCACGGCTCGTCACGACGCAGTCGCCTGGGGTTATGCGCGCGCTGCAGATGAACTGGGTGTCGACATTATCCAAAATTGTGCTGTAACCGGCATTCGCCGGGCTGCTGATGGATCTGTCGAAGGTGTCGATACGGCGAAGGGTTTCATCAAGGCCAAGAAAATCGGCGTTGTCGCAGCTGGTCACACATCCGTTCTGATGGATATGGCCGGTATTCGAGTGCCGCTGGAATCCAATCCACTTCAGGCGTTGGTCTCAGAACCGGTTAAACCCGCCTTCCCGTGCGTGGTCATGTCCAACACCATCCACGCTTATATTTCCCAATCGGACAAGGGTGAACTGGTCATTGGGGCAGGCACTGACCAATTCGTGTCCTATTCACAAACCGGCGGCATCCAGATCCCAATCCACACAATCGATGCGATCTGCGAACTGTTCCCGATGTTTCGGCGTATGCGCATGCTGAGGAACTGGGGCGGAACCGTCGATGTGACCCCTGACCGCTCACCGATTATTGCCAAGACGCCGGTTCCGGGCCTGTTCGTGAACTGTGGCTGGGGAACTGGCGGCTTCAAGGCCACACCAGGATCAGCCAACGTCTTCGCCCACACCATCGCCAAGGATGAGCCACATCCAATCGCAGCCCACTTTTCGCTGGAACGTTTCCGCACTGGACGCCTTATTGACGAAGCGGCCGCAGCTGCAGTGGCACATTAAAGGTTCCCGATATGCTTCTGATTTACTGCCCTTATTGCGAAGTAGAGCGCTCGGAGCTCGAGTTCGCTTGTCGCGGCGAAGCACACATTGCCCGCCCAGCTGATCCATCTACCCAATCTGATGAGGAATGGGCGGAATACCTGTACTTGCGCACCAATCCAAAGGGTATTCACGCAGAACGGTGGCGGCATATCCATGGCTGCGGTCGTTTTTTCAACGCTGTACGCGACACCGTCAGTGACAAGTTCTTGAAAGTCTACAAAACCGGTGAACCAAAACCGGTCCTTGAGGGAATTGCGAAGGAGGCAAGCCAATGAGCCAGTCCTTTCGCACAGACGCCGGTGGTCGTATCGACCGGTCCAAACCCGTTTCTTTCACATTTGATGGCGAACAGCTTTCCGGTCTCGAAGGCGATACCCTCGCTTCGGCCCTTCTCGCCAATGGCCGCCATCTGGTCGGACGCTCGTTCAAGTATCACCGTCCGCGCGGCATCCTGACTTCTGGTTCCGAAGAGCCAAACGCACTGGTTGGCATCTATCGCAAGGGCGACCAGACCCCGAACTTGCGCGCAACCCAGGTTGAGCTCTACCAGGGCCTAGAAGCCGTCAGCCAGAACCGCTTCCCGTCCCTCGACTTTGACGTCGGCGCGGTCAACGATCTGCTGTCTCCGCTATTTCCAGCCGGTTTCTACTACAAGACCTTTATGTGGCCCAAAGCCTTCTGGGACCGGGTGTACGAACCGATCATTCGCGCTGCAGCCGGACTTGGCAATCCGCCGAAAAATCCGGATCATGACAGCTATGGCAATATTTATGCCCATTGCGATGTTCTTGTCGTTGGCTCCGGCCCGGCCGGCCTTGCCGCTGCATTGGCCGCATCCGAATCGGGTGCACGCATTATCCTGTGCGATGAACAAAGTGAACTTGGCGGCTCATTGCTCTCTGAAGGCAGCGCGACCATTGATGGTCAATCTGCCACCGACTGGGCTGTAGAGGCGATCAAAAGCCTGTCTGCCAAAGACAATGTCACGCTTTTGCCGCGAACAACCGCGTTTGGCTATTTTGCGCAAAATTTTGTCTCTCTGGCAGAACGCGTCACCGAGCACATGGCTGATCCGGACCCGGCGCTTCCGCGCGAGCGGCTCTGGCAAGTTCGAGCCAAAGAAGTTGTTATCGCAGCTGGCGCTATCGAACGGCCCATGGTGTTCCCGGAAAATGATGTCCCGGGCGTTATGCTGGCTGAAGCCGGTCGTACCTACCTGAACCGTTACGGCGTAAAGGTCGGCGACAAGGTGCTGGTCACGACCGCCTGTGACACCGCCTGGCAAGCAGCCTTCGACCTTGCAGATCAGGGGGCCGAAGTCGTTGCAATCGCCGATATGCGCGACACGCCGCCAGAAGCCCTGCAATCCGTTGCCAAAGCGCGCGGCATTCGTGTTGAAACGGGATGCGTTGTGACCGGCGTACGGGGACGCAAACGTGTGAGCGGAGCCCTCTTGGGCCGCATGACATCACAGGGTGTGACATCAGCCGGTGAAATAAGCTGTGACGCAATCCTGATGTCCGGCGGCTGGACACCCACCGTCAGCCTTTATTCCCAATCACGTGGCAAGGTGGTCTGGGATGAGACACTTGGTGCATTTATGCCCGGGATCAATGTCCAGAACGAGCGCTCAGCTGGAGCTTGCGCGGGCGTGTTCGGTCTCAGCGCGACGCTGGAAGACGGCTATAAGGCTGGTGAGGAAGCTGCCAAGGCAGCCACAGGCAAGGTTGGTGATTACAGCCGCGCCACTGCCAATGGTGCGGAAGGGGGAACCGGTGGCACCCTTGGCGCTATTCCCCATGACCGCAACGCCAGCAAGGTGAAAGCCTTTGTCGACTATCAAAATGATGTGACGGCAAAGGACGTCAAACTGGCCGTGCGCGAAGGGATGCATTCCATTGAGCATATCAAGCGCTACACGACCACCGGCATGGCAACCGATCAGGGCCGCCTGTCCAACCTGAATGCTCTGCAGATTGCCTCGACCTCGCTTGACAAGCCTCTGACGGATGTTGGCCTGACCACATTCCGCCAACCCTATACGCCGACAACATTCGGTGTTTTTGCTGGTGTATCTCGTGGCGACTTCTTCGACCCGGTTCGCAAGACCCCGTCGCATGACTGGGTTGTTCAAAATCAGGGCGTTTTTGAAGATGTCGGCCAGTGGAAGAGAACCTGGTACTTCCCGGAAGCTGCCGATGAAGACATGCATGACGCCGTTGCGCGTGAATGCGAAATCGTACGCAAGTCCGTTGGCCTTTTTGACGCTTCCACACTCGGCAAAATCGAAGTGGTTGGACCTGATGCGGCAGAGTTTCTGGAGCGGATGTACACCAATCCATGGAAGAAACTTGGCATTGGTCGCTGCCGATACGGTTTGATGCTGAACGATGCCGGTTTCATCATTGATGATGGTGTGATTGGTCGCATGGCCGAAGATCGTTTCCATGTCACGACCACCACTGGCGGCGCAGCCCACGTCTTTGCGACCATGGAAGACTATCTGCAGACAGAATGGCCGGAGCTCGATGTGTGGATCACGTCCACCACCGAACAATATGCCGTTTGTGCAGTCCAGGGCCCTAAGGCACGAGACGTGATTGCACCGTTTGTTGAAGGCATTGATCTGTCACCTGACGCCTTCTCGCATATGAGCATTGCCACGGGCACTTTCTGCGGCGTTCCATGTCGTTTGATGCGGATTTCCTTTACTGGCGAGCTCGGCTTTGAGGTGAACATCCCCCGCCGACACGGCAAGATGGTCTGGGAGACGCTTGCCAAGGAAATCGAAAAGCACGATGGCACCGTTTACGGCACTGAGACGATGCACGTTCTCCGCGCTGAAAAGGGCTATATCATCGTTGGTCAGGAAACCGATGGCACCGTCACACCGGATGACGTCGGCATGACCTGGGCAATCGGCAAGAAGAAGTTCGACTTCGTCGGCAAGCGCGGTCTGGCTCGCCCGGATCTCGTCGCAGACGGACGCAAACAGCTCATTGGTCTTTTGACAACAAATCCGAAAGTTGTGCTGGAAGAAGGCGCGCAGGTCACAAAACTTGCCAATCCACCGGCAGGAACACCCGCTGAGGGACACGTGACCTCCTCCTATTACAGCCCCGCCATGGGACGCTCCATTGCACTGGCGATGGTGAAGGATGGTCGCGATCTGATCGGCACCAAACTGAATGTCCCAATGCCGGATGGCGCAATTGAAGTGGAAGTCACTGAAACGGTGTTTGTCGATAAAGAAGGAGGACGGGTCAATGGCTGATCAAGTGAACACCGATCTCTATGTTCCTGATGCTGGCGAAACGCCTCTTCTGGCAATAGACAGCGTGTCGATCCTCAAAGCCGCGCCTGTCACACGGCTTTCATTTCGCTGTCGGGATTCCTCTATCGCCACAGCTGGAACAGCATTTGGGGTCTCCTTACCTCAAAAGCCTCTCGCTGCAGAAACCAGCGCTACACGAATTGCGTTCTGGCTTGGCCCGGACGAATGGATGTTGATTGCACCGGAAGCTGATCTTGAGAGCGTAACCGCGTCGATGGAAACAGCATTGGAAGGTCAAGCAAACGCACTGGTCGATGTATCCCATCGTCAGGAAGCCATCCTGGTTTCCGGTCAAAAAGCCAGCTGGCTGTTGAACACCGGCGTTCCCCTTGATCTTGATCTGGCCGCCTTCCCGATTGGCACAGTCACCCGCACACTGTTTCACAAATCGCCCATCATGTTGTGGCGAACTGGCGAAGACACCTACGTGGTGGAAGCCTGGGTCTCGTTCATGGACTATGTGTCCGGCCTGCTGGTGCAGTCGGCTGGAGAACTTGCAGCAGCCTGACCGCATTCAGCGCATTTCATTTCAAAAGGACGCCACTGAGCGTCCTTTTTTATGCGCAGCTCCACAACCACAAGATCTGTTTTTCGGCTTTTCACTTTCGATTTATTGTCATAAAATACAAGAAAGCCACTCGAGCGAACAATAAATCACAAAATGCAGGATTTTGCGAAAAGTTTTTCATTGGCAGCCGGTTTGGTGCTGGAAGCAGATCCTGCGCTTGTTGAAATTGTTGTGCTTTCGCTGAAGGTCACGGCAACGGCATTGTGTTTCTCAGCACTGATCGGCCTACCTCTTGGAGCTATCCTCGCCATTGCCCGCTTTCCCGGTCGTGGCTTTCTGGTGATTGCATCCAACGCGCTGATGGGCCTACCACCGGTCGTCGTTGGCTTGACGGTGTATATGCTCCTGTCAAATGCAGGTCCCTTTGGCGTATTGAAACTGCTCTACACGCCCACTGCAATGGTCATCGCACAAGCCATTCTGATCACACCGATCATTATTGCGCTGACACGGCAGGTCATCGCTGATCTCAATCAGGATTATGCGGACACGTTTCGCTCCATGGTGGTGCCAGCGCACACGGCCATCGTAGCCTTGCTGTGGGATGCGCGGTTTTCCCTGCTGACGGTGCTTTTGGCCGGTTTTGGTCGTGCCATTGCCGAGGTTGGCGCCGTAATGATTGTTGGCGGCAACATAAACCATGTAACGCGGGTGATGACGACGGCCATCGCCCTTGAAACTTCCAAGGGAGAACTTGCTATGGCTCTCGCGCTCGGCATGATCCTTCTTTGCATTGCCTTTGCTGTAAATGCTGCCGTCGGACTTTTGAAAAATGCAGAAGGGCGGTTGGTCAATGCCTAGCATCGTTTCGTTTCCTTCAGCTGCTGTTGAGCTGAGAAAACCAGCCCCCTCTCCGCTGCCGCTGAAAGTTCGGCATTTGGCCTTTCAAGCTGGCCCAACGCCGATCCTGTCTGGCATCGATCTTGACCTGAAAACCGATGCCCTCACCGTTTTGATGGGTCCAAACGGAGCTGGCAAAAGCGTATTTCTGCGATTGATCCACGGTCTCTTGCAGCCGACCGTCGGACAGATCAGCTGGGGGGACAGCGGCTTGACCAAGCCCGTGCGCAAACAACAGGCGCTGGTGTTCCAAAAACCAGTCCTCCTCCGCCGCTCGGTAAAAGCCAATCTCGCCTTCGCACTTGGCCTCCGAGCGTTTTCAAACCGTAAGGAGCGTCTCGAGCAAGCGCTTGAAGAAGCTTCCCTGACGGACCTCGCCCATCGTCCGGCACGGGTGTTGTCTGGCGGCGAGCAACAACGGCTGGCGCTGGCTAGAGCTCTGATTCTCAAGCCAAAAGTGTTGATGCTGGATGAGCCCACCGCGAACCTTGATCCCGCTTCTGTCTTGATGATCGAGCAAATCCTCACAAAGGTCCGAAACAGCGGCGTGAAGATCATTTTGATTACCCATGACCAGCATCAGGCAAAGCGCCTCGGCGAAGAAGTCGTCTTTCTAAACAAGGGCCATGTCGCTGAGCACTCGTCCGCCGAGACGTTCTTCACCTCTCCAGTTTCCACCGCCGCTCAGGCTTATCTGAACGGCGAGATCCTTCTTTGATTGTCATCCAACAGGAGTTCTTGATGAAATTTGCCAACCGTCTTGTTGCCAGCACATTTGCAGTTGCTCTCGTGTTGACCGCAGCCCTGCCCGCTTTTGCGCAAGACTTCATTATTGTCCAGTCCACCACGTCCACCCAGAACTCAGGACTGCTCGACGCGATCCTGCCGGCCTTTGAAGAAAAAACCGGAATTGATGTCCGCGTGGTTGCTGTTGGCACGGGTCAGGCCCTGAAAAATGCAGCAAATGGCGACGGCGATGTCCTTTTGGTTCATGCCAAACCTGCTGAGGAAAAATTCGTGGCAGACGGCTATGGCGTCGAACGCTTTGACGTCATGTACAATGACTTTGTTATTCTAGGCCCCAAGGACGATCCGGCAGGCATCCGTGGTCTCAAAGATGCCCCAGAAGCCTTGAAGAAAATTGCAGAGAGCAGTTCTGTCTTCGCCTCACGCGGTGATGACAGTGGCACCCACAAGAAGGAAAAGGCGCTCTGGACGCAAGCCGGTGTCGATGCTGCGCAAGCTTCAGGCAGCTGGTACCGGGAAACGGGCTCGGGCATGGGCGCAACGCTCAATGCTGCGTCTGGCATGAATGCCTACACCATGTCCGACCGCGCAACGTGGCTCGCGTTTGAAAACAAGGGGAACCTTGAAGTTTTGACCGAAGGCGATGACCGCTTGTTCAACCAGTATGGCGTCATTCTGGTGAACCCGGAAAAACACCCCTCTGTGAAAGCTAACTCCGGACAGCAGTTCATTGACTGGTTGACCGGTCCAGAGGGTCAAAAAGCCATCGCCGAGTTCAAAGTTGCGGACAAGCAACTGTTCTTTCCGAACGCTCAAAACTCAGTTTCGAACTGAAACCAGGACTAGGAGAACGGGCGCAAAAGCGCCCGTTTTCATCAAGCAATAAAACGCACCAAGATATGATAAATCCCGGCGGACAGGATGGCTGCCGCGGGAACAGTAACCACCCAAGCTGCAACAATCGTCATGAAATGCGAGCGCCGCACGAGTTTGCGGCGTGCCTGATCGGCCCGGTCTTCACGAGGACGTCTTTTGTACTCCTGAACACCTGTGTGCTTTTCAATATAAGAAAGACGCCGTTTGGAGTTTTCCGTATACCACTCGCGGAAGAACCCCACCCCGAACACAGCCCCCACCGCAATGTGGGTTGACGACACCGGAAGCCCGAGTGCGGACGCAATGATCACGGTTATGGCAGCTGACAACGCAACGCAGTAAGCGCGCATGGGATTCAACTTGGTGATTTGCTGGCCGACCATGTTGATCAGCTTTGGGCCAAAAAGAAGCAAACCGAAGGAAATGCCAAGTGCACCGACGGCCATCACCCAAAGCGGAATGGTAACCTTCGCAGCAACCTCGCCAATCCCCGCGGTGTGCACAATCGCCGCCAACGGACCCACCGCATTGGCCACATCATTGGCACCGTGTGCGAACGACAAAAGCGCAGCAGAACAAATCAGCGGAATTCCGAACAATTTTCGCAAGGATTGGTTTCTGTTTTCCAATCCTTCTGACTGTTTGGCGATCAGCGGACGGGTGATCACCCACGCGGCAATCGCCACGCCAAAACCGATAGAAACAGCCAGCAGGAGATCAACCTTGATGAGCTTTTTCAGGCCTTTCATGGCCAGATAGGCTGCAAATGCGCCTGCCATAATGGCAATCAGGACCGGGACCCACCGGCGCGCGGCTGCAATCTTGTCATCCTGATAAATAATGAACGTCTTGATGAAGGCGAGAAACAGCGCAGCAATTACACCACCCAGAACCGGCGAAATAACCCAGCTGGCTGCAATGCTGCTCATGGTGACCCAATTCACCGCAGAAAAGCCCGCAGCTGCAATACCTGCTCCCATCACCCCACCAACAATCGAATGCGTGGTGGATACAGGAGCCCCAATCCAAGTCGCCAGATTGATCCAGAGCGCAGAGGCCACAAGCGCGGCCATCATGGCAGACATAAACACAGACGGGCTGGAGACGGATGCAGGATCAATGATCCCCTTTGAAATCGTCCCAACAACATCACCACCTGCAATCAACGCCCCTGCACTTTCAAACACCGCCGCGATGATAAGCGCTGTTACAAGGGTCATTGCGCGGGATCCAACCGCAGGGCCGACATTGTTGGCTACATCATTCGCGCCAATGTTGAGCGCCATGTAAGCGCCGATGGCAGCAGCTGCGATGATGACAACTCCACCCGGAGCGTCGTACATCAAAGACCCGGCAACCACCGCACACACAACAACGAAAAGAAACGCGATGCCAGGAGCGGCAAGTCGGCGCCCGAGGCCCGCAGTTGCATCTTCTAGCTGGCTAAGTTTCTCGAGGTCTTTATCGAGCGTCGGCTTTTGAGGGCTGGTCATTACGAATATTCATCCGGCTGGAAGATGCGCTGTTGCTCGATGCGCCAGCACAACGATAGTTTTTCCAGCTCGGCGATACCGAATTCCATGAAAAGTTCAATTGGAAAAATACGCAATCAGAGATAAATATTAGCCAATTATACTGACAGCTAAAGATTAAGCGAACTGAGTGCCACTTTTAATTTCAAAGCTTCAAAACCGTTTTCTGTTTTGCCCGAATCAAATTTCGACAAAAATCAGAATGACCCTGTAAGTCAGGGCTGCCAGCGCAGCTGCAATTGGCACTGTGACGATCCAGGCACCAACAATTGTCAGAAGATAAGACCGACGAACAAGCAGCCGTCTTTGATGCGCTTCCTTGTTCCGAACCCCGCGTCCACCACTTACCAACCCGCGAAAATGCGAGCCGGCAGACCGCTTTTTGTCCCGCCGCCATTCACGATAGAAACCAACGCCAAAGATTGCCCCTACCGCAATATAGGTGGAGCTGACTGGTAAGCCGAAACTGGTCGCCAGCAAGACCGTGACAGCTGCTGAGAGGGAAACACAGAACGCGCGGATAGGATTGAGTTTGGTGATCCGCTGTCCAACCACACGAATGAGACGCGGACCAAACAACAGCAACCCGAGGGAAATACCAAACGCGCCAATCGCGCTCACCCAAATCGGCATTTTCGCGCCAGACTCAGCCAACACCCAAGGATCAAATACAGCCGTCTGAGCGCGCTGAACTTCCACAATGGCCGCAACCGGTCCAACCGCATTTGCTACATCATTGGCACCATGTGCAAACGACAGGACTGATGCAGCTCCCATCAGCGGCCAGACGAACAGTTTCTTCAAAGATTGCGTCCGGTTTTCCAGTCCAAAAGTTTGCCGGACAATCAGCGGACCGCTGACCATCCACGCAATTCCCCCCAAAAGTGCAGAAATCAAGAAAGCCAGCGCCCAATGAACGACAAGAATTCGGTCCAGCGCCTTGATGAAGAAAAAAGCACTGAAGGCAAAAATCATACCGCCAATCAAGATTGGCAGCCAGAACCGCGCTGCCGCAAGCTTGTTTTCACGATCAACAATCATGGCATTGATAAACCAGAGAAACGCTGCAGCAACCAAAGCTCCGAGCAATGGCGAAAACACCCAACTTGCGATGATCGCACCGATTACCGGCCAACTAAGCGCTGACCAGCCTGCAGCTGCAATCCCTGCGCCAACGATCCCGCCAATCACTGAATGGGTGGTTGAAACCGGTGCGCCGATATACGTCGCAATGTGGATCCAGACAGCAGAAGCGATCAATGCCGACATCATCGCTGTCATGAAGAGCTCAGGCTCCAAACCCGACGCAAGCGGAAGGATATCGGTTGCCACCGTATCCAGCACCTTGTCGCCCGCGAGCAGAGCCCCTGCACATTCAAAAACAACTGCCAAAACAAGAGCTGTCTTTAGGCTGACTGCTTTGGCCCCAACTGCAGGACCGACGTTGTTGGCAACATCATTTGCCCCGATATTCAACGCCATATAGGCACCGATCACGGCCGCAAAAAAGAGGATGATGGCATTAGAATTCGTCAGGAAATCAAGCTGATAAGACGCGGCAAAGCCGCAAAATGCCATAAATACAAGCGCCAAACCCGGTGCAACAAGGCGCCGCCCGAGACTGTCCGCTGCCCCTTCGACATAGGCAATCTTGTCCAGATCCTTATCGAGAGCCGGTCCGCGATATCTCTTTGTGTTTTTGAACGGCTTCAACGTGCCTGCCCGCCCCAAACGAACACGCCCGATCCCAGTTTAAACATTCATCTTTCCTGGTAAACACCTTTGCTTGCCTGACACGAGAACCTCAGGCAGCGATGCGTGAGCGGGCCATATCCTTTTTGAACCTCTTGAGCAAGCGCTTTACCCCCTGCTCATCGGCGCGTTGAATGGCTTCATCAATAGGCATCCATTCAACTTGACGCTGACCCTTTTCCGGGTAGTCCTCAAGTATTTCGGTGACCTCAATGCGAAAAGCCAAGACCGTTGTTCGAATCTGAAGCCCCTTTTCCAACCCCTTATACGACGCAAATTTTGCATAAGGTTGACGGTCGGCGTTGCCGCGCACACCAGCTTCTTCATAAGCTTCCAAAAGCGCTGTTTCATGGGCCTCAAGTTCAAGCTCAGGCCACCCTTTTGGCAAAATCCATCGCCCTTTTTCGCGAGATGTAAGCAACAACACCTCAACACCAGAAACCGTCATCCGATAACACAATGCTGCGATCTGAAGACGTGTCGGCTTGATAAACAGACCAACAACACTCTCCAACCAAGTCGTGCTGGGCGCTTTCATGTCCTCAGCTGCAGCCATACGAATCCAATTCCCGTTTTGATTGTAACTTTAGGGGGCGAATATAGTGCCATCTTCCAGAATATTCATCAAAAATTGTGCACACAGTGCATATTACTCAACGTTATTTACACTCTTCCTATGGGTTATGTACGCAATGTCACATGATCCGCAGTCCAAGCACCGGGCCAGACTTCTGCCTCACCTGACCTCAATTGGCGAACGATCCCGACTGGAACTTCTGCTTCGATATATATGTCCTGACCATCTTCGCCATCCGTAGGGTCCGCGAATGCAGCAACACCTCTGTGACCAAGCTCTTCTTCACAAGGAACAAACAGCGCCGCTCCTGACACATTCGTCTCATTCTGCGTTGTGCCACGCGCAACACCGATGACACCACAAACGGCAACGCTGGTCATGAGTTCAACCGCCCGCGCCTTTGCGCAGTCATAAACCCGGTGAAACCCCGCAAGGCGCTCGGTCATGGAAGGAACAAGCAAAAGGTCGATATTGGTTTTGGCGAGCAAAGAGGAATGCGCTGGCATTTCCACATCAAGACAAATCAGTATGGCAACCTTAAGACCATCGAGATCAAAAACCGAAAGCTCCGCCCCCGGCTCCAGTGTCCAGCTATCGACGTCCTGCTCGCCTGGTGTCAGACAAAGTTTATCCTGCTCAATCTGCCGCCCATCCCGGGTCAAGAGAACGGACGTATTGGTGTATTTTCCCTCTCCACGATCAATCGGAAAAGTCCCGAGGCACAGGTGTAGGCCATAGCGCTTCGTGAAGGCAGAGATCTGATCGCGAAACTCAGCACCACATTTGGCCAAAAACGGAATTTCTTCCGTCGGCTTCATGCCTTCAGGCTTAAAGGCCAAACACGCCTCCACGGCGTATTCCGGGATCATTAAAAGCTGGGCACCGTTCGCAGCGGCACGGCGCATTACTGTATCGATATGACCTGCAAAATCCTCAACGCTGTTTGGAGCAAAGCCGAGATTGAGCGAAAGAAGGCCGATCTTGTAGGTGTCCATGGTGTCGCTTTTCAAGCCGCAAGTTTTGAAGCATACCTCTTCCCACCAACGGCTCGTCCTATTCAGCACACTGATCAGACCAAGGGATCAAGACCGTCAAAAGAAAAACACGGCACAGCTGCTGTCGTCGAACTGGCTGATTTTCTATTGGTCAGAACAATGATGCCGAAAATACGAACACGTGGAACAGGCAGGTTTCGCGGGAGTGTGTCTCAGCCGCACCTAAAAATGCAAGATCGCGAAACTTGAAAGCGGTTCAGTTCGTCAGAAAACAATCAGGGCTGACACGGCGACAAGCGCGAAAACGAGCATCGTGCCCATGCGCTGGATAGCTTTGCCTTCAGGAAGAATGCGGGCTTCTGGCCGGGCGCGCATTAAGGCTACGCCGTCAAGCGCACGATTTGTATGCAGATCAATCTGCCTGAACATATCTGTCAGCTCGTTCTGAGCCATGGTCATCTCCGCCGATTCCTTCAGCAGACATGACAATAGCTCTCAAAGACTTGCCAAACGGTTAAACATGGTTAATCGAACGTTTATCGGCGGGATATCTGCGGATCTGCAACATCCAGAATTCGCAGCTGAACCCTTGGTGTCCCTTGCCACGTATCGACAGACAAGCTGCCCGCCACATGGACAGATTGACCGCGCTTTTCCAGCAAGGCCTTGCCATGCGGCTTGTCTTCCGCCTTGAAGGAAATCGCCTTGATTTTCGCACCATCGGAACTTGCAAGCGACGCCCGGACATGTCCCTTGCCCACGACATCGGCAAAAGACACCCGGTGCGCCGGAAACACAAACACAGGTTCTGAATGCCCTGCCCCATATGGGCCGGCCTTTTCCAGCATGTTCATGAGGTCGAGATTGGCACCGGTCGCTGTCAGAGCCCCATCGATTTTCAAGTCACGAGATGCATTAGTTTGTTGGACATCCGCTCTCAAATGAGTATCAAAGTACTCGGTCAGAGCTTCAACCTTATCCTTCAAAACGGTCAGGCCCGCTGCCATGGCGTGACCACCACCTTTTTCCAACAGCCCTTCATCAACCGCTTTCCGGACGACCTTGCCAAGATCAACACCGGGAATAGACCTCCCCGATCCGGTCCCCTTACCCATTTCATCATAGGCGATTGCAAACGAAGGCCTGCGATGAGCCTCTTTTAAACGCGAGGCAATCAGTCCGACAATGCCCGGATGCCAGTCGTCTGAACCGGTTAGAAGAACAGCAGGGTCCTTAGCTTCAATGGCAAGTGTAGCTTGCGCGTCCGCCTGCTCCAGCATCACAGCTTCCATGGCCTGACGTTCCGTGTTCAGTTCATCAAGCCGCGCTGCAATTTCACGAGCGGTGACATGATCCTCTGAGGTGAGCAAACGCGCGCCAAGGGCAGCGTCTCCAATGCGCCCTCCTGCATTGATCCTCGGCCCGAGCAAAAACCCGAGATGATAAGGCGCAACCTTGCCCACCACACGGGCCACATCCGCCAGAAACGCAAGACCGGGGTTGCGACGCTGATGCATGACCTCCAACCCCCGCATCACATAGGCTCGGTTAAGACCCTTTAAAGGCACAACGTCACAGACAGTTCCAAGCGCCACCAGATCAAGAAGCGCGAGCAGGTCTGGTGCAGCTTTGCCATTGAAAAAGCCGCGCTGGCGTAGTTCCCTGTTCAGCCCGACTACAAACAAGAAGGTGACGCCAACCGCAGCAAGGTGTTCTTGCCCTGACAAATCATCCTGCCGGTTTGGATTCACGAGCGCAGCAACTTCGGGAAGCGTTTCTCCAACCTGGTGGTGATCGATCACGACCACATTCAAACCAACATTGCGCGCAACCTCAAAGGCGTCAAAAGAGGTGCTCCCGCAGTCGACGGTCACAAGCAGGTCTGCGCCACCGGCTTTCAAATGCTCCAGCGCAGGACCGTTCGGGCCATAGCCTTCAATAATCCGGTCTGGAATATGGATAACCGGATCAATTCCGGTCCATCTGAGATATCGAGCCAGAACCGCTGAAGAGGTTGCCCCATCCACATCATAATCGCCAAAAATAGCGATATTCTTGCCCGATTGGATCGCATCAGCCACCCGGCTGACAGCAGCATCCATGTCAACAAGGTTGGATGGATTAGGCATCAAGGTTTTGATGGATGGCGCAAGAAATGCCTCGGCAGACTCCGGCAACACACCGCGCGCAGCCATCACCCGCGCCAACACATCCGGCACGCCCAATCTCTGACTGATGGCCATAGCATGGCGCTGCTCGTCTTCCGACAGCCGATCGCGCCACGCATTTTGGTTGAACGACTTTTGAACCCCGAGAACCAACCGACCGGGTGTCTGCAAATCAGTGCCCCCAGTCATTGGCCTGCCCTCAGGTTCAAATGTGTCAGTCCCATCAATTCAACGCTTTAGGCCAGTTCAAACCGGTCCGTGTGTTGATGTTGCGCCTTGATATAGCGCACCGTCCCAGTGGAAGACCGCATCACGACAGTGTGCGTAATGATCTGGTTCCGCCCGAACTTCACACCTTGAAGGAAGTTGCCATCGGTTACGCCCGTTGCAGCGAACAGAACGTCCGGACCCGCCATCTCTTCCAAAGTGTACTTCTTCTTGATGTCTTCAATGCCCATCCGGTGCGCGCGCTCAACCTGCTCGTCACGCGTGATGACAAGACGGGTCTGCATCTGACCGCCAATACAGCGCAGTGCTGCAGCCGCCAGAACACCTTCAGGCGCGCCACCGATCCCGGCATAAAGATCGATACCAGTCTCATCCGGGTCGGTTGTATGAATAACACCGGCAACATCACCGTCACCAATCAGACGAATAGCTGCACCAGTTGCCCGAATGTCTTCGATCAGGCGCGCATGGCGCGGACGATCCAAGACACAAGCCGTAACTTCACTGATGGAAACGCCTTTTTCCTTGGCAACAGCCGCCAGATTGTCAACAATCGGCGCGTCGAGATCAATCAGGTTATCCGGATAGCCGGGCCCGATGGCGATCTTGTCCATGTAGCTGTCCGGCGCGTTCAAAAGATCGCCTTCCGGCGCCAGCGCAATGACGGCCAGGGAGTTCGGAAGGTTCTTGGCGCAAATTGTCGTGCCTTCCAGCGGATCGAGCGCGATATCAACCTTCGATCCCTGCTTTGTGCCAACACTTTCACCAATATAGAGCATAGGAGCTTCGTCGCGTTCGCCCTCACCAATGACGACAGTTCCGTCAATCGGCAGGCGGTTCAGTTCACGGCGCATGGCATCAACAGCGGCCTGATCGGCTGCCATTTCATCACCTCGGCCACGCAGACGCGCTGCAGCAACAGCGGCACGCTCACTCACACGTGCCAACTCCAGGGTTAGGATCCGGTCCAAACCGCTGCCTGCAGCTTCATCGGTGTTCGACATTAAACTCTCCAGTTCTCTCCAGCCCGTGACCTTTTTGGCAAGGCGGCCGGTCCCTTATTATTGAAGTTTTTCGATACGGATCATCTGCGGCTTGTCTGCCACGACGCCCTTGGACAAGATGTCTTCGAGCGCCTCTTTGACGGCTTGTTCGGTTGTCTCATGGGTAATCAGAATAACCGGTTGCGGCTCATCGCCATTTGCTTCCGTACGCGGGCTTTCGCGCCGCTGAACGATAGATTCCAGCGAGATGCCCTTGTCGCCCATGCTTGAGGCGATTTGGGCAAAGTGTCCCGGTCGATCATAGACAGACAGGCGAATGTAATACCCACCTTCGTGTGTGCGCATCCGAGCACGGGTGTAGTCTAATAGATCGCTTGCAGGCACACCCAAGACTGGTGTTTTTTCACCACGGGCAATGTCAGCGATATCCGCCACGACTGCCGAAGCGGTCGCATTGCCGCCAGCCCCAGGGCCAACGAGAACAACTTCGCCGACGAAGTCCCCATCTACGGCTACAGCGTTCAATACACCGTCGATGCGCGCAATGGCGGATGATTTCGGCACCATGGTCGGGTGAACCCGCTGCTCAATCCCGGTATCGGTTTTCTGTGCAACACCAAGAAGCTTGATGCGGAAACCAAGTTCATCAGCCGCCTGAATATCGGCAGTCGTAATCGACGTGATGCCTTCCATATAAATGGTGTCATCAGAAATCTTGGTACCGAACGCGAGGCTGGTCAGGATCGCGAGCTTATGCGCAGTATCATTGCCTTCAATATCAAAGGTCGGATCAGCTTCTGCGTATCCAAGACGTTGGGCATCAGCCAGACACTCTTCAAAGCTGATCCCGTCTGCTTCCATACGGGTCAGGATGTAATTGCAAGTACCGTTCAAGATACCGTAGACACGCGACACTGCGTTGCCGGACAGATTTTCCCGCATTGTCTTGACGATAGGAATCCCGCCGGCCACCGCAGCTTCATAATTCAGAGCAACGCTATTTTTCTCGGCGAGTTCCGCGAGTTCAACACCATGTTTGGCGAGAAGAGCCTTATTGGCTGTGACAACCGGAATTCCTCGGCCCAGCGCGGCACGAACACTGTCTTCCGCAGGGCCGCTGTCGCCACCAATCAACTCGACAAAGACATCGACGTCCGCATTGGCTGCCATATCAACAGCGTCCGTGTACCACGTCATGGCAGATACATCGAAACCGCGATCTCTCGTCTTGTCTCGAGCGCTCACAGCGGTCACTGTCGGGATCCGGCCAGTTTTTTTCGCCAATTGTGCGCCATGTTCAGCCAGCAGGTGGACCAGGGAAGCCCCTACAGTTCCAAGTCCTGCTACGCCGATTTTCAGTGCATCTGCCATATGTCAAAGAATTCCAATTCGAATTGTCGTCGGGCTTTGCGCTGGCTCGCGATTTGAGCCAGCCCGCCCCTTAGCTTGAGGCCTCAAGCTGGACCACGTTGTGCAATGTTTTGTCCGCGCTTTCAAGGAAACGACGCACGTTGCGCGCAGCTTGTCGCAAACGTTGTTCATTTTCGACAAGACCGATACGCACATAGTCGTCACCGTACTCGCCGAACCCAAGACCGGGAGCAACTGCCACCTCCGCTTTTTCCAACAAGAGCTTGGAAAATTCCAGACTTCCAAGATGGCGGAATTTCTCAGGGATCGGGGCCCAACAGAACATGCTTGCTTCTGGAGCCGGAATATCCCACCCGGCGCGTCCAAATGACTCTACAACAACGTCACGGCGGCGCTTGTAGATGGCGCGGGTTTCCTCAATGCAGGTGTCCGGGCCATTCAAGGCTGCGGTTGCCGCAACCTGAATAGGCGTAAACGCACCATAGTCGAGATAAGACTTGACCCGAGCAAGCGCTCCAATCAGACGCTCATTGCCGACTGCGAACCCCATGCGCCAACCCGGCATAGAAAAGGTCTTCGACAAGGACGTGAATTCCGCCGTTACATCGATTGCGCCCGGCACCTGCAGAACCGACGGTGGTGGGGTGTCCCCGAAGTAGATTTCCGAATACGCCAGATCCGAGAGAATAAAGATGTCGTGTTTGCGGGCAAAGGCAACCACATCACGATAAAACTCAATATCAGCGCAATAGGCTGTCGGGTTGGCTGGATAGCACAAGATAACAGCAATCGGCTTTGGCACGGAATGAACGACAGCACGCTCTAGAGCGTGAAACAGTTCTGGTCCCGGCTCGGCTGGGATGGCCCGAATAGAGGCGCCCGCCATCAGAAAGCCGAAAGTATGGATCGGGTAGCTGGGGTTCGGGCTCAAGATCACATCACCGGGCGCTGTGATGGCCTGAGCCATATTGGCAAAGCCTTCCTTCGACCCAAGTGTTGCGACCACCTGAGTATCCGGGTTCAACTTCACATCAAACCGACGCTGATAATAGGCTGCTTGAGCCTTCCGCAGGCCCTGAATACCTTTGGAGGCAGAATACCGGTGGCTTCTGGGATCTTGAACCACCTCAGTCAGTTTATCGACGATATGCTTGGGGGTTGGAAGGTCCGGATTGCCCATTCCAAGATCAATAATGTCCGCACCCGCCGCTCGCGCCTTGGCCTTGAGTCGATTGACCTGTTCGAAGACATACGGCGGTAGCCGTTTCGTCTTGTGGAACTCCTCCATGGCGCGGATCCTTGACTAGATAGTTTCTGAACTTAAAGGCGGCCACAAGCTTGTCTCGGGGCCAAACACCGCCGCCTTTTAGCAGTCTCTTTGCGGCAGTGCACCCACCTTAGGAGGTGCGCATCCCGATTTTTATCGATTAAATTCTGGATATGTGATCGTTTTGATCAATTGCCGCCGGAAGAAGCTGGCAATCCGCCCTCAATTTCGTCTTCCGCCAATTGCGCATGTGTGTCCCGCAGGTTGGCCAATTGGTCTGCGGTAGGTCTGGGCGCACCTGCTGCCGCGGCATTTGCATCGGCAAGAGCCCGGAGACGGTCCATCGTCTCGACGCGCTCGGTCTCGTCAATCAAACCCGAGGGCGGCGGGGCTTCAGTGACCACGCCGGGTTGAGGAACGAATTCGCTCTGTTCGCTGGAGGTGAGCGCACCCATCAGACTTTGCCCGGGGCTGGCAGCGCACCCCGCAAGAAGCACGGCCAGACCAAAGCTAACCGCTGTTTGTCTTCTCAATGTCACAGTTCCCTGCTTTTCCTGTCCTGCCTGTACGATTCACTGTTTGGCCAATGTCATACGCAGTTTCCTGACTATGCGAAAGTTGACCCTGCCCTGCACGATTCACATTCGACGTAGGGGCGCAACCTATGTCATAAATACGGAAATCAGGAAAGCTGGGCAAATTTAGCGCAGCGCTCACTTGGACGAATACCGGCACACAAAAACAAATCAATCAAAGAAAAATATGTTGCCCAAAAAAGACGTTTAGAGGGGAAGTTGTTTAGATGGCTGACGAACGCCAGAACCCGATGATGCAGTACATTGTCAACAATCCGGAAGCCTTCGCACAGAATCTGGCTCGCACTCTGGAGAACACGGGCAAAGCAGTCGCAGCCTATCTGGAGCCACGGGAAAAAGGTGAGGTCAACTCCAATCAGGATGAGTTGACCGGCGTCATCAAGACCCTTGCCCAAGTTGGCGAGTACTGGATGTCTGACCCTCAACGCGCGGTCGAAGCTCAATCCCGCCTTTGGAACGGCTATATACAACTCTGGAATTCCTCACTGAAACGTATGATGGGCGAGACCGCTGATCCAGCAGTTGAAACACCCGCAAGAGACAAGCGGTTTGCCGATCCGGAATGGTCAGAAAACCAGTTCTTTGATTTCCTCAAGCAGCTCTATCTGATCACCAGCGATTGGGCAGAGGCCATGGTGGAAAACGCCGATGGTCTTGACGATCACACGAAACATAAGGCCGGGTTTTACGTCCAGCAGATCTCGAACGCGATTTCGCCTTCAAACTTCCTTTTGACCAACCCGGAACTTCTGCGGCTCACGCTCGAAAGCAATGGCGAAAACCTGGTCAAGGGTACGCAAGCGCTCGCGGAAGATATTGCGGCTGGCCACGGCGATCTCAGGATACGACAAACCGACCCCACCAAGTTCGCTGTTGGTAAAAACCTTGCCATGACACCGGGCAAGGTGGTTGCCCAGAACGATGTCTGTCAGGTGATCCAGTACACGCCCACGACAGAGAACGCGCTGAAGCGTCCTTTGATGATTGTGCCACCCTGGATCAATAAGTTCTATATTCTTGATCTCAACCCTGAGAAGTCCTTCATCAAATGGGCTGTCGATCAGGGACACACTGTTTTTGTGATCTCTTGGGTAAATCCGGACGAACGGCAGGCGGAAAAGAGCTTCGAGCATTACATGAAAGAAGGCATCCTCAACACGCTGGATGTCATCAAACGCGCAACCCGCCAAGAAGAAGTCAACGCGATCGGCTATTGTGTCGGCGGGACACTGCTGGCCGTAACCCTTGCCTATATGGCTGCGAAAAACGACGAACGGATCAAGACCACCACCTTCTTCACGACGCAGGTTGATTTCACTCATGCGGGAGATCTGAAGGTGTTCGTGGATGAAGAACAGATCCAGATCCTTGAAGAACGCATGGCCGAACAGGGCTATCTGGATGGCAGCAAGATGTCGTCCGCCTTCAACATGCTACGCTCCAATGATCTTATCTGGTCATACGTAGTCAACAATTACATGAAGGGCAAAGACCCCTTCCCGTTTGACCTTTTGTACTGGAATTCGGACCCCACCCGAATGCCTGCGGCGAACCATTCTTTCTATCTGCGAAACTGTTATCTGGAAAACCGTCTGTCTCAGGGCACCATGGTGATTGATAACGTGACGCTGGACCTAAAGAAGGTCACCATTCCGATCTACAATCTGGCAACGCGCGAAGACCATATCGCACCGCCGATTTCGGTCTTTAAGGGGTGTTCTTGTTTTGGCGGTCCAGTCGACTACGTCCTGTCTGGGTCCGGGCATATTGCAGGCGTGGTCAATCCACCTCACAAAAACAAATATCAATACTGGACCAATGGAAAGCCCGTGGGCGATCTCGATGCCTGGCTATCGGGAGCTAAGGAAACACCGGGCTCATGGTGGCCACATTGGGATGAGTGGATCCGCAAACAGGACGACGCCGTTGTAAAAGCACGCAAACCAGGCGCAAATCGCATGAAAGTTCTGGAAGAAGCCCCGGGTAGCTACGTCATGACCCGCGTGTGAGGCCTATCAGACCTCCCGACAACAATACGGCGGGCATCGGAATTGCCCGCTTTTTTTATTCAAGCCTCGACCATTAAACGCCGCTGGTAGCCAGTGGCGGCATCGATTTGGGCAGATAATTTGCCTTGAGGTCCGAGAGCTTCATTGGCCTTCCAAAATGAAAGCCCTGTGCTTCTCGACACCCCATTTCCATAAGTATCTTTTGCTGGGCAACAGTTTCAACGCCTTCCGCGATGACACGAAGCCCCAGATCATTTCCAAGAGAAATAATCGCCTGTGCGATACATTGGTCGCCGCTTTCACGGTCCAAATCACAGATGAACGACTTATCGATTTTCAATCGTGTAAGCGGGAATGACCTCAACCGGCTTAGGCTTGAGTATCCCGTACCAAAATCGTCAATCGCCAACTGCACGCCAAGGTCACGAAGTTCCGACATCACTTCCGCAGCCTGATCTTTGTTGCGGAACAAGAGACTTTCTGTGATCTCCAACTCCAGTAGGTCTGGCCGTAGGCCGCTTTCTGAAAGCGCCTTGTTCACCCGGCAAACAAAGTCATCGTCACTGAACTGTCTGGCGGACACGTTAACGCCAACAGGTCGGTCGTCATCGCTCAGTTCGTTCCAGTTTTTTGCGTCCCGGCATGCTTGAGACAAAACCCAATCCCCAAGCTGGCATATGAGATCCGTATCTTCCATCAAAGGAATAAAACGACCCGGCAAAAGTGTGCCAAGATAAGGATGCTCCCAACGAACCAACGCTTCGGCACCAATCATCTGGCCATCCACAATGTCCAGCTGTGGCTGATACACCAACCGGAATTCACCGGTTTCGAGTCCAACACGCATTTCTTCCAGCAACGTCAATCGCTGGGCCAGCCCTTGGCTCATGGAAGGCGTATAGAACTTGAAAACGTCGCGCCCGGCATCCTTTGCCTTGTACATTGCGCTATCAGCGCGCCCAACCAGGGTTTCTGCGTCCGTGCCATCATCCGGAAAACACGCAACTCCTAAGCTGGCCGTAACATGGAACGTCCGCCCGTGGACCAGAATAGCTTCTGACAAGCTCTTTCTAAGATAAACGAGGAACGGAACCAGCGCATCCTTGTTGACGGGTTCATTTTCGACCAAAATGACAAATTCATCGCCGCCAAAACGGAAAACACTGTCAGTTTTTGATGACAAGGTTTTTAGTCGCTTGGCAATGATCTTGAGGACTTCATCACCAATCGAGTGCCCAAAACTGTCGTTGACGACCTTGAACTGATCCAAGTCGACGAACACCAAGGCCAGCTGCTCATTCTTGTTTCGGCAACGAACGAGCAGGCTGTCCAGTTTTTCCTTGAATTTCAATCTATTGGGAAGAGCCGTCAGCATGTCGTGATGCGCCAGATGCAACACCTCCCGGTCAGCACGCATTTTTTCTATGGCGATAGATGCCAACCGGGTGGCCTCTTCAACAAGCCTGCGTTCTTTGGGGCTTGGCTCTCTAACTTGCCGATTATAGAGAGCAAACGTGCCCAACACATGCCCGGTTTTGGAGAAAAACGGCGTAGACCAGCAGGCACGAAGGCCAGCTTGATCCGCCAGTTCCGCAAAGGCTGTCCAAAGACTGTCCGTCTGAATGTCACTCACGACGACACTCTTGCCCAAAAAAGCTGCTGTTCCACACGAGCCGACCTCAGGCCCGATTTCCAATCCGTGAACGGCTTCGTTATAAAAGTCCGGCAGTGATGGCGCGGCTCCCATCAACAGATGCTTTCCAGAGCTATCGAGCAACAAAATAGAGCCCAGTACTCCGTCAAACTGTTCCTCGATAAGTTGGACAATGCCCTCAAGAACCTCGGTTTCTTTGGCACCTTTCGCGATCATCTCCAAGACCCGCGTCTGACCCACACGGAGCGTCTCAAGTTTCTTGCGTTCAGTAATATCTCGCGCCAATCCGAGAATACCGACAATCTTCCCTTCAGGTGTTTTTAGCGGGAACTTCGACGTCGAAAGCCAACGATATATGCCGTTTTCGTATTTGACGAATTCCTCGTAATCGACCTTGGCTTCCCCGGTTGACAGGATTTCACGTTCGTCATTCAAGAAGCCATCGGCAACTTCTTTGGAAAAGACATCATGATCCGTTTTGCCAAAAAGCTCCGCTGGCGAGGCGTAGCCAAAATCGCGTGCGATTATAGCGTTTGCAAAAACAAACCGGCTATTACTGTCTTTCAGGTAGATGTAATCGGCAATGTCATCAGCTATGGATTGAAGCCATGCGCCAGATTTGTCGAGGTTAGGGACACCGTTAGCCTGCTCATAATCAAATGAAGAGGCTTTGGGTCGTTTCTCAGTAGTGTTCGAACCGGCGGCCCCGACCAGCTCATCCACATCGGACGGCAAGCCATTTTCTTCGGACATAACAACTCAACCAAGAACAATTCAGCCGTAACTCTTCATCAGAAACGTCACTACGTCACCTGTGAAAAGTTGCAGAATGGGATTTTAATATCCAAAGTCGCATGGAATCCACATATTTATACATTTCAGCGGGTTGTATAGTCGTTGTGCGTAGCACTTTTTACATTCAGGCAAAGATACGAATTGCGGCGTGGCTGCACCTGCATTAGTTTGCCACGAACTGAGGTCTTTAGAGTTCGTTAATGATAACGCCCCTGCATGAGCTGAACCCGGCAACTAAGGCCACAACAGGCCTACCTGCAAACGCTCTCGTTCCAAATACAAGTCAGGCGCTCAAGGTGCGAAGGGCAACACCGGTTGCGTTGATTTGCACCCGTATGCTCACCCTGCCACTCGCTTGTATCGCCCTGTGGTTTCATGCTCAATTCGGCTTGGTGGTTTCAGTTGGAATTATGCTGGCGACCTGGTTCTGGATGGATGCCATCGGCCATGCGCTGCCAGTGAAGCTTTCGTCGCAAAACGGAATAAAACAGGCATCTTATGGCGAGATGATCTTGTTGAACCACCAACAAGTTCAGGTGCCAAGCACAGACCTAAAAACAACTCGAGTGTTTTGGCTTGTCGCCGCGGTCAGCGGTCTTTGCGCACTCATGGCTACCTATTTCAACCAACCCATTCTACTCGGCTCGTCGATTTTGGTTTACTGGGCATCGCGATGCGCCTTCTGGATGCGGATGGCAAATCTGTTCCAGCGCATGCAAAACGCCCACCCTCTTTACCGGTTCTGGTCCGTTGAAGCCCAAAACGACAACGTCCCAAGACGGGCGCAGCGGCGCTCCGCCTGAGGGTCTTTTCAAAAGTTATTCCTCGTCTTCCCGGCGCTTTTCTGCGAGCAGACCAATATAGGTCAAGGCAACAGATGCCCCTGCGATAGATGTGATATCAGCATGATCATATGCGGGCGCGACTTCGACAACATCACCCCCTACAAAGTCGATATCGCCCAGCCGACGAAGGATCATCAGCGCTTCCCGGCTCGTTAGCCCGCCCGCGACTGGTGTTCCTGTACCTGGCGCAAACGCTGGATCCAGACAATCAATATCGAATGTCATATAGGCCTTGGCATCCCCTACCCGATCGTTGATCAATTCGACAACACCGTTGACGCCGAGCAACTCGATCTCTTCCCCATAGAGTATCTCAATTCCGCAGGTTTCCGGGGCATGGGTTCGAATACCAATCTGAATTGATTTGTCCGGATCAATGATCCCGTCTCGCACCGCACGGCCGACAAAACTGCCATGGTCAATACGTCCGCCATCGTCATCCCACGTATCTTGATGAGCATCAAATTGCACCAAGGCGAGCGGGCCGTGCTTGGCAGCATGGGCCTTGAGCAAGGGCCATGTCACAAAGTGATCCCCTCCGATAGAAAAAAGGTGCGTGTCTGTATCAAGGATGGCCTTTGCCTGAGCCTCAATATGACCCGGTATCTCTGCGTGAACGCCATAGTCAAAAACACAGTCGCCGTAATCGACAGCACTCAACACTTCAAACGGGTCACACTGAAAAGGATACTGCGGATCACCATCAAAGATAGCAGAGGCGCGTCGTACCCCTTGCGGTCCAAACCGGGCACCGGGGCGATTGGAAACCGCCGCATCAAACGGAATACCCCAAATTGCAAGATCCACGTCCGTCAAATCACGGGAATATCGCCGCCGCATAAAGCTGAGGGCTCCACCATAGGTCGGCTCATGCGATCCGCCCTTGAGTGACGTTCCGAGAAAGGCATTGTCCGTTGGACGTGGTGGAGGTGTCGACATTCTAATTCCCAATTCGTTTCAAACGAAAAACTCCAATCCTTCTTGCCCTGTTTTGCCGAGGCTCCGCAAGGCGAAAAGCCGCGGCTGCTGAAAAGCCAATTTCCTGATGTTAGAAGAAAGACCTTCGCTCTTGTCCTGATCCGTAGACACGGCGTAAATGACTTCAAAATACCCTGCTATCAATGCCCTTCCCGTTGTGAGGACTGAACACTTGGCGGAAACCCAACCAAGATTGCTGCGCGGACGCATCCTGTCTTTCAAGCGTAAACCAATGAACGCTACCGATACGGAAGCCTTTCACTATCTGGAAGACGGATGTCTCCTCATGGAAGGCGGCGTCATCACCGCCATGGGAGAATTCGCCAACCTAAATTCGTCACTCCCCCCAGACACGGAAATCGTCGATCACAGACCGCATCTGATTTGTGCAGGTTTCATCGATCCGCATCTTCATTTTCCGCAGGTTCAAGTCATTGCATCCTGGGCAGAACAATTGCTCGATTGGCTGAACGATTACACATTTCCCGCCGAACAAAAATTCGCAGACAAGTCACACGGACAACGGATTGCTTCCGGCTTTTATGACGCTCTGATCGACAACGGAACGACCACAGCGGTCGCGTACTGCTCCAGTCACCCCAATTCCGTGGACACCTATTTCGAAGAAGCAGAAACCCGTGGCATGCGAATGCTCGGCGGCAAGACCATGATGGACCGCAACGCGCCCGAGGAGCTTTGCGACACAGCTCAATCTTCTTACGATGACAGCAAGGCATTGCTTGAAAAATGGCACGGACGAGGGCGCGCGCTCTACGCAATCACGCCTCGCTTTGCAATCACCTCAACCCCGGAACAGCTGGAAGCCGCCGGCGCACTTTTGAAAGAACATCCTGATTGCCATCTGCAAACCCACATCAATGAAAACCACAACGAAATCTCGTTCACACGCGAGCTTTATCCCGATGCAAAGGACTACCTCGGCATCTACGAGGACTATGGATTGCTGGGCTCCAATACACTGTTGGGCCACTGCATTCACATGAACGACCGAGAGATTGGCGTCATAAAGGAGACAGACTCCGTTGCCGTCTTCTGCCCAACCTCAAATCTCTTCCTTGGGTCTGGCCTCTTTAACAAGGAGCAGCTGGAAGCCGCCGGCATCCGGACCGGGATAGCCACCGATATCGGCGGCGGGACGAACTATTCCCTGCTGCGAACATTGGACGAAGGCTACAAGGTGCTGCAACTGCAACGCCAACGCCTGCACCCTTTTGAAACCCACTATTGGGCAACGCTTGGAAACGCCAAAGCCCTGTCTCTATCCGACAAAATCGGCAACCTGGAAGTCGGTACAGAAGCTGATGTCGCAGTTCTGGACGCGACCGCCACTCCCGCGATGGCCTTGCGGATGGAAACGGTCACAACCCTGGCAGAAGAACTCTTCCTGCTGCAAACGCTTGGAGATGACCGCTCAATTCGCGAAACCTATGTTGCGGGCCGCCCGATGAAAACCCGCAACTGACGCACGTATTTTCGCTTCCTATTAGATCAAGAAACAGCCAATCTCCGAATGAGCTCCAGCTTAAAGACGATTGAGATTGCCGAGAGTATGGCCAGCAACAGTGCCGCGACGTAGAAGCCGTTTGAGAAGCCAAAATTCCAGATCAGCGGTGTGCTCAACAGCGGAGATACGATCTGTCCGAGAAAAATGCCGGTTGTCACAAACCCGGAAATGGCTCCTCTCCGGCTTGCCGGGGCTATTGAGAGTGCAAAAGCCACCAAATTCGGCTTCAAAAGCCCATAACCTGCCCCGATAAGAGCTGGTCCCAATAGTGCGGAGAAGACTGTGTCGGCGCCTCCGAGCACTACATACCCAACAGTCATGAAAAGAAACCCTGCGGCGAAAACGCCGGCCAAACCAATTCGGAGCTGGGCTGCTTTGTAGCTCAGACCAACACAACCGCCTGTTATCATCAGTGCACCGAGGCCGTAGATCGTTGTAGAAGCGGCATCCAGACCAAGAGACTGATAGTAAAAGGGCAACTGGGTTGGCATCACGAAGAACGACATGACTGTTATCGCGCTGACAGTACCTGCTGCGAGACCGCACAGGACCCAAGGCTCCCAAGAACCTTTTCCGGCATTCAAAAGCAGCTGAACGTTCAGTCGCTCGCCCAGGATGTCACGTGAAAGGAATGTCAGAGCAAAGGGAATAAGAAACAGCGGGAGTGCGTATACCAGAAACGCCAGCTGCGCATTGCCTGCACTTATCCCCCCTGCAACTGCAATAAAGACAAACCCGCTTAGATTTACAGCAGCACTTTGTAGGCCCATGAATGACGCCCGTCTGCCCCCTTCAAAATAATCCCCGATCAACTCCATTTGTGCTGTCATAACAAGCGCAAGGGAAAGACCAAGAACGAGGCGCGAAGCCAGTATGGCTTCCAAACTTGGCAGAAAAGCACCAGCGGTTCCTGAGAGGACAAACAGAGTAACGCCGACTAGAAGCTGCCGCTTCTTCCCAAATCTATCGCAAGCCCATCCTGCAATGGGAGCAAATAGCACTACGGTTACGGAAGGCGCAGAGACGAGCATACGTGCGAGAAAACCAGCATGTGGATTGCCATTGAACTTTGCCTCCAAAGCAGGAAGAGCCGGGCTTATGGCTGCATTAGCCATGATAATGAGCGTGGCTGCCGCGAGCAGTACGAGGGCTGAGGGATCAAATATGATCGGACGCTCGGGCGTATGGTTAGAAAGGGACAACGCTTCAAATCCTCTTGTTGTTTTTTGAAACGCTGCCTAAGCTACAACCTCAAGTCGACTTGAGGTCAAGAGATGAAATTGCTCGATACTTCCGAAATTTCCAAAGAAACAGGCATCCCCGCATCAGCCCTTCGATATTACGATGAGAACGGTCTGATCACGTCCGTTGGAAGGCGAGGTTTAAAGAGGTTGTTCGGACCGGAGACCATCGACCAACTGGCAATTATCTCGCTTGGTAAACTCGCAGGTCTGAGTTTGGAAGAAATCCGAAGCATGTTCGGCGCCGACGGCAAGCCAAGTCTTTCACGCCAGTTGCTTCACGCCAAAGCGGACGAAATTGATCTCCAAATCCGGAAATTGCAGTCGCTCAAAGAGGCGATCCGGCACGTAGCCGAATGCCCGGCCCCAAATCACATGGAATGCCCAAAGTTCCAAAAATTGCTCAGAATAGGCAGCAACAAACGCGCCCGAACAGAAAGCGCAAAACAAAATCGCAAGCGAGAATATCGCAAAGACTAAAAAGCTGCCAGAAAGCTATCTCGCAAAGGAGATTGTCTGAACCTTGTTTTTGGCGAGGCTTTTCAAAATAGGCGGAACGATCTGATCGACCAGAAGCGACGCACCTGCGGTGCTGAGATGGTCGTCATCATAGTAGTAAACGGTGCCACCAACCGCATTGAAGCAACGCCCAGCCTCTAGATCACAGAACGTTTCATGGGGCTTTACTTTGGTCAGCCCATCGGCCTCAATCGCATCGAAGAGTTGTATAATGGCGTCATTGCGATGCGCAAAGGCCGCATAAGGGATTGTCAGTTGATCTTTGTCTGGGTCGACCAATCGCTCCTTGAAAAACCGATCTGGAACTGACCAGCCAGCCTCCGGGATCGGATAGACAAGAACCACCTCTTTGCCAGCGTCCAAATAACGCCTGATGCCGTTTCGGAAAACGTGCAAACCGTTGGCGAGAGTTGCATCGGCGGTCTGCCCTCGCACCAACGGCTGATAAAAGGTCTTCGGGCCCATCTGATCCGTTTCGACACCGCCGATCCCATTATCGAAACTGTCATCACGAACATAAAGCGAATACCGACCAGCAAGCACAATGGTTTTGATATCGCTGTTCAGCACCCAGTCGAGCACCTCAGCAACTGTCTGGTCGCAGCGCGCGCGCGTGTGCCAATACCCCTCAAACGGAACACAGGCGGCCAGAGATAAAGTAGTTACCCCGACGCCTGCCTCTTGAAGCGCCTTCATGACCGGATAGGCAACTGAATCCGCATGACTGTCACCGAGGATAGCAACGTCAACCGATCCGTCCGCAGCTGCAAATGTGCACTCAGAACGCGGCAATGCCCCTATGCTCAGCCCCCCACCAGCCGGAGTTTCGACATAACAAGCCGCAGATAGGGGCGATTTGTCATAGCGTGCATCGTCAATCGCCAATAGGCTTGGCTCGAAACGCCCCCGGAAGCCTTCGAGAGTAGCGCCCGCTACACCAAAACCAAGCACAACGCACAAGCCTGCAGCGGAAAGCCCCAATATCCGCCGCCTTGGCACGGAGCGGAACGCACTGCCTGAACCATTTCGCCAGGGACGCTCGACAAACCACCAGCTCAAAAACCCGATTGGAATGGACGCCAGAGCCGCCAGCAACAACATATCCGACGACGGGGTATCAACCGACCGTATGCGCAGGAAGGCAAGAAGCGGCTGATGCCACAGATAAATACTGTAGCTGATCAGACCAATGCCGACCAAGGGCTTGAGTGACAAGAGACGCCCGGTCCACGTACCAGCCCCCGCAAATAGGATCAAAAGCACGGTTCCGCCGACAGGCACCGCCGCCCAAAGAGATGGGAACGGCGTCTCCGCATCGAACAAAACAAAGGACAACAGGATCGCAACCAGACCACCTGCCGCAAACAGGTCATTGTCCTGTTTCTTGTTTGACGCCAGCCAGACCGCGCAAAGCGAACCGGCAAGCAGTTCCCATGCCCGTGTCGGAAGCAGATAAAAATTGGCCCACGCCTTGTACCGCCACCCAAGCTCCGAGAGCCCCAAACTTCCAATTGCAAAGATCACCAAAAGCCAGAAAAGCGGGCGGCGTCCGAAACGCCAAACCAGCATCATGAACAGCGGAAAAAGGATGTAAAACTGCTCTTCAACGGCCAAGCTCCAAGTATGGAGCAGCGGGTTGCTTTCAGACCCAACGTCGAAGTAGCCGCTGTTGCGCCAAAAGAACACGTTTGAGGCAAATAGCGCCACTGCGGCCATGGCCTTGGAGAAGAAGATCATCTGGCTCGGCGGCATCCAGAGCAACGCGAACACGGCGCACACCGCCAACATAACGAACAAGGCAGGCAAAATACGTCTGGCGCGCCGCTCATAGAAGGACATCAGAGAGAACCTGCCCTTTTCGAGGTCCTCCAAAATGAGCGCAGTAATCAAATAGCCTGAAATCACAAAAAATACGTCCACCCCGGCGAAGCCGCCGGACATGATTTCAAATCCACCATGAAACAAAACAACAGGCAATACGGCAACGGCCCGAAGGCCATCTATTTCACGCCGATAATTCATTGAACACCAATCTCATCGTCATAAATTCGGGTTAAACGGATCGACCAGAAAAAAACTGAGTTATTTTGCGGACCAGCAGCCAATAGCAGTCCATCTTCGATTTGTTTTTGCGGTGCCAGTGTCGCCAATACGGGTTGCACAATCGGCTCCACAAGCAAACTGGCCCCGGCATTACTAAGGTGGTCATCGTCATAGTAATAAACCGTTGAGCCAACTGCATTGAGGCACCGCCCCTCCTCTTTTGAGCAGAGAACATCAGCGGGCCGAACTTTCTTCAAACCGGGGTCATCGAGACTGTCGAAAAACGAAATCACGTCTCCGTTGCGCTCCTTAAAGGCCGCATACGGAAACGACAAATCTTCGACACCGGTCTTGTAAAGCCGCTCTTTAAAATAGCGATCAGGCACTGACCAACCTGATTCAGGCACCGGGTATAGGAGCACGAGGTTTTTGCCGCCATCCAGATACTTCCGGATTCCCTTCTCCATCACATGAAGCATGTTCGGCACAAGCGTGTCGTCATAGTCACCTTCATAGAGCGGATCAGTGAAATATTTCGGGCCCATATGCTCCGGCTCGACCCCGCCAACGCCGTTGTCAAACGGATCATCCCGCGTGTAGAGCGCATATCGACCGGCTAGCACCACGGTCTTGATATCGCTTGCTAGAATGTACTCGACCAACTCGGCAACGGGTTCGTTACATTTTGCCCGCGAATGCCAATAGCCTTCAAAGGGAACGCAAGCAGCAAACGACATGGTCGTCACTCCAACATCCTGTTGCTTCAGCGCGTCGATCACCTTGTTTGAAAAGGTGAGCGCATGGCTGTCTCCGACAATTGCAACTTCAACAGATCCATCTGACGCTGGAAACGTGCACGCCGGACGCGGCATGGGACCGAGCGTCATACCGCCGCCAGCCGGAGGCTCCATATAGCAGTCTGATATCAAAGAGGCGACGTCCGTGCGCGCATCATCAATAGCCACGAGCTCCGGGTCAAACCTGAACCGATAGCCATCCGTTGCCACCCCGGCAGCTGCAACAAATACAATGCCCGCACACACAGAAACACCGGTGACCAAACCTCGCGAAACAAGTCTGACCGCCCCCTTTTCAGATTTTGCTTTGCGGAACGGCTGTTCAACAAATCGCCAGCTCAGGTAAGCAATCGGGAAACAGGCGAGCGCGGCCAGTAACAGGGCAAGAGTTGACGGCTCATCAATCGAACGAATGCGAAGGAAAGCAAGCAGCGGCTGGTGCCAGAGGTAAATGCTGTAACTGATCAGCCCAATCCCCACCAAAGGCTTCATGGCAAGCATCCGGCCTGTGACCGTATCTTTGGATCCAAACAGGATCAGCAGCACAGTGCCGATCACTGGAAGCAAAGCCCAAAGGGATGGGAAAGGCGTGTCTTTGTCGAAAAGGAAAAACGACACCACCACCCCGATCAATCCAGCGAAGGCAAGAATGTTATTGCCCTTTTGTGCTCTGTTGCTCAACCAAAGGGCACACAAGGACCCTGCGCAAAACTCCCATAGCCGCGTTGGCAGGAGATAGAAATTTGCCCAAGCCTTGTATCGCCAACCATATTCCGTCAGCGCCAGGCTCAGCAGTGAAGTGACCAAAATCAGCCAGAACACTTTCGATTTGCCAAAGCGCAACCCCAGCAGCAGAACCACAGGGAAGAGAATGTAAAACTGCACTTCCAGGGACAAGCTCCAAGTATGCAGCAGCGGATTGGTCTGGGATTCCAGATCAAAATAGCCGCTCTCCCGCCAAAAGAGGATATTGGAGATGAACAGCGCCGAAGCCGCCAGTGCCCGGGAAAAACTCTCCATCTGGCTGGGTGGCATCCATGCGCAAGCGAGTAGAAAGCTGACGGACAGCATCACAAGCAAGGCCGGGACAAGACGCCAGGCGCGGCGTCCATAAAACCTCGTGAGCGAAAAGGTGCCCCTTGCCCGCTCTTGCAAAATCATGGCGGTGATCAGGTAGCCGGAAATGACGAGGAAAACGTCCACACCAACAAACCCGCCGGAAAACAGCGAGATGCCGCTGTGGAACAGGACCACAGGCACAACAGCTACAGCCCGAAGGCCGTCTATTTCGCGCCGATACTCCATACACCCCCGCCGCAGAAACAACGCAAAAACACATTTGCTTCTTGTTGTAACCAGAAGGTGTTGCCGCTCACTTAAGCGGGATGGTTAAGACTTGTCAAAATTGACAATCAAACGAGAATTTATGTGCTGTTTCAAAGTCACAAAACTACAAAGCTTGTCACGAGCCAGTTCGCGTTAAATTGTTGGACCGATTTCGCGTCTTCCACTTCCTGAGAGCTTCATTTTTCACGCAAACACAGGATTTTCACGCTTGCAGATAAATGTAAGCGCTTACATTCTGGCATTGAGAGTAAATCCTCTCAATGCACCTTAATCAACCCAATTCATTGTTTGGTGCGGCATCCTGAATTCAAAAGGAGCGCAATTCATGACGACATCTACAACCAAGACTATTGGAGCGCGGAGTTTTGGAAATTCAAATCCAGCCGTTTACGGATTTGGCAACGCAAAGTGGAGGCAGACCGACAATGGTGACGGCTATCTTGGAAACTATGGCGCTGGAGAAGCCCTGACCAAGACGATTTCAGTGCCTGATGGAGCAAGTGAACTCAAGCTGACGTTCGACTTTCTCGAAGTCGACTCTTGGGATAACGAACACTTCTACATCGACATCAACGGCGTAACGGTCGATCTCGGCCAATTCCATGTTTACAACGCCGAAGGAACACATGGTTGGACCGCCGCTGACGGTGACATTACTTTTAGAAAAACTGCGGCCAGTTCCAGCACAGACTTTACGTCACAAAACTGGGCTGACCAACGCCACACTTTTGAAATCGAAATACCTGGTAACCTAATTAATGACGGTACCTTCACCATGCGCTGGCATTCATCCCTAAACCAAGGGGCGAATGATGAAGCATTCGGAATAGACAACTTCTATGTCTCTGCAACAATTCTTGAAGCAGACTCAAATGATTATGCTGATGCTCGCAACGCCATTCAACAAATCGACATGTTTTCGATTGGAAACCAACAGCTCGGCAGCCTGTACGACGCATACGCCACCAGACTGGAGTTGATGAAGGATGGCGCATTCGCACTCGGTCAGGAAATGGGACTGGACCTCAAAAACCTGAGCAACAGCCAAATCCGTCAACTTGAAACAGACGCTACGGCGGCACTAAGTACATGGTCCGCATCCAACAACGGCTTTGACGAATGGGGCAAGTTGCTTTGGCAAGAAATGGATGACCAGTACGGCCTCATGAATGGTGCCACGGGAGCAGACTTCCTGAGAGGACTAAGTTATGTCGCTGCTTTTGCCGGCTTTGCAACCGGCGGCGGCACCATAAGCGGAGCCTTGGGCCTTGGGTCGGCGACAGCTGGAACACTGGCGGCGTATCTAGATGAAAGTGGAGAGAATTACCCTTCTACACCAATACAACTTCCAACATTCACGATGGATGAGGCGCTGGAAAGCCTCTATGGCGAATTGAAATCCCGCGGTTTCAATTCTGATGCCGCAACCCTTAAAACAGCCGCGGATGCCGCTGCTCAGGACATGTTTGACTTTATGGCCAACTCTCAAATGGCGAACCTCGTCGCAGACATGCTTGAAGGAGGTGTCAATCGTGTTGCCTATCGGGATAAAATTGAGGATTTGGGGTTCAACGTCGACAGCGGGTATCATCGGGCAGACATAGGCCCAGGTGGACCTATCGGTGACAGTTACTCTTGGGTTCGGATTACCGACGGCTCCGTCGAAATTGACGGAGTAGATTCGATCTACTTCAGGTATAATGCCAGCTATAACCCGGGCTATAACTTTGATGTCGATTTTATCTAACCGCTGAAACCGGCTCCTAACAGACCAATAAGCAAACAAAAAACCCGCCGGATCGCTCCAGCGGGTTCTTCGAATTTGAAACCAGTTGGTCCAGCGATTAACGCTTTGAGAACTGGAAGCTCTTGCGGGCTTTTGCGCGACCGAACTTCTTACGCTCAACAACGCGGCTGTCGCGTGTGAGGAAACCGTTCTTTTTCAGGACAGCGCGCAGCTCCGGCTCATAGTGTGTCAAAGCCTTGGAGATACCGTGACGCACAGCACCGGCCTGACCGGACAGACCACCACCAACAACAGTTGCGACGATGTCGTACTGGCCAGAACGCTCGGTGATTGCGATCGGCTGTTGCAGGATCATCTGCAGGACCGGACGTGCGAAGTACTCGGTGAAGTCCTTCTTGTTGACGATGATCTTGCCTGTGCCCGGCTTGACCCAAACACGTGCGATAGCGTCTTTCCGCTTACCGGTTGCATAAGCACGACCTTGAGCATCGAGCTTTTGAACATGAACCGGGGCTTCCGGAGCAGCACCATCAACAGCGCCGCCCAAGTCTTCCAAAGATTGCAGCTCAGCCATTATTGTGCCCTCATGCCATCGTTCTTGGGATTGAGGCTCTTGACGTCAACCAGTTCTGGGGACTGAGCTTCATGCGGGTGGGTCGGGCCAGCGTAAACACGCAGGTTGGACAGCTGCTTGTTGGACAGCGGACCGCCTGGCATCATGCGCTGAACGGCTTTCTCAAGAACGCGCTCCGGGAAACGGCCCTCAATGATCTGGCGCGCATTGCGCTCCTTGATGCCGCCCGGATGACCTGTGTGCCAGTAGTACTTCTTGTTTTCGTACTTACGGCCAGTCAGGACAACCTTTTCGGCGTTGATGACGATAACGTTGTCACCACAGTCGACATGCGGCGTGTAGGTCGGCAGATGCTTACCGCGCAGATGGTTGGCGATGAATGCAGCCAAACGGCCAACAACCATGCCTTCTGCGTCGATGACGATCCACTTTTTCTCGACCTCGGCCGGCTTGGCAGAGAAGGTCTTCATGGGATTGATCCATCATTGATCGGTTAAAGAAAAGGGCCCGCCCGGCGAAACACCGCAAAAACGGACCTCAAATTCGTTCGACACGGCTTATACGCTGGCGCAAATTTGGCGTCAAGAACGAAAAATCCCCAATCACATGAAATAGATCAATAAAAACAATGACTTAAAAAAACGGTATTATATTACCGTATATTTATTGTGTTTTTGCGGGCAGTTCGAGCACCTCTTCCAACTGGCGCCCGACCCAACCGGGTGGAATGAGGTGACCGCCAGAGTGAAGATCGAGATAAACAGCGCCTTCCTTACAATCCTTCCAGGTGACCCGTTCAAAAGTCTGCTTTGCAGAGACGGACCAGTTTTCGCGCCCGGTTTCGGGCCCACACCCCAGGCGCTCCCGCCACAAGGCAACTGGATAGGTCGTGTCACCGCCCGGCCCAATAGGAAAGTCCATAACGGTGTCTTTCACCCCATGGACATGCCGCACTTGCCTGGGCGCGGTAGAGCAGATCTCTGTTTGATCCAAGCTTCCGGCAATTGCCAAAAGTGCAAAAACGCCCTCTCCACTTTCGCACACATAACGCCATGCCATCGCCGACCCATAGGAATAACCGGAGATGATGAGACGATCCTCGTCTATGGGAAACCGCTTTTTGACATCGGCCAGCACCTCGTTGGTGAAGGTCACATCCGACGTTTCGGCGCGCCAAAAATTCCAGGTTCGCCCCTCACCGTTTGGCGCGATCAGCAACACACCACGCTTACGCGTTTCACCGCCCGTTCTAGGGCTCCATAAAGGATGGCTGCCCGTTCGCGCCCAACCATGAAAATGAAGCATCACCGGCAGGTCGGCTTTTCCGTCCCAATCATCGGGGAAAAGAACATGATAAGACCGCCCGCTCTCCAGAACACACGGAGTGTCCTTGCCGCCGCAGGAGGCATCAGCTTTGGTGCCGATCGCGTTCGCTGACGAGGCAACAAGAAGACTTGAGATAAGAGAGAATATGTATGGTTTCATGGCAGCAAATGTGCGCGCGATCCTCCTCACCTACCAGTCACATGTGTGAGATCGGCTTCATCTCGGAGGCACCGAATAAGTCGCCGTCGCATGGGCCACGAGCCCGTCCTGTCCTTCGCTTTCAATCGCACAATCCACCACAATGAGCCGTTTGCCCATTTTTAGAATCCGGCATGTTGCCAGCATAGCCCCCGGACCGGGCTTGTTCAGGAAATTGATATTCAAATTGGTGGTCACAGCCAGTGCCTGTGGGCCGATATGGCCTAAGATCACCACATAAGCCGCCAAATCCGCCAGTGCCATCATGGAAGGACCAGACACCGTTCCCCCCGGCCTTAGATGGCGCTGGTTGGCGGTAAAGCGAACAACCGCTTCGCCCGAAGAAATTGAAGCGATCTCATAGACCCGGCCATCCTCGTGTATTTGCGGAAACACATTGTCCAAAAGCGACATCACCTCGTCGCCTGTCATCACTGGCTGCATTCAATTTTCTCCCAAAATCCTGCTTTCTTTTACGTAAGCGTCAAAAGGCCGAAAGAGCAAGGTCTATGAGGTGCCGGTAAGCCCTCTCCCGTTCTACGAGCTAATCTGTTAGAACGGCCAAAAGCAGATTTAGCAGGATGTCTTCATGTCAGACGCAGCCACCGCCGCAGAAACAAAGAACGCCGACGATAAGCCGATGCTCGGAACCCTTCTTCATGAAGGTGTCTTTCGCATCGTGATGCAGCGCCCAGAGAAGATGAACTCACTGTCTTCGGAGATGATGAGCGCATTGAGCGAGACGCTGACCGAGGCGGAGAAAAACCCGGACGTGCGGGTGATCTTGCTGGGAGCTGAAGGTAAGGTCTTTTGTGCCGGCCATGATTTGAAGGAGATGACGGCGGCTCGCGGCGATGCCGATGGTGGCCGGGCTACCTATGAGCGGATCATGCGCCAGTGCTCAGATTTGATGCAGCAGATCGTGCGCCACCCCAAGCCCATCATCGCTGTTGTGACAGGTGTGGCGACTGCCGCAGGCTGCCAACTCGTCGCTTCTTGTGATCTGGCTTTGGCAACCGATACAGCCACCTTTTGCACCCCGGGCGTCAATATCGGCCTTTTCTGCTCCACGCCAATGGTCGCGCTTTCCCGTAATGCGACGCGCAAGCAGGCGATGGAAATGTTGCTCACCGGTGAAAGCATCGACGCGTCGACGGCAAAGGATTTTGGCCTGATCAACCGGATTATTCCACGTGACTATCTGGATCAGGTCGTCCAGAAATACGCCGAAGCCATCGCCTCCAAATCATCTCATACTTTGAAGGTCGGCAAGGAAGCCTTCTATCGCCAGCTCGAGATGCCCTTGAACGAAGCTTATGACTTTGCGGCCAATGTGATGGTGGAAAACATGATGGCCCGCGACGCCGAAGAAGGCATCAACGCCTTCCTGCAAAAGCGCAAGCCGGAATGGACGGATAGCTGAAAACGAAAGCGGCAGTGCACACCATGAACCACGACAGCTATTCTGACGCCTATATCCGCGAGATCCTCGACGATACCAAGACGGTGGCGATGGTTGGGGCCAGCTCCAACAATGTTCGTCCATCCTATTTCGTCCTGAAATACATGCTCTCGAAAGACTACGACGTCTGGCCGATCAATCCCGGTCAGGCGGGCAAGGAAATTCTTGGCCAGACCGTTTATGCATCGCTGGCCGATCTGCCGGAAACACCGGACATGATCGACATATTCCGAAATTCCGAAGCCGCTGGACAGATGGTTGATGATGTCCTTGCATCCGGCAAACTGCCAAAGATCATCTGGATGCAGCTCACCGTCCGACATGATGAAGCCGCCAAACGGGCCGAAGAGGCCGGGATCAAGGTGGTGATGGATCGCTGCCCCAAGATTGAATATGGGCGGCTGTCGGGCGAAATAGGCTGGGCCGGAGTGAACTCTCGAACGGTGTCCTCAAAACGCCCTGCCCTCAAGGCCGGGTTTCAACACCGGGGCCTGCGCGGAAAATAACTGCTTTCTCGCAAATGATCAGCGTTTGACGCGCTCAACCGCTTTTCAAGGGGATCACAACACCGGTTTCCGGGCAGCGTTCCAGATCGGCGTCATCTTCTGAATAGACGACCGCCCCTGCTTTGCCTGCAGCCTTGGCCCTGTAAAGAGCAATATCCGCTGCTTTCAAGATTGTGCTGGCAGAAAGGTCTTCTTCGAGCGCAGCACAAATCCGAATGCCGGCGCTTGCCGAAATAGACACTTCCTCAAAGGATTGAAGACGGACCGGATACACAATCTGCCGAATGAGATACTCGGCGTAACGCAGACAGTGCTCGCTGTTATCCGTATCTTCCAGAACAGCAACAAACTCGTCGCCTCCAAGACGGGCAACAAACGCACGGTGCTCCAAGGTCCGCATCATACGCTGGACAACGGTTTTGAGAACCAGATCCCCCGCATCATGGCCATGCGTATCATTGACCTGCTTGAAACCATCAAGATCGAACAGGATCACAGCAAACGGCTTGTAGTCAGTTTCCAGATTGCGAACTGCCTCATCCAGCTTGATATGAAGTGAATTTCGGTTTGCAGCCGAAGTCAGCATGTCGGTGTAAGCGATTTCTCGCAACTGGGTTTCGGCTCGGTGCTGCTCTGTCAGGTCACTCCCGACAATGATCATGAGATCAGAGAGATCAGTCGTGTAATCGATCTTCCGTAGCTCCACCTGACGCTTCCGGTCTTCAGGTGATTTCCAGTCAAAAACCATCGGAAAAGTCTCAACAGGTGTCCCATTAGCATCCAGAAAGGACTTGATGAGGTCAAAGTTCGTCTGAGAAATCAGGTAAGGAAACCTTCGACCTATGATCATCTTGGGGTTGGGGTCGATGTTGAACTCACTTGCCCAGGCATCATTCACATTGACAACCATGTGATCCGACTTGCGAACCACAATGACTGGAGCCGGGATCATGGCCAGCAATTGCAGGATGCGGTCATGCATCAATGTGACGGAATCAAGCAGCGCATGACGCGGCCCCACTACATCTGGCTGAACGGCTGACGGCCGCAAATCGCCCTGGGCCACCTTGTTGGAAAGCTCAATGACCAATTGGTTCTGATAGCCCTCCCGACGCAGAGCGATGGCGAGGTATCCCATCATGCCCACAAAGGGCAGAAAATAAGCTACATGCAGGCCAAAGGTCGCCCAAAAGGACGGATTGTCGAACACATAAACAGCCAGACCATAAGTCTGACCAAGTCCGAGGACCAGGTGGTGCAGATAGATAAAGATGGTTGCCGCTGCGATGACACGCCAATCGCGATAATAGAGCAAAATCGCAATCAGACCGAACGCTGTAAAGTGCGCTTCGATATCCCCGTGAGCCAAATGCACAAACAGGCCAGTGAATGCCATAAAAGCGCAGCCCATGAACAAGCGGGTGATCAAGTAGCCATTCGCCGCCCTTGCTAGCAACATGGAGAGCAGCAAGGTCGGCAGACCGATGAGAAATACCGGCAACCACTCCCCAGACCATATCGCGAAGGCAAAGCTAATGATGAAGAGAAAGATGTTGGTGCCAACCATAGTGGCGTCGGCGCTTTTTCGATACCCGGTGAGGTAGGCATCAAACTGCCGCTCATAGCGGAAGGGATTCAGCTCAGGCATAAAATCCCTCCGATCGCACTTCCAGAGAGAGCAAAAAACGCGAACAACACGAAAACGCCCCAAGCAGCAAAAAGCGCCCAAAGTTCACGGTCACCCGGCACGACACCGGATGCCTCTTCAGGAATGTTCCATTTTTCGCGCAAATTGGTCCCCTCACCATTTCACACCGTCCAAAGCAAACTGTGCGTACACATCTGCTTTCAACCTAAAGTATCACCACATTTAGAGATTGTGAAATACATGATTTCCCTTAGGTCAACATGGTCTCTCTCTCACGATCAGAAAGCGATTAAAGTGATCTTGACTAAAAACATCTGCCATTAACATTCCAGTGGCGAATGCACTCAAAGTGGAAACATCACAAACTCTCAATAATTTGAATAACTTTCATAGGTATCGCCAATTTGAAACATGGCATGATCTGCCCCATCTAAGGTTCAACACCAGTTCATGTGCCCAATGGGCTTAGGAGGCATACATGAAATACGAAAAGACAGAAGAAGCCATCAAGCGGCTGAACGAAGAGCAATATCGTGTCACCCAGCAAAGCGGCACGGAGCGCCCGTTCACTGGTGAATACACGGACAACAAAGAACCGGGCATCTATGTAGACATCGTCTCAGGCGAGCCGCTTTTTGCCTCGTCCGACAAATTTGACAGTGGCTGCGGCTGGCCAAGCTTCACCAAGCCGATTGTTCATGAGCATGTCACCGAGCATCGAGACATGTCTCATGGCATGATCCGAACCGAGGTTAGGTCCATGCATGGCGACAGTCATTTGGGACATGTATTCCCTGATGGACCACAGGATAAGGGCGGACTGCGCTACTGTATCAATTCCGCGTCGCTTCGTTTCATCCATCGCGATGATATGGAAGCAGAAGGCTACGGAGCCTATATCGACCAAGTGGAGGACATCTGATGACTGAACGTGCTGTACTTGCAGGTGGCTGCTTTTGGGGCATGCAGGACCTGATCCGCAAGATCCCCGGCGTCGAAAAAACTCGGGTCGGATATACCGGCGGTGATGTGCCAAACGCCACATATCGAAACCACGGGACACACGCGGAAGGTATCGAAATTGTTTTCGATGCGGAGAAGCTGAGCTACCGGCAAATCCTGGAATTCTTCTTCCAGATCCACGATCCGACGACCAAAAACCGTCAGGGTAATGACACAGGCCTCTCTTACCGGTCGGCGATTTACTATGTGAATGACGAGCAAAAGCAAATCGCTCACGATACAATCGCCGATGTAGACGCCTCTGGTCTTTGGCCAGGCAAGGTTGTCACAGAAGTCGATCCGGTTGGCGACTTCTGGGAAGCCGAACCAGAGCATCAGGATTATCTGGAACGTTACCCGAATGGCTACACCTGCCACTTCCCTCGTCCGGGTTGGGTTCTGCCAAAACGCGAAGCAGCGGAGTAAGCAAACTCAATTAACAGATGGGCGCCCGACAGGAGCAGCGACTGTCCGGCACCCGGCAGGTTCAGCGAAACGGGCGGCGCAATTGCCGCCCGTATCCGTTTGAATGCGTAGCGATCAAATCGCACGCTCTATTGAAGACTTCTGATCAACGGCGCAGGTCACGCCTTTGATCTGCGCCCCGCACCAGCAAAGACTTAAGCGGCTTTACTGAAAATGGGCATGAAAAGGAGACTACCATGCAATTCGGTTCCCTCCACCAAACCGCCCCGAACCTTCGCGTTCAAAACTGGATTGACGCCAACGGGACGCCGTTGGACACGCCACTAAAGCTCTCCGACCTAGGGGACGGTTACAAGATCATCTATAACTTCCAGCATTGGTGCCCGGGCTGTCATTCTCGCGGGTTCCCAACCCTTCGCATCCTTCATGATGCGCTCAAGGACAAGGGTTTCGGCTTTGCTGTGATCCAGACCGTGTTTGAAGGCGAAAACGTCAACACATTCGATAAACTACGGGTCAATCAGGAAGAGTACGGATTGAAAATCCCGTTCGGCCATGATGTGCGGCTGGAAGGAGAAGACTATCCAACCTTTATGCAGGACTACCGAACCGCGGGAACGCCTTGGTTCACCGTCATAGACCCGGACGGCAAGGTTGTTTTTGCGGACTTCAGACTGGATGCCAAGCGTTTCCTTGAAGCCCTCGGGGCTGAGGACGTAAAACTGGAAACAGCCTGACAGATAAACCGACAGGAGGTCTCGTCCTCCTTTCGGTTTTCAAACACGTCACTTTCTTTTTCCCATCAAGAGCACAATAGGCCGCAGATGACGACGCACCCACCCAAGTTCACCTTCGACAACACTTACGCCCGTGAACTGCGCGGATTTTATGTGCCTTGGGAAGGAGCGCAGGTCCCATCTCCTCAAACCGTTCTCGTCAATGACGAACTGGCCAGAGAACTGAAGCTCGATCCAGCCGCTCTGGCCACCAGCGAAGGCGCTGCAAACCTTTCCGGCTCCCACAGCCCGGATGGTGCAGCCCCGCTGGCTCAAGTCTATGCTGGTCACCAATTCGGCGGTTTTTCTCCGCAGCTCGGTGATGGTCGTGCAATCCTGCTTGGGGAGATCATCGACACGCATGGCAAACGGCGCGACCTTCACCTCAAGGGTTCGGGTCGCACCCCGTTTTCCCGCGGCGGCGACGGAAAGGCCGTCATCGGACCAGTTTTGCGCGAATATATCGTGGGCGAGGCAATGCATGCCTTGGGCATACCAACCACCCGCGCATTGGCCGCCACTACGACCGGTGAAGACATTTTCCGTGAGGGTCATAAACCCGGTGCTGTTCTGGCGCGGGTTGCCTCCAGCCATATCCGTGTTGGCACTTTCCAGTTTTTTGCAGCCCGCGGCGAGACCGACAAGGTTCGCCAGCTCGCAGATTACACCATCGCGCGCCACGACCCTGATCTTGCTGATGATCCGGAAAAGTATCTCAAACTGCTCTCTCGGGTCATATCACGGCAGGCAGAACTGATTGCCAATTGGGTCCTTGCCGGTTTCGTTCACGGCGTCATGAACACCGACAACATGACCATTTCCGGCGAAACGATCGACTATGGTCCTTGCGCATTTCTTGATAGCTACGATCCGGATGCGGTGTTCAGCTCTATCGATGAAGGAGGGCGCTACGCCTATGGCAAGCAGCCGGTTTTGGCGCAGTGGAACCTCGCACGACTTGCCGAATGCCTCGTCCCCTTGATCAATCCGGACGATGCAGATGACGCCGTACGGCAGGCGACAAATGCTCTGAACACCTTCCCTGCCCTTTACCAAGATGCATGGTTGAAAGGAATGCGCGCCAAACTGGGGCTTGCGACCGAGTTGGAACAAGATATTGACCTTGCCAATGCCCTGACAGAGGCGATGAAAGGTCAGGATGTTGATTACACAGGCTTCTTCCGACAACTGGCGACCGAAGTGGGTGACGATGGGGCCTCAACCCGCGCGTTGTTCAAAGATGGCGGGACATTTGACCACTGGTTCGAACATTGGAAGTCGCGGCTACAGTTGGAAACCGCAACCGCTCAGGAAATCACCAACCGGATGAATGCTGTCAATCCGATCTATATTCCGCGCAATCACAAGGTCGAAGAAGCGCTAGCGGAGGCGGAAAACGGAAATTACGAACGAGCTCAATCGCTTGTTCAGGTCTTGAAAGACCCCTTCACGGAACGCGAAGGACTGGAAACATATGCAAAGCCCGCTCCGAAGGACTTCGGTCCTTATCGAACCTTTTGTGGCACATGAGTAACTCTGCCTCCGAAGCGGCATCTGAAATAACGCTTTTCGGCGAAGTCAGATGCCACAAGACACGGTTTTATCAGGCTGCGCTTGAAGAGCGCGGCCTGCCTTATGAATTGGCCGAAGTCGACAAGGATGAAGCGGCGGCCGAACGGCTGACCGCTTTAACAGGCGATGCAACAAAGTTTCCGACGTTCCAGATCAAGGGGCGGAAATTGCGCAACCCGAAGCTGGCTGAGCTGGACAAGCGCCTAGCTCGTGAAGGGCTTTATGACCCCGGCCTTCAGCATGATGTAAAGCAACAGAAATTCTTGAAATACATGGCGCCAACAGACGCCTTTGCCAGATACAGGCTCAAGAATGATCAACTTGTTCTCGACCACATGGAAATTGCCGGAGACCTGAGAGGAAAAGGACTGGGGAAGTCCTTTGCACGTGAGGTTTTACAATACCTTGCCTGCCAGTCCTGAACCGTGGTGCTACCTTGCAAGTTCCTGCAAGACATCGCTCGGGAAAACGAAATCTGGCAAACAACATTCATTCTGGGAGACTGACCATGGACGACATCGACTTCAAGAACACTCGCTTTGACCCCGACCTGGTGGAGTTTCACTCCATCGCAAAGGACATGGCTAAATCCGTTGGATATACGGCTGACCTGTCAGTCGACGGGCAACTCGCCCAGCTGCTTCGCCTTCGCGTTGCCCAAATGAACCCTTGCTCCTATTGCCTCATCCTGCACACTCAGGCGGCTGAAGATCAGGGCATACACAAGGCCAAGATCGCTCACCTTGGCTCTTGGCAGGAAAGCACCCTGTTCAGCGAAGCAGAACAGGCCGCATTGGATTATTGCGAAGCTCTGACAGCCTATGACTTGATCAGCTTTCCTGCGATACATGAAACCGTTTCAGAGTATTTTGATGAAAAGCAGATCGCGGAAATTGCGGCCATCGTCATCAATATGAACCTCTGGACGCGGCTGAAACTGGCCCAAGGCCAAACTCCGGTTCTCAAAAGCTAGAAATAGCACTTTATACGGCAGACGCCTCTCACGAGAGGCAACTGCCGGCCACACTTTTCAAAGCTGACTGGAAGGTCTGCGAACCCCAGTGACGGCCATTTCATCGACGGTTTGCCGTGCAAGCTCCGCAAGTTTTTGAAAATGGTGACCACGCGAACTGCTCTTGCGCCAAAACAAATGCACGGATCGGGTCATTGCAAAATCACGAATGGGCCTCAGAACCACCCGCTGTTCCTTGATAAATTCCGAGGCAACATAACTGCCGGGAAAAAGAGCTAGCCCCATGCCGATGGATACCATCTGGCGCAATGCATCAAGACTTGTTCCCTCATAATCTTCCAGCATATGAGCCCCTGAAGCCCGGCAAAGCAGCTGCCCTTCATGGTAAAGCTGATACCCCGGCCCCAGGCACAACAGCCCGACCCCGCTCAAGGCAGACAGCTCCACCTGCTCAACTGATGCCAAGGGATGATCTGCTGGAATTCCAAGCAGCACATCTTCCTGACAGATCATCTCATCGCTCGATTGCTCGGCGATGGAGGGCGCAGGTGCCAGCGCGCAATCCAGAGCACCGGATTGCAGGACTCTGCCAAGTTCCGTTGGACGGTCCTCTCGAATGTAGATTTCAAGATCAGGATAGACCGCTTTTATCCGCGGCAAGAGATGCGGCAGAAAATAGGGACCAAAAGTTGATGCCGCTCCCAGTTTAATAAGCCCGCCGAGCCCGCCCTGCCTGGAACTAGCACCGCTCACAAGTGCATCCAAGCTATCCAGCGCCTGGCGAGCCAGAGGCAACAATTCCTGTCCCACAGGCGTTATCTCAACAAGTCCACTGCCCCGTTCAAACAGGGTCACGCCGAGCTGGTCTTCCAACAGCTTGAACTGCGCCGAAAGCGTCGGCTGTGACACATGGCACTTTCGAGCCGCCGCCCCGAAATGCCGGGTTTCAGCAAGGGCGATGAAATACTCGATCTGCCGAGGGGACGGCCGAAATGCCATCGATAGTTTTCCTCTATCACTGCTATACAATCTATGTATTTCAACTATCAGTCTGCGCCAACCATATCAAGATTGTCACGATAAATGATCTGGAGGAACAACGATGTACACACGTCTGAGAGCCCTGCGCAGCCAACACAAAAACCTAGACAGTGAAATTCGCCAGGAAGAAAAACGACCTGCACCAGATCACCTCCACATCCGAACCTTGAAGAAGTTCAAGCTCCGCCTTCGCGAGGAAATCTCCCGTCTGGAAAGAACTCTCAACCGTCGTCCAACCCACGCTGCCGTAGCGAGTTAGGTATCATAGGAGCAGAGAATGACCCCATTCTGGTTAAACCCGCTGTCCCCATCGACCAGCACTGGCACAAGCAGGACTAAAGGCCGACTGCAAGATCTAGACGCCCGCATGTCGCATTTTTTGGCGACCCGTGAAAACGGAACTTGCCCCACCCTAATCGACCGTGTTCGTTCAAGCCGAGAGGACGTTCGAAAGGTTCACGATCAAATCTGAGAGGATTGACACCCGCGTGGCGTTCCTCCCAACGCCAACTGCAATAGACAATTTCTCAGACAGCCGGAGATGCGTGGGACGGGCATTCTAAACCAATGCCTGGTCTCCGGCTCAAAGGTCTCGCCCGCAACATGGTCACTGCCCTGTCCATGCTCCTCCCTTAGCGGGCGAGGCCACTCCCCTTGTTCTCGATGTGCGAACACACTGCACTCGAAAAAGGCATAGACCGACCACCAGCCGCTCTTTATTCTCCAGCGTATCAAAGACAATTCAGCAACACGCAGAGATCCCCAAGCATGACATCCGGCCCCTATTATGCTCCGACTGGCGGACATCCCCCTCAGACACAACTTCTGACCGGTCGAGCTGTTTTTACAGATGCTTATGCCGTAATCCCCAAGGGGACAATGTGTGACATTGTCACGAGTTTTCTGCCCTTTTGGGAAAAGACACGGCTATGGGTTCTCTCCCGCCCGCTGTCCGGCTTTGCTGAAACATTCTCCCAATACATCATGGAAGTGCAACCGGGCGGAGGCAGCGACAAACCGGAAACAGATGCGGAAGCGGAAGCCGTGTTGTTTGTCGTTGAAGGCGCGATGACGCTAACAATTGAAGGCAAACCCCATCCTATGCAGACCGGTGGGTATGCCTATCTGCCACCAACCTGCGATTGGACCTTGAAAAACGAAAGCGACCAGCCGGTGCGTTTTCATTGGGTTCGGAAAAGCTATGAGGTGGTGGTGGGACTGGAAGCCCCTGCCCCCTTTGTCACGAGCGATCAGGAAGTGGCTCCAACGCCGATGCCGGGAACCGAAGGCAAGTGGGCAACGACACGCTTCACCGACCCGGAAGACCTTCGCCACGACATGCATGTGAACATCGTGACCTTCGAGCCGGGCGCGGTGATCCCGTTTGCAGAGACCCACGTCATGGAACACGGACTTTATGTCTTGGAAGGCAAGGCCGTCTATCGCCTCAATCAGGACTGGGTCGAAGTCGAGGCCGGCGATTACATGTGGCTGCGTGCCTTCTGCCCGCAGGCCTGTTACGCAGGTGGTCCGGGTAAGTTCCGGTACTTGCTTTACAAGGACGTCAACCGTCACATGAAGCTGAGATAGACGATGACACACCGCATTGTCACCGAGCAACTGGACGCCGAAGAGTTTGCCCCCTTTGGCGAAGTTCTCGAAGCTGTTGGCGAACCAACAAAAATAATCAATCAGGGCTTATGCGGCCGCTACCACGATCTGGCGACGCTCGACTTTACTGGAGCCGGTGCCAAGGCCGGGATAAGCCTGTTCAATTCCCAAAAACGAACGTTTCCCTATCGCCTTGAAATGGTTGAGCGACACCCGCTTGGCAGTCAGGCTTTTATCCCGATGACTGCAGAGTCGTTTCTTGTGATTGTGTGCCCCGATGAACAGGGAAAGCCGGGCAGACCGCGTGCGTTTATCACCAAACCCGGACAGGCGATCAACTTCCATCGCGGCACCTGGCACGGAGCTTTAACGCCCCTGTCAGACCCGGGATTATTTGCCATTATTGACCGGATTGGAGACGGAGACAATCTGGAAGAAGTGTGGTTCGAAGAACCCTACATCATTGAAAATAAAAGCTAACACCAAATTGGGCGCTTAGGCTGCGACTTCCTCGCTTTCGAAGTCCATGTCCTCTTCGTAGGCAAATTCGTCGGCTTGCGCCACATCTGCGGCTGCCTTTTCCTCTGTCTTCTTGGCAAAGGCGATATAGTCTTCCGCGTTCATCGGCTTGGCAAAATAGTAGCCCTGAGCTGCAGTCACACCCAACTCCAGAAGGCGGTCAATCTGGTCTTCTTCCTCAACACCTTCAGCGATAATGCCCATGCCGAGGTTATCAGCCAATTCGACCATTGAATCGACAATCGTCGTGGAGTTTTCATCGGACCCAAGTGGATCAATGAACATCTTGTCAATCTTGATGATATCGACGCCAAGCTTCTGCAAATAGGCCATGCCACCATGGCCGGTTCCCACATCATCCAGTGCGACGCGTATACCAAGCGCTTGAAGTTCAGAGATGATTTTTCGAGCCAAATCCATATCTTCTAGCGGGTAGCGTTCGGTTACCTCAACAACGACCTGCTGGAAGGAAATATCTGATTTTTCATAAGCTTTTTTCAAATCTGCAACGACTTGACGATCATGAAAGTGGCCTGCAAACAAATTGATGGACAGCTTGAGGTCAGGATTCTGGGAATAAAGTTCACCCATCTCCTCCGCCGTTTTCAGCATCAGCTGGCGGGTCATCTCAAAGATATGCCCGTTGGCTTCGGCATAAGCCATAAACTGACCTGGAGAGATGATTTCTCCGGTTGGCCGCTGCCAACGCATCAGCACCTCGCAGCCGCGCAAAGTGCCATTCTCAATATCCATAACTGGCTGATAGAACGGCACAAACTCGCCGTTGCGCACAGCCTTGTTAAACTCGTCATTCGCCTCATTTTCAGGCCGCCATGACACCCAGATACCAATGGCAACAAAAAGAACTGTCATGGCCGCAGACGCTAACAGGGCAATCAATTTCAAGGGCGCGACCAGTTGATTGACTGAACTGCGTGCCACTGCGACCTTTGCTTCCATCGGGTATCGGGTCGACTTGACGTTTGTTGCAAGGATTTCCGAATTGGCATCACCAGATGTAAAACCGCCCACGGAAAACCATTTCAGGTTCTTTCCGAGCGTCAACTCGGCACGGCGATGGGAGCGGATGTATTCAGGCCCCGGATCAACAGCTATCGCAGCCGGAGAGATGATTGCATAAAGGCGATTTGTATTTCCAAGGTCCCAACTGACGATGGCTGACTTTGCCCCGCGATATTCCTTGTCCAACATGCCAATGCCAACCAGCGGCCCATCAGGACGGGCAGCTGGCAGGATGTTGGTTTCCGCCATATCCAGATCAGGAACAACGCACATGCGCTTGCCAAAGGCGTCAACCAGACCAACTGCGCTGATCATACCTTTTTGCGAAACCGCATCCATAAAGACTGTTCGATCTTCCATCGAACAGGTTTTCGCGTTGTCGCGATCAAGTTGTTGAAGTGTGACAACAGTCTCGTTGATTACTTCCTCGGCGCGCTTAACATAGCGCTGACCGATTGCTTCCATTTCTTCCATCGTATGGGAAACGGCATAATCGTTCAAAATGACATTGGTAGCCATCAACGGCGCGGTCGCCAGAACGAGCGCGATAACAACTGCCCGGAAAAAAATTACATATCGACGGGTCAAAACGCGGCCTACACAAATACAAGAGCACGCAGATCATGCCGGATCTTAGTAAACAAGCACTGAATACGGTTGGTATTTTGACCAAAATCATTGCTGGCGAACCGCACACGGATCAGCACTGTTTCAGGACCAGAATAAACAATGTGAGGACCCAAAGATGCAGGCCCTTTTCATCGGCCAAGCCTATATAGACGTTACATTTTTGGCCGACCAGCTCCCAAAAGGAGACGAAAAAAGCATTGCCCGAGACTATGCGGTGAGCTTCGGAGGAAATGCCGTTACGGCAGCTTTTTGTTGCGCCAAGCTCGGCGGTGAGCCCGAATTATTGTGCTCGCAGGCAGATGATTGGCTTGCCCGCATGTTTCTCGATATGGCTGCCAAATACGGAATTTGCGTCCATGGCCGAAAGGTCCGGGAAAGCTCCCTCTCCTTCATCATGCCCAAAGATGGCAAACGCGCCATTGTCCGCTGCCGTGACAATGACTTCCTACACCCCTTCCCGCCGCTGACACTCACCGGCATGAAAGCACTGCACGTGGATGGACATATGCCAGACGCGGCTCTTCATTATGCGAAGACCTGCCGTGAGCTTGGGATCCTTACATCCCTTGACGGTGGTGCAGTACGTGCGGACACAGACGAACTGCTGGGCTCTATCGATGTGCCAGTTGTTTCTGAGCGCTTTTGCCAGCAACTGGACAAGTCAGAAGGTGAAACACTCGCCTACCTTAGATCAAAAGGTTGCCGTGTTGGTGCTGTCACATTGGGCGAACATGGAACTGTTTGGTACGCCAATGGCGGCCCGGACCAGCACATGCCCTCGCTTGATGTGCCAATGGAAAAGGTGATTGATTCAAACGGCGCAGGTGATGTTTTTCACGGGGCCTATATCGCATCCTATTTGAAAAACCCGGATGGTGATTGGCAAGACCATTTCCACTTTGCACGGGGTGCGTCCACCCACGCTATCCAGCACCTTGGCAATGAGAACAGCCTGCCGGGCTTTGATGACGTTAGCAAAGCAAGAGCGGAGTTCGCCGAAAAGCCAGCGCGCGCACTTAATTGATCTCAAGCTTTCGGCTTTCGACTTGATCCCCCGTGTTAGCTGCCGCATCGTTCAGCAGAATCGAAATCCGGCTCGCACTTTTTTCATGGAGTTTTCATGGCCCGTATCGCACCTTGTTTGACCGCATCCGCCCTGTTGCTATCAACCTCTTTAAGCGCTCAAGCGTTTACTCCAACAGGCAATGACATTGCGGACGCGTTCCTCACGCTCCTGGAGTCAGAGCAGGGAACAGTTGAAAGTTATGGCACTATTGGCACCAGCGATGCTGGCGTCCTGATCGATGATATCCGTATCATCGACAAGAATGACGAAAAGGCACTGGTGACAATTGCGACCACGGTTCTGTCCGGTGGCAAGACCCTGGAAACCGGTCGGCTGCAACTTGAAACGCTGTCTCTGGAGGCCGTCGATATGGACTCCAGCGAAGGCAGCATGAAAATTGCCAGCTTCAAGGCAACGGATGTTGTTCTTCCCTCTCCTGAGGAGGTGGCAAAAGGTCCAGAAGCAGTCTCCAACCCCTCCTATAGCAGTCTCGACATCACTTCGGTCGAAGTGTCGGGCGTAGATCAGGAGACAATTACCGTTGCCCGTATCCAGTCAGAAATTGGCGATATGTTCGAAGAGCTTCCAACAAGCATGCAATTTCAGATTCACGGTATCCGCTTCAAGACCAGCGCGGTTTCCAATAGCCAAACCAAAACCTTAAAAGAAATGGGATACGAGGACGTCGATATTGATGTTGCCGGGCGCGGGAAGTGGTCGCCTGAGAGCAAAGAGGCAAACCTGACGGACCTCACCATAAAAGGCGAAGACTTTGGAACTCTGACCTTGAACCTTGGCTTCGGTGGCGTTTCAAAGGAAGTGGTTCAAAAGCTGGAAGAAATCGGCAATGACCCGCAAAAGGCGATGGGCCTCACACAAAACGTCTCACTCACAGGACTGTCCATCGATTTCAACGATCAGTCCTTCACCAACCGTGTGCTGGAGTTTGAAGCTCAAAAAGTAGGTATTGAGAAGTCCGCCTATATCGAACAGCAGATTGGCGCGGTGACGCAGCTGCTGGCAGCACTCAAAAACCCGGAGTTTCAGGAAACGGTTACCGGAGCGCTCACAACTTATCTCAACGACCCGAAATCTCTCACGGTTTCAGCACAGCCAGGAAATCCGGTCCCGTTCTCTCAGATCATGGGCACCGTGATGTTGGCACCGCAAGCTTTGCCAAAAATCCTGAATATTGGCGTCACAGCCAACCAATAACACCAAATACACCTTGGAGCTTAACCCCGGTCAATGGCCGGGGTTTTTCATATTCCAGTACGTGCTTTGGTCCCATACTCGACTATTTTCCGCTTCGGAATTTTACTGAAACACTTTTAGAAGTTACACTTGGCATTGGAGCTTTTTCTGGCTCCGAATATTTAAGACCCAATAAGTACTCACTTCAAAATATTAAACAATAACAAATAGTTAAATGGAGATTTTAATTATGTCAGACTTTGAAATCAAAACAAATTCAAGCACCCAGTTCGAGGGCATAGCCACAGTCCGCCACGGCGAGCACATGCGAACGGCGTCAAGAGCCGGACACTGGCGGTATGTGATCACAGCGCTGATCTCTTCCAATGCGATAAATGACACAGCGCTTGTTGCTTTGACCGGAGGTCACTACGACGCCCCGCATGGGGAACCCGACCCAAGCGGATTGGCACACGCCTTAAGCTGTATGTTTGTCGGGATCAATGCCGACGACTACAGCGATGGAACGCACACTGTTCAAGCCAAACGCATGGTCCGCAAACACGGCGAGCATTATGATGTTTGGAATATCGAAGTCACATTCACCGTTGATAGCACGCTCTTTTTTGATGCGATTACAAAATTGAGAGCAACTGTGACAGCTGTTCACCAGCACTCAAAACCTGGCCCTCAGAAAAAACATCCGCCAATCGCCGACGAAAAAGGTCTCAGTGAAAGCGATGTCGAGAACATCCGTAAAAAACTATCCGAGTGGGAAAAGACCCACCAAACAGAAAAATAGCATCATTTGACACCTAAAGGATGCCCCGGCCCGAAGCCGGGGCCGTTCATTGGCATATTTCACAATATTTTTCAGATAATTAGCGCGTTAGACTCGCGCGTGAGGACATTGTTAATTCTCGACATGTAACGCTACGGCAGATCAATCAGGAATTGAAAAGTGTTTTCTATTCACAGCAACAAAGATGTTGCGATTTATACTGCTGTTTTCACGCTTCTAGCGATATTCGGTAGCACCTTTTCCGTTTTTATAATGTTTGCTGCGGCAGGACAGTATCAGGCTATGGTCGGTCCCTTGCTGTTCACTGCCATTATCGCATCCCTCATTGCTGTTCCGATCTCAATCGTCGCGTTGAATATCGTCAAGACGGTCAATAAAGCGGTCGCCAAACTTGAGGATTTCGTCAAGTTTGATCAGCTCACAGGTGTGCTGGCGCGAAGCTATTTTCTTGAACACGTTCGACAGCGCTTTTCAGACGGCGGTGCGCTCTTTCTGGTCGACGCAGATCACTTCAAGCAAATCAATGACACCTTCGGTCACGATGTTGGCGATATGGCCCTACGCCTGATCGGTCAAACACTCAACTTCAATGTCCGAAAGTCCGATTTGGTTGGCCGCGTTGGCGGTGAAGAGTTTGCGATTTTTCTGAAAGGTGTTGGTGATCAAGAGATTGTCACCCGCGCTGAACAAATCAGAACAGCCATCGCTGAAAATGGAAAGGTCATCGGCGGCCACGACATCAATCTGACCGTGAGCATTGGAATTGCAAAGATCAAGAAGGGTTCAACCCTCACTTTGATATTCAAGGAAGCCGACGAAAACCTCTATTCTGCGAAAAACGCCGGGCGGAACCAGTTCGTTTATGGTCCATCAAACCTCAATCTGCCGGACACGATCGCCACGGCCAACTGAGCGCTGGAACACAACCCTCATTATGCGGCGCTCTCAGATTTTCCATCTTGAAACTGCAGTTCAGCCAAACGCCGATAGATGCCGTCTTTGGCAAAGAGCTCTGCATGGGTGCCGCTTTCCACCACTTCCCCCTTGTCCAGAACATGGATACAGTCCGCATGGCGCACGGTGGAAAGCCGGTGCGCAATGACGAGCGTCGTTCGCCCCTCCATCAAACAGGTGAGAGCTGCTTGAATTTTGGATTCCGATTCAGCATCGAGGGCTGATGTCGCTTCATCCAGCAACAGGATCGGCGCATCCCGCAACATGGCACGGGCTATGGCAATACGCTGCCTTTGACCGCCGGAAAGACGACCTCCCCCCTCTCCTGCGAACGTGTCATAGCCATTGTCTAACTCAAGAATGAAGTCATGTGCGTTGGCATTCCGCGCCGCTTCTTCGATTTCAATCTGTGAGGCATCTGGACGCCCAATGGCAATGTTGTCGCGAATTGAGATATCAAAAAGAAACGTATCCTGCCCCACATAGGCAATCTGCTCACGCAGGCTATCCAGCGGCACCCTGGCGACGTCTTGATCATCAATCAAAACCTGCCCGCTGCCCGGTTCATAAAACCGCTCGATCAGGCTAAAGACAGTCGACTTTCCAGCACCTGAGGAACCGACAAGGGCCGTCATTTTTCCAGGCTCCGCGGTCAGTGTCAGTTTTTTGAGAGCTGCACCTTCACCGTAGGAAAAGGCAATATCGCGCAGATCAACCTTGCCCGCAGACACGGCAAGTGCCCTGCCACCTTCTGCCGTGTCCATCCCGGTGTTATCGTCCAGCAGCTCGTACATCAAACGCACGCCGACGAGGCTCTTGTTCAAATTTACCTGAAGGCGCGCAAGTCGCTTTGCCGGGTCATAGGCAAGCAGCAACGCTGTAATGAAAGCAAAAAACGCGCCTGGGTCCTGCCCCAGGTTCACAACTGAATACCCGCCGTAAAGGATCACCAGCGCGATTGCGAAGCCGCCGAGCGTTTCCATCAGCGGAGATGTTCTTGCGGTCAAGGCCGCGATTTTGTTAGCCTGCTTTTCAACGTCCCGGACCGCTGTTTCCATCCGGTCCTCAAGCGCTACTTCAACACCAAATGCCTTGACCACACGGATGCCGATGGTGGTTTCCTGAATGATCGACATGATCTGCGCGGTGGAGACAAATTGTTGCTTGGCATGCTTGCGCACACGCTTGACCAGAAAGGTCACGCCAATAACAGCAGGCGGCATGATCAGAAGCGCAAACAGGCTCAAAGTCGGGTCTTGCGCCAACATGACGATGACAAGACCGACAAGCGTCAACACATCCCGGCCAAGCGTTACGACCACCATGTCCAACGCCGTGCGCGTATCCGTGGCACCCTGATTGATGCGCACAACCACATCGCCCATGGCCGTCTTGTCGAAGTAAGCCATGTCCTGCCGGGCAAGCTTTGCAAACAACCGTCGCTGAAGACCGGCCACAATGGCATTGCCGATGCGGCTCAAGATCACCAACTGGCCATAGGTCGCACCGCCTTTGATCGCAAAGATCAGCATCACAACGCCGGCAATCAGATAGACCATCTGCGGATCGCGGCTGATGAAAATCTCATTGATCACATCGCGCATGATCCATGCGCTGGCCGCCGTAGAGGCAGCCACGAGCCCCATGAACAGGAAGGCAAGAGCATATTTGGGGGCATATTGGCGGAGGTTTTCCCGCAGCAACCGTTTGATAAGCTGGTAGGTTCCGTCAGGATCTTGAAAAACCTGCCATTTTTCAGTGTTGAGCACGAAATTCCCGCCTCATTACAAGAGAGGGGCCGGACACCCGACCCCCTTCCAGACTATCGTGATTTGGCCGCCCAATCGCAAGGCCTATCCGGCATCAGGCAAATTCAGCCGCAAATGCAGGTCACGCAGCTGCGCCGGTGTCGCCTCGGAAGGCGCACCCATCATCAGGTCTTCCGCCTTCTGGTTCATCGGGAACATCACCACTTCGCGGATCGTGCTTTCATCCGCCAGAAGCATGACCATACGGTCGATGCCGGCAGCGCAGCCACCATGCGGAGGTGCGCCATATTGGAAGGCCGTAACCATGCCGCCGAAACGCTTGTCGACTTCTTCTTTCGGATAGCCGGCAATTTCAAATGCCTTGTACATGATTTCAGGCTTGTGGTTTCGGATCGCTCCAGACACCAACTCGTTGCCGTTGCAGGTCAAATCGTACTGGAAACCAAGGACTTCAAGTGGATCACCTTCCAGAGCTTCCATTCCGCCCTGAGGCATGGAGAACGGGTTATGCTCAAAGTCGGTCTCGCCGGTTTCTTCGTCGCGCTCATAAATTGGGAAGTCGACAATCCAGGCGAACTCGAACCGGTCCTTGTCGGTGTGGCCAAGCTCTTCGCCGATGATGTTACGCGCCTTACCGGCAACAGCTTCAAACTGTTTCGGCTTACCGCCGAGGAAAAACGCCGCATCACCAACCTCAAGGCCGAGTTGCTGACGAATGGCTTCAGTGCGTTCCGGACCAATGTTTTTCGCAAGCGGCCCCGCTGCTTCCATGGACCCGTCTTCGGCTTTCCGCCAGAAGATGTAGCCCATGCCCGGAAGACCTTCGCCTTGGGCAAACTTGTTCATGCGGTCACAGAACTTGCGGCTGCCACCCTTGGGTGCAGGGATTGCGCGAATTTCAGTGCCCGGCTGTTCCAGAAGGTTTGCAAAGATCGCAAAACCAGAGCCTTTGAAATGCTCAGAGACAATCTGCATCTTCAGCGGGTTGCGGAGGTCCGGCTTGTCGGAGCCATACCACAGCGCAGCGTCCTTATAAGAAATATGCGGCCAGTTGCGATTGACAGGCCGTCCCTTGCCAAAGCGCTCAAAGCAACCCGCAATGACCGGCTCTATCGTGTCAAAGATTTCCTGCTGCGTAACAAAGGACATTTCCATGTCGAGCTGATAGAAGTCCGTCGGTGAACGGTCAGCGCGTGGGTCTTCATCCCGGAAACACGGCGCGATCTGGAAATACTTGTCGAAGCCCGACACCATGATCAGCTGTTTGAACTGCTGCGGGGCTTGCGGCAGCGCATAGAACTTGCCCGGATGAAGGCGGGACGGCACGAGGAAGTCGCGCGCACCTTCTGGGGACGAGGCTGTGATGATCGGGGTCTGGAACTCGTTGAACCCAAGGTTCCACATCCGCTCTCGCAAATCCTTTACCACATCGGAGCGCAGAACAATGTTGTTGTGCAGCTTTTCGCGGCGCAGGTCCAGATAACGGTATTTCAGGCGAACTTCTTCCGGGTAATCCAGCTCGCCAAAGACCGGAAGAGGCAGTTCTTTAGCAGCGCCGAGAACTTCCATTTCCCGAATGAAAACTTCGATTTCGCCGGTTGGCAATTCGGAGTTGATGGTCTCTTCAGTCCGCTTCTTCACAGTGCCGTCAATGCGGATACACCATTCGGAGCGCACCGTTTCCGCCAGCCCAAATGCATCGGAATCCGGATCAACTACACACTGGGTCATGCCATAGTGATCGCGCAGGTCGATGAACAGCACGCCACCATGATCGCGAACCCGGTGAACCCAGCCAGAAAGACGGATGGTTTCGCCAACGTGATCTGCGCGCAGATCGCCGCAAGAATGGCTCCGGTAAAGGTGCATGATGTCCTCGATGGTCCTTGAATGCATATAGAATCCTGTCGCCGCTCATAAATCACAAGCCGCGCCGTGGGCACAAGCCATGCCGGGGGCAGAAAGTCAAGGGAATGCGGCAGTTCAGCCTGTCTGATATGGGGATGTTTGGCCAAAACAGGAACCATCCACTGTTTCGAAGCAGCGAGAACTCCTTCCGGTCCACTCCAGCTTGACCTTGACCCACTCTACAGATTTTCTGGTACTCCCCCCTCCCGGAGTGCGAACACCATGCTCAACTATCTAACGCTGATTTTCAGCTGCCAGCTTGCAGGTGAACTTGCCCGCGTTACGCTTGACCTACCGATCCCCGGCCCGGTTCTCGGCATGGTGCTTCTGTTTTTCTTTCTTGTCTTCAAGGGCGGCATTCCTGAACAGCTTTCTGCCGTCACCGGCGGTCTTCTGAACCATTTGTCGCTTCTGTTTGTGCCAGCCGGCGTCGGTATCATGCTGCACTTCAAGCTTTTGGGTAGCGATTGGATAGCGATATCCATCGCGCTTGTTGCCAGCACGGTTTTGACCATCATCGTCACCGCCGCCATGATGACCTATCTCACGCGCGGCTCCTCTGCATCTGATCAGACCGAGGAATAGGTATGGATGATCTCCGTGACGTCTGGGTTTATCTCAGCGCATCACCGCTACTGCACCTCACACTGACCCTTGTCGCCTTTCAAGCAGGCAACTGGATTTATGATCGGACTGACAGAAACCCGCTCTGTAATCCGGTTTTAATTGCAGTTCTTACCATCGTAGGAATTCTTCTGATCACCGGAACACCCTATCAGGACTATTTTGATGGGGCCCAGTTTGTCCATTTTCTTCTGGGGCCCGCGACCGTGTCTCTCGCCATTCCGCTATACAGGCAATTTGACAAGGTTCGCCGGTCCGCCTTTGCAATTCTGGCCAGCATTATCACTGGCTCCATCACGGCGATGGCAGCGGCACTTGGTATCGGCTACGCTTTGGGTGCTTCGAAAGACACGTTGATTGCGCTTGCTCCGAAATCAGTGACGGCACCCGTCGCCATGGGCATAACGGAACAACTGGGCGGCCTGCCCTCTTTGACGGCTGTTCTGGTGATCCTCACCGGTATTACCGGTGCCATGCTTGGTCCGATTGTTCTCAATATTTTCAGGCTTAAGAACTGGCAAGCTCGCGGGCTGGCGCTGGGTACAGCAAGTCACGGCATTGGAACCGCACGCGCCCTCCAGGTAAATGAAGTGGCTGGAGCCTTTTCTGGCCTTGCCATGGGCCTCAATGCGCTGGCAACCGCGATCCTGCTCCCAATCCTTTGGCAGTTGATATTCTGATCAGCTGTCCACCGCCTGCAAAAGCGGGTGCCACTGGCCGCGCACATCGCTGGAGCGCGCATCGTTGTAATCAAAGATGCCTGTACCGGCTGCTGCGTGGCGGGCGTAGATCACGCGGTCCGATATCCGGCAAAGAATTGGATAGCCCTTTTTGGCGAGTCGCTTTTCCAGCTCGGCAACCTGAGTGGAACTGCGGTTTACCCGATTGGCGACCAGATGTATGTCGGCCTTGCCCTTGCGCACCTTCTTGATCTCGGAAATGGCGTCCAAAAACTTGAGGGATGCACCCCAGTCAAAGGCGGATGGAAGAACGGGCACGATAATATCATCTGCCTCTGCAATCAGGGTCTTTGCAAGTTCGGATCGAAGCCCGCCGGGGCCATCAATCACGATGGCATCCAGTCCTTTTTCCTTGTCTCCAATCTTGCCTTCTTTTGTCCAATCAAGCGTTTCGATCGAGCTCATTTTCTTGGACCGGCGCTTGAGCCATCCCAAACTGGACTTCTGCCGGTCTGCATCGGCAAGCGCAACCGCATCTCCTCGAGATGCAAGAGCTGCGGCCAAATTCGTAGCAATCGTTGTTTTCCCGCATCCGCCCTTGGAATTGACAACAAGGATTTTACGCATCTGGTAGCTCCGTTGATCGACGAGATTAATGACCTTAGCCCAATTACCTACACCTTAGGCGCACAAATTGCGCCCCTTCAAGATCGCACACTGACTATTTTCGCCATTTCGTGGCGACATTGGATTCTTATTAGGGTATAGCTCCTGATCACCATGAATGTGATTACCAAGACCTCCGATCTCGCAGAGGCCTGCAAACGCCTCGCAGCCCATGACTATGTAACGGTTGATACCGAATTCCTTCGCGAATCGACCTTCTGGCCCAAACTCTGTGTCATCCAGATGGCCGGGCCTGACATGTCGTTCATCGTGGATGCATTGGCTGATGGCCTGTCGCTTGACCCATTCTTCGAGCTGATGGCTGACCGCAATGTGACCAAGGTCTTTCATGCGGCTCGGCAGGACGTGGAAATCGTCTACCATCTGGGCAAACTGATCCCTGCTCCGCTGTTTGACTCTCAAGTCGCGGCCATGGTGTGCGGATTTGGTGATTCCATTTCTTATGATCAGCTGGTCTACAAGGTGACCGGAGCACAGATCGACAAGTCTTCCCGCTTCACGGACTGGTCTCGCCGTCCACTGACACAAAAGCAGCTGGAATATGCGCTTGCTGATGTGACCCATCTTCGCGATGTCTATCAGTTTCTGAAGGCCAACCTTGCAGAACAGGGCAGAAGCCACTGGGTGCAGGATGAGATGGAAATCCTCACATCGGAAAACACCTATCGCTCTGAGCCGGAAAACGCCTGGAAGCGTCTCAAAATGCGGGTCCGCAAGCCCAAAGAGCTGGCGGTGATGATGGAAGTGGCGGCCTGGCGCGAAAAGGAAGCCCAGTCTCGTAACGTGCCCCGCAATCGGGTCATCAAGGACGATGCGATTTATGAAATCGCATCCCAGCAACCCGATGATGCTGAAAAGCTCTCTCGGCTGCGCACCATTCCAAAGGGTTTTGAAAGGTCCAAATCCGGCGAAGCAATTGTCAACGCCGTCAAACGGGGTCAGGCCATTCCTAAGGAGCAGATCCCGCGTCTGCCAAAAGGAAAACCCGCTCCGGATGGCTCGGCAGCTGCAGTTGATCTCCTCAAGGTTCTTTTAAAGATGGTCAGCGAAAGCCACGGCGTCGCTGCAAAAGTCATCGCAACCGTTGATGATCTTGAAAAGATCGCAGCGGATGATGAAGCGGATGTTGCCGCACTCAAAGGCTGGCGTATGGAGCTGTTCGGTCAGCTCGCCCTGAAGCTGAAACTCGGCAAGGTCGCCCTCGCGTTCAAGGGCCGCAAAATTGTTGCGATTGACCAAGAGACATCCACTCCGCCTGCAGAGGACAACCTCACTCACGCAGCGGAATAACTTGCATTCGGACAACGGGCTCAGGCCCGTTTCCAGTTCAGTTCAAAACCAACCGATAGAAATAGGATAATTCAGTGCTTCGAATTGGTACTCGAAATCTGCTTGCTGCAAGCATCATTGCTACTTTTGCGATTATTTTAACTGGATGCCAGTCAACGAATAACAGCGGCAACACGCCTGCAGATGCTTGGAAATACACTGCCTTTCAAAAAGCCGAGCAGGATACACTTGAGATGGCCAAATCTGGAAAATTCGGCTCTCCACAAAACGGCACCTGGAATGCCAATGCTTATCTGAAGTCCCTTCACGACTTGGAAAAGAAATACAAGTCCGAGGGCTATAGATAATTCTGTGTCTGATAAACGAAACAAAAGGGCCGGACGACGGCCCTTTCCTATTTTTTCTGCTGTTAAGGACTGATCAAACTCAGTCCACGATTTCCGTGCGCGCGTTCTCTAGCCGCAGCACCTTGGCAAGCTGCATGAGGCGCTTGCGGAGGCGTTCGCCTTCAAAAGCTTCAAGATTGCTTGGCAGTTCGAGAACCAAATCGCAATCGTCCTTGCGAATTGTGGTGAGTGCCAGCGTGCCAGCCATGGACGCGCTCAACAGGGATGCGACCCGCAAGACTGCCCCGAGAATTTTTGCACGCACTTTCAGACGCTCGGTGAACAGCGCACGAATGACGTTCGATAGGTTCCCCTCGCCCAGCCCCTGATGCCGATAGAACACGGCAGCGGCCAGATACGCGCGGCCTGCATGATCCAAACCCACAAACGCAGCATTGGAAATAATGTTAAAGCTCTGCTCGCCGCGATAATCCGGGTGCGCCCGCCAACCGATATCAGCCAGAAGACAGGCCGCATGTCTCAAGCGCCGTTCATATCCCGTCTCGGTCACCGACATTTCATCAAAAATCGCATCCGTCCAGGCAATCAGTTCCTCACCGTGCTGGGGTGAGCGTGCCCGAAGAAGCGAAAGTTCACGCGCTGCCTCGATTACCGGATCCTGCTCTTGTAGTTCCTCCGGCAGATATTCATGCAACAGCCCTTCCCGCACGCCCGTGGCTGAAAACACCACTCGGTCAGCCTTCATGGATTTTAGAACCTGCTCCATGACAACCGCACCGAAAGGAACAAGACTACGGCGCTGCTTGGAGATGCAATCAGCGTTGTTAACGCCTTCAAGGTCTTTCACTTGCACGGATTGGCAAAAGGCCAGTGCCTCTTCCCCTGAAATCTCATAATTGTGCATGACGTGCAGCGGATACCCATTTTGCACCAGATGCAAACGCCCAAGTGAGCGCCAGGTTCCACCAACCGCGAAGAACGTCCGTTCCCCATCGTTCATGGCAGGCCACTTAAACGACCTGAGGCTCTCTTCAACGATCTTCTGCGCTTTGGAAATCTTGCCATCAGCATCTTCGCTCAGCCGCAGACCACCGAGCGGAAAAGTCTCGCCGTCGCCAACGACCTTGTCGGAAACTTCGACAAGCTCAAGGCTGCCACCTCCTAGGTCGCCAACAATTCCGCGCGGTTTCCAAAAGCCGGCAACTATGCCCAGTGCCGAATAATGCGCCTCTTCACCGCCGTCGAGAATACGCACGGGCGCGCCGATCACCTCTTCTACATCGCGGACGAACTTTGAGCCATTGGTGGCGTCGCGAACGGCTGCCGTAGCAACCACATAGGTTTTCTTGACGCCAATATGCTCACTGAGAGCCCGATAACGCTTTAGTGCATTCAGCGCCTTGGCAACCGAATCTTCTGCCAGCTCACCTGTTGCTGCAACGCCTCGTCCAAGACCAGCCAAAGTCTTTTCGTTAAAGAGCATGGTTGGCGTGCGCGCTTCACGCTCATAGACGACAATACGCACAGAGTTTGAACCGATATCGACAACGGCCAGCGGCCCCGATCCGTTCAATCGTCCGCGTGTCGGTTCCTGAGTACCAGTCATTTCAACCCCGCTTTGGGCGGCTAGAGAATGGCCGAGGCCGGTTGCTCTTCAAAGACTTTCCCCGTCCAGACAAGGACGGATTGGTCATGAAATACTTGTGGGCGTTAAAGGGCTCTTCGTTTGCCAAGGGCATGATCCGCTCATGAGCACCATTTGGCAGGATCCGCCAGCTTTGCTGGTTATCCTTCAAGTTGGCGACCATGATCTGATCCAGCACCTGCTCATGCACGGTCGGTGTGAGCAAAGGCGTGAGCACTTCTACCCGCCGGTCAATGTTTCGAGGCATCAAATCGGCGGAGCCCATATACACATGCGCTTCGGGTGATGGAAGACCATGACCATTGCCAAAACAGAAAATTCTCGAATGCTCCAGAAACCGGCCAACGATCGATTTGACACGGATGTTTTCTGAAAGCTCCGGGATCCCCGGACGCAAACAACTGATCCCCCGGATTACCAGATCTACCTGCACGCCGGCACAGCTTGCCTCATAAAGCGCATCGATAATTTCCGGATCGACGAGCGAGTTCATCTTCATCCAGATTTGGGCCGGTCGCCCCGCCTTGGCATGTTCAATCTCTGCCTTGGTCAGCTCCAGCATTTTAGAGCGTAGGTTTATGGGCGACACCATCAAGTGGTCGAGCTCATCCGGCTCCGCATACCCGGTGATGTAATTGAACACCTTGGCCGCATCACGTGCGATTTGCGGATCGTCCGTAAAATACGACAGGTCTTCGTAAATTCGCGCTGTAATCGGATGATAGTTTCCGGTTCCAATGTGGCAGTAGGTTTTCAAATGCCCGTGTTCACGCCGGACAACCATGGAAAGCTTGGAGTGGGTCTTTAATTCGATAAACCCGAACACGACCTGCACGCCGGCGCGTTCAAGGTCACGCGCCCATTTGATATTTGCTTCCTCGTCAAATCGGGCCTTGAGTTCGACCAGCGCTGTAACGGACTTTCCCGCTTCAGCCGCCTCTGCCAGAGCTTTGACAATTGGGGAATTGTTGGATGTGCGATAAAGCGTCTGCTTGATGGCGACAACATCCGGGTCGCGCGCTGCCTGCCGCAGATACTGAACAACAACATCAAAAGACTCATACGGGTGATGAACGATGATGTCTTTCTGATTGATTGCAGCAAAACAGTTTCCGCCGTGCTCACGGACTCGTTCAGGAAACCGCGCCGTGTAGGGCTTGAACTTCAGGTCCTTACGGTCAAGGTCGACAAGCTGTGACAAGTTGTTGAGAGCCAGAAGACCGTCGGCAAGGAATGTCTCTGCTTCGGTCACATCCAGCGCTTCAGCAACAAACTCCCTCAAAGAAGGCGGTGTTGTGTCATGGATTTCCAACCGGATAACAGACCCACGGCGACGACGCTTGAGTGCGCTTTCGAACAGACGAACAAGGTCTTCCGCCTCTTCCTCAATCTCAATATCGCTGTCCCGGATAATCCGGAACGCGCCCTGCCCGACTATCTCATGCCCGGGAAACAGCTGATCAATAAACAGCCCGGCAACTCTCTCAACGGCAATAAATCGCGCTGCGCCTTCAGGTCCATCAGGCAAACGAACAAACCGTTCAAGCTGCGACGGGATACGGAGCAAGGCAATGCGCGCCGGACCACCTTCATTCGGCAACAATTCATAGACGACCGAAAAACCCAAATTGGGAATGAACGGAAATGGGTGCGCCGGATCAATCGCCATCGGTGTCAAAACGGGGAAAATGTAGGACAGGAAATACTCTTCCAGCCATGTCTGCTCGTCACCGGTCAGGTCTTCACTACGAACAATCTCAATCCCGTAGTCAACGATTTCTGACCTAAGCTCGCGCCACATTTGTTGCTGCGATGCCTGCAATTTGCTGACGGCTGCACCGATGCGGTCGAGCTGTTCAGTCGGTGTCAGTCCATCATCGGAAAGATCAGAGACGTTTGCACGCTGCTGACCAACAAGACCGGCCACCCGGACCATGAAAAATTCGTCGAGGTTGTTGGCAGAAATGGAGAGAAACCGCAGCCGCTCCAACAGCGGGTGATTGCGGTTCATGGATTCTTCCAGAACCCTGTGATTGAACTGCAGCCATGAGAGCTCCCGGTTCATGAACCGGTCGGGCGAGCTGATCAGCTCGGTCCCTTGTTCCAAGACTTCCTTGGTAACGGATTTGGGTGCCTTGGTCGCCGCCTCAAATGCATCCGTCAGATCGATTGTCTCGTTCATGGCTGCCTTTGGCCCTCATGTGTTTGGTGCCTGTGTTTACACGATATACGTGATAACCTGAAGCGGCTTAAGTGTTTGCACTAAGTCCGCTTTTAGCACTAGGTCTAACCTGCATCATCCGTCCTGCACCCTGTCCAGAACTTTACCTGCCAGTTGCTTGGTAATTTTCACCCGACCTGCGAGGGCTTCACGGTCAATGGCATCAACAGCATTGATAGCCACTTCCAGCGAGCGTTCCATCCGAACAACAAGATAATCAATCACCGCAAAGTCTACGGCAAGTTGGCGATCTGAAAACAGCTTCAAGAGAACCTGCCGCAAGAGATCATCATCCGGTTCCAGAATTTCGACTGGTGTGGCGGCGCGCAAACGAGACAAAAGATCAGGCAGTTGAATGTTCCAAGTCGCAGGCCATGTCCGACTGGTAATCAAGACAAGCACCCCAGCTTGTCTCGCCGCATTGAGAAGATGAAACAGAGCCATCTCATTCACACCCTGATGAGCGTCTTCAATCACAACAGAGCCAGCCGCAACGAGGTCTGGCACCGATGCCTCCTCCAGTTTCGGCGCAGCCACAACGGCAGCGCCGCTATCGGCGCGCAACGCTTCCACAAGATGGGTTTTACCCGCGCCAACAGGCCCAGCCAGAACTACAACGGGCGACGGCCAGTTCGGCCAACTCTCAAGCAGCTCATACGCTGCCTGATTGGACCGCCCGACAAGATAATCATCGCGGCCAAGCGCTGCCTCGTAAGGCAAGTCCAGGGGCAATTGGCGTGGAGGTTCCGCCATACTCTAAAGCGCCTACTCTGTCTCGCCCGCTTCGGGCGGGCGCGTTCCGGTGTATAGTGGGCTCGCTAGGTACTGTCTCAGCGCAAAGCGCGCAAGCACGCCGATCATTGCCGCTGCGGGAACTGCAATCAACATCCCCACAAATCCAAAGAGATATCCAAAGGCAAAAAGGGCAAACATCAAAGTCACCGGATGAAGCCCGGTGCTATCGCCAACAAGCTTCGGCTGAAGGATGTTCCCTTCCAAAAACTGGCCAACAGCAAAGACCGCCCCAACGGCAACGACCCACGGCCAATCCGGCCAGAACTGAACTAGAGCAACGCCAACAGAAACCAGAAAACCGAGCCCCGCACCAACGAAGGGGATAAAACTGACAAGTCCAGCCCCCATGCCAATCAAAAGACCGAAATTCAGTCCGACAACACCAAGTGCAATTGCATAAAACAAGCCGAGCGTGACGCAAACAGACACCTGACCGCGCACAAAACCCGCAACGGCCTGATCCATTTCACATGCCAAACCTCTGATTTCGACGACATGATCACGCGGCAACCAGCTGTCGATGCGGGCAATCATCCGATCCCAGTCAAGCAGCAGGTAAAAGGCTACCACAGGCGTAATCACGAAGAGCGAAATGATCGACAACAATGCCTGTCCACCACTCCAAATCGACTGAGCCAATTTGGCAATCCAAGTCGCCCCCTGACCAAGCAGATTGGTGAATGACGCTTGCAGGTCCTCTCCCGTCATGCCAGCAGCGGCGGCCAAACGTTCGATCAAATCACGGCTTACCAGCCCTTGAAGCTGGGAAATCAACTCAGGAAATCTCTCCAGGAACGCAGCCAGCTGGTTCCCCAGCACCGGCAAGATAAGGAGAAAAAACAGAACCAATACAAATATGAAGCTCAACAGAATGGTCAAAGTGGCCCAAAGCCGCTTCATTCCAAGGTCTTCAAGCCGATCGCAGACCGGATCAAGCAGGTAAGCGACCGCCATGCCCGCGACAAACGGCAAAAGAACCGGTGAAAACAGCCACATGAAAGCAATGAAAACGCCAAGCGAAATCATCCAGAACTGCACCTGGCGTCGCAAAGTCATAAGGCACTCCAAAACAACGCGGCCAAAACAACGCGGATTTGCGATTACATTAGGTGGCACAGTTAGGAGCCAAGCGGTTACTAGGTCAACCACTTAGCCCCAATTCCATGCGCATATCCCGGAACTCCACAAGCCAGCCCACTTGTATTCATCGGGCGCAGACTGTATGCGCGGCGCAAGACATATTTGCCGCCAGCCCGGAGAACAGCGGATGAGCCAGGACACCACCTCCTCCAAGGATGCCCAAACCAGTAATGGTCTCACCTATGCAGACGCCGGCGTCGATATTGATGCAGGCAACGATCTTGTCAAAAAAATCTCGCCGCTCGTCAAGGCAACGTCCCGGCCGGGCGCGGATAGTGAAATCGGCGGGTTTGGCGGCCTGTTTGATCTGAAAGGCGCTGGGTTCACCGACCCAATCCTTGTCGCGGCAAATGACGGCGTGGGCACAAAGCTTAAAATTGCGATTGAAACCGGCCAACATCGCACAGTTGGCATTGACCTCGTCGCCATGTGCGTCAACGATCTGATCGTTCAAGGCGCAGAGCCCCTCTTCTTCCTCGATTATTACGCAACAGGCGCGCTGGATGTTGAAACCGCAACGGATGTGGTTGCCGGTATTGCGGATGGCTGCCGCTTGTCAGGCGCTGCTTTGATCGGCGGAGAAACGGCAGAAATGCCGGGTATGTATGCGAAGGGCGATTATGACCTTGCCGGGTTTGCTGTTGGCGCTGCCGAGCGTGGCTCGTTGCTCCCGCGCCCGGATGTCAAGGAAGGGGATGTCCTGTTGGGATTGACCTCATCCGGCGTGCACTCAAACGGTTTTTCCATGGTGCGCAAAATCGTTGAGATTGCCGGACTTGAATGGTCTTCTGAAGCTCCCTTTGCTGATGGCAAGACGCTCGGCGAATGCCTGATGGAGCCGACCCGGATCTACGTCAAACCACTGCTGACCGCGCTTAAGACAACTAATGGTATCAAGGCTCTTGCCCACATCACAGGCGGCGGTCTTCCCGAAAACCTGCCACGCGTTCTTCCAAAAGAAACCACCGCGCGGATTGATCTGTCACCCATTTCAGTTCCTCCCGTCTTCAAATGGTTGGCACAGGCTGGCGGCGTTGCTGAAAGCGAAATGCTGCGAACCTTTAACTGCGGCATTGGCATGGTTGTCGTGGTTGAAGAAGATGAGGCCGAAATGGTCTCGGCTGCCCTTCAGCAGGTCGGGGAACGTGTTGTGACACTAGGCCGGATCGAAACCGGTGGTGACAAGTCGGTGGTATTTGACGGCAAGCTGGACATTTGACGATGAGCGAGTGCAAGAAAACAGCCATCCTGATTTCAGGCCGGGGTTCCAACATGAGCGCGCTGATTTCAGCCGCCATAGACCCGCGATTTCCGGCTGAAATTGCGCTCGTTGTCTCCAATGTTCCGGAGGCGCCCGGGCTCGCACGCGCTGAAGAATTTGGTATCGCAACGGCGGTGGTCGATCACAAGGAGTTTGCGGGCGACCGTGAAGCATTTGAGCGGGCACTAGATGCGGTCTTGAAGGACAATGGCATTGAGATCGTCGCTCTTGCCGGGTTCATGCGCCTATTGACCCCTTACCTCGTCAATGCCTGGTCAAATCGCCTGATCAACATTCACCCTGCTCTCCTGCCGTCTTTCAAAGGACTTGCCACCCATGAACGCGCGCTGGAAGAAGGCGTGAAGCTGCATGGCGCTACCGTTCACTTTGTTTCCGCAGAAATGGACGATGGACCGATCATCATCCAAGGGGCTGTCCCCGTTTTGGACAACGACACGCCTGAAACGCTTGGCAAGCGGGTTCTCGAGATAGAACACCAGATTTACCCGAAAGCTCTTGAACTTGTTGCAAGTGGTGGCGTGAAACTGAGAGAGCGCCGTGTAGTCTTCACCGACAATGAGACCGAAGACACCTCCGCGCGCGACTTTGTGTCCCCGCTCTCCAGAGAACCGGGCGTTTAGGTTACTCCATCAATTCTTCGACGAACACCGTCGCAAAGAGAGCCATCAATTCGTAACACATGATCATTTCCCGCGCCTCCGGATCCCAAAAGGCGTTCATTTCGTCGCAAGATTGCGCCTTATAGGTGATCGTTTCGGGCAACTCGAAGGTGTCGTCCATTTCACCGGCGACTTGCTCCAGCAAGCCGCTTTCCTGAAACAGATCAGCAATTTCTTTCAAATCCTCTGGCGCTGGTTCATAAACAACTGAAATCTTGTTGCCCTTTTCACCTTCCGGGCGAACAACATCTGCTGTCACCGCCTCCCAACTGTCGGCAGCCAGTTCATACTCGTAAATGCAACTGTCGATGCGGTCGTCCGGCAACCCCAAATCCGATGCCAAATCATTGAACTGCTCGTCGGCACCAACCATCAAACAGAGTGTCTGATAGCCTCTTTGTTGATCGAGGTCGTGTTCTCCATAAAAGACCATTTCATCATATGACTCAGCTGCCAACGCGAACCAACCAAGCATCGCCATGACCAGATACTCGTCCATTTGGGGGGTGTCGGACGCAAGCATCGATACTGTTGCGAGATTATCAACAGCGTCTTCTTCCTGCCCCATAATCGGAAGCTGCAGCTCTGACACCAGCATATGGCCGCTCTCGTGGTAGAGCGTAAAGAGCGTATTGCCCAAGACAAACATCGCCAGGTCATTAGCCTGCTCATCTGTCAGCTCCAGCTCAGCATCTTGCCTATCCTTCGCAAGAGCTTGATCTACCGGCATTGACAGGAAGGGCAGCAAGCACAATCCAAGCCCCAAACACAACCGATACCACTTAGATAGGTCGAACCAATTCATCGCGCTCCCCAACCATACTTACGCTTCTTGATGGCACTATCCAACGCTGCCCACAACACCTGTGATGATTGCGTAGTCTGACAACATTCTGAGCCATTTCAATCTGCCTCTTGCGACATGCTCGCAGAGCCGTTACTAAGGCGGCGATTCTCCAACCGGCGAAACTGGCACGCCAGTCTCTGTTGTCCGGCCTCGATATCGAGCCGCGGCAGACAGACGCCACCCATGTAAAGTCAGAAAGAAGAGTTCCATGGCGATTGAACGCACCTTTTCCATGATCAAGCCGGACGCAACCAAGCGCAACCTGACAGGTGCCATCACCAAGAAGTTTGAAGACGCTGGTCTGCGTGTTGTTGCTTCCAAGCGCGTTTGGATGTCCATCCGCGAAGCTGAAGCCTTCTACGCTGTTCACAAAGAGCGTCCGTTCTTCGGCGAACTGACCGAATTCATGTCCTCCGGCCCGACTGTTGTGCAGGTTCTGGAAGGCGAAAACGCCATTGCCAAGAACCGTGAAGTCATGGGCGCAACCAACCCTGCAGACGCTGACGAAGGCACCATCCGCAAGGAATTTGCCCTGTCCATCGGCGAGAACTCTGTTCATGGCTCCGATGCTCCTGAAACAGCTGCCGAAGAAATCGCTTTCTGGTTCTCCGGCACCGAGCTGGTTGGCTAATTTCTTAGCCCTGATCTGATCTGATCTTTGCAAGGCCGGCGTGTTCAAACCACGCCGGCCTTGTTGCATTCTACACCTGATACAACTTGATACACTTCGCGACTGTATCCGGGTCGACCAAATACACTTTAGCTCTTACGTTTTGACTGTCACCAACACCTGATTTGGGAACAGTCCATGCGCTTTTCTTTGACCTTGGCAAGCACGCTAGCCGGTACACTATTTGCATCAAGCGCCATTGCTCATGATGGTCATCATCCAATTGCAGGCGAAGAACCCCTTGAGCCATCAACGGCTACCGAAGCTCTGTTGGATCTTTTGGTCCCCGAGGCCGAAGCGGCCGCGAATTTCAAAGTCGAAGGAAAGTACCGCTATATCGCCGCAAACGGTTATCCCTATAAGTCGCCAGGCCGGTTTCCAAACCGCAACAACCCTCATTCAATTTCGAAAAAGAACTATCAGCTGAAAGTCCCCGCCAATCCGCGCAAGGGTCGAGCAAGGTCTGCAGATGGAACCCCCTTTGGCATTGCTCTCAATGGTGTTTTGTTTGATCCGGCCACGGCTGAGTTCTGGCAAAATAACAGGCGTTCCGGCTGGAATTACGAAGCAAACAGCAAGGCCTGCAAACTGGGTCTGGACAAGCATTCTGCCCATGTCCAGCCCGATGGCACCTATCACTATCATGGTATCCCAACCGGCTTGCTTTCCTCCGCTGGTGGGCGTTCTACTCCGGCTTTGATCGGCTATGCGGCTGATGGCTTTCCGATCTACGGCCCGTACGGCTATTCCAACCCAAAGCAAAAATCGTCATTGAAAAAGCTTTCGAGCAGCTTTCGGATCAAAAGCGGAACCCGACCCAGTGGTCCTGGCGGTCGCTATAACGGTACCTTCACTCAGGATTGGGCCTATGTCGCTGGTAGCGGCGACCTCGACCAATGCAACGGCCGCTTTGCCGTCACCCCTGAATATCCAAACGGCACGTATCACTACGTCATCACTGAAAGCTTCCCATATATCCCCCGCTGTTGGATGGGAGCTCCAGACATGTCTTTCGCTCGACTGAAATCAAGGGGTGGGAACGGCCGTGGTGATATTGAAAGCAAACCAACGGATACTGACATTTTGCCTGCCAACTACCTGACTGACAAAGAAACACCCGTCATTGACGCACAACATCGCCCACCTCCCCGAGGTGCCGGACAACGCCCGCCGCGCGGAGAGAGAAACGCAAGACAAGGCGGCGGTGGGCGCAGCCCCTGCAGCGGCAACTAACCACACCCCTTACAAAGACCCCGCTCTCGCGGGTTCTTTCTTTCATGATATATATTAATTACAATATGTATGAAATATACGAACAAAGGAACTAACATGATCAAGACTCTGAGCAAACATACAGCCCTTCTAAGCATCGTTCTCATGACGGGCGCTGGCGTCTCTTTGGCTGCTTGAAAGCCGGGAGCCCATTTCATCGAGAATTGGGATCTCAATCAGGACGGACAGGTGACAGCAGAAGAAGCCCGTGAGCGCCGCAGCGACGTTTTTGCCTCCTTTGATGCCAACGATGACGGATACCTTGATGCTGAGGAGTATGTGTTCTTCGATGAGGCGCGCGCCAACGACCAGAAGAACCACGAAGGCGGCAAGGGACAAGGTCATGGAAAAGGCAAGCGCAATCCGGCCAACGGCATGAAGCTGGAAGTCAACGTCACTGATAAGGACGGCAAGGTGTCCCAGGACGAATTTTTGGATAATGCCGCCAGCTGGATCGAGATGATTGACCGCGACGGCGATGGCGTTGTGACAACCGCAGACTTTGGCCGAGGGAAGAAATAACTGCCAACTCTGACCGAATTGTATGGGATGCATTTGTGTCCCTTGACACAGAGCATCATCGCATCAACGGTGCGCGTCTTATGGAAATTGGACGCGCACGAATATGAACAAAGCCCTCTCCCCCAAGTTATTCTCTGCCTGCCCGCATGATTGCCCTTCCACCTGCGGGCTGGATGTTCAATTGGATGACATGGGCCGCCTGAAGCGGCTAAACGGAGCCAAGGACAATGCGTATACGGATGGCGTGATCTGCGCAAAGGTCGCTCGATATGCCGAACGCCTGTATCACCCGGACCGTTTGCTGAAACCACTGCGCCGTGTCGGGAAAAAGGGTGAAAAGCGATTTGAAGAAATCTCGTGGGACGCAGCGCTTGATCTGATTGCCGAAAAATTCCTGAAAGCGGAAGCCGAATTCGGTTCAGAAAGTGTTTGGCCTTATCACTATGCAGGCACGATGGGTCTTGTTCAGCGCGATTCCATCCATCGCTTTCGCCATGCCAAGGGCTACTCCCGCCAATTCGACACTTTCTGCACCAACATGGCCTGGACGGGTTATGTGGCAGGTACAGGAAAGCTTGCAGGGCCGGACCCGCGCGAAATGGCCGCGTCAGACCAGATCGTGATTTGGGGCACAAACCCGGTTGCGACACAGGTCAACGTCATGACCCATGCGATCAAGGCCCGCAAACAGCGCGGAGCGCGGCTTATCGTCATCGACGTCTATGAAACCGAGACAATGAAGCAGGCCGATATCGGAGTGATCCTGAAGCCGGGCAGTGACGGAGCCCTTGCCTGCGCCATCATGCATGTTCTGTTCCGCGATGGTTTTGCCGATTGGGAGTATTTGAACCAACACACCGATTGCCCGAAGGATCTGGAAGTCCACCTCCAGGACAAGAGCCCTGAATGGGCGGCGGCGATCACCGGCCTGAGCGCCGAAAAGATCGAAGAGGTTGCGAAACACATCGGCGAGATCAAACGGACGTTCTTCCGCTTGGGCTATGGCTTCACCCGCTCTCGCAATGGCGCAGTTGCCATGCACGCCGCCAGCTGCATCTCGGCAGTCACCGGTTCTTGGCCGCTGGAAGGCGCAGGCGCATTCCACAACAACGGTGCGATTTACGAACTCGACAAGTCCATGATCGAAGCGCCCGAATTGGCAGCCCCGGGCATCCGAGCGATTGACCAGAGCATGATCGGACCCGCGCTTTGCGGCGATGAGATCGCGCTTCATGGCGGCCCACCGATCAAGGCCATGCTGATCCAGAACACCAACCCGATGTGCGTTGCCCCGGAACAGGAACTGGTCCGTAAGGGCGTTGAGCGTGAGGATCTTTTCACGGTTGTACATGAGCAATTCATGACCGACACAGCAGCCATGGCCGACATTGTTCTTCCCGCCACGCAGTTTCTGGAACATGACGATATTTATAAGGGCGGCGGCCACCAATACCTCCTGCTCGGCCCCAAGGTTCTGGACGCGCCAGAGGGACCGAAAGAGAACATCTTTGTTATTGACGAGCTGGCCAAGCGCCTCGGCGCAGCCGAGCATCCTGGCTTTGCCATGACTGCCCGCGAGCATATCGACTGGATGCTGAAGGCCTCCAATTATGGATCACTGGCAGAACTGGAGGAAAACCGTTGGATCGATCTCCAGCCGAATTTTGAAGAAGCCCATTACATCAACGGCTTTGGTCACGCGGACAGCAAGTTCCATTTCAGGCCTGATTGGGGGGCTTCCCCATCGCCCAACAAGCCACAAGGCGAGCCAATGGGCCCTTGGTCCTCCATGCCTGACCTGCCAGACCATTGGGACAGCATCGAACAGCCCGATGAGCAGCACCCGTTCCGCTTGGCCACGTCGCCAGCCCGCTCTTTCCTCAATTCCTCGTTCAACGAGACCCCAAGCTCCGTAAAGAAGGAAGGCGGTCGCCCGGAAGTCTGGATCAGACCGGAAGACGCGGAAAGGCTTGGCATTTCAGATGGCGCGAAAGTGAAAATGGGCAACAAACGCGGCGTTGTGACTCTCCATGCGCGCCTGAAGGACACCCTTGCCCCCGGCACCGTGATTTCTGAAGGCCTTTGGGCCAATGACAGCTTTGAAGACGGCAAAGGCATCAACACCCTCACTGGAGCCGACCCCGCTGCCCCCTATGGCGGCGCAGCGTTTCACGACACTGCGGTCTGGATCAGGGTTGCTGAGTAACTTTGCCGCCCCGAACACCGATTCGGGGCCTGCGCTGGTCACAAGAAGATCCCGGGTCAAGCCCGGGATGGCGACGAGAGCAAATAGCTTTCAACATCCTCCGGACGTCATCCCCGACTTGATCGGGGATCCAATATGCCGAGCAGCTTGGCACAGTGCAGCTGGGTTATTCAGAGATTGGGCAGTCATCGTGCCAACGTCAGCGACCTGGTTTCAATGGATCCCCGATCAAGTCGGGGATGACACTCTTTGACGGGGGCTACCGCCGGTAGCTCACCTGCAATGACTTCCGAATGAACGCTCCCCTGTCACCTCCACGCCGCACCGGAACAAAAACAGTGACCCGACGCCGGTTGTGACATCGCTTCCGCTTGCATCCGGGCAAGGCATCGGCCAAACATCCGGCCATGTTGCAAATATCTGATCTCACCTATCGCATTGCTGGCCGTCTTTTGATCGACAAGGCGACCGTAACCCTGCCCGGAAAGTCCAAGACCGGGCTTGTGGGTCGGAACGGCGCGGGCAAGTCGACCCTGTTCAAGCTGATCACCGGAGACTTGTCTTCCGAGACTGGTTTCGTGCAGATCCCCAAGCGCGCGCGCATCGGCCAAGTGGCGCAGGAAGCACCCGGCAACGAGATCAGCCTGATCGACACGGTGCTGGCCGCAGATACGGAACGCGCGCAGCTTTTGGCCGAGGCGGAGACAGAAACCGATCCGCACCGCATTGCCGACATTCACATGCGCCTTGCCGATATTGATGCCCATTCGGCGGAAGCGCGCGCTGGCGCGATCCTCTCCGGTCTTGGCTTTGATGCAAATGCCCAGAAGCGCCCCTGCTCTGCCTTTTCCGGCGGTTGGCGGATGCGCGTCGCGTTGGCTGCTGTGCTCTTTGCCGAGCCGGATCTTCTGCTTCTTGATGAGCCGACCAACTATCTCGATCTGGAAGGCACGCTCTGGCTTGAGAACTATCTCGCCCGCTATCCACATCAGGTGCTGCTGATCTCGCACGACCGCGACCTTCTGAACAAGGCCGTAGACAGTATCGTGCATCTGGAAGGCGGCAAGCTGACCTATTATTCCGGCGGCTATGACAGCTTTGACCGTCAACGCCGCGAGGCCATGGTGCTGCAGGAAAAGGCGCGCGAAAAGCAGGACGCGCAGCGCAAGCACATGCAGGCCTTTGTTGATCGCTTCCGCTACAAGGCCTCAAAGGCCCGTCAGGCGCAGGCCCGCCTGAAAATGCTGGAAAAAATGGAGCCGATTGCCGCTCTAACGGAAGAATCAAGTCGCCCGATCCACTTCCCAAATCCGGAAGGTCGCCTCTCCCCGCCGATCATCAAGATGGAGCGGGTCTCCACCGGCTATGACGGCAATGCGATCTTGAAAAACATCACGCTGAACATTGACACCGATGACCGCATTGCGCTGCTCGGCGCAAACGGCAACGGCAAGTCGACCTTCGCCAAGCTGATTTCTGATCGCCTGGCCTCCATGGGCGGCGAGATGGTGAAGTCGTCCAAGCTGAAGATCGCCTTCTTTGCGCAGCACCAGCTAGATGAGTTGCGCCCGGCGGAAAACGCGGTCGATCATGTCCGCCTCCTGATGCCCGATGCGCCTGAAGCCAAGGTCCGCGCTCGCGTTGCCCGCTTTGGTCTGCCGACCGATCGGATGGACACGCCTGCCAAAGACCTTTCCGGCGGCGAGAAAGCACGGCTCTTGCTCGGGCTTGCCACCTTCCACGGCCCGCATCTGCTCATCCTCGACGAGCCGACCAACCACCTCGACATTGACGCCCGCGAAGCGCTGGTTCTGGCGCTGAATGAGTTTGAAGGCGCCGTTGTCCTGATCAGCCACGACCGCCATCTGGTCGAGGCTTGTGCAGACCGGCTCTGGCTGGTCGCAAATGGCGGTGTTGCGCCTTACGACGGCGACATGGAGGATTACAAGCGCCTGATCCTGCAGGGACCAGAGGCCCGGAAAAAGCCGACACAGAACGCGGAAACCCCAAAGGAAAACGCCCAGGATAAGCGGAAAGAATCCGCCCAAAAACGCAGCCAACTCAAACCTTTGCAGCAGAAAATTAAAGCAGCAGAGAAAGAAATGGCCCGCCTGCAGGAGAAGATCGAAAAGCTGGACGAAGCCCTCGCCGACCCGACCTTCTTTCAAACGGACCCCGACCGCGCTGCCAAATTCGCCAAGGAACGTGCCTTCTGCGAAAAGAAGCTGGTCAAGACGGAAGAGGAATGGCTGGAACTTTCGGCAGAGTTTGAAGAAGCCAGCTGAACCGATTCACGACGCTGCGTGAGTGAGGTGACACAGCTTCTGAAGGAGTTAAAGGCGCCATCTCAACTCATCAGGTGAATTGAACCCACCGTTTCCTTCGTCATTCCAGACAAGCTGAACGCATGTGAAGCGCTGATCTGGAATCCAGATATAAGCCGCACCAAGCGTGGCTTTAGAAAATGTATTTGTATTCGCTTACGCTCATGCAGACACGCTGGATTCCGGATCGACGCGCAGCTCCGCTGCACTTGTCCGGAATGACGCTGGTTATCAATCGCACACTGGAACAGAAAATTTCGGAACGCCGCTCTCCCGAAACGACACGATATTGCTCACCGTCGTTTCAGCAATGGTCGAGAGCGCTTCTTCGGTAAAGAAACCCTGATGGCTGGTGATGATGACATTCGGAAAGGTTCGCAGGCGGGAGAAGAGATCGTCGGGAATGTAGTAATCGACAAAGTAAGCGCTCCGCTATTCGGTTCAATTACCCTCATTTTTCAACTCTTTGAATTTGATCAGAAAAATAGCTGCTGCGTATATTATAAACGAGATCACCATTGAATTGAGAATTACAGAGAAATAGGGCTTTGCAAAGAAACCGCCCTCAGAACCGACATAGAAAAATGCTGCGCGACATGTTCCATTATTATCAGAGCAAGTATCCCTCACATACAAGTCGAAATAAAACATGATGAAATTGTATACGAGCAACCCCGCAGTTGCGTATACTATCATTCTAATGCTTTCAAAAGTTGATCCTGTTATCGCTTTATCTTTAATCGATTTTTCAATTTGTGAAGTGACCACCAACCTATTTTTTAACGACGAAATAAAGCAACCCACAATACAAACAAAAGGAACCAATAAATACAAATCTTTAATCTGATCTATTTGCAAAAATACAATAAATAAACCAACTGTATTGATTAAAGTTGAACTAAATATAAACTTGTAAAAGCCGTGAATTTTGTCATTCAAAAATAGCTCCACTGCCATCAATACATTTATCAAAACCACCGCTGCACCATACGAAGAATCAAAAAAATTGAGAGCAAATGCAAGTATATTTAGAAGCAATATACATGAAATAATGTATCCGATACTTAACCTAAAGCTTCTATATTTTGATTTTAGATATCCAAGCAAAAAACCACCCTCAATCTTCTTAATCGGAAATTAGACAAAAATTCGAATTGAGCACTTCAACACAATAAAAGCAGTTTCTGCGCGCAAAACTAGAATTTCCGCAGCTGAGCGGTATCTCCACGTTCTTCACCATCGCCCAACTTGATGAAGTCAAAAGCACTTGATGGTCAATGCTACGGACAAGTCAGACAGAAATTTCATAACCCGGAACCCCATTCTCCCGGAACGACACGATATTGCTCACCGTCGTTTCAGCAATAGTCGATAGCGCTTCTTCGGTGAAGAAGCCCTGATGGCTGGTGATGATGACACTCGGAAAGGTAAGCAGCCGGGCGAAGAGATCGTCGGGAATATAGGAGCTGGAGAGATCCTCGAAGAACAAACTGCTTTCTTCTTGATAGACGTCCAGACCAAGCGATCCGATATGACCACTTTTCAGCCCGCGCAACACGGCCTGCGTATCTATGACCGCCCCGCGTGACGTGTTGATCAGCATCACCGCCCGCTTCATCTGCAAAACGGCCTTGTCATCAATCAGATGATGGGTTTGCGGGGTCAGCGGGCACTGCAGGGAGAGAATGTCTGAGGCGGCAAACAGGTCTTCCAGACTGACATAGTCCACACCCATGGCGACACAGGCCTCATTGGGAGATGGATCAAACGCCAACACCTTGCAGCCAAACCCGAGCAGGATACGGGCGAGGCCCTCACCAATCAGGCCGGTTCCGACAATGCCTGCCGTCTTGCCGTGCATGTCAAAACCCATGAGACCATCGAGGGCAAAGTTGCCTTCCCGCACCTGGCTATAGGCCTTGTGGATCTTGCGATTGAGCGTCAACATCAAGGCGACCGTGTGCTCTGCAACCGCATGCGGCGAATAGGCAGGCACCCGGCAGACAGTAATGCCCTTGGCTTCAGCTGCTCTCAGATCCACATTGTTGACCCCGGCGCAGCGCAGAGCGATCAGCTTGCAGCCTCCCGCCGCCAAGTCCTCAATCGTTTCGGCGCACACATCATCATTGACAAACACACACACCGCATCAGCGCCATCGGCCAGAGCGACCGTGCGGGCATTCAGGTGACTGTCATGAAACCGGAGATCTAACTGGTCCCCACCACCCTTCTGCAAAACGGCTCGCTGAAGATAGTGGATGTCATAAGGCTTGGTGCTGAAAACATCGACACGAAAAGGCGTTTTGGGCATCAAATAGGGTATCCGGCAAAAACGAGATAGCTGCGCCCAATCAAACGATCAGACTAACGGTTGTATCTACCCTGCTTCATCCACCTTTTCCACCGGCCCGCCCTGCTTTACCCAATCGACAAAACCATCCTTCAGGTGGGCGGCGGCAAAGCCCATGTCGTTGAGGGCCTTTACCGTGATGGCCGAGCGCCAGCCGGAGGCACAGTGGAAGATGAAGCGCTTGTCTTCGCCAAATATCTCTTTGAAATAAGGGCTTTCCGGATCAACCCAGAATTCGGCCATGCCACGCGGGCAGTGAAAACTGCCGGGAATGAAGCCGGAGCGCTGGCGCTCACGGATATCGCGCAGATCAACGAACTGGACGTTCGGGTCTTCAACAAGCGCGATGGCGTCTTCTGTCGAAACCTCTTCAATGACAGCGCGCGCTTGCGCCACCAGATCGGCGGAGGAGACTTTCAGTTTGCTTGTCATCTTGAATGTCTCCTCGGCCTTTTGTTTGCTGTAATCAGAGAGCCGGAATGCGCAGCACCTGACCCGGGAAATTTTGTCCGGGTGGCTCAGCATCGGCTTGTTGGCTTCAAAGATAGCCTGGTATTTGGAGCCGTTTCCATACGCCTTTTAGGCCACCGCCCAAAGGGTGTCACCCTTTTCAACCGTGTGGAACTTGGCTTCCGGCTCTTCGGCTGCGACCGCAATTTCCTCTTCTACCTTGGCAACACCTTTGAGGTTGCCAGCTGCTAGAATCAACTTCTCGCGTGCTTCCTGGCTGGGTGCCGCGCCAGCAATCTTCACGGTGTCGCCGTCAACTTCGACCTTCACTTCGCCATCAAGACCAAGATCAGCAACTTCCTTTTCAATGGCTTCAGCACTTGCCTCTGGTGCATCGTCATCACCCCATAGGCTCTTGCCTACATCCTTCACGAAATCAAAGAAACCCATACTCTCATCCCCTTTTGCAAACTTGCGTGGTATCCCCGCCACGAAGCCATGGTTTGGCTCTGCGACACGTATTCGCAAATTTGACAGTAATGCAAGGCGTTTCGCGGCTTTTACCGTTCGGGCATCAGGGACTTAGCCCGATACTTCCGGTCGTCTGTAAACCGCCAAGACATGTGGAATGGATCGCCCCGGCCGCTCAATCTGGAAATAACTTTCCGTATGCAGAACAAAGCCGTGCTCTTCAAAGCGGCGCCATTCAGACGGCATGACGGGCCAAGGCGGCCCGTCGGCCAAGGTACCCTCGTCCCGGATGCGGTTTAAAAACACGAGCTTGCCACCGGGAGCGACCAGATCAGCAATCGCGGTGATGGATGCCTCGCGCAGCTCTCCATGCAGAGCTTGTACCGTGTAGCTTTCATGTACGAGATCAAATCGACCTCGCCAGTCTTCCGGCAGATTGAATAAATCCCCGGCCTGATAATCGACCGCGGTTTCGGAAAACCGGCGTTTGGCCCACTCGACGGCTTCCGTTGAAAGGTCAAATGCCGTTGTCTTGTAGCCAGCTGCTGCAATGGCTTCTGCGTTGTCGCCAAGGCCGCAAGCGATATCGAGAGCCGAGCGCCCCTCTCCGGGGTTCTTTTCAAGCCACTCGACCAGCGCGGCCTTTGGTGCGAGATCTGCCCACGGGATCGCTGCAGCATCGCCGTTCGCATGACTGTACACCTCTTCAAACCAGGCCTGACGGTCCTCCGCATCACCGCCCTTGGCACCGGTCAACGCATCAATTCGCTCTCGCGCCTCGTTACGTCGGGCCATGAAGGTTTCATCGTCGTGAACGCTGTCCTCGCTCATGCCTTTTGATCCCACCCCCCATTTTCAGTCTGCTGCCAGTAGGTCACATTAAAGCCTTCTGACTTGGCACTTTTCCAGTTCTGCCGCGCTTCTGCCACCGCCTCTTCATCGCGCCCATCGAACATGTAAATGGCGCGTTGATAGCCGTGCAGGGACGGTGTCACCGCCCGATCAACCAGAAACCGCACATCCGCCTGATTTGGATTGTCATCTTCACAAGTCAGATAAATCGGCTGGAACTCTGCATGGCCGTCTGCTTTCGTGCCATGTGGCAAAAAACTGTCATCAGAAAAGGTCCACAAATGCGCGTCCAAAGCGTCGCAACGCTCCTGCGAACCCGTTTGCACCACGACCTTCCAATCTCGATCCAGACACTTGAGCAAGAGCTGCGGCAAGGCAGCTTCTAGCGGCTTGTGCAACAGATGATAGAAAACCACATCAACACTCATGGGCGACGAAACTCATCTTCTTGAACGAGGCGTTGTGGCCTCGAGCCTTAACGTGATGCATCCGCGCAACACCTCCGCCATAGAATAATTCACAGGCATTTCACTCCATGGACATCCATGTCCAGTCGTATCATTAACGCTTCGAAAATGTCGAACGGCTAAAGATTTTTGTCGGGGATGGATTCGCGGGCGAGAAATCGCGTCTTGCGAACCTGGTTGACGACTGTTGGGGGATGAATGTTCACGCGTATCGTGGTGTTTCTTGCGCTGGTAATGGTAATGGCCGGAGCAACAGCGGGTATGGGCCTGATTGTAACGGAGCCGGCAACAGCCTGCCAATCTTACAAGACGTGCTGATATCCTGAAAAAACTGGATACGAAAAACCCGCCATTTCGGCGGGTTTTTCTTTGCCATATCAGATAACGCTCGCCTATTTGCCTTCGTAATTGTCCGAAACAAGCCGGTCCAGAAGACGCACTCCAAAGCCGGACGCCCAAGCTTGGCAGATTTCCGTCTTGGGACCGCCAAACGCAGGGCCAGCAATATCGAGGTGCACCCAGGTCGTGCCATCTTGAATAAAGCGCTGCAGGAACTGCGCAGCTGTAATTGATCCTGCCCAGCGGCCGCCGGTGTTTTTCACGTCAGCATTCGGCGTGTCGATAATCTTGTCATATTCCTTCGACAGCGGCATCCGCCACACGCCTTCGCCTGTCACCTCACTCGCAGCCTTCAACTGATCGGCAATCGTGTCGTCGTTGGAATAAAGACCTGCGTTTTGATGACCCAAAGCCACAATGATTGCGCCTGTTAATGTCGCGAGGTCGATTACAAAGGCAGGCTTGTATTTCTCCTGCGTGTACCAAAGAGCATCAGCAAGAACCAAACGCCCTTCAGCGTCCGTGTTCAAAATTTCAATGGTCGTGCCGGACATGGCGGTGACGATATCGCCCGGACGCTGTGCATTTCCATCAGGCATGTTTTCCACAAGCCCAATCACGCCGATGGCATTGACCTTGGCCTTCCGCGCAGCAAGGGCATGCATGACGCCAACAACCGTTGCCGCTCCGCCCATATCGCCCTTCATCTCTTCCATGCCACCTGATGGCTTAATGGAAATGCCGCCCGTATCGAAGACAACACCTTTCCCCACAAAAGCCACAGGCTTTTCACTCTTTTTCCCGCCATTCCAACGCATGACGGCAAGACGTGGCGGCCGGACAGCACCTTGAGAAACACCAAGAAGCGCATCCATCTTGAGCTTCTTCATTTCCTTTTCGCCGAGAACCTCCACCTCGACACCGAGCTTGGAGAGGGCTTCAGCCCGGGCAGCAAATTCCACTGGCCCCAACACATTGGCTGGTTGGTCAACAAGATCACGTGCCAGAATGACCCCGTCCGCAATCGCTTCTGCTGCACCCCAAGCTTTTTTCGCAGCACTCGTATCAGCAACACCAATCTGGATGGAAACCGGATCTGAAGAGGCCTCATCTGCTTTCTTAGTTTTGAAATCATCGAATTTGTAGGATCGCAGTTTCATGCCTGCCGCAAACCCGGCAGCATTCTCAGGCGCTGCAGCGCCTTCCCCTGGCAGATCAAACGCGATAAACACCTTGTCAGCACTGGCTTTTTGAGCCAGCCCATAGACCGTGCCGCCAAGGTTTTGCCAATCGAGCTCGCTCAGCTCGTCAGTTTTTCCAAGCCCAACAACAATCAAGCGCTCAACATTCAATCCTGTTGGCGCGATCAGATCCAATGCAGCTGCTTTTTTACCGGTAAAGCCAGCGATTTCAGCGGCCTTGCGCAAGGCTTCAAGCGTGCCACCAAAAAGACCTTCCAGAAAGCTACCGCCTGCAAGGTTTTCATCCACAAACGCAATAACCGTTCCATCCTTTGGGGCAACTAGTTTTCCAAAGGATACTTTCTTGAGCGTTGTCATTATTTAATCCCAGTCGATTGCATGAAGAATGTGCCAAAGGCTTGCACACGTTGATCGGGAAATAAACCGCTTTTTCCAAAGGCGTGACAAGCTCCTTCTCCCTACCTAAAAACCCGATTGCATAATATTTTAACCATCTTTATTGGTGAGACATTCACCAAAACCGTGGCTTATTATGAGCCGCCGGACAGGCAAATGAATCAAATTCTTAGGTTCTCCCTCACCGCATGAAAACACTCGAGCGCTACATCTTTAAACGTGCGATAGGCGTTTTCTTTATGGCCATGGCGGCCATGGCGGGGGTGGTTTGGTCAACGCAGGCCCTGCGCCAGTTGGATCTTGTGACCTCGAAAGGGCAAACCATTATCCAATTTATTGGCATCACCATGTTGGCGCTGCCATTCTTGCTGGTGATAGTCGCGCCATTTGCCTTGATGATTGCCCTTGTTCTGGTCCTGAACGCGCTTTCCGGCGACAGTGAGCTGATCGTGATCGATGCAACCGGTGGGTCCAGATTCCTAGTATTGAAGCCGGTGTTGATTTTTGCCGCAACTGTTACCGCTCTCACAGCCACACTTTCAATCTATGTCGCACCACTGGGCTTGGGTGAGCTTAGAGAAGAAATCACCCGCGTGCGCGCCGACTTGGTGGCCAATATCGTCAAGCCCGGCCATTTCATCAATATGGACGCGGGGCTAACCTTTCACATTCGCAATCGCTCCGGCAACGGGACGCTTGACGGTCTGCTTCTGCATGATGTGCGCGACAAGGACACCGCATTTACCTATCAGTCGGACACCGGACACATCGTTGAAGTGGCAGACCGCACCTTATTGGTCATGCAGAACGGAACTATACAGAGAAAGCCGAAAGGTGCTGGAGAAATCTCGATTGTCCGCTTCCAGTCTTATGCGTTTGACCTTTCCAACCTGATCCCGGAAGCCTCGGAACCTGTGTACAAGGCCAGTGAGCGGTCAACCATGAACCTGCTCACCCCACCGCCGAACGATGCCTATGCCCTGCAGCATCCGGACAAGCTGTTGGCCGAACTGCATGAGCGTTTCAGTCAGCCGCTCTATTGTCTGGCTTTTGCATTGGTTGTCTTTGCCTATCTCGGCAAAGCCAGAACAACGCGGCAGGGGCGCGGAATTGCGATCCTCGGCGCTATCACAACATGCATTTTGCTTCGTACAGCCGGTTTTGGGGTAACGGCTATCGCCAGTGGCTTTTCGGGGCTTCTCCTACTTCTCTATGTGGTTCCAATAGCTGCTATGGCAGTTTCCGTTTGGTCGATCATGCAAGATGACAGAGGCCCTGCCCCCAAGTGGCTCATTGACCTCAATGAGCGTATGTCCCAACTGATCGAACGGCTGCAATCCCGCTTCAGCGGTCATCAACAAGGTGGCGCCTCATGATCTTGGGTCGCACGCTTGCAATCTATTTCTCCGCACGTTTTTTGAAGTCGATCCTTGGGCTATTTCTGCTCGCAGCTGTGCTCATTTTCTTGTTCGATGTTCTGGAGCTGGTGCGTCGCGGCGGCGATCAGGAAGGATTCACCGTTGCACGGGTCGCCTTGATCTCAATCCTGCGTGTTCCCCTGCTTCTTGAACAAGTAATCCCTTTTGCCGTCTTGTTCGGCTCAATATTGGCCTTTGTCACCCTCTCCCGTGCGCTGGAACTGGTGGTTGCTCGCGCCAGCGGCATATCCGTCTGGCAGTTCGCAGCCCCCGCCGTAGTTGTAGGTTTGATTATTGGAACTCTGTCCATCGTCGCCTACAATCCGCTCGCAGTCTGGCTCCAGCATCGCTCGGACGAAGCGGCGGCAGGTCTGTTCGGCTCTGAGCAGAGTTTCCTTCTGCAAACAACTCAGGACGTCTGGGTACGGCAAGACGGCTTGGACGGCGAATCTGTTTTGCTTGCCAAGCAGCTTTTGGATGGCGGCACTCGACTTCTTGATGTCACTATCTTTGCCTTCGACAAGGAAGGATCCTTCAAGGAACGGGTCGAAGCGGCTACTGCGCGCCTTGGAGACCAAATCTGGTTCTTGGAAGATGTAACTGTCTACACGACAGAACGCGACCCGCAACGATATGGCCGTTATGAAGTCAGCACTTATCTGACGGCCACAGAGGTTCGAGAGAGCATTGGGTCTCCCGAATCAATTTCCTTCTGGTCCTTACCGAGGTTTATCGAGCTGGCCCGCAATGCCGGCCTGCCAGCTTATCGCTATACACTTCAGTATCAGACTCTGTTGGCCAGACCCCTGCTTTTAACAGCAATGATAATCATTGCAGCGGCGGTTTCCCTTCGGGTATCTCGATTTGGTGGCCTTGGGAGTATGATTTTGGGTGGAATCGTAGCCGGGTTCGTGCTTTACGTTCTCTCCGAGCTAGCGAAGGATTTCGGTGGGGCTGGAATCGTGCCTCCGATTGTTGCTGCGTGGGCTCCGGGGATATTTGGGGTACTAATGGGTTTGACAATCCTGCTGAAACAGGAAGACGGGTAAGAAGAAGTGAAGCGTATCGTCACAACCTTACCAGTCGATGGCACTTCTAAGTGTCACAGGAAGTTGCGTCTCCTTGCAAAAATGCTTGGAACCGTGGCAGCTATTGCGCTGCTTCAAGGCACCGTCTGGTCATCACCAGCGGCTGCACAAGAAGCTTTGGAAGCGAATTTTGCAGGCGATCTGGATCCGAATGCCGAGATGGCATTGGAATCTGATAATCTGACCTATGATTTTGATCGTGATTTGATCATCGCGACAGGAAACGTTCAGGTTTTCTACGATGGGATCACCGTCGAAGCTGCAAAGATCACCTACGACCGCGCGAACGGACAGCTGACAGCGCATGGCAATGTCATCCTGACGGAACCTGATGGTAACATTATCCAAACGGAAGAAATCACGCTTTCCGATGATTTAGCCAACGGTTTTGCGCGTGCCCTTCGGGTTGAAACCGCTGATCGGACCCGGATCATCGCAGACAGCGCAGAGCGCCAGAACGGCAACAAAACAACGTTCAAGAACGGCACCTATAGCGTTTACACCGGCCCGAAACACCCGCCGGAAAAGCCACCGCTTTGGCGCATTAAATCCGCCACGATTATTCACGACAAAAAAGCTCAGACCATTCGTTATGAAAACGCCCGGTTCGAGTTTTTTGGCGTTCCGATTGCTTACGTGCCGTTTCTGTCGATGCCAGACCCTTCAGTTAAGCGGAAATCCGGGTTTCTGATTCCAAACTATATTCTATCCAGCAAGCTCGGCTTTGGTGTTTCGGTCCCATATTATTGGGCGCTAAGTCCTCACTATGATCTTACCACAACACTGACACCGCTAACCCGGCAGGGTGTTCTCGGCGACGTGAGTTTCCGCCACCAACTGAAAAATGGAAGCTATACCCTTTCTGCAGCGGGTATCAGTCAGATGGACCGTTCGCAGTTCTCTGGCACAAGTGGCGATGAACAATTGCGCGGCGCAGTTAGAACCACCGGCAGCTTCTCACTGAACAGCAACTGGAAATATGGCTGGGATCTTGTCTATAAATCTGACCGCTCTGTGCTTGCTGACTATAGTTGGACGAGCATGGGCGGTGCCAACAGATCTAACATTTATCTAGATGGCTACACCGACCGAAATAGCCTTACCTTCAAAGGCCTTGCTTACTCGATTTCGCAGGAAGATTATCGAAATGAGGATCTTGATGCACCGGGTTTTTCTCCGGTAGGCGACAAGCTCCAGGATAAGCAAGCGTTTGTTCTGCCCATTGTCGACTATGACTATGTTTTCAGTGACCCAATTGTAGATGGCGAGCTTTCACTCAAAGCCAACTTCAGCTCGCTGACCCGTTCAGAAACCGACGCTTTCTCGCCAGATGGCGGAACGACGGCTCGCTTTCGCGGTATTGATGGCACATTCTCTCGCTTGTCAGGTGAAGCAGAATGGCGACGCACATTCATTGACCCAATTGGTCAAAGTTTCACACCGTTTGCTTATGTGCGCGGTGACCTATTCTGGCAGGCAGGTGCTGATCGAGATGTAAATCGCTTGGCGAATGAAGACTTTGCCGGACGCGCCATGCCAGCAGCAGGTCTGGAATATCGTTACCCGATTGTCGCGACATTCCAGGGCGGCAATCAAATCATCGAACCAATTGCACAAGTCATTGTGCGGCCAGACGAGCAACGGATCGGCGAGCTGCCGAATGATGACGCGCAGAGCCTTGTATTCGATACAACGACCCTGTTTGATTACGACAAATTCTCCGGTTTTGACCGTGCAGAAGGTGGATCCCGCCTGAACCTTGGTATGAGTTACAAGCTGCAACTCAACGAAGGCTATTACATCAGCGCCCTGTTCGGCCGTTCGATCCAGCTGTCCGGTGAGAACTCCTTCGAAAAGGCTGACCTTCTTGGCTCCTCATTGGACTCTGGTCTGGAAAGTAGGGAATCTGACTATGTCGGCAGTCTATATTTTGATACACGCTTCGGGGTAAAGGTCGGCGCTCAAGCCCGCTTTGACGATGAAGACCTGTCTGTAAACCGACTTCAAGCCCAAGCGCTCGCCAGTTACGGTCCGGTCGTTTCCTCACTCACTTATGCCTTTTTGGGTGAGCAGCCGAATCTTGGAATTGATGAACCACGTGAGGAACTGGTTGGCTCTGCGAGCATACGCTTGCTTGAGAACTGGCGCGCATATGGTTCGTTCCGTTATGACATCGAGAACGAGAACATCGTTCAAGATGGTATCGGCATCGGCTACGATGACGAAGGGTTTTCCATGTCACTATCTTATCTCGAAGATCGAAGCCGGAACGATGGGGAAGCCACGAACAAGACGGTCTACTTCCGCTTTGGCTTGAGAACAATCGGCGACTTCCAACTGTCTCAGGGCTTAGGCCAGTAAACGTCGATTGTGTCTGGAAATCAGCGCCTTTTTAACGCTACAATTGGATGGTCTACCAAGACCTGAAGAGCGTTGCGTTATAAGACGCGGCAATCAAGATAAGTAAACTGAAATCGCGTTTACTGCCAACGACGGACGAACACCTTATGCGGAAACGAGTACTTCCGATCTTTCTTACCCTCCTAGTAGTGATGGGTGGCTTTGGATTGACGCCTGCATCCGCTGGTATCAAGGTGGTCGTGAATGAAAAGCCGATTACTACCTATGACATCAACCAACGTGCGAAGCTAATCCGCCTCATCCAGCGCTCTTCGGTCGCCGCATCTCGCCGTGAAGCCGAAAAAGAGCTGATCGATGACCAACTTAGGCTGGAAGAGGCCTCAAGAATTGGCGTCAAGATTTCCGAAGCAGAAGTCAATAACGCATACGCAAATATTGCACGCAATGTGAAATTGACACCTGCCAAGCTGACTGCCGGACTTCGTCAAAGCGGCGTAAACCCTCAGACCTTGAAAGACAGGCTGAAAGCCCAACTTGCGTTTCAGCAAAGCGTCCGACGCAGGTTTAACAGTCAGGTTGATGTCGATGAATCCGATATTATCAACGCGCTTCGCAAGTCCGATGACGAGAACAAGAACATTAGTGTTGAGTACAATCTTCAGCGCGTCATCGTGGTGGTTCCCAAAAAGTCCTCCAAAGGCTTCCGCAACAAGCGCTTGGCTGAAAGCAACAGAATTCGCAAGGCCGTGTCCAGTTGCGACAGTTCTGGTGCAGTCTTCGGCAAATACAGCGAAGTTGTCGTGCAGCCGATAGGGCGTCGTCTGGAAACCGAATTGCCTGAACCGATGCGCAAGGAAATCAATAAGACGACACTTGGCAAGCTAACCTCTCCTCGCAAGACAGAGGTAGGTTTTGAGATGATCGCTGTGTGCGGCAAGCGGGAAATTGCGTCGGACATCGCAGCGCGTACAGAGCTTGAAAACGAACTCCGTGCAAAAGAAGGCGAAGCCCTGACCCGACGGTATCTGATGGATCTACGGCGTCGCGCAAGCATTGTTTACCCCTGAAGGACTTGATGGTTCACATACCAAAGCCTCTAGCCGTTACGAGCGGCGAACCAGCCGGAATTGGCCCAGACATTACCCTGCTAGCTTGGGCCAACCGACGTAAACTCCAACTGCCAAATTTTTATATTCGCTCCGATGTTTCCCTTCTAACGGATCGCGCGCGCCGATTGGGCCTCAAAGTCCCGGTTCAAGATTGTGATGCGACCGAAGCAAATACGGTTTTTAACAAGGCCCTGCCTGTTGTACAAACGGGTGGCACAGTGGAAGACACACCCAGCCTAGAAAATTCGGTTACCGCTGCGACCGTTTTGTCCTCAATTGAACAGGCCGTGGCCGATGTTAACAGTGGCGTTGCGGCCGCAGTTGTCACAAATCCAATCAACAAAGCCGCGCTTTATAGCCATGGCTTTGAACACCCCGGACATACAGAATATCTCGGCACTCTGGCTGAGAAGTATTGGGGCACAAGACCCAACTCAGTGATGCTGATTGCCGGACCGGATCTGATGGTCGTACCGGTAACCATTCACATTCCGATTTCCAAAGTACCGACGTCCCTGACCAAAGAGCTGATCCTTGATGTTATCCGCACAACTGACAAGGATCTAAAAAACCGATTTGGAATACAGCATCCCCGCCTCGCCGTTTGCGGGCTGAACCCGCACGCCGGTGAAAATGGCACAATGGGCACTGAGGATCAGGACATCATTGCACCTGCTCTGGCACAATTGCAAAGCGAAGGCGTAAGGGTCTCCGGGCCACATCCTGCAGACACACTGTTTCACGGCGATGCTCGAAAAACCTACGATTGCGCAATTGGCATGTATCACGATCAGGTTCTGATCCCGGCGAAAACTCTTGGCTTTGACGAGGCTGTAAATGTAACACTCGGCCTTCCTTTTGTCCGAACCTCACCCGATCATGGAACAGCCTATTCGCTTGCTGGAACAGGTCAGGTGAAAATTGACAGCTTTGCAGCGGCCCTTCGATTTGCTGCGGTGCTTGCCGATCCATCCGCAACATAACAGGCTGCCATATGGCGCAAATTGATACGCTTCCCCCTCTCCGCGAGGTCATTGCTACACATGGTCTCGACGCCAAGAAGTCTCTTGGCCAAAATTTCCTTCTCAATCTTAATCTGACCTCCCGCATTGCTCGCTCCGCAGGCGATTTGAATGGGGTCACGGTTCTTGAGGTTGGTCCTGGTCCGGGTGGGTTGACCCGCGCCATACTGGCCGCCGGTGCAGACCGAGTTATTGCAATTGAGAAAGATACACGGTGCCTTCCAGCACTTGCAGAGATATCCAATCACTATGATGGCAAGCTGGAAGTCATCAGCGAAGACGCGCTGAAAATTGATCCAACGAGCCTCGGCATTAGCGGGCCAATCAAGATCATCGCCAATTTGCCATATAATGTGGGCACACAATTGTTGATCAACTGGATCACGACCGAAAACTGGCCACCATTCTGGACCTCCCTCACTTTGCTATTTCAAAAAGAAGTTGGCGAACGAATTGTCGCGAAACCGGGTAGCAAGGCCTATGGTCGTCTTGGTGTTTTAGCCGGTTGGAGATGCCAAAGCGGAATGCTGTTCGACATCGGACCTCAGGCGTTTACCCCGCCTCCGAAGGTCACGTCCGCCGTGGTGCATCTTGTGCCGACCCACTCTCCGCTTCCATGTGATTTAAACATTCTGGAAAAGGTTACAGCCGCGGCATTTGGCCAAAGGCGCAAGATGCTGCGTGCCAGTTTGAAAAGCCTTGGTAAGCCACCCGAACCTATTCTGGAAACTGCCGGAATTGAACCGACGACACGTGCAGAGCAGGTTGATGTGGAAGGGTTTGTGCGCATCGCAAATGCGTACGCTGCCTCTTGAACGGAAAAGGCCCGCCGCTGGCGAGCCTTCACTTTACACTCCTCAAGAGCCTCTCGACTAACTTTGCTCAGACAGAGACTGCTCAAGATCGCCAACCATCCCGTCGATCAAAGGCGCGATAGCTGGAGACCGATGCTGCTTGTGACGTTCAGCGCGCAATATGGCACGTACGCTCTCGTAGGCACGCTCAAGGTCATCATTCACGACAACATAGTCATATTTTGACCAATGCCGCATCTCGCCAACGGCGGTTTTCAGTCGGCGCATGATGACATCTTCAGAATCTTCTGCGCGGCGGCGCAAACGGGACTTCATCTCCGCGATAGAGGGCGGGAGAATGAATATGGACACAACATCGGAGCGCATCTTCTCATAGAGCTGAAAGGTGCCCTGGATATCGATGTCAAAGAGAACGTCCTGCCCTGCTTCAAGCGCATCTTCTACCGGACGGCGCGGTGTCGCATAATAATTCTCATGCACCTGCGCCCATTCCAGAAGCTCGTCATGTTCCTTCATCTGGTCAAAACGAGCATTGTCCAAGAAGTGATAATGCACACCGTCGACTTCGCTGGAACGACGCGGACGAGTCGTAACGGAAATGGACAAAGACAGATTGGTTTCTTTCTCCAACAACAAACGGGCAATCGTTGACTTGCCAGCACCGGATGGCGACGACAGGACTAACATCAAGCCACGACGTTGCGCCTCAGCCTGATCTGCGCTGACACTGGTTCCGCTCAAGGGGGCGATGCTATCGCTCATGAATCACTCCAGATTTTGGATCTGTTCGCGCATCTGATCGATAACAGCTTTCAGATCCAGACCAATTGCGGTCAATTCAACATCATTGGATTTGGAGCACAGGGTATTGGCCTCTCGGTTGAACTCCTGCGCGAGAAAATCAAGTCGGCGCCCAACTGCTCCGCCACCGGAAACAAGATCGCGCGCCGCTTTCACATGCGCGACAAGGCGATCCAGCTCTTCGCGAATATCAGCGCGAGTTGCCAAAAGCACTGCCTCTTGGTGCAGTCGTTGCTCATCGAACTGACCTGACGAATTTTCCAGCAACTCCGCAACATGAGCGGCCAACCGAGCCTTAATCGCCTCTGGCTGGCGCGCTGGAAGCACCTCTGCAGCAGCCGTTAGGTCTTCGATCCGGGAAAGTTGTTCAGAGAGAAGCTTGGTAATTGCACCGCCTTCAGTGTGGCGCATATCAACAAGATCAAGCAATGCTGAATCCAGCGTCGTTAAAAGAGCTGCCTGAAGCTCCTTCTTGAAGTCGTCGTCATCTTCCGGCTCCTGAAACTCAAACACACCTTTTTGGGCCAGAATGCCATCCAGGCTCGGTGGTGGCAGATCCGGCATACGGATTCTCAAGAGATCAACAGCTGAAAGAACAGCGTCCAGGGCGGTCTCATTTATCGCCAACGTGGCTTCAGACTGGTCCCTCTTCATGGATAGACCAATATTCACGCTGCCGCGCTTGAGCAGCTTGCCGGCCCGTTCCTTGATTTTCGGCTCTAAACCTTCAAGGCCTGTAGGTATACGCACGCGAATATCCAGACCCTTGCCATTGACGGATCGAAGCTCCCACGTCCAATGCACAGGTCCCGCTTCGCCTGAAGCGCGCGCAAATCCGGTCATGCTGGCCAAGGCCATGAGAGTACCCCCAAAACTGGCAAGGAGAGCCGAAGCCCTCCTCACAATATCATTTAGTTTCCAGACGCTTCGCCAGCCGCGGCATCCCGCTCCGCCTGACGGCGCTCCCGTTCAATCTTGCGCCATTTGCGGACATTAGCTTGATGCTGTTCGTAAGTTTCAGCAAATACGTGTCCACCCGTTCCATCAGCAACGAAGAAGAGATCCTTTGTACGTGACGGGTTGGCAACCGCTTCCATGGCAGCGCGGCCCGGATTACCAATTGGCCCCGGCGGCAAAGCATCAATTTGATATGTATTGTAAGGGTTCTTGGCCTGCAATTGCGACCTTGTGATACCGGAACGATCACGTATCCAGGCTTCGCCTCCGAACAATCCATAAAGGATTGTCGGATCAGATTGAAGGCGCATGCCCTTGTTCAAGCGATTGACAAAAACACCGGCAACGCGTGGACGCTCGTCCGCTTTGGCGGTTTCTTTTTCCACAACAGACGCAAGGATCACGAGGTCTTCAGGCGTTTTGATCGGAAGATCCGCAACGCGCCGCTCCCAGATCTCAGCAAGCGCATCACTCTGCGACTTCTGCATTTGATCAATGATCTGTTGGCGGGTTGTCCCACGGGTGAAGGAATAAGTTTCAGGCAACAACGCACCTTCAGGAGGTGATGTTGTAATGTCTCCAACAAGGATTGGATTGTCTTTCACCCGTTGAATGATCTGTGCAGTCGTCCAGCCTTCTGGGATCGTCACCGCATGGTTGATGGCATTGCCCTCAACCAGATCAGTCATGACCTCCTCCATGGATACACCGGGAGCGAATGCGTATTCGCCCGCCTTCAGCTTCTTCTCGTTCTTATGAAAGCGAACGCCAAGATTGAAGATCAGATCGTTCATCCAGTCGTCCGCGATAACACCTTGCGCGGCGAGGCGGTCGGTAATGCCAGAAAGGCCCGACCCGGAGGAAACGATGACAGTTGCATTATCAGTGAGTGGTCCAGGCTTTTCAAAGCTCTGCTTGCCGAAATAAAGCACCCCACCAGCGGCAAGAAATCCAAACACGGCCAGCGAAATAACCATATTCGTCAGGATCACAAGAGGATTGCGAACATGACGAGAGCGCGGTGGTGGCCCGGGAGCGACTTCAGGCTGCAATGCTTCCCGCGGGCTCTTGGGTTTGATGCGCATAGTTTGACGACCTCCAAAAAGCCGATTCTCAAGAGGCAAAAGGGCGCCCTGGGACGCCCTTCAAGCCTGTTTGCAGCGCGGCACCTGAACCACCGCACCGCCCATAGTTAAACCGACTTATGCGGCAACTTTGCGGAAAATCAAAGACGCATTGGTTCCGCCAAATCCGAAAGAGTTGGACAACGCAACATTGATGTCCATTTCCTTTGGTTTGTGAGCCACAAGGTCGAGCTCGGCTTCAACAGAAGGATTGTCCAAATTGATCGTCGGAGGCGCTACGCCGTCACGGATCGCAAGGACTGAGAAAATCGCTTCCACAGCGCCCGCTGCACCAAGGAGGTGCCCGACGGAGGATTTCGTGGAGGACATTGCGATGGAACTTGCAGAATCCCCGACCAACCGGGTTACAGCGCCAAGCTCAATTTCATCACCAAGCGGCGTGGACGTTCCGTGAGCGTTCACATAGTCAATGTCAGATGCGCTGATGCCCGCCCGATTGAGAGCAGCCGACATACAGCGATAAGCGCCATCACCATCAGAAGACGGTGCAGTGATATGATATGCATCACCTGACAGGCCGTAGCCAATCACTTCAGCATAGATATGCGCGCCGCGAGCAACAGCGTGCTCGTATTCTTCAAGCACGACGATACCCGCGCCCTCACCCATGACAAAGCCATCACGGTCCTTGTCATAAGGGCGTGAGCCCCGCTCCGGCTCATCATTGAAACCCGTGGACAAGGCCCGACAAGCCGCAAAGCCGGTAAGAGACAGGCGGCAAACCGGACTTTCCGTACCACCGGCCACCATCACGTCCGCATCGCCATACGCGATGAGACGAGAGGCGTCGCCAATGGCATGCGCGCCAGTCGAACACGCGGTCACAACCGCATGGTTCGGACCTTTCAAACCATAACGGATGGAAACGTACCCACCTGCAAGGTTGATTAAACGCCCAGGAATAAAGAACGGGCTAACCCGGCGCGGCCCCTTGTCCCGCAGGATATGAGCTGCCTCTTCAATTCCCTGAAGACCACCGATACCAGAACCGATAAGAACGCCAGAACGCGCCTGATCCTCATAGGATTCAGGTTTCCAGCCAGCGTCAGCCATGGCCTGATCAGCAGCCGCTACAGCATATACGATGAAGTTGTCGACCTTGCGCCGCTCTTTGGCATCCATCCAGTCATCCGGATTGAACTTGCCCTCTGCGGCATCCCCGATCGGGATTTGACATGCAATCTGACACGCAATGTCATCAACCTTGAAATTGGTGACTTTGCTGGCGCCGCTTTTGCTCGCAAGAATGTTTTTCCAGGTGGTATCGACGTTTCCGCCCAGCGGAGACACCATACCCATACCAGTAACAACGACTCTTCTCATATACCTGCACTTAATTGATGCACAAACGGGGCTAAACGCCCCGCCTGTCGAAAAGAAACCTGAATAATTCCGGGAAATTAGGCCGGGTTGGCTTCCAGGAACTTTACAGCGTCGCCTACAGTTTGAATTGTTTCAGCTGCGTCGTCCGGGATCTCAACGCCGAATTCTTCTTCAAATGCCATGACCAGCTCAACAGTGTCGAGGGAGTCAGCGCCCAGATCGTCGATGAAGCTTGCACCTACAACAACCTTTTCAGCGTCTACACCGAGGTGCTCAACGACGATTTTTTTTACACGATCCGCGATATCGCTCATTTTTCACTTCCTTGATTTACTACTCTCGCCCGTCCACGCGAAGCACCCGTAACGTCCGAAACATGTCTTTCTGTTCCGGTGCGAACTCGCGGCCGAAAAGCACGTCCAGGTTGAGCCCTCGTCTTTTGTTAAGAAAGCTCACCCTTTTTGAACAATCGGCGGGTAGGTATCACACTTTGGACACCTTGACTAGCCAATCCCGACAGCACTTTTTCCATCGGGACAATTTTTGCCTGCACAGCAAAAAAGCGTTTTAGATCATAGCCATGCCGCCGTTCACGTGGAGCGTCTGACCGGTGACATAGGCAGCCTCATCGCTTGCAAGGTAAAGCGCAGCAGAGGCAATTTCGCCAGAAGTGCCCAAACGACCCGCCGGAACAGAGACGAGGATCGAATCCTTTTGCTTCTCGTTCAGCGCGTCTGTCATGGCTGTTTCAATGAAACCCGGCGCAATCGTGTTCACAGTGATGTTGCGGCTGGCAACTTCACGTGCAAGCGACTTGTACATGCCGATCATACCGGCTTTGGCCGCTGAATAGTTCACCTGACCCGGGTTGCCCGTGACGCCAACAACGGAGGTAATCCCGATGATGCGGCCCGAACGGCGCTTCATCATACCCTTGATCGCTGCACGACAAATGTGGAAGCCAGAGGTCAGATTTACTTCAAGAACCTGATCCCACTCCTCATCCTTCATCCGCATGAAAATGTTGTCGCGGGTAATGCCCGCATTGTTGACCAGAATGTCGAGCGACCCCATCGCAGCTTCTGCAGCTGGAACAAGACCGGCGACGGCTTCACGGTCAGACAGGTTTGCCGGGGTAACGTGAACACGTTCGCCAAGTTCAGCCGCAAGAGCCTCGAGCTTTTCTGCACGAGTGCCGGAAATGGCGACCGTTGCACCTTGCGCGTGAAGGGTCCGGGCGATATCGGCGCCGATCCCACCAGTTGCGCCAGTCACAAGCGCGGTCTTGCCTTCAAGATTGAACATGGCGTTTCCTCGTTTTCTGGGACCGCGTCCTGCCCAACAGGGCAACCGGCCAATGTCTATGTGCGTTCAGAAATCAGCTATTCAAGAGTTCAAACAATGCGTCAATGTCCGCCGGAGTATTGACCGGCAGCGCTTTCGCGGAGCGCTCAATGCGCTTCATCATGCCACTCAGAACCTTTCCGGACCCGACCTCAACAAAGGTGTCGACACCGTTTTCAACCAACCAGCCCATGGATTCGCGCCAGCGAACTGTGCCAGTGACCTGTTCCACCAAACGATTACGAATTTCGGCAGGATCCGTGATGGCTGACGCTAATACGTTAGCAACCAACGGCACTTTCGGGGCAGCAATCTCCGCACCGGCGAGAGCTTCCGCCATCGCATCAGCCGCAGGCGCCATCAAAGCGCAATGGAAAGGCGCGCTGACGGACAACATCATGGCGCGTTTCGCGCCTCTGGCTTTCGCAATCTCGACAGCCCGTTCAACAGCAGACATGTTGCCAGACACGACAACTTGCCCCGGCGCATTGTCGTTGGCAGCCTGACAGACTTCGCCTTGAGCGGCCTCTTCAGCAACTTTCGCCGCCTCTGCAAAGTCCAACCCCAACAAGGCAGCCATACCGCCCTGCCCGACAGGAACAGCCGTCTGCATGGCATCGCCGCGCACGCGCAACAACCGAGCAGCAGTTGCCACATCAAGGCTGCCAGCTGCTGCCAGCGCCGAATATTCACCGAGGGAATGACCAGCAACAAAAGAAACAGACTTCGCCAGATCGAGGCCACGCGCTTCCAGAACCCGCATCGTTGCCAAGCTTACCGCCATCAAAGCCGGCTGGGCATTGGCGGTCAGCGTCAGATCGGCTTCCGGTCCTTCCCACATTAGCGTGGACAGTTTTTGGTCCAGCGCATCATCCACCTCAGCAAACACAGCCTTGGCTTCAGCAAATGTATCCGCGAGCTCCTTGCCCATGGAAACGGCCTGACTTCCCTGGCCGGGAAAGGTGAATGCAATGGTCATCTGGAAAAGCCTCCGGAGATAAGATGAAGACCGCAGGGTCTGCATTTTGCTTCGCCCCCCCAAAAGGCTCGAAAGAAAAATCGAGCGGTGGTCCGCAAGTACAGATCTGCGTCTAGTCTGGCGCGAGGCTATCGTACGGATGCGCCCCCCATGTCAAGAGCCGCACAGTTCCGCGATATTTTTTCAAGTGGGAATTGGCGCCATTCATCTCTACTGAGACATTATTTTTCGTGAAGAGAGGCCAGAGACTTCTGTAAGGCTCGCGAACGCTACAAATACGTCGGTATTTGGCCTACTCCGCTTGCATTTTCCTGAAAAACAGGTATTAAGCGCGTCTCGTTTGGGTACTCGGCTGGGGGCTGAACGGAAGGGCCAATTGGTCAGGACACCTCAAACGTCCGTCTTCCCGTGTCTCCGCTCTCGTTAGAATTCTCGTCCCTTTCCGAAGGATGCGAGGAGGCTTTGCGCCGGTTCCCGATGGCAACACTAGAAAGGGCACAAGTTTCATGCCTCTTTATGAGCACGTATTCCTGGCGCGCCAGGACGTTTCGGCCCAGCAGGTCGAACAACTTGTTGAGCAGTACAAAGGCGTTCTCGAAGCTGGCGGCGGTTCCGTTGGCAAAATCGAAAACTGGGGCCTGCGCTCCCTCGCCTACCGCATCAAGAAAAACCGCAAGGCACATTACACTCTGATGAACATCACTGCACCGCATGCAGCTGTTGCAGAGATGGAACGCCAGATGGGTCTTTCTGAAGACATCCTCCGCTTCATGACCTTCAAGGTTGAAGAGCATGAAGAAGAGCCGTCTGCAATGATGCAAAAGCGCGACCGTGACGACCGTCGTGGTGGTCGTGGCGACCGTGGTGGTCGTGGTGAGCGTGCACCGCGCCGGACCGAAGGGGAGTAAGAAGAATGGTAGATATCGCACAACTTCCAACTCGCCGTCCGTTCTTCCGTCGCCGGAAGACTTGTCCGTTCTCTGGCGCGAACTCGCCGAAGATCGACTACAAGGACACCCGTCTTCTGCAGCGCTACATTTCCGAACGTGGCAAGATCGTCCCGAGCCGTATCACTGCCGTTTCTGCCAAGAAACAGCGTGAACTGGCCCGCGCCATCAAGCGCGCTCGCCTGCTCGGCCTTCTGCCGTTCGTCATCAGCTAAGCAGCTGGACCTTGAGTGAAGGTTTCGCGCCTGCGAAACCTTCCGAACTGGGGCTGTAAAACACCGGCCTCTAACCGCATGAATTGCGGGACAGTATGGAGAAGTCCAATGGAAATCATTCTACTTGAGCGCATCGCCAAGCTTGGCCAGATGGGCGACACAGTTCGCGTACGTGACGGCTATGCCCGTAACTTCCTTCTGCCACAAGGCAAGGCACTGCGCGCCAACAAGGCAAACCTTGAGCGCTTTGAACAACAACGCGCCCAACTGGAAGCACGTAACCTTGAGCGCCGTCAGGAAGCTGAAGCTGTTGCCTCCAAGCTGGATGGCGAATCTCTCGTCATGATCCGCTCCGCTGGTGAAACTGGTCAGCTTTACGGCTCAGTCTCCACTCGCGACATCGCTGAAGGCCTGACTGCAACCGGCTTCACCGTTGCTCGCAGCCAGATCGAACTTCGTTCTCCGATCAAGACGATTGGCCTGCACAACGTCGAAATCCGCCTCCACCCGGAAGTGGAAGTTGGTGTGACCATCAACGTTGCTCGTTCTGAAGACGAAGCCACCCGTCAGGCAGCTGGTGAAGATCTCACCACACCTGAAATGGATGTCTTTGAATTTGAAGAAGACGACGAAGCTGAAGAAGGTAATGCAGACGCAGAAGCAACCGAAGAAGAAGCTTCTGAAGAGCAGGTCTGATCCCAGCCCTTTTGCTTTCACAGCATGTTTCAACCGGCGGCCATTTGGTCGCCGGTTTTTTTGTTGGCCTAATAAACTTTCTCGCCTGAAAAGTTAATTCTTCCCGCTCAATCAACTTTGGCACATTCATCAAGACTCATCAGAGTTTCAGCAAGGTTTATTCCTGCAAAACCGCAGAAACCATTCAGATTTCAACGAATAGAGCCTAGCCGCCTCTGAGTCCGGTTTGAGCCCCCACGTCAAGGAGTTTTCCAATCTTTCCCCGCTGATTTTAACCACTCGGTGGGAATCACTCTTGCATACTCGTCAAGCCTTGAAGCGGTGTCGTTCTTGGCGATAGTTCATGGATGGCTGGGTCTTCGGGGGACAATATGAAGGGCACTTTGCAGACGGTTGATTCTGAATCGTCGCAACAAAAGGTTGCGCCACACAACGCGGAAGCTGAACGCCAGCTTCTCGGCGCCATTCTGGTGAACAACGAAACCTATTATCGTGTTTCTGACTTCCTGGAACCGCACCATTTTTTCGTGCCACCGCATCAGGACATCTATGAGAAAATCGGCCATCTGATCCGCGCAGGGAAGACAGCCTCCCCGATCACGCTGAAAACCTTTTATCCGGCCGAAGCGAAAATTGCTGATCTGACGGCAACACAATTCCTGCTTCGCTTGGCAGCTGATGCGGCATCTGTAATCAACGCCGAGGATTATGGTCGCACGATCTACGATCTATGCCTGCGCCGGAACCTGATCCGCATTGGCGAAGACATGGTCAACATCGCCTTTGACGCGCCAATCGACGTTCCACCGAACCAGCAGATTGATGATGCAGAGCGCCGCCTCTTTGAACTCGCGGAAACTGGCCGAAGTGAAGGCGGGTTTGTCAGTTTTGGTGACGCGCTGACCGAAACCATCGAAATGGCCCATGCCGCCTACAATCGTGAAGGCGCGCTGTCCGGCATCTCGACAGGTCTGCGGGAGCTGGATGGCTTGATGGGCGGCCTACAGCATTCCGACTTGATCGTACTTGCCGGTCGTCCCGCAATGGGCAAGACCTCTCTGGTTACCAACATCGCCTACAACATCGCACAAGCCTATCAGGCAGAAGAGCAGCCAGACGGAACACTGAAAACCGTCAATGGCGGGGTTGTCGGCTTCTTCTCGCTCGAAATGTCGGCTGAACAGCTGGCCACTCGTATCATCTCCGAACAGGCTGAAATTTCGTCCTCCAAAATCCGCCGGGGTGATATTTCAGAAGCCGAATTCGAGAAGCTCGTTGCCTGCACACAAACCATGCAGTCTGTTCCGCTTCACGTTGACCAGACCGGTGGCATTTCGATCGCATCGCTCGTTGCCCGAGCGCGCCGGTTGAAACGTCAACGCGGCCTCGATCTTATCGTGGTCGACTATATTCAGCTTCTTTCCGGGTCCCAAAAGAACAGTGGCAATCGCGTTCAGGAGATCACGGAAATCACAACAGGCCTCAAGGCGCTGGCGAAGGAGCTGAATGTTCCCATCATCGCCCTATCCCAGCTATCTCGTCAGGTGGAATCGCGCGACGACAAGCGTCCGCAGCTTTCCGACCTTCGTGAATCAGGCTCCATCGAGCAGGACGCGGACGTTGTGATGTTCGTGTACCGTGAGGAATACTACCTCTCAAAGACCGAGCCGGACTCGGATACGCCCGAATACGCGGCTTGGGAAGCCAAGCACAATGCGGCAAAAGGCAAGGCCGAAGTAATCATCGCCAAGCAGCGTCACGGTCCAACAGGCACAGCGAACCTACACTTTGAGGGCCAATACACCCGCTTCTCCGATCTGGCCGAGGAAGATCATTTGCCAGAACGCATGGAATAACCGAGTTCAACTCTTTCAGCCGCCCGATTGGGCGGCTGTTTTGTTTTGTGCCAGCCCGCCGCCCAATTGCACTTGGCGCGAGAGTTCGCCATAGTCCGAAAAATGACCGATGCATCCGACTCTCTTTTTGGCGGTCGCCTGACCATTGATCTGAAGGCGATAACCGCAAACTGGACCTTTCTGAAAAACAAGCTTTCAGATCGGGCTGAGTGTGCAGCAACCGTAAAAGCCGATGCGTATGGCACAGGGCTCACACAGGCTTCCAAAGCCCTTTACGATGCCGGGTGTCGTACATTCTTCGTTGCACTGCCTGTTGAAGCCTTGAAGCTGTGTCGGGGCATGCCCGATGCCACCATCTATGTTTTGGATGGTTTGTTTCCCGGCACTGCCGAAACACTTGCAGAAAACGGCATTCGCCCCGTTCTGGCATCCACAGACGAAGTGCAGGAATGGGCGGCCTTCTGCAGAGAGACGGGCCAACACAATCCAGCAGCCCTTCATGTTGATACCGGCATCCACCGACTAGGTCTTTCCGCCGCCGAATTTGAAGAAGTCATGCTGAATGGAGACATACGCGAGGTGTTTACGCCCTCCCTTATCATGTCCCATCTGGCGTGTGGCGCAGATCCCGAACACCCGATGAATTCCGAGCAACTGAAGCGCTTTAAAAATCTAACAAGCGCTTACCCCGACATTCCCAAATCCTTGGCCAATTCAGCTGGCGTCTTTTTGGGTGAAGACTACCATTTTGATCTAGTCCGCCCCGGCATCTCGCTCTATGGCGGCAAAGCGCTGGACACAATGCCACACCCCATGCAACCAGCCGTGAAGGTGGAAGCGCGGATCATGATGAAACGCTCAGTGCCACAAGGTGACACAATTGGGTATGGCGCCATGCAAACAGCCAGACGCGATCTGCGCGTTGCCGTGGTTGCCGCTGGTTATGCCGACGGAATGATGCGCCGCGCCGGATCGACAGACATTGCGCCCGGGGCTTATGCCATGATCGAAGGTCATAAAGCCCCGTTGCTCGGGCGGGTCTCGATGGACATGATCACTCTTGATGTCACGGACATCCCACCCCACCTCACGAGCCGTGGAGCATTCGTGGAAATGATGGGGCCACAGCTTGCAGCCAGCGATCTGGCAGCGTATGCGGACACCATCGATTACGAATATCTGACCAACCTCGGACGCAGGTTCCATCGCCGCTACGCGTCCCTCACCTGACCTTTCCGGAGACTGCTGATCCATGGCCCGCCGGTCCACCCAATTTATTTGTCAGTCCTGCGGCGCCATCACCGCGAAATGGACGGGACGGTGCGAATCTTGCGGGGAATGGAACTCCATTGTCGAGGAGCAGTCCGGCGGCGGCATCGGCGGGGGGCCGGGCAAGGCCCCGCGCTCTAAAGGCCGAGTTGTTGAACTGGTCGGCCTTCAGGGCGACGCCAAGGAAGCGCCGCGCATTCAAGCCAAGGTGGCAGAGCTTGACCGTGTAACAGGCGGCGGGTTCGTCAAGGGTTCTGCCTTGCTGGTCGGCGGCGATCCGGGCATCGGCAAATCAACCCTGCTCATTCAGGCAGCCGCCGCTCTTGCCAATCTCGGACACCGCACTGTCTATATTTCCGGCGAGGAAGCCATTGGGCAGGTGCGCCTGCGCGCAGAGCGTCTGGGATTGGCCAGCGCGCCCGTTGCCCTTGCAGCGGAAACAAGCGTTGAAGACATTCTCGCCACATTGGAATCAGGACCAGCCCCTGCCCTTCTCATTCTGGACTCTATCCAGACCCTGTGGACCGATCAGGTCGAATCGCCTCCCGGAACGGTGACGCAGGTCCGCGCTTCGGCACAGGCGATGGTTCGATATGCCAAGAAAAACGGTACAACGCTGGTTCTCGTGGGCCACGTTACCAAGGACGGGCAGATCGCAGGCCCAAGAGTTGTGGAACATATGGTCGATGCAGTCCTCTATTTTGAGGGTGATGGCGCGCATCAGTACCGTATTCTGCGGTCGGTCAAGAACCGCTTCGGAGCAACCGACGAAATCGGTGTATTCGAGATGACCGGCAAGGGCTTGGTTGAGGTTGCCAACCCCTCCGCGCTGTTTCTTGGGGATAGAAGCACCACAGCACCGGGTGCTGCCGTCTTCGCAGGGCTTGAAGGGTCTCGGCCACTTCTTATTGAAATTCAGGCACTTGTGGCGCAATCGTCTCTTGGAACGCCGCGCCGTGCTGTCATTGGCTGGGATACAGCCCGGCTGTCGATGATCTTGGCGGTTCTTGAGGCACGCTGCGGTGTGCGCTTTTCCCAACACGATGTATATTTGAACGTCGCCGGGGGATTGAAGGTCAATGAACCGGGCGCGGATTTGGCGGTTGCAGCAGCCCTTGTCTCTTCACTGAGCGGTCTTGCTCTTCCTTCCAATTGCGTCTATTTCGGCGAGATTAGTTTGTCGGGAGCAATTCGGCCCGTTGCACAGGCTCCCTCCAGATTGAAAGAGGCCCAGAAACTGGGCTTTGAACAGGCCTATTGTCCCGAAGGCAATCTGAAGGACAGGACGGCAAACGGCTTCACAGCGACCGGTCTTGCAGAACTTGGGGACTTTGTCGCGAAACTCGCGGTTCGCGCTGGTGCGTCGCCACAAGACTGACGCATTCTGGTCGCTAATGTCGCGAGCTCAACAGAGGATCTAACATACCGATGCCGATCACGCTGCTGGACGGAATCCTTCTCGCCATCATGCTGGTTTCGGCCGTCCTAGCCATGATACGTGGCTTTGTGCGGGAAGTGTTGTCGATCGCCTCCTGGCTGGCAGCTGCCGTGGCCGCCTATGCCCTTTACGATCAGGTCCTCCCCTTCGCCGAACAATACATCAACCATCCGATGGTCGCCCTTGGGGCGTCTGTCGCAACGGTGTTCCTTGTAACGCTTCTGGTGGTCTCCTACATAACGATGCGCATTTCCGACTTCGTTCTCGATAGCCGGATTGGTGCATTGGACCGTACACTCGGGTTTTTGTTTGGTGCCGCGCGCGGCATGCTTCTGGTCGTGGTGGCCATGATGTTCTTCAATTGGTTCGTTGTTCCGGACCAACAGCCGAACTGGATTAGAGACGCTAAATCGCGCCCAATCCTGCTATCGGTAGGAGAACGCTTGGTCAGCATGCTGCCGGAATATCCGGAAAAGGAAATCCTTGACCGGCTGCGCGGCGAAAGCACATCTGCTCCATCGCAGCAAGGTGTTGCAGAAACCGATGAGCCTGAGTATAGCGCGTCTGAACAACAGGCACTTGATCGCTTGACCAGTCAGTCAAACTGATCGCCTGACCGCTTGAAACAAAACCGGGGCACCCGGTTTCTCGGTAATCTGACAAGGAGTCTCACCATGGCTGGCGAAGCCCAACTGGATGAGCCGTTTGACCCGGACGCAGACCGTCTGCGGGAAGAATGTGGTGTTTTTGGCATTCTGGGTCATGAGGATGCCAGTGCGCTGACAGCCCTTGGCCTGCACGCTCTGCAGCACCGCGGACAGGAAGCTGCCGGCATCGTCACCTTCGACAACGACCAGTTTCGGGCAGAACGGCACCTGGGCCTTGTGGGGGATCACTTCTCCAACGCCGACACCATCGGACGCCTGACGGGCCGGGCTGCCATTGGCCATGTGCGCTACTCCACCACCGGCGAAACCATCCTGCGGAACGTTCAGCCGCTCTTTGCAGAGCTGGATGGCGGCGGCATCGCGATCTGCCACAATGGCAACTTCACAAACGCGCTGAAGCTTCGTCAGGGCCTGATCCGCGACGGTGCAATCTGCCAGTCCACGTCGGACTCTGAAGTTGTTCTGCAGCTGGTTGCCCGATCCCGCGAAGCCAAAATTGTAGACCGCTTCATCGATGCCATCACCAAGATGGAAGGCGCATATTCGCTGATTGCGCTGACAGCGAAGAAGCTGATCGGCGCACGCGATCCGCTCGGCATTCGCCCGCTGGTTCTCGGAGACTTGAACGGTGCGCCGATTCTGGCCTCAGAAACCTGTGCGCTCGATATAATCGGCGCAAAGTTTATCCGCGAAGTGGAAAATGGCGAGGTCATCGTATGCACCTCGACCGGGATCGAATCCTACTTCCCGTTCGGCAAAAAACCGGCCCGCCCGTGCATCTTTGAGTATATCTACTTCTCCCGACCAGATTCCATTGTCGGTGGTCGAAGTGTTTATGACGTGCGCCGTGAGATGGGTCGCCAATTGGCGCTTGAGTCGCACGCAGAGTGCGATGTCGTAGTGCCCGTGCCAGACAGCGGCGTTCCAGCTGCCATTGGCTACAGTCAGGAATCCGGCGTTCCGTTTGAACTCGGCATCATCCGAAACCACTATGTGGGCCGCACCTTCATTGAGCCGACCCAATCCATTCGCGCCCTTGGCGTGAAGATGAAACACTCGGCCAACCGGGCGCAGATACAGGGCAAACGCGTCACCTTGATTGACGATAGCCTTGTGCGTGGCACCACATCGGTCAAAATCGTGCAGATGATCCGCGATGCCGGCGCATCGGAAGTTCATTTCCGCCTTGCCAGCCCACCGATCCGCTATTCCGACTATTACGGCATTGATACGCCGGAGCGGGAACGCTTGCTGGCCGCGCGCTACAATCTCGACGAGATGAAAAACTACATCGGCGCCGACTCCCTCGCCTTCCTGTCCGTAGACGGCATCTACAGGGCAATGGGCTATGAAGGGCGCGATCAGGATCAGCCACAATTCACCGACCACTGCTTTACTGGTGACTATCCAACACCTTTGACGGATCTGGCAGAGGATCATGATTTCGTGCGCCCGCCGCGTCTCGTAGAAGTTCAGTAAGGCAGGCGAACAGCATGGAAAAGGATTTCGAGGGGCGCGTAGCCCTGGTCACCGGCGCTTCTCGCGGGATTGGCTTTGAACTGGCAAGACAGCTTGGCAGTCGCGGCGCACAGGTTATCGCCCTTGCGCGGACCGTCGGCGGCCTTGAAGAGCTGGACGATGCGATCACCAAGGCAGGCGGTCCATCCGCTACGCTGGTGCCCGTTGACCTGAAAGACTTCGATGCGCTGGACCGTCTTGGGGCTGCGATTTTCGAACGCTGGAAAAAGCTCGATATCCTGATCGGCAATGCGGCAATGGCGGTCACGCTGTCGCCGGTCAGCCATATCAAGGTGAAAACCTTTGACGAGGCGATGGCAACCAATGTCACCGCCAATTACCGCCTGCTGCGCTCTCTGGACGTTCTTCTGCGCCAGTCAGACGCCGGACGCGCGCTGTTCCTCACCGATGGCCATGTGCACAGCACAACGCCGTTCTGGGGCCTTCAGGCAACCACCAAGGCCGCTCTGGAAGCCATGGTGAAGACCTACGCGGCAGAGGCTGAAAAAACGCCTCTGCGTGTTAATCTCGTCGATCCCGGCCCGGTCCGCACGGGCCTCAGAGCCAAGACCATGCCGGGCGAAGACCCAGAGACCCTCCCAACCGCCGAAACTGTCGCCGATGACCTGATCAAATTGGTCTGCACCGATGTAGCGGAAACAGGCAAGGTGTTTGATCGGGTGAAGGGGACTTGGGATTGATCGCTACCAAATAAACGGCAAAAACCTGAACACAGATAGCCAATCGACTTAATGCCGCCCCATCAGATGTGAGAGGGCGGCAGGCTTTCATTCGCTTCGGACAATTTCGCTGTAGTCACCCTTCAATTGAAGGGTAACGGTGATCTCCGACTTGTCCCGGTTTCGCCAGAACCAACCATGCTCACCAGCAAACGGGGCTAGAATGCCACCTTCCCCACCGGTCGCCCCACGGCCCTTTTCGTAGGTGACGGATTTGCCGCCGCCATGGGCATGAAGGTCAAAGTTGATGCGACCGCCCTCGGCGACCCAAAAGTATTGCGCCTGGTCACCTTCCTGCATGACCATCTTGATCTCGATGTAAGCGCCAGGATCCAGAGTAAACGTGACGGTGTCTCGCCATGCGTCCTGTGCGTGGGCTGTTCCGACAAGGGCGCCAAAGACGGCGTCCAACAGGTTTGATGAGCTTTGACCGTGCAATTGACGGTCCTGTTCGGCTTCTTCCTCAAGTTGCTGCTTGATTTCCCCCATTTCGGTCAAGCCGAGCACACGGCCAGCGCCTGTCGGGTCGATGCCGTACTCTGCCGGCAGAACGACGGTGACGAGGATCAGTACTGCGCTGACAGCTGCCAAAACAGTGGACCGGAGAAGTTGCGCAGAACTCGGCAATTCTTCCAGGCTCGGTTTATCTGCATTAAACATCTGGTTTCCTTTCAAGCAGCAACGAAGTAGCCGGTGATCTGATAGCCCATGAGAATGAAGCCCAGACACATCATGATGACATTGGCCGTATAGGCCTGACTGAAGAAGTTGGCGCTTTTACGCCAATAACCCATGACAATGAGGATGACCGCCAAGGCCAGGAGTTGACCAATTTCAACACCGACGTTGAAGGCCAATAGATTGGCGAGAAGACCGTCTTCCGGGATTTCGTATTCGAGGATCTTGGTCGCCAAACCGGTTCCATGGATCAGACCGAAAACGAGGGTCGCAACCTTGGTATTTGGCTGATAACCGAACCATCTTTGAAAGGCTCCCAGATTATCCAGGGCCTTGTAGACAACCGAAAACCCGATAATCGCGTCAACGATATACGAGCTTATTCCCCAACCATACCAGACACCGGCAAGCATCGTGATCGAATGTCCGATCGCAAACAGGCTGACATATAATGCAACGTCCTTCATCCTGTAGAGAAAGAAAACGACCCCCAACAGGAAGAGGATATGATCATAACCGGTGACCATGTGTTTGGCACCAAGATACATGAAGGGGACAATATGAACGCCCCAGATTTCCTGGATATAGCCCGCATCTCCGGGCGTCACATCATGTGACAGGGCCGCACTGGCGGACAGCAGCAGTGCGGATAACAAGAGGAGCGGGACGCGGCCGAGCCTGCACCCTTCACCTCGCAGAAATGATTTCATGGATACCTCCGAATAGATTGACTGAAGACGGACACGCAAACAGCGCAAAGTCACGCCAATCGCGGAGGTCTCTCAATTCGGAACTGACCCCTCAGGGGGTAAGCGGGACCCAGCGATTGCCAACTCTCCTCTGGATCGGCCACTGGCGCGGTGGCGCACGAATTCAGAACAAGGCTTTGGTTGTGATCGTGATCGGCTGCATCATGGCTATGCCCATGCAAGGCCCATAACAGATCTTTCTCCAGCCCATGTGAATGACCATGATCCGCGATCATCTCAAGATGATTCTGGATTGTTTCAAATACTGTTGGAACGTGGGAAGCCGAAGGTGTTACTGACCAAACAAAAAACGACAAACACAAAAGGGCGACAATCCAGCGCTGTGTCCCTGTCAAAAATCGACTCAGCAAATCATCGCCCTCTGTCTGGTTCAGATCCAAAAAGTAACGGCTCTTAATCAGGCAATCAAGATGTCAGTTCGATCCTGGGCAACTTGGGATCAGCTCCGATCAAGCCACTTCACTCACCTTCAGCGGTGCGAAGGAAGTGTCGGCGATCATTTTAAGATCGTCATAGACGCCGGGGGCTCCTACGACGACGCGTGCACCGCGCACCAGAGCGTTGCGCACATCGATCTCTTCCATACGATTGCCTGCTTCTGTGGCAATCAGCATGCCGGCTAGACAATCCCAAGCATTCATATGCGGCTCGATATAGCCGATCAGGCGACCAGAGGCCGCATAGGCGAGCATTAGGCCACCAGACGCATTGCGGAAGAATATGCCGCCCTTGGAGATCAACGCGCCAACGGCATTGACGACATCAGTTGCCGCCGTCCGACCGTTAAAGCCGACACCAGTGGAGCCGACAGCGATGCTGGTGGAATCGGATGCGGAAATCGGGCGGTCATTGACATAAGCCCCCTGCCCGAGCGCCGCCTTGAAGGTCTCGCCTGAGTTCGGGTCTCGGATCACACCTATGACCGTTTCCCCGTCCCGGACACAAGCCAGGATAACGCACCACTGAGGAATGGCGGAGACAAAATTCGCCGTGCCGTCAATCGGGTCAATCACCCATGTGTAGCCGGATGAGCCCTCAACGGTGCCATGCTCTTCGCCAACAATGCCGTCTTCGGGAAAGCGGGTTGCAATTTCCTTGCGGATAAGAGTTTCTACATCCCGATCCGCTTCGGATACGAGGTCTTGATGGCCTTTGGAGGTGATCGTCAGCGTATCCAGTTTCCTGAAATAGTCCATTGCAAGGTTGCCCGCTTTATGGGCCAGAGCACAAGCAAAATCATACCGATCATGAGCCATCAAAAATTCTCCAGTTTCACAAAAAACCGGGCCACTGAAAGGGCCCGGAGATGCGGCGGGAAATCCGCCCTTATTGAATTTTTCTCTTTTTCGCCTTCGCATAGGGGTTTTCGCCCTTGCGATAGGAGAACCGGATCGGCGATCCGGGAATGTCGAACGCCTCGCGCAGATTGTTCACCAGGTAGCGGGTGTAGCTTTCCGGCAATTGCTCCGGGCGGGAACAAAAGGCCACAAAATGCGGTGGCCGGGTCTTTGGCTGTGTCAGATACCGCAGGCGCACCCGGCGCCCCGCAACAGCGGGTGGCGGGTGATTGTTCGTCACCTTTTCCAGCCAGCGGTTCAGACGCGACGTCGAAATCCGCGCGTTCCAGTGCTCATAAGCGGTGAAGACACTTTCCAGCAAGCGGTCGATGCCCTGCCCCTGCATTCCGGACAGTGTGGCTATCTGGACGCCGCGGATCTGGTTGAAGTAGCGTTCATTGGCATCGCGGATTTTCTTCCACGCCGCCTCACGGTCTTCCACCAAGTCCCACTTGTTGATCGCAATCACCAATGCCCGGCCTTCACGGGCAACCAGATCAATGATCTGCAAATCCTGCTTTTCAAAGGAGTTGGTCGCATCCAGCGTGACAACGACAACTTCGGCAAACTTGATGGCCCGCAACGCGTCGGCAACAGAGAGCTTTTCCAACTTCTCCTGAACGCGTGCCTTGCGGCGAATGCCTGCTGTGTCAAACAGTTTGACGTGCCGCTCCCGCCATTCCCAGTCAACGGAGATGGAATCGCGCGTGATGCCCGCTTCCGGCCCGGTCAACATGCGGTCTTCGCCAAGCATGCGGTTGATCAAGGTGGACTTGCCTGCATTCGGGCGACCAACGATGGCAACACGCAAGGGGCGATCCTTGGTGCCGACCGGATCGTCTTCTTCCTCGATAAGCTCACCATCCTCATCGAACTTCAGTACAATGTTGGTGCGCGCTTCGTCCCGTAGCGCCTCTTCTTCTTCATTGATCGCATCAACATAGGGTTTCAGCGCATCATATAGATCGGCAAGGCCTTCGCCGTGCTCAGCAGACACCGCAATCGGTTCGCCCAGTCCAAGCGAATAGGATTCATAGAGGCCACTCTCGCCTGCCCGTCCCTCGGCCTTGTTGGCCAGAAGGATCACAGGTGTTGTGGTCTTGCGTGCAATAGCAGCAAAATGCGCATCCAACGGGGTGACGCCCGCGCGCGCATCGATCACGAAGAGGATGGCGTTTGCTTCTTCAATTGCATCTTCCGTCTGCTTGCGCATCCGGCCTTCCAGAGAGGAAGCATCTGCATCTTCAAGACCAGCTGTATCCACGATGGTGAAGCGCAAGTCGCCCAGACGCGCTTCTCCCGGACGCCGATCCCGGGTTACGCCCGGCGTGTCGTCAACAAGCGCCAGGCGCTTGCCAACAAGGCGATTGAACAGCGTAGACTTGCCGACATTCGGCCGTCCAATGATGGCGACAGTAGCGCCCACGTTCCGTACTCCTGAATGACTGACCGGTTATCCGGTCAGTTGAAGGCAGCCACGCCGTCATCCCCGTGGAGCACGATAACCCGCCCACCCGCAACGATCGGGGTAACGAAGACGTCCGTGTTCACGTCGTTTGTGCCGACTATACGGCCTGATGCAGCGTCGACCCTTGCGATGTCACCATCGCTGGAAAAGGCCACCAATGTTCCATTAGCCAAAATCGGCCCTGCCCAGTTGCGGCGCTTTTTCTTTTTCTCCGAACGCGGCAGGACCGTTGTCCAGAGCGTATCGCCTGTTTTGCGATTTAACGCAACCATGCGGTTATCGAGATCAACCATGAAGACGGCACTTCCGGATACAACCGGTGTGTGCACACTGCCCAAATCCACCGCCCAGATGCGCTGGCCTGTCTTCAAAGAAGATGCAATCGTACGACCGGAAACACCCGTCGCGTAGACTGTGCCACCGGCAATCACAGGGCTGGCTGACACATCAGCAAGACCGGAGAGCGCCATGGTGCGCAGGCCGCGGGTCACACCGTCAATCCAGACCGGTTCGCCCTTTTTGATGTCCAGCGCCATGATTTCACCGGATGAGAACGGAACCACGACACGGTTTCCGGAAACAGCCGGATTGGCCGCAGACAAAAGGCCTGCTGTTTCTTCAATGCCGACATAGCTCCAAGCAAGGGTGCCGTCGGACTGGTTCAGCGCAACAACTTCATTGTTCTGGGTCACGACAAAAACGTGCCCGGCTCCAGCTGTTGGGGCACCACGTGCAGGACTGTCGAGATCAGCCGTCCACGCAACTTGACCGGACCCTGCATCAAGCGAGAACACTTGACCATAGCCGGTTGCTGCAAACACGCGACCAGATGCTGTTGCAACACCGCCACCAGAGGCCGTGTCCTTTTCGCCTTCAGGCCGCAAATTCTGCGTCCAGGCGCGACCGCCACCCGTCGACAAGGCAACAACCTCGCCATTGGGTTTATAAACAAAAACTCGGCTGCCGTCGGAAACCGGGCGCGCAGAGATGCGCAAGGCCGATGCACCAAAACCGCCTCCGGACGTTCCAACACGGTTGCTCCAGGCACGTGACCCGCTGACCGAGACAGCCACATTGCCCGGATCGTTGCTCTGTCCGCCACCCGCATTGGGCCACGACGTTCCGCCGGTCGCAGAACCGATAGACGCAGGCTTGGATTCTCCGACAACTCCGGCATCTGCAGTATCAAACAGCGCTTGGCGTTCTCCGGGAAGGATATCCTCGCCGCCAAACGGGTTCACACTGTCAGCGAAGTCAGAAACACTGCTGCAGCTGCCGAGCAGCAACGCCGTCACACAGACGGCTACAGCAGAGCGGAATGCACCCAACGAAAGAGAACGGGTCACTGGGCGTCTCCTGTTGCCTCACCGTCCGCTGCGCCAAATTGCGAGCGGATCACTTCAGAGAGAATGCTAACTCTCCGGGAGACCTCAGCCGGGGTCTCTGTATCATTTTCAATCGCTGACACCCATTTGCGGGCATCATCAGCATTTCCAGCTTTCCAGGCAGCAAGGGCCAACAGTTCGCAAGCCGCAGCACGGAACGGATCAGCTTCGCCTGTCAGGCCTTCGACGCGATCAGCAACACCGGCATAATCTTCCAGATCAACCGCCAGATAACCAGCACGCAGAGCTGCAATGGACTGCAGGGAGGCCTCAACGGATGGATCACGAGAAGCCTGATCAAAAGCTTCCAAGGCCTCGATCTTGCGATCTGCCTTGATATGCTCTGTTGCGACCCGCAGCTTGGCAAGTTGCGGATAACCGCCTCCAGCCTCGCCCAGCGCGTCCAGAGCTTCGATGGCACCTTCGATATTGCCGGATTCCGACAATTCAACTGCGGCCATGAACTTATCGCCAGCTTCCTGGGCCTGAGTCTCCTGCCAGTACTGCCAGCCGCGATAGCCGCCAGTGCCCACAACAATCAAAACGGCTACGACAATCACCCAAGGGCCAAACCGGTCCCAAAGCCGACGGTATTTCTCCTGGCGGATGTCTTCATCGACTTCACGAAAGATATCGGACATGCGTGTCTCGTTCCCGAATTCTTGTTGTCCGGACCGGTGACGAAGAAGCAAAAACACCCCTTACGCCGTTGGCCCGTATTATTCCTGTGGCCTTTGGAAAAAACCACGCCTGTTAATCAACGCCAAAATGGCGCAAGTGAGGCAACCGCAGATTTCTCACCGCGCAAATTGCCCTGTTGGAGCACGTGATTAAGACAATGGAACGCCAATGACAAGCGCATGGCCTTGCCAAACAAACCATCCATAGATCGCAAGTCCGGCCAAAATGATGAAAACATCTGCCATCTTGCGCTCAGCAGGCAGATGAAGCGCAACAGATGGTTCCCCATCGGCCCGACGTTTCAGCGAAATCCGGTCAACAACAGCCCAAACCAAAAAGCTGCCGAACAGCATCACGGAAGCAAGGTCACCACGAACCAACAAGTGCGCAAGCGCCCAGATTTTCACAGCCACAAGCATGGGGTGGCGGAATCGAGCCTTGACACGCCCCTGAACATAAGCAGCAATCAACAAGATAAAGACCGGCACCATCAACAGCATGGTGAGATGACGCGTCCACTCCGGCGGGGTGTAAAGCAACGGATTGTCCCCCATCCGAACCGCGCCATATCCATGGATCATCAGCACAAGCCCAACAATGGACAGGATCGAGTAACCGATTTTGTAGGGTGTTGCCCCCAGGCGCGCGACCACTGAAGCCTTCAACCCGCTTGCCATGGGCAGAAAATGAAGCCCGAAAAAAATGATTAGTCCAACCAGAAACAACGTCATCGCATCCCGCCTTTATTGCAGCTGACATTATTGCCAGCGCACTCTCCCGGGCCGGAGAGTGCGCAAGCAAGTTCAGTGCGTCAAGGATTTCCAGAAGACTACTCGGATGCCCACACCAAAAAACAGTTGCCCTATTTCAGCAAAGCGCCCGCCTCATCAGCGCCAAACGCGTCAGGCCTTGTGCAGGTTGTGTCAATGTCCACGAAGCTGCCTGTTTCACCAGATTTCAAAATCGACATCATAACGTCGACAGCGTGGACTGCCCGGTCAAAGGAGCACCGGAAATCACGTTCTTCGCGGATTGCCTGAGCCATGTCTGCAAGACCGGCAGTTCGATAGTTGGCGAACCGATTCTCAGCATCACCCTGATTGCTTTGCCCCAGCGGGTGAGCGGCAACGTCGAGCTCCTTGGCCTCTCCGGTTTGATCAACAACTGTAACCGACCCGCCAAAGAAGTTCGGATCAGGCACATAGATCGACCCTTCAGTGCCGTAAAGCTCCATCGGGTGATGCCGGTGCGCCCAAACATCCCAGCTGGCAATAAACGTGATTGTGGCACCGGATTGGAATTCAAGAAGCGCTTGAATGGTGGTCGGTGTTTCAACGGTGATTTCTTCACCCGCCCTTGGCTGACTGGAGATGGTCCGGGTTGGTGTTGCCATGGAGGTTAAGGCCGCAACCCGTTTCACAGGGCCGATCAAATTGATCAGATTGGCGATGTAATACGGCCCCATATCCAGAACTGGTCCGCCGCCGGGCTTGAAGAAGAAATCCGGGTTTGGATGCCAGGCCTCCATACCATGGCTCATCACCTGACATGTTCCAGAAGTGATTTTACCAAGCTCGCCAGAATCAATCGCCGCTCGGGCAGCTTGATGGGCACCGCCCAAAAATGTGTCTGGAGCTGAGCCAACTCTCAGTCCTTTCTCGGCCGCCAAGGCTTGCATGGCCTTGCCATCTTCAAGTGAGAGAACGAGCGGTTTTTCTGAGTAAACGTGTTTGCCAGCGCTCAAGATGTCCCGCGATACCGGCCAATGCGCATCAGGGACCGTCAGGTTCACGACAATATCGACGTCGTTTGACGCCAACAGCATGTCGACCGTGCCGCCCATGACCCCATATTCTGAGGCTCGCGCGCGCGCGGCATCAGCATAAAGGTCAGCGCAGTAACGCACCTCTATGCCCTTAAACAGGAGTGCGAGTTCAAAATAGGTTTTGGAAATGTTGCCGCATCCAATGATGCCGACGCCAAGGACTTCTGACATGGAGGCGATCCTTATCCGAGATATTCTTGAACACTGGTGAGCGCACGCTTGGCAAACCGAGCGATATCAGATGGATTGTCATGCTCAACGACAAAAAGCGCAGCAGGTGTTTTCTTGAGCGCGGCGATGAGCGTCGGCCAGTCCATCGTACCGTGACCAACATCCGCCCAGCCGTCTTCGTCTGTGCACTCGCCTGCAGGCGCAATGTCTTTTACATGAACAGCACTCAGGCGATCCCCATAGCGCTCAATCCATTCCAGCGGATTTTCACCGCCCCTCACGATCCATGCAATGTCCGCTTCCCATGTCATGTTCGGTGCGGTGTCCAGCAAGATTGCCATTGGAACCGCACCACTTGAGACTTTGACAAACTCAAAATCATGATTGTGCCAGCCAAAGACAAATCCCGCCGCGATCATCTTGTCAGCAATCACGCTGAGGCGCTGTGCAAGGTCTTTCCATCCGTCTTCCGTCGTTGGACGATCAGCCTCTTTCAGATAAGGGCAGTAGATGCGAGAAATTCCGAGTGTCTTGGCAATTTCGATTGCGCGCTCCGGCGCCTCCTCCAGCATATCCACCGGGAAGTGGCCGGATGGCATGGAAAGACCGGCAGCCGCCAGCGCTTTTTGTGTCGCAGACGGATCTGAATAGTGCTCCGAATATCCTTCAACCTGTTCATATCCGGTCTCAGACAACAGTGAGAGTAACCCTGCAAAATAGGGAGCATTGCGTGCACTGAAAAGCTGGAAAGAAATCGAAGTCATACGACATCCTGACATTGAAAGAAGATGACGATACGTCAAACATGGTTTGCCTTTAAAATACAAGGGCACAGCCGCTTTCTTGCAAAATTCGCCGTGGGTTTTCAGCCCAGCCTGCATTTTGCCCCATCCAGTGAACCGATGCGGCGCTGAGGCGTATAAGTTTAGAATTCAAGCAGACCCAAGGCCTAAAACATGCGCATTGCACTGACCACCTTTCTATCAGCAGCAGTGATAACCTTGCTTCTTGGTCAGCCCACCCTTTCAGACGAGATTCCCTTGGCCAACAAAACAGCACATGATTTTGAGTTCCAGCTGCCCGGCGGCGACCCTCTGCCTCTGGCCAAATTCAAGGGCAAACCGGTTCTTGTTGTGAACACGGCAACGGAATGCGGCTTTAAAGGTCAACTTGGCGATCTTCAAACGCTTCAGGACGACTATGCGGAGCGCGGGCTTGTGATTCTGGCCGTCCCGTCCAACGATTTCGGCGGGCAGGAACCACGTGCTGGAGAGGAACTCAAAGGCTATTGCTCCGCGAAATACGGCGCAACTTATCAATTGGCGGCGAAATCTGCGGTGAAAGGCGAGAACGCCCACCCCTTTTACAAATGGGCAGTGACCCAATTTGGCATGACGGCCCGCCCCTACTGGAACTTCCACAAATATCTGATTGGTCCTGACGGAACGTTGGTCAACTGGTTTTCAACACCGACCCGCCCAACTGCCAAAAAGGTGCGCCGGGCCATTGAAACCCAGCTTCAAAACATGCAGCAGCAGTCGTGATCTAAAACGGCCTCCCATCAAAGAAACTGAATTCATGACTGCAAACGCCTCATCTACCGAAACACCCACGACCAAAATCCCCGCGGCAGCCCTCTGGCTCACCGCAGCGGGTTTTCTGCCATTTGCGCTGTTTAGCCTTGGAACAGTCGCAGCCCCGCCGATGCATCAACACAAGCTGGAGATCGCACTGCTCCTCTATGGTGCTGTGATCCTGTCGTTCCTCGGCGGGATTCATTGGGGTTATGAAATGGCGCGGAAATCCGTGGAGACTGATAGCCCTAGTTTCACACGACTTGGTCTAAGTGTTCTGCCGTCGCTGGCTGCCTGGGGCAGTTTGGCATTGCCCCAGCCCTACGGCGCAGTTGGCCTCTCAGTCAGTCTTCTTCTGACGCTTGCTTACGACATAATCTGCGTGCAGCGAGGCTACATGCCAAAATGGTATCCAAAACTGCGTGCCCCTGTCACGCTCGCAGTTGTCGCGAGCCTGTTGCTCCCCTATGCGATCTGAAAGGGGTTCCGGCTAATTCGCAGATTGCGCGGAGCAGTTCGCGCAAGTACCGCGCAATTCGATTGTGGTCTTTGATGGGCGGAATTTGGCCTTTTCAGCCCAGCTTGACAGATCAGCAAGAGCGGCGTCGGGGGCAAATTCCGACACATGTCCGCAAGTTTCACAAATTGCGAACGCTACTGCGTGGTGGCTGGAACAGCCCGGATGACTGCAAGCCACAAACGCATTCAGGCTCTCTAGCCGATGCACCAGCCCGAACTCCAATAGTTTTTCCAAGGCTCGATAGACCTGCAGGGGTGCGCGAAACCCGTCATCTCGTAGCTGATCCAAGATCGCGTAAGCTGTAAGCGGCCCCTCAGCACTCGTCAGCGCGCCAAATACCAAACCCTGATTTTTTGTCAGTTCCTTGTGCGCGGCCTTGTTCACGATTTGCGTTCCCTTTCATTCGCTCCAGATATGCTTCTGAGCCCTGGCCAAGGCAAGATTGAAACGAGAAACAAAACCGTTCCCGCAACAACAATACTTGGTCCCGCCGGAGTGTCGAGACGCAGTGAGGCCTGCAAACCACCAACCACGGCAACCGCTCCAATCACTGAAGCGATGACGGCCATATGCTCCGGGCCAACGGCAATCCGCCGCGCAGTAGCCGCCGGAATAATCAGCAACGCCGTAATCAAAAGAACGCCAACAACCTTCATGGCAATGGCGATCACGGCCGCCATCAGCAACATGAAAACGATATTGACCTTTTCCGGTTCCATTCCTTCAGCCGCAGCCAAATCCGGATTGACCGTTGCCGCAAACAACCGCCGCCAGATAAGCCCCAAAACAACGAGCACAGCCGCACCACCACCATAAATCGTTAGAATGTCGGTTTTGGAGACGGCCAGAATGTCTCCAAACAAGAGCCCGGCCAGATCGACACGCACCCAGGTCATGAAGGCAAGGCACACAAGGCCAAGCGCGAGGGCTGAGTGCGACAAGAGCCCAAGCAATGCATCAGATGACAACGTCTGTGTTCGGCGCAATCCAAGCATCGTGAGAGCGATGGTTACACTTACGCCAAATACGGTCAGGGTCGTGTTGAGTTCCAACAAAAGAGACAGTGCAACACCCAAAAGCGCCGCATGGGCAAGCGTGTCGCCAAAATAGGCCATGCGCCGCCACACGATAAAACACCCAAGCGGCCCGGCAACTGCGGCAACCCCTACTCCGGCAACGAGTGCGCGAACAAAAAAGTCATCCAACATGACGCTGCTCCTCGTCACTTGAGGATGGCTCCGAGCCGTGCACATGATCACAGCAGTTTTCATGGATCGAGCCATCAGAATGCTGTACGCGCCCATCTGGCAGATGCACATGATCATGATTGTGCTCGTAAACAGCGAGCGCCCCTGCAGCCCTCTCTCCGAAAAGAGTTTTGAAGGCTGCACTTTGCGAAACGTCCCGAGGGCTCCCCTGACAGCACACATGCCCATTCAGACAGACAACCTGATCAGTCGCCGCCATCACCACGTGCAGGTCATGGGAAATCATCAAGATGCCGCATCCCAGCTCCTTGCCGATATTCGCAATGAGATCGTAAATCGCAATCTCGCCCGAGTAATCGACGCCCTGAACTGGTTCGTCCAGCACCAAGAGGTCTGGCTGCATGGCAATGGCCCGGGCAAGCATCACCCGCTGCATTTGCCCACCAGACAAATGACGGACTTCAGATTTCCTGAGATGACCGACACCGGTGCGCTCCAGCGCCTTGTCAATTTCCGCTTGAGAGGGTCTCGCGGTCAGCTGCATGAAACGATGGACATTGAGCGGCATCGTCCAGTCAATCATCAGTTTTTGCGGGACGTAGCCAATTTTGAGGCGACCGCGTTTGTGCGCGCTGCCTTCTGTCGGCTTAAGGATCCCGAGCGCCATTTTTGCGCTCGTCGACTTGCCAGACCCGTTTGGTCCAATCAGGGTCACGATCTCACCAGATGAAACAGATAGATCGACCCCCCGGACCAGCCAGGTGCCCCCGCTCTGTACGCCTGCGCCCTGAAGTCGGACAAGCGGCTTACTCATGTCATTTGCCAAGGTCAAAGACCACCACAATCGTTACTTTATAACACCCGGTATAGTCGGCCTTATCCGGCACTTCAATATTTTCCAGAGATTGTAAGTCGCGGGTTTACACTCACTCGTGAGACTTTACAGTTTGTCAGGAAGAAACTGCTTAGTATCCCGGCGATTATGTTTCCCTCACGAGAAGTTCAATGACAGCCATTTTCCCATGCGTTCTTTCCGGCGGTGTCGGATCTCGGCTCTGGCCACTATCTCGCCAAGACCGTCCTAAGCAGTTCCTTCCAATTTTTGACGGCGAAAGCCTCTTTCAAAAAACCTGCAAGCGCTTTCAGGGAAACGGGTTTCAAGCGCCTATTGTAATTGGCAACAACTCTCATCGCTTCCTGATCGGCGAACAACTGGATGAAATCGGGCTGTCCGCAGCATCTATCATCCTCGAACCTGTAGGGCGCAATACAGCAGCCCCTGCTGTCATTGCCGCCCTGATTGCAGAAGAACAGGCGGACAATGCGCTCGTACTGCTTGCCCCATCAGACCACTTGATTGACAAAGAGGATATCTTTCTTGATGCGGTGAAGGCCGCAGAAGAAGCGGCCGACAAAGGGGAAATCGTCACATTCGGCATTGAGCCATCCGAGCCCAATACAGGCTATGGCTACATCCGGTTGAAGAGCGGACAGACAACTGTTCGCGCTGTTGACGCCTTCGTGGAAAAGCCAAACTTGGACAAGGCAGAAGCCTTTCTGGCCGACGGAAATTATGTCTGGAACGCGGGCATCTTTCTTTATTCTGCAAAGGCCATGATCGCAGCTTTCGCCAAGCATCAGCCGGACTTGCTGGCTCAGGCAAAGGCGGTCTTGGCCACACGTACCGAAGACCTCGACTTCACCCGCCTCGACGTCTCAGAGTTTGAAAAACTGGACGATATTTCCATCGACTATGCGATCATGGAAAAGGCGGACAGCATCTCTTGCGTTCCGGTTAATCCGGATTGGAATGACCTTGGCTCTTGGTCTGCCATTTGGGATGTTTTGGGCAAGGATGCCGATGGCAACAGCGGTTTGGGCGACACCCGTTTTCTTCAAAGTCGCAACTGCCTCGCCTATGCGGACGACGGGCTTGTTTCTGTCATCGGCCTCGAAGATGTTCTCGTCGTGGCGACACGCGACAGTGTGCTTGTGGCCCACAAGGATAAGGCGCAGGACGTCAAGAAGATTGTCGATAGCCTGAAAGCGGAAGGACGCGGAGAAGTCGACGCCCACCTTCGCTCCTATCGCCCTTGGGGTTATACCGAACGTATCAATGCCGGTGACCGATTTGCGGTTCAGTCCATGATGATCAAACCGGGACAGCACCTTTCTATGCAAAGCCACATGCACAGGGCCGAGCACTGGGTGGTCGTTGAAGGGACTGTAGAGATCACAATCAATGGCGAAGCACGGCTTTTGACGGAAAACCAATCCGCCTATGTTCCCCTTGGTGCAACCCATAAACTGCATAATCGTGGTAAAATCCCGGTACGTATGATCGAGATCCAATCAGGCACCTACCTTTCAGAAGACGACATCATCCGGCACGACTAAGACTGACCGATCGGTCAATGATACTTGACTTCCCACCGAACGTGGTTCACGGAAAAGGGGACACCGCTCCTTTTCTCTGAAAACGCAAAGCGTATTTCGCCCGAGCGGAACGATATGAAAACGGCTGCGTGAACACGAAGCTGTGTGATGGGGAGACAATTTCATGCGTCACGCATTCATTTGCGATTATGTCCGCACACCAATTGGCCGGTTCGGCGGCTGTCTGTCATCTGTTCGCGCAGATGACTTGGGCTCCATACCCATCGAAGCCCTGATGGAACGCAATTCCGGTGTGAATTGGGAAGCCTTGGATGAGGTCTATTACGGCTGCGCAAACCAGGCTGGTGAAGACAATCGCAATGTGGCGCGCATGTCCGCCCTGTTGGCAGGCCTGCCTGATGCCGTACCCGGCACGACTATAAACCGCCTGTGTGGTTCAGGTATGGACGCAATTATCTTGGCCGCCCGCGGGATTATCGCGGGCGAAATGGACATCGTCATTGCCGGCGGCGTGGAAAGCATGTCGCGCGCGCCTTTTGTTTTGCCGAAAGCGGACACGCCTTTCAGCCGAAATGCAGAAATTCATGACACCACGATTGGCTGGCGCTTCGTGAATCCGCTCATGAAACGCCAATACGGCATCGATTCCATGCCGGAAACCGCTGAAAACGTTGCCGAAGACTTCAATATCTCGCGCGCCGATCAGGATGCCTTCGCCCACCGCAGTCAGCAACGCGCCGGAAAAGCCATAGAAAGCGGCCGGTTCAAATCCGAAATCGTTCCCGTGACGATCCCCCAGCGCAAGGGTGACCCAAAACTCATCGAAACAGATGAGCACCCTCGCCCGGAAACAACGCTTGAAGCACTTGGCAATTTACGCACACCGTTTCGCGAAAACGGGTCAGTCACAGCCGGAAACGCATCTGGTGTCAATGACGGCTCAGCAGCGCTTCTGATCGCCAGCGAAGCTGCGGTTGAAAAATACGGCCTGACCCCAATTGCTCGGGTCACAGGCGGCGCGACCGCAGGTGTCCCTCCACGGATCATGGGCATTGGCCCTGCCCCTGCAACGCGCAAGCTCTGTGCTCGTCTCGGCATTACGCCGTCAGATTTTGATGTCGTGGAATTGAATGAAGCTTTTGCAGCCCAAGGGATTGCCGTCCTTCGCGACCTTGGTCTTCCTGAAGACGCAGAGCATATCAACCCGAACGGCGGAGCGATTGCACTCGGCCATCCGCTTGGCGCTTCTGGTGCCCGGATCACGGGAACGGCAGCATTGGAAATGAAGGCACGAGGCGGAAAACGCGCGCTGGCAACAATGTGCATCGGCGTCGGCCAAGGCATTTCAATTGCCCTGGAAGCGGTTTGAACTGTTTTATTATTCCCGGTCGCTCAATGCGGCGACCGGGCAACAGGCTCTACACATGAATCAAAATATGAGAACGCTTGTATAGGACATTGTTTTTAATAACTTTCTACATTCAACAATGAGAAGCCATTCGGCTGATTTGGACGCAAAGAAAAAATCACAGAAAGATCAAATTTTATCGACCAGCTTTTCGGGGATTTAGAACTTCCTCGCTAAAACACTCGCAATAATTCGAATGCAAGGAAATAATAATGAAAGCCTCTTCAGCTGGTTTCATCTGCCTTTTTCTATCAGCGGGACTGATGATCACCGCGAGCATTGCTCAACCCTCATCTGCAAATGACAAGACGTTTGTCATGGCCAAGCCATCAGCAATTGGGCCGATGGAAGTCGTCACTCACTGACGAATACGGACGGGCACGAGCGCTGGCTGTGAACCAAACGGTAAGCTGCCGCCATCAGCCCGAGTTCCGCCGCCACCACCGAGGTCTTTGGTGTCATCTCGGAGCATCATCACAGCGGTTCCCATCACCACAGACCCGATCGTGATCACCAGCCCAAATGCCAACATGACAACCGGCAGAAACGGATCATCCGCGTTCATAACAAGCGTGCGCAGATTTCCGATGTTGGTAAAAAATATACCGCCAAGTAACAGCCCGGATATGCCGACGCCAATCAGGCCATTGATATAGAGCAGCCTTAGTAGCGCTTTGCTTGGGCCACGGACAAAAGCCGGAAGTTTCAGGATCGTTTTGTACCCCTTGGTTCCCAATTTCATTTCCGACCTCCTACCTGCCAAAAACCTATCCCACTTTCTACGCTCCTCAGAGTGCGCAGATCAGCGCAGCCATTCTGCATACGTCAGTTTGTCGGAATTCCGCTGACCACTCGGTTACCAAACATTACCGTATTGTAATTTTTTCCCGCCTCTCCTCTTGAGATATATCGATCCAATATATAGATACGATATATATCGTACATGCATATGGCACTCGCCCGTTTTTAGTCCGATGAGTCGAATGCACCAAATTCAGGTCTGACCAATGATCTCTAGACCAAGCGCGCCAAAAGGACTGTCCGCATGAGCGTCAGAACCCTTTGCCTTGCGATTCTGACCTTCGGAGACGCAACCGGTTACGAAATCCGGAAAGAGTCCACAGAAGGGCGCTTTAGCTATTTTGACGACGCATCCTTTGGATCCATCTATCCGGCCCTTGCGCGTCTGGAAGCCGATGGCATGGTCACCGTTCGCGAAGAACAGCAGCAAGGCAAACCCGCTCGAAAAGTCTATTCCATCACCGAAGCCGGTCGTGATGAGTTCCTCGCCTCTCTGTGTGAACCCCAAGCTGCTGACACTTTTAAATCCCCCTTTCTGCTCATCGCTCTTTACGCGAAAGACCTTGGCCCGGATGTCATCCGGCGCGCGCTGGACCGCCGTAAAGAGCAAGTGCTTGCAGAACTGAAGATGCTGGAAGACTGCGGCGATGAACCGCCGCACCCGGGATCAAACTGGATACGCGACTACGGTCGCGCCTACATGACATTCACTCTGGCTTATCTGGACAAGCATGGTGAACACCTCATCCGCATTGCAAGCGGTGAAGGCGATGTTCAGCAAGAAGCTGCCGAATAGCCGAGACATCTACCGGAGTTACAAATGCGTTTGAATTTTTCATATTTGCTGGCAGCAGGTCTTGCTGCTGGAATTGGATATTGGATGTACAGCGGCGAAGTTGTGATCGGCGGCGTCGGCGACAGCGCTCATGCAACACCGCCACCTGCAGCGCGGGCACAAGAGACACAGGCTGATCTGTTTAGGGTGAAAGTTCAAAAGCTGACCGCACAGGACCGCAACGCTTTGTTGGAAATCCGCGGCCGAACTGAAGCTGAAGCAATGGTTGCCGTTCGGGCGGAAACCAAAGGCAACGTGGTGCACCGTCCGGCAACAGAAGGCGCAGAAGTGGCCGCAGGCGACATTCTATGCCAGCTTGACAAGGGCACGCGCGAAGCCAAACTGCTGGAAGCCAAAGCCAATCTGGCGCAAGCGGAACTGGACCATGACGCAGCCAGCCAGCTGGTAACGAAAGGCTTCACGGCACAAACGAGAGCCGCAGCCGTTAAAGCTCAACTCGACGCAGCTCATGCCCGCGTCAAGGAAGCGGAATTGGAGCTAGACCGGACAATTATCCGCGCTCCGATCACAGGCACGGTACAAAGCTCCATGGCGAATGTCGGTGATTACCTTCAAGGTGGCGACGTTTGCGCGACCGTCGTGAATTCCGACCCGTTGATCGCGATTGGTCAGGTGTCCGAAATCAACGTCGCTCGCATTTCCGTTGGCATGGAAGCCGATGTTGAACTGATTACCGGCCAAAAGATGCAAGGCAAGGTGCGCTACATTTCGCCAGCAGCTGACGCAGACACACGCACCTTCCGCATTGAGGTGGAACTGCCGAATGAAGACGGCAAGGCGCGTGACGGGGTAACGGCGACCACCCGATTGCCCCTTCCCGCCCAGCGTGCCCACAAGATCACACCGGCCTTCCTGACGCTTAATGATGATGGCCAGGTCGGCATTCGCGCCGTTGATGATAATGACCGCACCATGTTCTACCCCGTTGAAATTCTTGGCGGAGAACCGGACGGCACGTGGATTGGCGGACTTCCGGAAGAAGTTACGGCCATCGTTGTCGGACAAGATTATGTCAAGGACGGCCAGAAGGTCTCTCCTGTGTTTGAAATGGCCGAGGTGGCCCAATGATATCGATGCTTGAAGACGTCCTGCGACGTCCCAAAACTGTTTTCGTTTTGATGCTGGCGCTCATTGCCGCTGGCGTCATGACCTACATTTCCATCCCGAAGGAAAGTGACCCGGACATTGATGTCCCGGTGTTTTTCGTCTCCATTGCCCAGCAAGGCATTTCGCCTGAGGACGCGGAGCGCCTTCTCGTTCGCCCCATGGAGACCGAACTTCGCGGTCTCGATGGGCTGAAAGAAATCACGGCAATAGCCTCTGAAGGCCATGCCGGGATCGTTCTGGAATTCGACATCTCGTTCAACAAGGACGAGGCGCTGGCGGATGTCCGCGACAAAGTGGATCAAGCAAAAGGCGAACTGCCGGAAGATGCGGAAGAACCGACCATCTCGGAGACAAACTTCGCACTTGTTCCGGTTATGTGGGTTTCGCTCTCCGGCAATGTTCCAGAACGAACCCTTTATCAGCATGCACGCCGTTTGAAAGACCTGATCGAAGCCGTTGATACGGTACGCTCTGCAGATCTTTCAGGCCACCGTGAGGAGATGCTTGAAGTCCTGATCGACACGCAGAAACTTGAAGCTTACTCGATCACTCAAGCAGAACTGTTCAACACGCTGACCGCCAACAACCGACTGGTTCCTGCCGGTTTTCTGGATGGTGGCACGGGCCGGTTTAACGTCAAAGTTCCCGGTCTTGTCGAAACAGCTGCAGACATCTACTCCCTGCCCATCAAGCAAAGCGGCGAAGGCGTTGTCACGCTGTCTGACATTGCTGAAATCCGCAGAACCTTCAAGGATGCTAGCGCCTACACACGGGTGAATGGCGAGCCGGCGATTGCGCTGCAGATCACCAAACGCATCGGCACCAACATCATCGAAAACAACAATGCCGTACGCGCCGTTGTCGAAAACGCGTCTAAGGATTGGCCCGATTCAATCAACGTCAACATCATGCTGGATTCGTCCTCGAACATTTTCGAGATTCTCGGCTCGTTGCAATCTTCCATCCTGACCGCAATTTTCCTTGTTATGATCTTGGTGCTTGCAGCACTTGGATTGCGGTCTGCCTTGCTGGTTGGTCTTGCTATTCCGACCTCCTTTATGGTCGGCTTCCTGATCCTTGGGGGCATTGGGTACACGGTCAACATCATGGTGATGTTTGGCCTTGTACTGACTGTTGGCCTCTTGGTCGACGGCGCAATCGTGATGACCGAATATGCCGACCGCAAGGTTCAGGAAGGCATGGAAGACCGCGAAGCTTACATTCGCGCAGCCAAGCTCATGTTCTGGCCGATTGTCTCATCTACGGCGACAACGCTCGTGGCGTTCCTGCCCATGCTGCTCTGGCCGGGTGTTGCCGGTGAGTTCATGAGCTATCTGCCAATTATGGTGATCATCGTTCTGACCGCTTCGCTCGTGACAGCCATGGTGTTCATCCCGGTCACAGGCGGCGTGATGGCCCTCACCACGAAGTGGGTTCAGAGGAACGCAACATGGCTGCTGGCCCTTGTTACAGCTGCTGCTGCTGCCGGTATCACTGCTCTTGCGACCACCCTGCCAGAAACGTTCTCGATCATTGGTCTTCTGGCCACCGTTGCCGCCTTCCTGATCGCGGGAATTGGGTCCTTCTTCGCCCTCCGTCCCTTCGTGCGCTGGCGTCAACGTGCCGCGGCTCGCAAGATCGAGGAAGAAGAAGCACGCTCAGTTAAACTCTATAAGCGCGCAACCTTTGTCAGTTTTGCATCAGAGATCCTGGCTGTTGTGCTCGCCGTATTCTTCGGCCTCTCACTGCTTGAAAAGACCCCGGCGCTTTTGAGCAACACATCCACTGGCGCCCTCAACCTCATCAACGCCGCAATTGGTCAAAACGGAAAACAGCTGCCGCCTATCGTCGGCGACATCTTCACATACTTCCTGATCGCGTTGACCGTGGCGGCAACAATCTGGGCACTCGTTGTCCTGTTCAAACCGGTTGTCTGGCTTCTGGAGACCGCATTTGCATGGCTTGGCAACAAGATTGCCTCATTGTTCGGGCGCACTCACAAAGCCCCTGCAAAAGACAAGGCTTGGCACTTCAACCCGCTGGAAGTACCGGGAGCGACCGGCTACTACATCCGCCGACTGGACCTTTTGGCCCGGAACCCGGTTGGCAACTTGGTCGCCCTTGGGCTTCTGGTTGTCGGCTGTATGTCCATCGTTCAAGCCTTCATGGCCAACCCAACGGGCGTTGAGTTCTTCGTGGATGAAGAGCCTGATCAGGCCGTCGTGCTTGTGTCCGGTCGAGGCAACATCTCAGCCGCTGAATCCCTTGCCATTGTTCAGGACGTTGAAAAAATCGTTCTCAACATTGAGGGTATCAAAAACGTCGTTACCGTTGCCAAAGCCCCCGGTGGTGGCGGCGGTGGCGTGGCCCTTGGCGGCGTTCAGGACAAGCCGGGCGATGTCATTGGTGAACTGCAGCTGGAGCTCGCCGATTTCTGTTGTCGCCGCGAGTACAAACAAATCGCTGCAGATATTCGGACGCTTACCGCCTCCCTGCCCGGCATCAAGGTTGAGCCGCGTAAGATCGAAGGCGGCCCTCCGACAGGCAAAGACGTTCAGCTGGAACTGAAATCCACCAATTACGACACGTTGGTTGAAAACGTTGCTCGCGTTCGCGCGCATCTGGACCAGATGGAAGGCTTGATGGATCAGGAGGACGACCGTCCCCTGCCAGGCATCGAGTGGCGTCTGGATATTGACCGCGAACAAGCGGCCCGTTTTCAGGCGGATATTGCCTCTGTCGGCAACATGGTTCAGCTCGTTACCAACGGCGTTATGATTGGCAAATACCGCCCATCCGACTCTGAAGACGAAGTCGATATCCGCGTTCGTCTACCGGAAGACCAGCGGAGCGTTGATCGTTTCGATCAGCTGCGCCTGCAAACACCGCTCGGGCTTGTGCCGTTGGCGAATTTCGTTGATCGCAGTCCCGCGCAAAAAGTGTCCGAGATCGTTCGCCGCGACGGTTTGTATTCCATGATGGTGAAAGCCAGTGTCGACCCGACATCTGGAGCTACTCCGGATGACAAGGTGAAGGAACTGCAAGCATGGCTCGACACGCAAACCTGGCCGGAGAATGTGTTCCTGCAATTCCGCGGCGCTGATGAAGATCAGAAGGAATCAGGTGAATTCCTGATAAAGGCGATGGTCGCATCGCTCTTCCTGATGTTCCTGATTTTGCTGACGCAGTACAACTCCTTCTACCAGACATTCCTCACCCTCTCCACGGTGGTGCTGTCAGTCTTTGGTGTTCTGCTTGGCATGCTCCTGACTGGTCAGAAATTCTCCATCATCATGACGGGAACGGGTGTCGTGGCATTGGCCGGTATCGTGGTGAACAACGCCATTGTTCTCATCGACACCTATAACCGCTTCCGCGGGGATGGGCTAGAACCGTTGGATGCGATCCTGAAAACTGCAAGTCAGCGTCTGCGTCCAATTCTACTGACGACCGTCACCACCATCGCTGGCTTGATCCCGATGGCAACGAAGATCAACTTTGATTTCTTCAATCAGGTCACAGCCTATGGCGGGATCACAGCGGTCTGGTGGGTTCAGTTGTCGACGGCTGTCATTGCAGGCTTGGCGTTCTCAACCTTCCTGACGCTGATCGTGGTGCCTGTCGCCATTGCAATGCCAAGCGTTTGGTACAATCTGTTCGCTGGACGAAAACCCACGACAGGCGAGTTGGTGCTTGCAACTGCTGGAACAAATGTCGTTTCAGAAGCAGCTACCACCGTTGAGGAAGACCGAGCACCACAGGAGCAAGTGTCTCCTGCAACTCCAGTCGCCGCAGAAGCAGAGCCACAGGAAGAAGTGTCAGATGACACCGACAACGCGGCGGTCACGGATGAACCAACCGAAACATCCGAGGAAGCCCCTGCTCCTGAGGAAAAACGCCCCTCTGCAGAGGTGGTTCAGATGACCAAACCGGCAAAACCGAAGGAGCCGCCAAGCTCGCTTCCGGAAGCTGCTGAATAACGTCAGAAAACGAAACTCAAGACCGCCGGAATTTCCGGCGGTTTTTTGTTGCGGCCATCGCAGCTAATCGTTACTCACATAGTTGTATTATACAACTATGTGAGTAGTTCACCATGTCTGCTGTGTCTGACACCATTGTTTCTGACATCCGTGCAGCCTCGCGCCATCTGGTTCGCGGGCTGGGCTTCTTGGACAAGACGATCGCCGGAACGGACCTCTCTGCCTCTTCGGTTCACGCCATATTGGAGATTGGGCTTACACCTGGACTGACAGCGCGTGAGCTTGGTGAGCGCCTCAAGCTGGAAAAATCAACAGTCAGCCGGATGCTAAAAGGCCTCGATAAGCGCGGCACGCTCATTGTGAAGGCTGTTGAAAGTGATGGCCGCTCGCAAGCACTGCACCTCAGCGATAAGGGGCACCTCCTCTTTGCTGAAATCGACGCATTTGGGGACGATCAAGTACGACGGGCCCTGAGTGTTCTGGATGATCCGTCTCCTGAAGCTGTTGCGGAAGCCCTCACCGCCTATTCAGAAGCCTTGATGCCGAAGACGACCGAACAGTTACTAGCAACGAATGACACAATCGTTGAAGGCTATCAGACCGGCATGATTGGCGATATTGCAGCCCTGCATGCGCGAACACACGGCCCGATCATCGGCATGGGGCCTACATTTGAAAGCGTCGTTTCAGCAGCAATGGCTGAATTCATGACCCGCATAGAAAATCCGACAAACAACAGCTGGAGCGTCCTGGATGGCTCCACGGTCATCGGGTCCATCAGTATTGATGGCGAAGACTTAAAGGGAAATATTGCGCATTTGCGCTGGTTTATTCTGTCTGAGAAACTGCGTGGCCGTGGTTTGGGGCGAATACTTCTGCACAAAGCGCTCAATCATTGTGACCATCATGGCTTCGACGAAATCCACCTATGGACTTTAAAAGGGCTCGACGCTGCGCGAACGCTTTATGAGAAAAACGGATTTGAGCTGGCAGACGAGTATGTCGGTGATCAGTGGGGCAAGGCCGTCACGGAGCAAAAATTCGTACGTAAACGGCTTTAAGCCCGCGCACTTTACTCGCCCCAAAGCGCAGCCGATTGCCACGGGCCGGGCACAACAAGCCGGCCGGTGAGCGGCTCCCCGTCATCAAGCATTTGCCACTGCCAAGCGGCTAACCACTCTGCCGGCAATGGGTAAGGCGCTTCGATAGCGGCAGAAGGTTTAAAACTGGATCGAGCGTAATAGGCCGGGTCACCGAGAACGAGAACCTGGCGCGCACCACTCTTGTGCGCTTCTTCCATCCCAGCCTTGATCAAGGCAGATCCAATGCCTTGTTTGTGAAGCATCGGCGTTACACAAAGCGGCCCGAGCAATGAAGCTGTTTCATCGCTTCCACTCACGCCACAGGGTGTGAAAACAACATGGCCGACGATTTGACCGTCTTTAACTGCCGCAAGAGAGATGACCGGCGTTGGCCCACCCACCAATTCACGCACCAGCGATACCAAGTCCTCTTCTGGAAAAGCTGCCAGATAAAGCGTTTCCAGCGCTTCAATATCCGCTGGACTGGTCGAACGAATGTCAAAGTCGCTCATGTTCGCCCCTCAAAAAGACAGTCAGTCATCATCACCCTTGTTGCGCTCACCAATGCTGTCGAGGTCCACTTCCTCTTCGTCGTCCTCATCGGCTTCGCAAACCGCGCAATCCTCGCCTTTGACGCATTTGCGGTGCGCTCGCCAGGCAAACGGAATGGATACAAGGTAGGCCAGCGAACAAACCGCGAGTACCTTGAACGGATAACTAACGGTCAGTGCGACGATCAAAACAGTGAGCACGATCAGTGGCAGAACGAGATCGCGGCGAATGCGCGTGCCCAGCGTTTTGCCGGAATAGGTCGGAATTCGGCTGACCATCAAAAAGCCGATCAGCAACACGTAAATTGCTATCGGCCCAGCAAACTCTGGCCATTGCGGCAGGAAACCGAGGAACGACAGATAAAGTGGAACCAATACGGTCAGCGCCGCTGCGGGAGCTGGAACGCCTGTAAAGAAATTTGCCGCCCAAACAGGTTTGTTCGGATCATCAAGCGCCACATTGAACCGGGCAAGGCGGAGAGACATTGAAATGGCATAGACCAGTGCCGCGATCCAACCCAGATTGCCCATCTCATGCAAAATCCAGACATAGAGCATGATGGCCGGCGTCACACCGAAATTGACAAAGTCGGCAAGGCTGTCGAGCTCGGCGCCGAAACGCGATGTTCCCTTCAAAAGCCGTGCAACACGGCCATCGACCGCATCCAGAACAGCTGCAACCAGAACCGCCCCAACCGCAAATTCCCAACGTCCTTCAAACGCCATGCGGATGGCTGTCAGCCCTGAACACAGGGCCAACAATGTCACCATATTCGGCAGGATCACCCGAATAGGCACCTTGCCAAACCGACGTCGGCGCCTGTCCGAAGGCGCACCTTGCGAGCTCGCGTTTTTGTTGTTGGCCTGTTCTGCTGAAGCGCTCACCTTCTAATCCTTACCCCACCCGTGTAACTGGCTGGGTGTCTGACTTTGTCTCGTTCAAGTCGGCCAAAATCGTTTCTCCGGCAATCATGGTCTGGCCAAGATAAACCTTCGGCTGAACGTTTTCCGGAAAATAGACATCAAGGCGGGAGCCGAAGCGGATCAGGCCAAAACGCTCGCCCGCCGACAGGGTTTCCCCTTCGCGCACAAAACAGACGATCCGGCGTGCAACAAGCCCTGCGATTTGGACAACACCGATCTTCTGATCGCCATTTTCGATCACGAGGCCATTGCGCTCATTGTGTTCGCTCGCCTTGTCCAGTTCTGCGTTCAGAAACTTTCCGGCAATATAGGCAATCCGCGTGATTTTGCCGTCCATCGGCGCGCGGTTCACATGCACGTTGAACACATTCATGAAAATAGAAACGCGCATCATTGGCTCGTCGCCGAGGTCCAGTTCTTTGGGAGGCAAAACCGGACCACAGTGACTGACGACACCATCAGCCGGTGAAATGATCAAACCGTCACCAATGGGCGTCACACGCGGCGGATCGCGGAAGAAGTAACAAACCCATCCGGTCAGCGCCAAACCGATCCAGAACAGCGGGTCTATGAACCAGCCAACAACGATGGTGGCAACAAATGCAATGGCAATGAACGGCCAACCTTCACGGTGAATTGGAACAAAGGCCTTGGTAACGGAATCGACGATCGACATTTCACAGTCCTGCAAGCGGCAACAGTTGCGAAGGTTCACAGCAACGCTGCCCGATAACAATGGGATCTACGCAGCGCGTGCGCTTGATCTTTCCCTCGCTTCTAGTGGCTTTTCATGCCGCTGAGAACACCTTTTGCGGGCATTATGCTGATTTTGCCGCACTCTCAACAACTGCGCTCTTGCGCGCAATGCGATAGTCCGTCTCCCAATATGGTGGACGCCCGTATTTCGAGATCAAAAAATCAACAAAAGCACTGACCTTGGGGGCGACAAATTTCGCCGGCGGATAAACCGCATAGATATTGCCGGTTCGGGTAATCGGATATTCCGTCATGACCTCAACAAGGCGGCCATCACGCAGGTCTTCCCATACATGAGCAGAGGATTTGACGGTTAGGCCGAGGCCATACAGCGCCGCCTCATAGGCAAAGTCGCCGCTGTCGCCCGAAATGACCGGATCATCGAGGTTAAATGCGATTTCCCCGTCTGGCCCAGAGAAATACCAGACCGGCATCGGATCAAAGCCAATGTAATCGTGGTTCCGCAGGTCATCAGGAGAACAAGGTGCGCCTTTTCGCGCAATGTAGTCAGGGCTTGCACATAAAACGCGCGGGTTTCCGCCAAGCTTACGTGCCATCAAGCTGGAATCAGGCAACGGCGCTCCGCGGATAGCCACATCGTAACCCTCGTTGACCAAATCAACCAAACGGTCCGACATGTCGATATCGAGTTTCAAATCCGGGTAAAGCTGACGAAACTCCCCTAAATAAGGCAGAATGTGTTTTCTTCCGAAAAACACATTCGCCGAGATCCTCAACACACCGCGCGGGGCATCTTGTGCGGCGTCAATCGTCGAGCGTGCCTGGTCTATTTCCGAAAGCGCAGCCCGGGCATGTTCTAACATGATCTTGCCAGCTTCCGTCAGGCTCACCTGTCGGGTCGTGCGGGCCACAAGCTGACTGCCCAATTCCTTTTCAAGATTGGTCAATCGGCTGCTTGCCGCAGATGGTGACAGGCCAAACTCCCGTCCGGCTGCAGAGAGGCTGCCCAGTTCGGCAACGCGACTAAAAAAGTTCAGATCTTCAAGTCTCATTCTTCCAAATTATCGAAAGGTGACTTCAAGACAAGCCCAATTCTTCGAAAGATCGGAAAGAGCCATATTCAGTTCAACCAGACAACGGAGCTCGAAGATGCCACATCTGACCGACACACCGATCACCCTGACCCCAGAGCTGTTGGCCCACTATGACAGCCGTGCCCGCACGCTGAGAAGCCAGTCGTTCTGGTCGTTGTTCCGCGCGCAGCCGCAGAAAACAGAAGAGACTGCAAGCACACAACTCTGCCAGCCATGCAACGACAGCACGTTGGCAACTTCTTCGCCGCTCGCGGCCTGATCCGTCAGGAAAAGGTCGTGTCCGCCTTCGGTCCGCGGGTCACGATGCCCATATCATCGCGTTCCTTTGCGGCCCGGAGGCGTTCTTCTGCCTCGTCAGCTTCCCGCTGGCGTGTCCACATGGACGCATATAGCCCCTCCGCCTCCAGCAGCTCTGAGTGCGTGCCCCGTTCGGCGATTTCGCCGTCTTTCAACACGATGATCTGATCCGCATTGACCACAGTGGAAAGACGGTGCGCGATCACCAACGTGGTGCGGTTTTTGGAAACCTGATCCAGCGCTGTCTGAATTTCGCGTTCGGTATGGGTGTCGAGCGCAGAAGTCGCTTCGTCCAGTATGAGGATGGGCGGGGCTTTCAAAATCGTCCGGGCAATGGCAACACGTTGTTTCTCGCCGCCCGAAAGTTTCAGGCCACGCTCTCCCACTTCCGTGTCATAGCCTTGCGGCAACGCCTCAATGAAGTCATGGATTTGAGCCATACGCGCGGCTTCGCGGATCTCGTCGTCAGTAGCATCCGGGCGACCATAGCAGATGTTGTAAGCAATGGTGTCGTTAAAGAGCACAGTGTCCTGCGGCACCATCCCAATGGCTCCGCGCACGCTCTTTTGCGTTACATCGCGCACATCCTGCCCGTCAATCAACACCCCGCCGCCCGTGGCATCATAAAACCGGAACAACAGGCGCGAGATTGTCGACTTGCCCGCACCTGATGGCCCGACAATAGCGACCGACTTGCCTGCAGGCACTTCAAAATCAACGCCCTTCAGAATTGGCCGATCCGCGTCATAATGGAAATAGACATCCTGAAACTGAATGCGGCCTTCAACGGCCTTTAGGGGCTGCGCATCCGGCTTGTCCTCAATTTCAGTTGGAACTCCCAACAAATCGAACATGGATTCAATATCTGCCAATCCCTGCCGGATCTCCCGATACAAGAAGCCTATGAAGTTCAGCGGGATAGAAATCTGCATCAAGAGCGCATTGATCAGAACAAAATCACCAATGGTCTGCTCCCCGGCCATTACAGCCCGTGCGGACAACACCATACAGGCGGCCATACCGATACCGAGAATGACTGTCTGACCAAGATTGAGCCAGGCCAGCGAGGTCCATGTTTTGGTCGCAGCCTTTTCATATCGTGCCATGGAGACATCAAACCGGCGGGCCTCCATGTCCTCATTGCCGAAATATTTAACCGTCTCAAAATTCAATAGGCTATCGATGGCTTTTGAATTCGCGTCCGTATCGCTTTGGTTCATCTCCCGCCGAATGGCAATCCGCCAATTGGATGCCTTAATGGTGAACCAGACATAAGCGACAATCATCAAGGTGACGATCACCAGATAGCTGAACCCGAACTGATATGAGATCACTGCCGCCATAATGGCAAACTCGAGGATCGTCGGGATGCCATTGAGAATCGTAAATCGGACAATCGATTCAATGCCTTTGACACCACGCTCGATGACCCGGCTCAGCCCTCCGGTTCGCCGCGACAAGTGAAAACGTAGCGACAATTGGTGCAAGTGGCGAAAGGTCAGGATCGATAGCTGTCGCACGGCATGTTGCCCAACCCGCGCGAACAACGCATCCCGAAGCTGGTTAAAGGCGACAGCCAGAACCCGTGCCAGATTATAGGCCAGCACCAGCATGACCGGCGCCACCAAATAAGGTGGCAAATCCGCAGTTGAGCCGGTCAGCGCATCTGACGCCCAGGCAAAGAAATAGGGCGACAGCACCGTAACGACTTTCGCAACAACCAGCGCCGCAATGGCCAAAAGAACGCGGTTTTTGAGATCGGGACGGTTGGAAGGCCAGATATATGGCCAGAGGTTGGTGAGGGTCTGAAGGGTCGATCCCTCATCAGCACTGACAACTTTTTGCCCGGAAGCACCGTTTTGAGAAGACTGAGCCTTGTTTGTATCTGACTGGGCTTTGTTCGATGCTGTTCGGTCAGTCAACCGCAATCTCCCTCATATGGTCTGGTGGTGTGTCACTTCTGTCTATTGCCGCGGTCGAAACATCCACCGTATCGGCAATGCTTTTCAGAAATTCGGCGGATGACCCGGCAACTTGCCGCAGCCGGTCGTTGTTCAACCTGTATTGGCAGGATCTGCCTTGAGATTGGCATATCAAGAGCCCCGCATCTTTAAGCACCTGCAGATGCTGCGAGACAGTTGATTGAGCGAGCGGCAGGCGATTGACGATATCACCGCAGCAGGCACCGTTTTGAGAAGTCAGGCATCTTAAAATGGCAAGGCGGGCAGGATGTCCAAGAGCCCTGTAAATCTGCGCAAGGTCCTTATACGCGGACGTATCAAGGCACCCAGCCGTGCAAGAACTCGGCAGTCCCGCATCCATGTTGCGCCCTCTCCCTCGGTCGCTTCACCTTTATTCATCGTAGATATGCGATGAATTTCCGCAAAGGCAAGGGCATGGTTTGAATAATTTGGTCAAAACAAAAAGAGCGCGCAAAAAATGCGCGCTCCCGAAACAAGACATGAACGGAAAGCCTATTGTGTAGCTGTTTCGTCCGTTTTGTTTTCTTTCCAGCGAAGATCGTTTTCCGGTGTCAAAAACACTTGGCCCGGATAAATCAGATCAGGATTACGGATCTGTCCCTGATTGGCCTGATAGATGGTCGTATAGCGAATACCCTGACCATAAAGACGCCGAGAAATCCGCCACAGGTTATCCCCCTTGCGGATGATCACATTCGGCAGCGCCTTGATCACACGCGCCCCGTCAGAGCCTTCCTGAGCCACTTCACCAGTGGCGATCACTTTTGTCAGAACGATCTGCTGGGGTGCTGCTTTCTCGAACGTTACAGCGGCGCGGGCTTCAACCTTGTCTGCCCCCTGCTCCACCAGATCCGCACGAACTTCCACATTACCTTCTGCAATGTCCTCAGTTCCTTCCAGCAACCAACGACCAGAACTTGGAACCTCGGCCTCACCAGCAAACTTTTCGTCGACATAGACACGCACCTCGGAGCCGGGCTCACCCGTGCCAGCGACAAAGACCTTACCCTTTTCGGATTCAACGGCTTCCACAGTGACCCGCGGCTGGTCTGCACTCTGACTTGGCGCTTCGGATTCTGGCTGACCGGAAGCGTTTGCAACCTCAGTTGCCTCAACATTTGCAGCATCTGTGTCATTATCAGTCTGATTAACAGATGTTTCGCTAGAAGTTGTTTCGCCGGATGCAGATGTCACTGCACCATCAGCCGGAATTGCAGCCGGATCAACAGCCGCAACCTCGCTGGTCTCGCCTTGCGAGGGACTGTCAGCCTGACCACTCTTCATCGCATTTGAGGCGAGAAGGTCTTTCGCTGACGAAACAACCCCATTAGCAGCAGTTTCGACACTCTCTGCCACATCCGTAGCAGTGCTGGAAGCTTCTGAAGCCACGGCCTCGGCACCTTCTCCAACGGTCTCCTCAACAGCTGCAACGGTGGTTTCAGCAGCATCTTCGACCTGCTCAACACCCGACGCCACAGTTTCCTTAAGGTCTTCAGCTGCTTCAGCAACACCTGATTTTGGTTCAGGCGCCTCGGCAGCCGCAACAGCGGTGTTCGGCTGTTCAGGCTTTTGCAAAATGCTGGACGGCGCGTCTGGTGAGTTCAAAACCACCAACGGCTGATCCTGTCCCCCTTCAGGGATAGACACCACCAACCGTTCTGATGAGGCAGCTTTTGTCTCGCCGTCCTCGCCCTGCATCTCCAGAGCGACGTCATAGTCTCCCGGCCCCAACGGCTTGTCGAGAATGATGGTCCACTCGCCAGCACTATTGGCAACACCCTTGCCGACCACGTCTCCATTGGCCCTCAGCGCAACGATGGCACCTGCATCAGAGCGACCCGCAATCACGGCCTCTCCGGTCGGCTCAACACCCACCACATCAAAGGAAAGCGCATCGCCCTGATTTTCTTGGCGAGAGGCAACTTCATCAGCATCAGTCTGATCGCTTTGATCCACGGATAGACCGTCTGAATTCGCTGCAACCTCAGTATTCGAAGACGTTGATCCATCGGAAGAAGCAGAAGAACCTGCATCGGAATTTTCACCCGTCACAGTCTCGGTCTGCGAGGGTGTTTTAAGGGCAACTTCTTCTGGCGTTCCGTCTTGCCACTTGAAGTACCCCACTCCAATGGCCACCACAGCCACAACGGACGCGATCCCAAGTGCCCAGATTACGTTCTGCCTCATCATTTAATTCCCAGTGGAATGCGCAGCCAGCATATTCGGCGCGCTCCACTCCTCCTCGCATTTTCCACAATGGCCTATGGCCACCGAAGATCCAAAATTTCAACAAGCTACCTAAACCAATAAACCCCTTTTAAACCCTGAGCAAGAAAGCAGAAGCCGTCACCAACTGCTGATCTATCTTGACCGCCGTCGCAGCCAGTGCCACACAGGATTCATGACAGAAAACACTCAAAAACGCCTTGCAAGCATCTGCGTCTATTGCGGTTCAAGCACAGGCGCAGACCCCATCTACGAGGCGACAGCGGTCAGACTTGGTCAGATCCTTGCCGAAAACGACATTCGGCTGGTGTATGGCGGCGGGTCTATTGGGCTCATGGGCACCGTTGCCTCTGCAACGCTTAATGCTGGCGGCAAGGTGACCGGCATCATTCCCCGCTTCCTTGAAGAGCGCGAAGTGATGTTGCGCGAGGTCGACGATTTGATCGTCACAGAGAACATGCATGAGCGCAAAATGCTGATGTTCCAAAAAGCAGATGCCTTTGTCGCCCTGCCCGGCGGCATAGGAACCTTGGAAGAAGTTGTGGAAATGATGACCTGGGCGCAGCTCGGGCAACACAAGAAGCCGGTCCTCCTGGCAAACACACACGGCTTTTGGTCCCCACTTCTGGAACTCCTCGATCACATGCGGGCTCAAGCCTTCATCCGACCGGAAACAGAAGTCCCCTATCTGGTTGCCGACAATATTGAAGACACTGTGTCCAAACTGCGCGAAGCCTGCAACAACATGGCAGCAAATACAGCCGACGACTGTGTGGAACTGTCCAAGTTCTAGAGCGCATCAACGTATTCAATAAATCAAAGCACCGATATTATTATCGGTGCTTTTAATAACCTTTCGTTTGCCTCTTTAAGATACCGTTGCGTTAGTTGAGTACCAATCGGTGTCGAGTGCCATGCACAGTATCCTCCTCGTCGAAGACGCTTCGTTCTTCGAAAAAGCGGTCATGATGACCTTGAAAAACATCGAGGAAACCGATGTTTGCGTTGCACGAAGTTACAAGGAGGCAGAAGGCCTGCTTTCGTCCAGTGAGGTGCGCCCCTCTCTGGCTCTGGTTGATTTAACGCTGCCCGATGCCCGTGATGGCGAGATTGTTGATCTAGTCAAATCTCACGACATTCCGACAATTGTCTTCACCAGCCGCTACGCTGCGAACATTCGCAGGTCCGTCTATGGCAAAGGCATCATGGACTACATCGTGAAGGATAGCCCGAGCAGCCTCGACTATCTAGGCGAACTGATCCAGCAGTTGCGCAGCAATCCCGAAACCGGCGTCCTGGTTATCGACGATTCCAAACCAGCTCGAGAGTCCATCATCCGAGCGCTGAAAATGCACCGGTATCAAACTTTCGAGGCGGCCTCCGCCGTTGAAGGACAAAAAATCCTTGAGGAAAATCCGCAAATCAAATTGCTTCTGCTCGATTATGTGATGCCGGGTGAAGACGGATTTGCCTTTTTGAAAGCCCTTCGTCGCAAGTACGGTCGCGATGATCTCGCCATCCTTGGATTGTCCGGTATCGATGACGATGAAAATCGAATCCGGTTTCTGAAATACGGTGCGAACGATTTCATCCAGAAAAACTGTTCTTCTGAAGAAGTGCTTCTGCGTGTTGCTCAGAACCTGAAAGTGATTGACCGGATCGCAGAGCTGCGCAATCGGGCCATCCGCGATCCGCTCACCGGACTCTACAACAGGCGATATCTGTTTTCGCAAGCAAGCCAAACGGTGAAAGCCGCGCAAAACGACGACAAGAGCTTTTGGGTTTGTCTGCTGGATATCGACAAATTCAAATCAATCAATGACACCTACGGCCACATTGCCGGAGACACCACATTGGTGACTTTTGCGCGCGAATTGCAGGCTATGGCCGGACCGGAAGACCATGTACTGCGGCTTGGCGGCGATGAATTTTGCATTCTTGCAAAGGCAGACTGCCAAGAAGAAGTGGAAGTCAAAATGCAGACGCTCATCGAAAAGCTGCGTTTGGCCGGCATCAAGCTTGAGCATGGTCCAATCAAGGTAACCGCCAGCGTCGGGATCGCGCAGGTGGATGGCTCCGATATCGCTGGGGCTATTGATATGGCGGACATGCGCCTTTACCGCGCCAAGGACACTGGGCGGGACAAACTCATCGCCTGCTAAAGCGAGTCCTCAGACCTTTTCCAAAGCCGCTTTGCGACACGAGGCCTGATATCGCCGATAGCTGTCAAACGTAAAAATAGCCAGCGCCGTCCAGATGATCAGGAAAGTGACCAAGCGGGAGGATTCCAGTGGCTCGTTCCAGATGAACACTGCCATCACAAAATGAAGCGACGGCGCGATATATTGCATGATCCCGATCATCACCATCGGCAGTCGCCGCGCTGCGCCTGAAAAAGCGATCAACGGCAGAGCCGTGATAATCCCGGTGCCTGCAAGAGCAGCCAATACCGGCAGATTGTTCAGAGACAGCGAATCCATCCCCCAACTTGCCGTCAGCATCAAATACCCCGCAGCCAGTGGAACCAACAAGGTCGATTCAGCCAAGAGACCGGGAGTCGGGCGGACCGGTGTCACCTTTCGCACATAAGCATAGCCTGCAAAGGAAAATGCGAGCACCAGGGAGACCCACGGCAATCCTCCGGTCCAGAGCGCCTGAAGGAAAACAGCCACTGAGGCGAGGCCAACAGCGATCATTTGCAAGGGGTACAGCCGCTCTCTGAGCACAATCAACCCGATAAGAATACTCACCAACGGGTTGATGAAATAGCCAAGCGAGACATCCAGCACCTTTGATTGCCCGATGGCCCAGACGAACACCAGCCAATTGACCCCGATCAAGGCAGCCGACGCACATAACCGAAATACGATCGCCGGCGTGGTCAGGGCTTCCCAAATTTCTGCCCCACGATTGCGCAGAAGCAGATACAGACCAACAAAAAACACGGACCAGACAATGCGGTGGGCAACCACGAAATCCGCCGAAACGGACGCGGTCAGCTTGTAGTAAGCCGGAAAGAACCCCCACATGCCATAGGCTGCCAGTGCAAGTAAAATCCCGCGTTGCATCTCGTCTTCCGCTGCGGGCGGGCTTTTACCCGTGGGTGTGGCATCAGCCATGAACCGAAACTTTCAAAAAGGCCCGGTTCAGGCGACCTCCGCCTTCATCAGGGCATATGTAATGGAGTCGATCAACGCCTGAAAGGAGGCATCGACAATGTTGCTGGAGACACCGATTGTGAACCATCGGCGATGCGTCCTCACATCCTGACTCTCGATCAGAACGCGTGTCACCGCTCCGGTACCACCGTTGAGAATGCGAACCTTGTAGTCGATGAGTTCAAGTCCGTCGATGGCCGATTGGTATTTTCCAAGGTCCTTGCGCAGCGCCGTATCCAACGCATTGACCGGGCCATTTCCTTCCGCAACGGACATGCGGGTTTCACCGTCAATCACCAGCTTGACAACGGCCTCGGACACGGTGACCACCTCGCCGATTGCGTTAAACCGACGCTCAACCATGACACGGAACGAATCCACATCGAAGTAGGATGGCACTTCGCCGAGGGCCTTGCGTGCCAAAAGCTCAAAAGACGCATCGGCAGCCTCATAGGAATACCCCTTGGCTTCGCGCTCCTTCACCTCAGACAAGAGCCGGTCAAGGCGCGTATCCGCCTTGTCGACTGTAATGCCGAGGCGGTTCAGTTCGCCCAGAAGGTTGCTCTTGCCCGCCTGATCCGAGACAAGAACCCGCCGGCGGTTGCCAACCTTTTCCGGTTCCACATGCTCGTAAGTTTTCGGGTCTTTCAAGATCGCCGAAGCATGGATGCCTGCTTTGGTGGCAAAGGCAGATTCGCCTGCATATGGCGCATGACGATTAGGCGCCCGATTGAGAATTTCTTCAAAGGCGTGGGAGATCGACGTGAGGTCCGCCAGTTGCTCCTTGCTGACACCAAGCTCAAACCGCTTCGCATAAGCCTCCTTCAGCATCAGCGTCGGAATGAGCGTGATCAAATTTGCATTGCCGCACCGCTCGCCAATGCCGTTCAAGGTGCCCTGGATTTGGCGCACACCTGCATTGACGGCTGCAAGCGTATTCGCGACGGCATGCCCGGTGTCATCATGGGTGTGGATGCCCAAATGATCCCCCGGCACGGCGGCCTGAACCGCCTTGACGATTTCCGTCACTTCCTCTGGCAATGTGCCACCATTGGTGTCGCACAACACTACCCACCGGGCACCTGCCTCATAAGCTGCCTTTGCACAGGCCAGCGCATACTCCGGGTTGGCCTTGTAACCATCGAAGAAATGCTCGCAGTCGATCATCGCTTCCTTGCCGGATGCAATTGCGGCCTTCACGCTAGCAGAAATGCTTTCGAGATTTTCTTCGTTGGTACAGCCAAGCGCGACCTCAACATGATAGTCCCAGGTCTTGGCAACAAAGCAGCAGGCGTCCGATTTGGAAGACAGGATCTGCGTCAACCCCGGATCGTTGGAAGCCGAGCGTCCCGGTCGTTTGGTCATCCCGAAGGCAGTGAACGTCGCCTTTTCGGTTCGTTTTTCTGAGAAAAACTCAGTGTCGGTCGGATTAGCACCGGGATACCCACCTTCCACATAATCAACACCGAGGCGTTCCAACAGTTCCGCAATCACGACCTTTTCGGCGACCGAAAAATCAATCCCGCTTGTTTGAGCCCCATCGCGAAGCGTGGTGTCGAAGAGATACAAACGGTCTTTGCTCATGACGCTCTTTCCTGCTGGACTTTGGCCATCGGCCAGTCTGGCGTATCGTGATCGGGATGTTGGTAACTGACAGGTTTCAGCCCCTCACCGCCACCTTCACAAGGCAGCGAAGGAACTGTTTCACACCACGGAATTTGTGCTTCTATGGCCAATTGAACAGTAGGTGGGGCAAAGAATGGGTCATCAAAGGAAGCGACCGTTACATCAGGGGCACTTCCTTCAAACTCATAGGTGAGCGGTGTCCCGCAATCTGCGCAAAAGCCGCGCTTCACCTTGTCGGAACTTTGAAAGTGCTTGGGTGAACCGCGGGTGTAGCTCAAGTCCCGGGCAGTCACGAGAGCGGCATACGGGCCGCCAAGCGCCTTCTGGCACATCCGACAATGACATACTGAAGACCGGCCAAATTCAGACGCCTCATAACGAACAGCACCACATTGGCAACCGCCGGTCTTTTTTTTGGCTTCGCTCATAGGCGTTTTCCCATTGGCCACTCAGGCGTCTCGTAATCCGGATGCTGATGAATACTGGCATCAATTTCCGCAATAATGCTCGCGAATTCCGGGGCATCTTCCTGATCACAGGGGGCTTTGGTTACCGCATCAACGAGACTGGACACCCTGTCGCGCACCCAATGCTGTTTCGTGATTTCTATGGATCCTGGATCATCAAACGCCCCAATCGCCAAGCCGGTGAGATGATAGTCCCGGTAAGCAAATACCAACGGCGTACCGCAGTTTGAGCAAAATCCACGGTTCACTACATCAGAAGATTCAAAATATGTCGGCTTGCCTCGTGTCCAAGTCAAATCCGACGTGTCCACATCCACTAGGGGCGCAAAGAAACTGCCAAACGCCTTTTGACACATGCGGCAGTGGCAAATACTGGCCTCCCCCAGTTTGCCCTCTACCCGAAACCGAACAGCACCACATTGGCACCCGCCCGTTTTTACCTCTCCCCCAGATCCGGACATCCCGGTCTCCCTAACGTTTCACTTCCCAAGTGGTGACGCGCTCACCTGTCTCTGCATCCTTGCCGTCTTTGAGCAAAATGCCTTCAGCCGCCAATTCGTCGCGGGTTCGATCAGCCTCCGCCCAGTTCTTGGCCTTGAGCTGCTCAAGACGCTCGGAAACACGAGCATCAATCGAAGACGTATCTAGTTCACTTGTATCCGCTTTGACCGGCTGAACGCCCAAGAGCGTAGCCGACGCAGAATAGACACCAAGCGTTTCAGGATTCTGAGCAGCCTCAGCAGCCAGTTGATGCAACACCTGAATGGCAGCAACTGTGTTCAAGTCATCCGTTAGCGCCTCAAGAAAGGCTTCTGAGGGCGCAGCGTCAGTCTCGATGGGCGCAGGCCATTTGGACAACAATCTCTCCGCCTCTTCCAAACGCTTTTTAGAGAAGTCGATCGGCTCGCGGTAATGGGTCATCAGCATCGCCAGACGCAGCACTTCCCCCGGCCATTTCCGACCACCAAAAGTCTCATCATCCAACAGCTCATGGATGGTGAAGAAGTTGCCCTCGGATTTGGACATCTTTCGGCCTTCCACCTGCAAGAAGCCGTTGTGCATCCAGTAGTTGGACATCTTCTTCGTGCCATTGGCGCAGCACGATTGAGCAATCTCGTTTTCATGGTGGGGGAAGATCAGGTCCAGCCCGCCGCCGTGAATGTCGAAAACCTTGCCGAGGTGATGCTCGCTCATGACCGAGCACTCGATGTGCCAGCCCGGACGCCCCCGGCCCCATGGGCTCTCCCAGCCGGGCTCCTCGTCAGAGGAGAGCTTCCAGAGAACGAAATCTGCCGGGTTTTTCTTGTGTGCCTCAACGGCAATCCTGGCCCCGGCCTTTTGCTCATCCAGATTGCGCTTGGACAAACCGCCATAAGCGGGCATGGAGGTTGTGTCGAACAAAACTTCGCCACTCGCCACATAGGCATTGCCCTTGGCGATCAAGGTCTCGATCATGGCGATCATACCGCCGATATGTCCGGTTGCCCGCGGCTCATGGGTCGGCTCAAGGCAGCCGAGACGCGCGATATCTGCATGGAACTGATTGGCCGTCCGTTCTGTGACTTTGGCAATCGCCTCATTCAACGGAAGGTCTGGATGATCTCGAAGCGCCCGCGCGTTGATCTTGTCGTCTACGTCCGTGATGTTTCGGGCATAGGTGACATTCTCGCCGCCATACAGGTGATTGAGCAAGCGGAACAGCACGTCAAAGACAATGACCGGGCGGGCGTTGCCGATATGAGCAAAGTCGTACACCGTCGGCCCACAGACATACATGCGCACGTTGGCGTCCGAAATCGGAACGAAGTCTTCCTTGGTCCGGGTCAAGGTGTTGGTGACCCGCAGTCCCTTGAAGGTGCCGTCTCGCTTGTCAGCGTTCGGCGTCGCTTTATCGGCGGCGCTCATGTCAAACCGTCTCCTGGCCGGCTGGCCGGGCGGTCCGTCTTAAGGAGAAAATGCCAAAAGGGGATCGGCCACAGCCAGCGGTGTCGCTAGCTGCAAATAATGGTGATCGAAATGATGTTCCAAGTGGCCGTCATCATGGCGCTTCTTATGGACCGGTTTTCTTTTTACCGTCAAGGGCCGTTTTTCCTGCGGCGACGTGAAACTGGACAGTGACCACATGTGAGATAGGGTGAAACCGGGCAGGAATCGGGGGGCTGATATGTCGACATTTTTGAACTGGATCAAAGTTTTGGCAGCGGCAGGCACTCTTGCCCTGAGCAGCACACAGGCCACTTGGGCAGACCGGATCCCGATCCCTGTCCCCTCGCCGTCCGCCACGAAACTGCGCGGCCCGGTCGTCGAACCGGCAACGCCCATTGCCAGAGCCATTCGCGATGTCCTGCCAGCTTTGATCGATCCCGGTCTCAAACGTGTCTATCAAGCGCGCGGCTATGCCCCGTTCTGGCTGACAAAGGACGGAGCTACGGAACAGGCATTCTTCGTGTTGGAGGCGTTTTCAGCCGCAAATGATCATGCCCTGAACCCAGACAATTATGGACCACTGGAGTTTATCGACCGGGCACGCGCAGCCCAAAACGCGGAAGATTGGGCATCCATCGAAGTTGATCTCAGCATTCAGTTTCTCAGGTATGCGGCCCACGTCTCATCTGGCCGGGTGCAGCCGAACAAGATCAACAAGGCATTGAATATTTTCCCGGACAGACCCAAGGCCAAGGACCTGTTCCACGCACTTGAAACAACATCAAATTTCAGCGCATTTCTCGACAGCTTACCGCCGCAAACCGCCAGCTACCTACGCCTCCAGATACGTTTGGGAGAGTACCGGGAAAAAGCTGCGAATGGCGGATTTACATCCATTCCAAAAGGCGAGGTTCTCAAACCGGAAATGATCGACCCGCGCGTTCCAACCCTCAAGGAACGACTGGTTCAGGAAGATTTTCTACTCGCCGAACAGCATTCGGGATCCACCTACAATGGCGCGTTGGTCGAGGCCGTGAAAAACTTTCAATCCTATTATGGACTGGAAGTCGACGGCATTATTGGCAAAAGCACACTGGAAGCATTGAATGTTTCGATCAATGACCGGTTGATCCAGATGGAACTCAATATGGAGCGGCGTCGGTGGATGCCGGACAATCTCGGCGACACCTATGTGTTCGTTAATCTGGCCGACCAGGCGCTGAAAGTCGTTCGCAACGGCAAAACATGGCACACAACACCAGTCATTGTCGGCAAGCCCTATCATGCTACACCGGTCTTTTCCGATGTCATGACCTATGTCGAGGTGAACCCCTATTGGAATGTGCCCTATTCCATCTCAACAAGAGAGTATCTGCCAAAGCTGCAAGCAAACGCCAACGCGCTTTCCGGAAAAAACATGCGGGTATTTCTGAACGGAAAGGAAGTTGCGTCTTCAAACGTCAACTGGTCAGCCTATTCACGGCGAAACTTCCCTTTCCAGCTGCGCCAGGACCCGGGACCGGATAACGCCCTCGGGCGGATCAAGTTCATGTTTCCGAACGAATTCAATATCTACATTCATGACACTCCCACCAAGTCCTTGTTCAATCGCGCACAACGCGACTTCAGCCACGGCTGCATCCGCGTCGCCAAACCCTTTGACCTTGGCGATGTCCTGCTTTCGCCTGAAGGCTATTCGAAAGGGAAACTGGAAAAGATCCGGGACAGTCAAAAAAGAACCGTCATCAAGTTGAACAAGCCACTTAAAGTGCACCTCACCTATCTGACCGCCTGGATGAACAAGGACGGCTCCACTCATTTCAGGCGTGACATCTACAGCCGCGACGCGGTTTTGTTGAAGGCACTCCGGGAGGCGATGGTCAAGAACCTTTAAAACTCAGGAAAACCCAATAGATTTCATAAACATCAAACGCGTTTATGATCCTGAACCGAACCTGAATATGTGCCTCAGCCTTGGTTCAAAGCCGGTCTCCTAAAGTGGCTTCAATCACGTCACCGCTTCAAAGAGAGCCAACCCATGTTGAACCGTTTGTTTGTTGTCATGTTCATCCTGACCCTGTTCGCAGCTCCGATTGCGGGAATTTTGAGCTTTGCCGGCGGCACACAAATGTCCGCTAAAGAAGTTCAGCAAAAGACCCTGTGCCTGACAACGGGCGTAAGCTGTGGGTCCGGCCACATCGTTCTACCAGCCCTCGGACGCATCTAGGGTCTGGACCCAAATCGAGGCTGCTTTCGGCAAAATGTAAAACCTGTGAATCGAGTGGAGTTCCGTTAGGGTTGCTTGCAGCGCAGCAAAAAGTTTGGCACATTCAACTAATGGATACCAAGGCCCTTGAAGAAAACGCAGAAGATGCTGCTCAGTTTCTGAAGATGCTGGCTTCTGCGCCGCGCCTGCTTTTGATGTGTCATATGTCGGAAGACGAGTGCAGTGTCGGCGATCTGGCCGAGAAAACAGGTATGCGTTTGCCAACTGTTTCTCAGCAGCTCTCCTTGCTCCGCAGTCAAGGCCTCGTCGCAACGCGTCGGGATGGAACGACCATCTATTACAGACTGGCGAGCGATCCCACCCGCGAGATCATGGCCGTACTATACAAGAACTTCTGTGCAGGCGACGTGCTTCCGCATATGCTCGCAGAAACTAGCGACTATACTGCCGACGCCAAATAAAGGCAGTCGGCTGCGCCATCATTCGTTCTCCGAACTCAGTCAGTCAGGTATTCGCTACAACGTGGCGGCTCTTGATCGCCCCACGGCATGATTGGCACGGTTGAAGTGGAGTTTTTCGGGCTACCTTCCACGAGTTTGTCTGAATAAACGAGATAGACCAACACGTTCCGCTTGGGGTCACAGCCACGCACGATTTGCATCTTCTTGAAAAACAATGACCGGCGCTGACGGAACATTTCCTCACCCTGCTCAAACTCCCCCTTGAAGACAATCGGCCCAATCTGCCGACACGCAAGAGAAACGTCAGATACTTCTTCGGCTACACCGATCCAACCGGACAATCCACCTTTTTCCGGCACCGTGAAGTGACAGGCGACGCCATCCACCAGCGGGTCATCCACCGCATAGGTGGCAAGTTTGTGGTCGGGTGTTAGAAACTTCCAGACTGTCGATTTCTTGAAGATCAGGTCTGGTTCGTCGGCAGCGAGAGCTGGCGATGCAAGCAGTCCCAACAGAGCACAGGCGGCAAAAAACAAACGCATTGGTCAAGAACCTCGTTTCAGTCAAAGTGACCTACATGTGGGTTCTCAGATCCAATGCGTCCAACATTATTTTTCGATACTGGGCATTCTTTTGCAATTCGCGCCCAGAGATACTTCACGCAGAAGCCAATTGCCCTTCCTTGCGAACCTCATCTGCAAACTCATCTGATATGCCAAGCGCTTCCAGCTCGTCCGCCGTTGGGGCTTCATCTGCAGCAGCGTCGACCATATCTTCAAGTTCAAGGTCGAGCACATCTTCCGTCGGCTCCACCTCGTCTTGCGCATTACCTTGGCGCGCTGTCAGATCCACGTCTTTCAAAGCATCCCAAAGGTCTTGATCGCGTTCGCGCGTCCAAACCTGTGGCGTTTCTATACCGAGCGCCTGATCATAGGCCCGTGCGACATTGAATGGCATGCAATGATCATAAATCGTATAGTCGCCAAACATGGGATCCATGACAGACTTCACCGCCTGGAACGTATCTCTGAGGCCTTTACCCTGATGTACCACAGTTTGAGCCGTATCCCGCAAGGTGGTCACAAACTCACGGGTTTCATCCAAAGCCCGCTGCACAGGAACCTCACCGAGAAGAGCTTCACCACGCCCGGGAACCAACGCTTTCGGGCGAAACGCGGCGATACGGTCGAGCGCTCTTGGCCAATCATCCAAATGTGCATCACCGCAGTAGCAGGCAACTTTGTTTTCAACCAGATCACCGGCAAAGAGCACAGCAGATCCCGGAACCCACACCACAACGTCTCCCATCGTATGTCCACGCCCCAAATGCATGAGCCTCACCTCACGATTGCCGAGGTTCAGCGACAATGAAGAGGCAAATGTCATTGTGGGTGTTGTGACACCGGGAATGCTGTCTTGATCCTCAAACAAGCGAGGAAAACGCTCGCATTGCGCGGCCCAGTCGGATTCTCCGCGAGACGCAATCATGCGGCGTGTCAGATCAGATGCGATAATTTCACTTGCGCCATATGCGCTGGCCCCGAGCGAGCGAACCGAATGATAATGGGTCAACGCCACATATTTGACCGGCATGTCTGTCACCTGCTCGATGCAGGCCATCACTTTGCTGGCTGTTGCAGGCGTCGCCTGCGCGTCTATCACCAAAACCGCATCATCGCCAACGACCACACCGGAATTCGGATCGCCAGAAGCAGTAAAGGCATAACACCCGGTTCCGACCTCACGAAACGAAACAGGTTTCTCATCTGTATCCATGATCGAAGCAAAGTGTTTAGTCATGATGCGCCCCGCTGATTGTCCAGACCTGACCAATCAAGTCGATCGATAACTGGCACCCTTAGAAAGATGCCGCTCACATTTACTAGGATGTTCTCAGGAGTTATGCTTGATTCGCAAATCGAGGCACCGCAAATACTAATCTCTTTTAACCTTTTCAACAGCAAGTTAGTATTCTCCAGAACAAAACTGGCTGTTGTGTAATTTCCGTCCGTCATTTTTTGCAATTCAGTTTTAAATACGCAGATGTTCAACATCACGATAATTTGGAGTATAGCCGCCTTATCGTTTAAGTTTTTGGCGGTGGGCGAGTGACCATGACCTGCCTTAAGTCAGAAAAATTGACAGCTACGGCAATTAGGATTTTTCAAAATGCAGCCTTCTGACGCCTCAAATTCGCCAGAACAGGAGAGCCAGAACACCCCAGTGCTGTCACTCGACCAGTTTTTGCCTTACCAGCTAAATTTTCTTGCAGAAGAAGTCAGCCGGTCCTTTTCTCGGATCTACGCAGACCAGTTTGGCATCTCCATTCCAGAGTGGCGCGTCGTTGCAATTCTCGGCCAATCCGGCACTGTAACTGCTAAAGCAATCGGCCTTCGCAGCACCATGCACAAAACGAAAGTTAGCCGAGCCATTACGGCACTGGAAGACCGCGGTTTCGTCGCACGCCAGGCAAATTCTCAGGATTTGCGCGAAAGCTTCATTGAACTCACAGAAAGCGGCAAAGCCATGTATCGGGAGCTGGTTCCTCAGGCTCTGGGATTCAATGCACTGTTAAAATCTACTCTTACAGAAAACGAACAAACGGTTCTTGAGACGGCCTTCAAGCGGCTCCACAAAGCTTCTGAAACATTTCGCACCAAATAAAGGCTCTTGTTCACTTGGAAAGCCGTAACGTTAACCTTGCCTAGCAGATTTTTAGATAATCTGAGCAAAATTGGTAATATTTGGCATTGGGACTTTGCTCCCGCCCAAACCGCACACCATCCAGCGGAACACGAAACGAATGCTGACACGGCGCATGACCAAATGGCTGGCACGCACATCAATGATGTCGTTCGGACTGCTTTTATTGCTTGTGCCGATCGACGGTCATGCTGCCTCGTGCAAGGCGCTTAAGTCCGAGCTTTTACGCCTTTCCGCAAACAGCGGCAGCGCCGAGGCTGCCAAATGGCGGACTGCGAAAAAGCGTCAGCAAGCTGCCCTGACCGGAGCAGAACGTGATGCCCGGTATTTCCAATGCGATGTCCAAACCCGTTCTGCAAAGTGTCGTGGACTGAACAGCAAGATCCGCAAGATGCACAAAAACCTTGCGGCCATAGAACGCCAAATAAAAAAGGCCGACGCACGTGGAACGAATACGGCTCGGATTGCGCAAATCCAACGGACTCTGACCCGACAGAATTGCAATGGTGGTGGTCGCAACCAGACAAAAACCCAATCAGCTTCAAACGAGCAAAAGGGTTTCTTTCAAAAGCTATTCGCCAAAAAGTCCGAAACTGTAGAAGCGCAGGATCCCAAATATCAAACGCTTCCAAATGGTCTGGTTGTGGCGACGCGCGGAAACCCAGTGACGCCAGCGCCTGATATCAGCTCCAATCAGCTTAAACCGCAAAAAGCCCGTCTGCGCCTGAGCATTGATGACGACAGGCCTCGCAGCTCGGCAAGTGTTGCAAGTGGGCCGACCTATCGCACAATGTGCGTGCGCACTTGTGACGGGTTCTATTTCCCGATCAGCTTTTCAACCAAGGAAAAGTTCTTCGCCGAAGACGCCATGCGCTGCGCGGAAATGTGTCCCGCGGTCAAGACCGAACTCTTTAGCCACCCCAACCCAGGTGGCCTACCAAAAGATATGATATCCATGGCGGGCGAGGCATACATCGAAATGGCAAATGCCTACCGCTTTCGCAAAGAAGTGGTTGAAGGCTGCAGCTGTCGACGTGGCGATCAAAGCGTCGCAAACGGAAAGCTGACGAATATCAGCCTCTCCGGCAATCCGTTAAGCAACCCGTATGCCGGGTCTCAAGGCCAAACCAAAAGCGGCCCATTCGGCGGGTATAATCCGTTTGCCATAACGCCCATGGCTTTGGAGCATATTCCGCAGCGGCTGGACCCCGCGACACGGGAAGACATGCTTGGTGGCTTCAATTCCGCGGCACGGTTGCCTCAAGTCATCAAACCCAAGGTAGCGCGCGAAAATGGACAATTGGGCACAACCGGCAAACGCTCGTTGCCGGTATTGGGCAGCATAACCTTGCGCGGTAAAAAGCCGGTAGAACCATTCACCCCTTTGGTCAACGCAACCACAAAAAAACCGGCTGACGAAGCCACGCCGGTTTTCTCTTCTCTTGATGATACGCCTGTCTCAATCCAATCGAAGGACGAGAGGGCTTCTATTCGGGTAGTCGGTCCAGACTATTTTGTCGCCCAATAAAGGGAAGAAAATCCTTCATATCCGGGCCATGGCTGAGACCGGTCAATGCCTTGCGGAGCGGCATGAAAAGCCCCCGCCCCTTGCGACCTGTTTCAGACTTCACAGCTGACGTCCAAGCCCCCCATGTATCAACTGTGACGTCCCCTTCAGGAAATAGTGAGCGGGCAGATTTCAGGAAGTCGCGGTCCTCGTCGTCAATCTCGCCGTCGATGCTGCCAGAGACGATCTGCCAATATTGAGCTGCATCCTGAACTTTTTCACAGTTGCCGCGCACGGTTTGCCAGAAGGCCTCTCCACCAGAAACGCCTAGAGCTTCCAGACGATCTTGAACAGCTTCAAAAGGCAGGTCATGAACAATGCGGGCATTCAGGCCGACAATCTCAGCCGGATCGAATTTGGCAGAAGAGCGGGATACGGATGTCAGGTCAAAATCGGCGGCAAGCGCATGCAGATCGGCAAACGGCTCAACGGCATGGCTGGTGCCCGTCAATACGGCGACACAAGAAACGGACATGGCTTCAAGGCCATCTTCACGCAAAGAGCCGATGGACAAAGACCCTTTCCGCTTGGACAGTCCCTCCCCGTCATGGGTCGTCAGGAGATTGTGGTGCCCGAAGACAGGCGGCGTTGCGCCGAGCGCTTTGAAGATCGCAATCTGGACGCCTGTATTGGCAACATGATCTTCGCCGCGAATAACATGGGTCACACCCATATCCGCATCATCGACGATTGACGGCAGCGTATAGAGATACGTCCCATCAGCGCGGATTAGAACCGGATCAGACAGAGAGGCCAGATCAACAGACTGCTCCCCGCGCACCAGATCATTCCAAGTGACTTCGGTCCGCTTTGTCTGAAACGGATCACCATCATGATTGGGCAGGACAAATCGCCAATGCGGCTTGCGCCCTTCCGCTTCAAAAGCTGCCTTTTCTTCATCCGTCAGCTTCAAGCTAGCACGATCATAGACCGGCGGACGGCCAAGGGCCCGTGCGCGGGAGCGACGGCGCTCCAGCTCATCCGGTGTCTCATAACAAGGATAAAGCAGCCCTGCTTCTTTCAACTTTTCCGCAGCCGCATCATAAGACGCAAAGCGGTCCGATTGCTTTTCCACCACATCAGGCTGAATGCCGATCCAAGCCAGATCTTGCGCAATGGATTGGGCGTATTCTTCCCTAGAGCGTTCGACGTCAGTATCGTCGTATCGCAGGATGAACTTGCCGTTCTCCTTTTTGGCATAAAGCCAGTTGAACAGAGCCGGCCGAAGATTGCCGATGTGAATGTGGCCCGTCGGAGACGGTGCAAAACGTACGGTAACAGTCATGGGTCTCAGGTAGCTTGAGGAGGGATGCGGGGCAAGCCCCTTTGCAAGATATCCCTTATTGCAGGGTTCTTTTTCGAAGCGCAACAGATGCCTGCAAAAGAGCAAACACCATCAAAAGACAATAAGCCCCCATTCCGGCCACTTGCACGTTATAGGAGACGCCGGCATCAATCAGCCATCCCATTGCTCCCGGCCCTGCAGCGGATGCAAACACCATCAGTGCAAAGGCAACGGCACGGATCGCCCCAACATGCCGCGTTCCGTATGCTTCTGGCCACAAAGCGCCGATAAGAGTTGCAGCAAATCCGTTCCCCATCCCCAGGAAACCCATGTAAACGAACGCGACGACGGGCGATGTGAAAGAAGCAAGCGCAAAGCAACCAAGCATCAACGGCATAAGGGTCAAGGCGAGAAGTTGGCGCGCCGAATAGCGATCAACCAGACCACCAGCCACAACGGAACTAGCGACCGAGAATACAGCCATCACAATGAAGGCCGAGGCGAAAAGTTCTTTCGTCCAGCCTTTCAGCTCAACAAGATAGGCTTGGTGAAACATGATGGCCGTTCCAAAACAGGGCGGCGCTAAAATCCCCGCAGAGATGATCCAGAACACTGGGTCTTTCAGAACTTCTGACCGTGTCCACTGTCGTCCTTCTGCTGCCCGTGCCTCGTTATCCGCTGCACTTGGTGTTCGTTCTTTTGCCAGAAGATACAAAATCAGCGGCAGCGCGACCAGCACCATAAGTCCAGCCGCCACAAACCAACTGTTGCGCCAACCAATTACGAGCGACAAGGCAACAAACGTGACAGGCAAAATGGCCTCCCCGCTCGGGAACCCCATGATCGCAATCGACATGGCGCGGCCACGCTGCGCGGAAAACCACTTGCTAACCGCCGTCAGGGCTGTGTGGGTCATCATTCCCTGACCGAAAAGGCGCAAGGCAAAGATGACAACAAACAGCACCCAGACCGAGGGCACGAGCGCCATTCCCAAACATGCGACCGTCAAACCGATCATGACGCCGGCGGCCGTCACAGACGAGGAAAAGTCATCAGCCAGCTTGCCAACCCAAGGAAGCGCAAGTGCGCTGCCAAGCGTGGCGAGCATATATATACCGCCGACGTCACCGTGACTCAGGCCAAACTCTTCACGAATGTCCCCAGCGAAAAGGGATATGAAATATGTCTGGCCAAACCCTGAAAAGAAGGTCAGCAGGTAGGCGGCCAACAGCCACCGAAAATTCGCCCGGAAGAATGCGAAATAGGACACAGAGCGATCCAGTTCGAAAGTCAGAGGGAAAATCCCCCTGTTGAAAAAACCGGAACCAAGGTCATGCGCCCTATGCTTGAAAAGCTATGACCGGTCCCGAAAGCGGTTAGTAATGGGATAACGGCGGTCCTTGCCGAAGTTTCGGCTTGTGATCTTCACCCCGGGAGGGGCCTGACGCCGTTTGTATTCAGCAATGTAAAGCAGATGCTCCACCTTGTGAATAAGCGCCTTGTCATGACCTCGCGCCTCAATCTCATTGACCGACATTTCCTCTTCAACGAGGCAATTGAGAATGTCGTCCAGAACATCGTAAGGCGGTAGGGAGTCCTGATCCGTCTGGTTTTCCCTGAGTTCGGCGGTCGGAACCTTGGTGATAATATTGGTCGGAATGACCTCTCCCTCCGGCCCCAACATGCCATCTGGCCTGTTGTGGTTGCGCCAATCAGCCAGATGATAGACTTGGGTCTTGTACAGATCCTTGATCGGATTGTAGCCGCCGTTCATATCTCCATAGAGTGTCGCGTAACCAACTGACATCTCTGATTTGTTGCCAGTGGTCACCACCATGTGTCCAAACTTGTTGGAAACCGCCATGAGGATCACCCCACGGGCACGGGACTGTAGGTTCTCTTCTGTCGTATCGCTCTTTGCTCCCGCAAAAAGATCACTCAACACGTTGGTGAACCCCAGAACTGGTTCCTCAATTGGAACCGTGTCATAGCGGATGCCAAGGGCAGCTGCACATTCAGCTGCATCCTTGATGCTTTCCTCTGACGTGTAGCGATAGGGCAGCATGATCGCGTGTACTTTGTCAGCCCCAAGCGCATCGACGGCCATGGCTGCACAGATGGCACTGTCAATGCCACCGGAAAGCCCGAGAACCACGCCCGGAAATCCGTTCTTGGTCACATAATCCCTGAGCCCCAGTACACAGGCCTGCCAGTTGGCCGTGTCGAGATCGGGAAGACCGACCCTTGGCCCACTTTCACAAACCCAGATTTCATCTTCGCCCTTCACCCACTCGGTAACGGCAAGGTCGGACGTGAACTGCGACATCTGAAACGCAAGCGTGCGGTTTGCCTGCAAACCGAAGGAACCGCCATCAAAGACCAGTTCATCCTGCCCGCCGATTTGATTGCAGTAGATCAGCGGCAGGTCACTTTCCACCACGCGGGAAACAACCACCTGCAGGCGCTCTTCAGCCCGATCGTGCCAATACGGAGATCCATTCGGAACAAGAAGAATTTCAGCGCCTGTTTCAGCAAGACACTCACAAACTTCGTCGTTCCAGATGTCTTCACAGATGGGCACACCTAAGCGCACACCGCGAAAATCCATCGGCCCCGGAAGCGGGCCTGCTGCAAACACACGCTTTTCATCAAAGACGCTGTAGTTCGGCAGATCATATTTGTAGCGGACGCTTTTGATCTCACCATCATCAACGAGAGCAACGGCATTATAAAGCTGACCGTCCTCGGACCAGGGCGATCCGATTAAGAGGCCTGGCCCCTCACCTTTTGTCTCGCTCGCAAGCTCTGACACCAGGTCCATGCAGCGCTGCACAAAGGCAGGTTTCAGCACAAGATCCTCGGGCGGATACCCGGATAAGGTCAGTTCGGGATAAAGCACCAGATCAGCGCCAAGCTGCGCAGCTTCATCGCGGGCCTTCCGCACTTTGTCAGCATTTCCGGTAAGACCACCAACTGTCGGGTTAAGTTGCGCGACAGCAATTCGAATACGATCAGTTATCATGGGACTCGGGCATCAAAGTGGATATGACACACCTCTATCCCCCTGCAGGCGCTCATGCAATCAACGAAAATGCGCAGCAACGTTCAAAGCAACGCCATATCGCCATCATCCTCTGCCTCAGCGGGCACAGGTGGTGGTGGTGCGCCTCTTGCTTCACGTGCCAGTGCCGCCAAGGGCTGCTCGCGTTTCGGGAGACGCTTGAGACCAATACCCATGGTTCGCCCCTCGCTGTCTTGGCGCATCAGAATGTTCACGACATGCTGACAGAGAAGCGTGGGAGAAACCGGTTTGGCAATGAAACCGTGAATACCCAGCTTAACGGCCTCAATCACCGTAGAGCGCTGGCATTGCGCGCTTACAATCAGGACAGGCGTTGTTCTCAGGTGATGATCTTTTTCTGCACGCAAAATCCGCAGAAAATCCGAGCCGGACACCGGCACCATGGACCAGTCCAACAAAATCACATCGGGGTAGCGCTCGATAGCAAACTCCAACCCATCGGCACCATCACCTGCTTCGAAAATTTGCCGAACACCAAATCCGGCTAAAATCGACCGCAGGATACTGCGCATGTGGGCGTTGTCTTCAACCACCAAGAATGACGTATGGGACAAGTCCCGCTTCGCCAGCTGCACCGGTTAACCCCTTATTGAAACCGATAAATAAATAACCTTGGTGTCGTTAAGGGAGTTTTACCGATATCCGGAATTTTACCGTCCGTAAGCATTACCAATAAAAAAGGCGGGGTGCCCAAACACCCCGCCGATACGAATTGATCGAATTTTCGGGCAATCAGCCGTTCACAGCAACCCTGTCGTCACGACGACCGTCACGCTCTTTCTTTAGGTTTTCCGCGATAAGGAAAGCCAGCTCAAGAGCCTGATTGGCGTTCAGACGTGGATCGCAGTGAGTATGATACCGGTCACCGAGTTGCTCGGCGGTCAGCGCATGCGCACCGCCAGTGCACTCGGTCACATCCCGCCCGGTCATCTCAACATGAACGCCGCCAGCGTGAGTGCCTTCTGCGCGGTGAACTGCAAAGAAAGCTTCCACTTCCTTCAAGATCCGCTCGAACGGACGGGTCTTGTAGCCGTTCGCCGTGACAGTGTTGCCATGCATCGGGTCGCAGGACCAGACAACAGTCTTGCCTTCACGATCAACAGCACGAACCAGTTGCGGCAAATGGTCAAAGACCTTGTCTGCCCCAAAACGCGCGATCAGGGTCAAACGACCAGCTTCGTTATCCGGGTTGAGAATATCAATCAACTCAAGAAGGCCATCCGGGGTCATGGACGGGCCACACTTCAGGCCAATCGGGTTCTTGATGCCGCGGAAAAACTCGACATGCGCGTGATCCGGCTGGCGTGTCCGGTCACCAATCCAGATCATATGTCCAGAAGTTGCGTACCAGTCGCCGGAGGTTGAGTCGACGCGGGTCAACGCTTCCTCATAGCCGAGCAGCAAAGCTTCGTGGCTGGTGAAGAAATCAGTCGACCGGAACTGCGGAACAGATGAACTGTCGATGCCACATGCACGCATGAAATCGAGGGACTCGGTAATCCGGTCCGCCAATTCCTTGTACCGATGGCCTTGCGGACTGTCGGTAATAAAACCGAGCATCCACTGATGCACCTGATCAAGGTTTGCAAACCCACCTTGCGCAAATGCCCGCAGAAGGTTGAGCGAGGCAGCAGACTGACGGTACGCCATCGCCATGCGCGATGGATCCGGAACCCGTCCCTTTTCCGTGAACGCGATATCATTGATGATGTCACCACGGTAGCTTGGCAGCTCCAAACCGTCTTTGGCCTCAGTATTGGAGGAGCGCGGCTTGGCAAACTGACCTGCAATCCGGCCAACCTTCACCACTGGTTGGCTGGCAGCATAAGTCAATACAACAGACATCTGCAGGAACACGCGGAAGAAGTCGCGGATATGGTCCGGATGGTGTTCGGCAAAGCTCTCGGCGCAGTCGCCCCCTTGCAACAAGAAACCTTTGCCAACTGCGACATCGGCAAGCTGTTTTTTCAGATCACGCGCCTCGCCGGCAAAAACCAGCGGCGGATAGGTCGACAGACGTTGCTCAACGTCTGAAAGGGCCTCTTGGTCGGGATATTCCGGCACCTGCAAGATCGGTTTCGATCTCCAGCTGTCCGGTGTCCACTTCTCCGCCATTTTACCAACTCCTAGCCTGGGATCGGGCAGTCCCACATTGTATGTTTTCAAGCCCGCGATACAAATCTTGCGCAATCCCTCGTCCAGACGAAGGAAACGTGCGGCCTTATACACGTTCAAGGATCGGAAAACCACAGCAGAAACAGCTTGGTTCAGCCGACAATCCTGTTTCTCTCAACCGTGGCACAAACGCAACGGCACATTCCCGGTGAAACAACCACTCAGAGCAGAAAGATCGGTACAGTTTTGCTCAATATCAATGCCACAAATTAGAACTCCTCTAAATTGCTTAGGTCTGAGACAAATTCAGCGAGGGCGACCATGAGCACACAGCCATCTCTTGAGCACAGCCACGATCCCGCCGCCATTGAACAAAGACTAAGCGCAGGGCCAAAGATCAGCTATCTCAGAGATTGGGTTATGGCGGGATCGATGGTGCGGTCACCACATTTGCGATTGTGGCAGGTGCCGTCGGCGCCAATCTCTCTGCCACGATTGTCCTCGTTCTTGGTGTTGCCAACCTCCTGGCGGACGGCTTTTCCATGGCAGCTGCCAACTATTCCGGCACCAAGTCCGAAAACGACGATTTCAATCGGCTGCAAAAAATCGAAGAGAAGCATATTCGCCATGACCCGGAAAGAGAAAAGGCGGAGGTACGTCAAATCTATCGTAACAAGGGATATGACGGCGAAGAACTGGAAACGCTTGTTTCCATTCTGACCTCTCGAAAGGCAGCCTGGATCGAAACCATGATGCAGGAAGAATACGGGCTCTCCAGTGCCACCCGCGCACCTTTAAAAGCAGCAGCCTCAACATTTGCGGCGTTTGTGGTCTGTGGCAGCCTGCCGCTTCTACCTTTTGTGATTGGCATGACCGCGTCCACTCAGGCAACCGTCATCCTGACTGCCCTCGCCTTCTTCCTGATCGGCTCCACAAAGGCGAAATGGTCCACCCAGCACTGGTTCTGGTCTGGCATGGAAACGACTGTGATCGGGTTGTCCGCAGCAGGGATTGCCTATCTGGTCGGCTACCTGTTGCGTGGGCTGACGGGCTAAGGACACTTCAACCCTCGAGGTAACGAACGCCCAAGTCGTTCAGCCGTTGATCAAATTCTGCCAGAAGATCATTACGGATAATCTGCGCACGCGGATAAATAGGCGCTTGGCGATCTTTTAAGATCGGAACATGCCATCCATCTGTCGTTTTTAGAAAATGATCGACGCCCTCAAGTCCCCAGAAGGCATGAAAGCCTTGCAGAACGCAGTCGACATAGCTTTGAAGGATTGGATACGCGTCACTTCCCCATCCATAATGCTCGGGGCGTGATCGATAGAGAAACATGTCTTGTGGGCCAGCTTCTTTCTTGGCGTCACAAAGAAACGCCGGTCCGATCCCAGCAACACGGTGATACTTCGCCTCCCGCGCATCTAGCTCTGCCAGACGTTCTTTGGGTTCGCGTGCGAGCACACCGCGAATTGTCACCCCCGGCTTTGGAGCCACTGACAGGGCGCAAATCCCGCGACTGAATTCAGTGGTTCCCCAGATGCGCCACTCGCGCACCCATCCCTCCAGTTGGCCGGGAACGACCTGCGCCCCTTCCGGCAGGGTTTGTGTGTTTACAAGGGAGCCGTAGCCAAAATAGGAAATCGTCATGGCGGGGTTCTACCTGCGCAAAAGAATGGCGTAAAGTCTGACCGACTCACCCTTTTTGTTTTTCGGATCAGCGCTATGAAACACGCCTCCCCCCTCACACCTGACGAGGTTGCCCGGCTTCGCACAGAAACGCCCGGCACCAAATCCCGCATTCATTTCAACAACGCCGGAACAGGTCTGGCTCCGAGCCCGGTGCTGGACGCTGTGAAGGCTCATCTAGATCTTGAGGCAGAGATTGGCGGGTATGAAGCTCATGAGGCCGCCACCGAGGCAGCTGATGCCTTTTACGCAAACATCGCAGAGATGATCAACACAAAGCCCACCGAGATCGCCTATATCGAAAATGCGACCCGCGCGTGGGATATGGCCTTCTACTCCATCGATTTCAGGCCCGGAGACCGGGTGATTACCGGGCGCGCCGAGTATGTGTCTAACTATGTGGCGCTTCTTCAAATGAAGGAGCGAAAGGGCATAGAAATTGACTTAATCGAGGATGACGAACACGGGCAGATTGATCTTGTTGCGTTGGAAGCAGCGATCACTCAGAAAACCCGCCTGATCGCCCTCACCCACATCTCCACCTTTGGAGGCCTGATTAACCCGGCCGAAGCTGTTGGTGCCATTGCCCGCAAACACGGGATTCTCTACCTGCTGGATGCTTGCCAATCGGTTGGGCAGGTCCCACTGGATGTTGAAACTCTTGGATGTGACATGCTCTCCGGGACAGGGCGAAAATATCTGCGCGGCCCGAGAGGCACAGGGTTCCTTTATGTCAGCAACAAAATTCTGGACCGGCTTAATCCAGCGTTCATCGACCTGAAGGCAACAAACTGGCTGGATGCGAATACTTATGAGCTCAAGCCGGATGCAACCCGGTTTGAAAACTGGGAACGCTATGTCGCAGGGCAAATTGGCCTTGGCGTAGCAGTGCGCTATGCCCTCGATTTTGGGATCGATCGCCTATCTGCACGCATTTGTTCACTTGCAGAGACATTAAGGTCAGAACTCTCAAACGTTCCAGGCATTTCGTTGCACGACAAGGGACTGAAAAAGGGCGGCATTGTCACGTTCATGAAGAACGGCGAGACACCGCAGGAAACACAGGCCCGTCTTGCAAAAGAGAACATAAATGTCTCGTTTTCCCGAGCAAGTTCCTGCCAAATTGACCTGCCAGCTCGAGGACTGGAAGCCCTCGTGCGCGCTTCCGTTCACGCATTTAATACCGAGGACGAAATCGCCACCTTCGTTGAGTGCGTTCGCAAATCGTGAAGCGTTTAAACACCCTTTGGCGAAAAGAACAGATTAGCTCGGCAGGCCCAGTCTGGCAGGCGTAGGGAAACGTTTAGCCTTCTGGTTTAGGTTGGCAAAAACGACTGGCGAGCATTGAACGTGAACGAAAGCACGAGCACTCCTACACCTTCAGGGCAGAAGAAGCGGAAGCTATCCATTTCAAGCCTTGCGTTTCTGTTGGCGGGCCTTCTGATTGCCGTCACTGCCAGCAGCCTCCTGTTTGTAGGTCATGTTGCCTCAACTGCTTCAAGTTACCAGACGATCCAGAACGAAAAGGCTCGCCTTCAAAGCGCGATCACCAACCGCTTGAACATGTTTGTTCAGGAGCAGCTGACGTTTGCCCGGTCAGACGAGACTGTGAAAGAGCTGGTCCGCAAACAGAATGTCCAGTTTGTTCTGGAGAAGGTCGAGCGCCTTTGGAAGGACTATCGGCACAATCGCACCTTCATTGTGACCGGCGATGACCGCATCCGCGTTGAAGGTTTTGCCGACTACACACACATCACCAACTCGGCGTTGGCGGAAACCCCTGCCCTCGTCCCGATTGTGTCGCGCACGCGAACACTGTTTGAAACCAACCGGGTGCGGGTGCCAGGTGGCTATGGCCATCAGTCTCTTCTCGGGCTGCAAACTGAAGACTACGCGATAGCCGGTTTTGCAGTCATTGACGACCGTGTCGCCATGATCAGCGCCGTTCCCCTGATGCCCGGAGATCACACGGTTTCGCTGCCTGATAAACGCGCAACCATTTTGATCTCGGCCATTTTCGTCGACGGAGGGCTGCTGAAAGATCTGACGGGTGACCTTTCCGGACTGGGCACAACTGTCTTTACAGAGCTGGGTGGCTCTCTTGCACTGGATGGACTGACGTTCAGAGCAAGTCTGGAAGCTGCTGACGACAAGCCTAACTGGTCAGTCCAGACCCTCAACGGCGAACATCTGGGCATTTTCGAGTGGACCAGCAAATCGCAAGGGGCGTCGATCTGGCCAACAGTAATCCCTGTCGTCCTGCTGCTGAGCCTTGCCCTGTCGGTCCTTGCGTTCGGAATTGCGTGGCGTATTGGACACCTGACAAACTCCTTGCAGGACAGCGAGAGCAAGAACCGGTTTCTGGCGCATCACGACACCTTGTCAGGCCTTGCCAACCGTTTGATGTTCAATCAGGAGCTGGAGCGCGCCGTTGGACATCTGCCTGCCAATGCGTTTGCCCTTATGCATTGTGACCTTGATCGCTTCAAAAGCGTCAATGACACCTATGGCCACGCAGCTGGAGATACCGTGATCAAAACGGTTGCTGAGCGCCTGAGAGACGCAATTGGCAAAGATGGCCTCGTCAGCCGGACAGGCGGTGATGAGTTCGTGATCCTGTATCACCGGACGATCAGAAAACCGGCTCTGACCAAACTTGGTCTCGAAATGATCAAGTCGATCAGCACCCCCATTACACTGGACAATGGCGTTCATGTGAGCGTTGGCTTGAGCGTCGGCATCTCCATCGCCCCCAAGGACGGACAGGACGAAGAAACTCTGGTTGGTGCGTCCGACTATGCCCTCTATCACTCCAAGGATGAGGGCCGTGGATGCGTCGCCTTCTTTGGTGAGAAGACAGTTCACAGCCCAACCGCGGACACAAAAAAGGCTGCAGCGAATACGGGATAGCGCTGCAGCCTTGCTTTGAACAAGGGCGCGCGCAATTCAACCGCAAGCGATCAAATTGCGCAATTTTCCTTAACCTCGGATCTTTTCGGTCGGTTCCCGCATGGTAACAAGCTCCTCTGCTGCAGTCGGGTGGACTGCGACAGTGCGATCAAAATCCGCCTTGGTTGCACCCATCTGAACCGTAATCCCCAAAACCTGAGCCAATTCACCTGCATCAGGACCGAGCACATGTACGCCTAGAACCTTGTCGGTATCCGCATCGACAATCAGCTTCATCAGCATCTTCTCGTCGCGGCCAGACAACGTGTGCTTCATCGGCCGGAATGAGGATTTGTAGATGTCGATATTCGGCGTCTTCTTCAGCGCATCTTCCTGCGACAGACCAACAGTCCCTAGCTCCGGCTGCGAGAAAACCGCCGTTGGAATGAGACTGTGATCAACGACCCACGGCTTGTTGCCAAAGATTGTGTCAGCAAAGGCATGTCCTTCGCGAATGGCGACCGGCGTCAGGTTTGCCCGATTGGTCACATCCCCAACAGCGTAAATCGACGGGACAGAGGACTGGGATGTTTCATCAACTTTGATGGAGCCGTCTTTCTCCATTTCAACACCAGCAGCCTCAAGACCCAAATCCCGCGTGTGCGGCTTGCGGCCAATGGCAAACATGATCTGATCCACCTCAAGACGCTTGCCTTGTTTGGTGCTTCCAATCAGCGTTCCGTTGTCCTGCTTTTCAATGGAGGTGAACGTGTCTTCGCATATGACACGAATGCCCTTCTTCTCCATCTCTTCATGAACAGCCTTCCGGAAATCCATGTCGAAGCCGCGAAGGATTTCCTCGCCGCGGTAAATCAAAGTGGTATCGACACCAAGTCCGTTGAAAATCCCGGCAAATTCCACGGCAATGTAACCGCCGCCAGCAACAACAATGCTGTTTGGCAATTCGCTTAGATGAAAGGCTTCATTGGACGTAATTACATGTTCACCGCCCGGCAGCGATGGGTCGACATTCGGCGTCGCACCAACAGCCACAAGAATGTATTTCGCTGTAATCGTCTGCCCGGTCGACAGAAGGCGCACCTCGTTAGGGCCTTCGATAATGGCCCGGCTGTCATGCATTTCAACGCCGGTTCGATCGAGGTTACGACGATAAATCCCTTCAAGGCGCGTGATTTCCTGATCCTTCGCATCAATCAGCTTGTCCCAGGAAAACGAGCGCTCCCCTACACTCCAACCGAACCCTTCTGCATCTTCAAATTCCTCTGAGAACTTGGAAGCGTACACAAAGAGCTTCTTGGGGACACAGCCTCGGATAACACAGGTGCCACCATAGCGATATTCCTCTGCCAAACCGACTTTGGCCCCATGTGTTGCAGCAATACGCGCAGCGCGAACACCGCCCGAACCGCCACCAATTACAAAAAGATCATAGTCGTACTGGCTCATGAAACCTCACCTGGAGCGTTGGTCATTTTGGCTGGAACACCACGTTTAGAGCATGTAGTAGCTTGATGCCATATTGTAGATCAGCCTCAAAAAACAAGGCCGCAGAAGCGGCCCTGTCAAATGTTTGAACGGCTTGTGAGAACCGAACGGATATTTGAACGTTTACTCAGCTGCAGGCGCTGCAGCGCGCTTATCCAGTTCTTCACGAACCAGCGAAACCATTTCGGTAGAAATGGCATCCTGCCATTGGCGAGCAGCCCCAATCGAAAGAGCTGTGATGGTAGGGCCATTTTTTGTTAGTTTCGCCCCCAGCGGGCTTTGATAAAAGACTGCCAACTCACGCAGTTCTTCCTCGGTGAAACGACGCGCCCAGACTTCATAGATGATGCCGTTGAGATCACCGCGCTTTGCAGCCAATTGCAGAGCTACATCGTTGGTAACGTCAATGACTTCCTGCGTACGGGACGGGTCGGACTGGATGAACAGCGTCCGGGTCTGTTCTGCCAGAAGCGGAAGAATATCATCAAACGTGCTTAAGGAATCGGTGACCGCAACCACTTCACGCGCTGCGTTCAGATGGCTTTCGGTAAACTCGTCTTCCGCAGCAGCTGGAGTATAACTTGCAACCATCATGACCGCCGCGAAAGCAGACCCGAGCGGGATGAGTGACTTGAGGTTCATTTCCAAACTCCGTTCCGGCTTTGGGGTCGGCCCAAAACCCTAACCAAATACGCTTTTATTTTTCGAGTGTTATTACACTATCTGCCGTCGCAACATAAGCCTTGCTTGCAAGACCAATGAAAAGACCGTGTTCCACCACACCGGGGATCGCAACCAGCTTTTCCGCCAGGCCGGAAGGATCCGGAATCGCTTGAAGGTGGGCATCGAGGATGTAATGACCACCATCTGTGACGAAAGGATGGTCATCACCACCCCGCAATTCCAACTGCGCGGGCAGTTCCATCCCTTTCAGAACGGCCTCAATCGCAACGCGAGTGGCACCCAATCCAAACGGATTGACTTCAATCGGCAACGGAAACTTTCCAAGGACATCAACGGTCTTGCTTTCATCGGCAATGACGATCATCCGATCTGAGGCCGCGGCAACAATCTTTTCGCGCAACAAAGCGCCGCCGCCGCCCTTTATCAGGGCAAGTTCAGGACCGATTTCATCAGCGCCGTCAACAGTCAAATCAAGGGTTCCAAGCGCATCCAAAGTTGAAAGACGAATGCCCTCTTGTTCTGCCAGTTGACGTGTACGCTCAGATGTCGGAACACCAACAACATCCAGCCCATCACGCACTTTCTGCCCAAGAGCCTTGACGAAGAATTCAGCCGTTGATCCGGTTCCGATACCAAGTTTCATGCCGGACGACACGTCATCAGCTGCTCGCTCTGCAGCCTTTTGTTTTTGTGTGGCGCTCATGCACCCCCCATTCAAAGACAGTTTCGCCGTTAGGCTGTCAATTTTGCAGGCTGCTTAACATGCTCTGCAAGGCATGGTCCAGCAAAAGAAGCGCTGAAAAAGGCACTCATGAGCCGCTTGGCGCTTTTTGGAAAAAGGGCTAAACCACGGGCAACTCGCAGTTTATTCAACCAATACTGGACCAGCGAATGCCCCTAGCCGTTTTTGACCTTGATGGTACGCTTGTTTCATCAGCTGAAGATCTGATCAGTACGCTTAACTACGTTCTGAAAACGGAAGGACTTGAAGAAGTTGAAGTCGCCCCCTTTCGTCCATGGGTAGGGTTCGGTGCCAAAAAACTGATGGAAAAAGGATTTGCGGCAAATGAACTGGAGACCACCGCAGAGCAGTTGGACGCGCTGTTGCCAAAATTCCTCGACCATTACGAACAGCATATGACTGTCGAAACCCGATTGTTTGACGGGGCCAGACAAGCTCTCGACGATCTGATCGCGCACGACTGGACGCTCGCTGTCTGCACCAACAAATCCACCCGCCTGACCGGACCGCTTCTGGAGAAACTGGAGATCGAACACCTCTTTGCAGCCGTTGTTGCCGGCGACACCTATGCCAAGGCCAAGCCCCACGCGGAGCCGCTTCTGGGAGCTATCCAAACCGCTGGTGGGACGATTGAGACAAGCGTCATGGTTGGGGACACCTCCACCGACATCAATGCGGCCCGCGCGGCCGATGTACCCGTGATTGCGGTGGACTTCGGGTATTCACCGGCTCCCATTCAAGACCTGAAACCTGATCACATCATCTCGCATTTTGACGAGCTTTTTGGTGCCATCAAAACACTTCTTCCAGAGCAGTAGATCCCGCAGCCATTGAACCCAGCGCTGATTGTGGTTTTGCCAATGCGTCCGCTGAACACCAAAACAACAGGGAAATCCCCAATATTTCGGCCAGAAAGTCCATGGTTCTTCTGATGTCGGCCACAATCCTTGCTACCATTGAAACCGAATCCTTGTCTCCTTCTCAATGATCGGAGTTCCATGCGCTCTGCTGCTCAGAAAGCCAAACCGGCGACTACGTTGGACAAGCTCCGTGAGGGGCTCACCCTTCAGGGGGCAGGTGAGTATGAAAAAGCGCAGCGCATCTACAAGCAAATCCTGAAAAAACAGCCGAACAACAAAGACGCCTTACACCTTCTCGGCGTCGCCTATCGCCAACTGGGTTTTCCAAAACGAGCAATCGAATTCATTACCAAGGCAATCAAGCTGGATCCTAATCAAGGTTCCTTTTATACCAATCTGGCAAGGGCCAAATCCGACCTAACGAATATCCCGGCGGATGAAATTCTTGAGCTAGCAGAAATAGCGTTAACGCTCGACAGCTCCCTACCGGAAGCACACAATCTCAGGGCCTTGGCTCTTAAGAAGCTGGATCGGAATGAGGAAGCCGAGGAGCTATTGAAGAAGCTCGTTGAGCTTTATCCGCAAAACCCGGAAATCAACAGAAACTATGGTGTTTTGCTTCGCGAGCAAAAACGCTTCGAAGAAGCATTGGATTTCTTTATCACTGCCATGAGGTTCCAGCCGAACGAAGTTGAAACAATCGTTGAAATTTCGCGGTGCCGGACGGAACTCAAACAGCACGATATTGCAGAAAAAGAACTGCGTCTCTCACTTCAACGACACCCAAAAAGCGGAAAATTAAAACATGAGCTGGCGCGGGTATTATTTGCTGGCAGCCGGATCACAGAAGGCCTCCCCTTCGCCCTCGATGCTGTTCGTGACGATCCGGATGACCATCAACGGCAAGTCACACTCGCGGTTCACTACCTGAAAAGCGGAAAGCCGGACAAGGCACTCAAACACCTCACCGAGGCGAAACGGCTGACACAAGGTATTGTCACCAACATTGATTGGAATGTGTCTCTTACGTTCTTGGCTTTGGGAGACCTGGAAAAAGGCTGGGACCTTCATCCTAACCGTTTCATTGGCAAGGGCGTACCAGGGGTCATCAAACGCAGCTTCCCAGATCATCCGGTGTGGCGCGGAGAAGACATCTCGGACAAGAAGATACTTGTCTGGACGGATCAGGGGATCGGCGACACCATAAAATCCGGCTCAATGCTACCAGAACTTCAAGCTCTGGCAGGAAAGGTCATATTTGAGGGCCCACCCAAAGTGTTGAGCTGGTTTCAAAGGTCATTCCCGGATATTGAATGCCGGAAACCGAACACGACCGGCGACGACTATGTTTATACAGGTGAGAACGAGTTCGATTATCACGTCTGTATAACTGACCTTGCCCGGTTCTTTCGCCGCAGTTTCGCTGCGTTCAAAAATGCCCAATTTCCCGTCTACAGTTTCGACAAGTCCAGAGCGAAGCAGTGTCTGGAGGAACTCGGAGATAAGGCAAAGGGACCGATCGTTGGAGTGGCCTGGCGCTCGAAGAACCTGGAAGCAAGCCGGATTGTCTACTACCTCTCCGCCCCTCAAATCCTTCCGGTTTTGGAAGTTGACGGCGTGACTTATGTAAACCTTCAATACAAGGCCATTGAACGCGAGGTAGCGTTTTTGGAACAAAAGACGGGTGGCAATTTCAGGAACTTTGACGACATCGATTTGTTCAATGACATGGATGCTGCCGCTGCATTGACCGGCATTTGTGATCTGGTTGTTACCTCCAACTCCAGTGTTGGCGATATGGCAGGCGTCATGGATGTTCCATGCGTTCGCTTCGGTTCAATCCATACAGGAATTTTGCTCGGACAGGAGAACCCGCCTTGGTACCCATCTTGCGAATACATTGGCATACCGAACGAGGGAACTTCGACCGAGATCGTTCCTGACTTGAAATCGAGAGTGGAACAGCTCAAGGCCGAGTTCGATCCAAGTCGCCGCCTCAGGCGACTAGGCCTTGCCTGAATTTGCTTTTTGCAGCATGACACTGACTGGCTCACAAGCTCTCAAACAAGCGCCGATGGAACTGGCGGGTTGTTTCGCGGCACTTTGAATAGGCTTCAGAAATGCCTGCCCGTATAGTTTCCCGATTTGTGTAAACTCGGTTCAGCAGATCAGCGATGGCCGTTAGGCCTCCTGCATCTGGCTGGTCTTGCGTTGACAGCCAGTAACTGTCCAGACCGACTTCCTTCAAAAAGAACCCGACTTTGTCGTGGCTCCCCAAGCCGATAGTGGGAACACCTTGGCCGAATGGTACTATATTGGCATGGCCTCGCATTCCGATGACCATGTCCATCTGGCGATAGGTATCGGCCAAAAATGACGACTGGGCGAATGACGGCGGATAGATATGCGGGGCAGCATCTTCAAGGTTGACGGCCCGATCACCCAAGTGCTTTTGAAATTCCGGCCAGACATCGCTGTCGATGCGATCAACAAGATGCGGGATAAAGTATATCTGCACCGGGCCGTTTTCGCGTTCAAATTTCAGGAACGCGTCGCAGAGCGACTTGATCAATGCTGTCCGGTTTGCCTCCCAAGGCTCGGCAAAGCGAAAATGTGGTCGATCTCCCGCCCAATTCAATCCAATCTTGATCGCGCCAGTTTTTTTCTGAGGCAGAGTGAACGCGTGTGGCTTTATATACATACCCGGATCAGGGATAACATCGATCCGTTCACTTGCCAGTCCGCCGCGCACAAGCGCAGCCTTGCTTCCCTCATTGCGCACTGAGAAAAGCGCAGCTTTCGTCTGCGTCGCCTTGAGATGGTCCATCGCTCCGGACACCAGCTTCAAAGCATCAAAATGGAACGCATTGTATCCAATCGCATAGGTCGCGAGCGGTATGCGGATCCGCTGCAAGTCTTCAAGAGCAATGTTAAACTGCCAACCGGATTTGCTGGAATCTTCGGGGCGGTGAAAAACCAACCCTCCGCCCCCAACCAGCAACAGATCACAGGTATCATTTATGTATTCAATCAAGTCAGCATGAAAGCTGGTCTGTTGGCAAAAAATTGGCAAAAACTCAAGGTTGTCGGGCGCATCTTCGACAAGGACACGCATTTGACCGTTTTGAAGAGCAAGGTCGCCGTAGTTGCGGCTCCAAGCCCCGACATGTGCTATTCTAATCATTAGGCGATATCTCCATGAAGAAAGTTTTCATCCAAATTAAAATTCGGAGAAGACAGAAGTTTTTCTGCCATGGTGAAATCATCGAAAGAATTGATATCTAAGGAATGAAGCCGGTCCATCACATACGGACGCGCATCACTTGTATGAAAGGTACCGTCTTTTTTCAACCGAGACGGATGAGCGATGTAGATACTCCCGTTAACTCCATATACCGCCCTGAGATTTTGGCGCTGCATATTTGGATTTTCGAGCGGAATGACCGGTTGCAAAGTATCGTTTTCAATCCACCGCAAGCTTATCAATGAGGTGAGGCTGCGATATATCGAGATAACAGGCTGTGTGGGCGCTAGTCGAAATGTTCGAAGGGCTTCCTCAATGTGCCAACTACGACGTAGAGGAGAAGTCGGCAAGAGCATAACAATCGCTTCCGGTAGCTCCCGACCTACCTTTTCCAACCATTCAATATGGTGAATTGCGACATGCACAGCGTGGACTTCGTCTTTTGCAAGATTAGAAGGCCGTAAGTAAGGTACGATTGCCCCAGCTTCTTTGCTTAGCCGACAGATTTCCTCATCATCAGTGGACACCACAACTTCAGTTACGCCCTCGGCTTTAAGCGCCGCCTCAAGCGTCCACTGAATTAAAGGCTTTCCGGCCAGCATCCTCCGGTTCTTACCCGGAACCCCCTTGGACCCCCCTCTTGCGGGAACAATGACGGTCGCACCCATACTCACCTCTGCGTGTTGAACTTAACTATTCATCTACGTCAGAGTGACTGAATTTTCCGAAACATGCCAACAACGCATCTAAATAACACGTATTATCAACAATATAGTCGTGAATAGGCGCACGGCGTGCTTGAACGTTCACAACAATAAATACAACTTAGAACCGTGCGACGTCCAGCAGCGCGGTTTCCGTCTTATGCCTCCCATCTATATAGAACAACTTGAAGAACTGAACTTGGTTTGCCCAAAGCGCGTGGAAGTCCTTTGGCCACGAACCCGAGACACCGACATTCCGGTTCTACGTGATCGTGAAACAGGGGTCTGCTTTCTGTCCGAACAACCAGATCTGAATACGCATTACGCTGAAAAGACCATCGGCAAGAAAAAACAGGCCGAAGTTCAAACACGCACTGGCCTCATTGAGCTTAAACGCAATGACGACCTTCAGAGACGGCTAGATCAGACCCAACAGCTGGCCACTGGCAAAGCGGTGTGTGATTTCGGCACTGGAATGGGCCACTATCTCACGGAGGTCAGGCATTTTGCATCCAGCCTCACCGGCGTTGAAATTCGGCAAGACTATATCGAGATCATAAATGAGAGACTCGGGTCTCAAGTCGAGATGGTTCGCGACCTCAGCGAGTCGAAGTATCAATTTGATTTTGTGACGCTTTTTCACGTTCTCGAACACATACCGGATCAACTAGCCGTATTGTCCTCGATATTCGCAAAACTGAAACCCGGCGGACAGGTTTTCATCGAAGTCCCTCATGCCAGAGATTATCTATCTGATAAGCTGGCGCACCCTGAATATCGAGACTTCATCTACTGGAGTGAACATCTCGTTCTGCACACGCGGCAAAGCATCACAGCTTTTCTCAAACAATCAGGTTTTGACGAAATCAGGGTGTCCGGGTTCCAGCGATACGGGTATGCCAATCACCTCTACTGGCTGCGTCATGAGAAACCTGGTGGGCATGAGCACTTTGCACATATGTCTTGCCCTGAATTCGATGCACACTACGCAGCATTTCTGGGACAGCAGGATGCAACGGACACCTTGATAGCGACTGCCAAAAAATTTCAATAAAACCAACGATCTAAGTGAATCCGAACCCGCCACCTTCTCCAGCATGCGCATATTCTTATTCGACTCATTCGATCTTTCCAGAGAGAATCAAATAGTCGCAAAGCTCACGCAGCGCCCCTTCCCCACCCTTTTTCGCAAGGCATAGGTCTGCCGCGAGCAGGACATCAGGATGTCCGTTTTTCGGTACGACACCAAGACCGCAGGCTTGGATGCATTCCAGGTCGTTTACATCATCACCGATATAAACGATTTCTGACCACTCCAGCCCTTCACGCAAACGCCACTCGTCCAAGACAGGAAGCTTTTCCTTGATGTTATGAAGGACATCCATCTTGAGCTTTCGAGCTCTCGCGGCCACGACCGGGTTTTCTTCGCGTGACAGGATCATCAGACGAAGCCCTCTTGCCCGCAGCATTTCAATGCCCAAACCATCGGCGCGACTGCAACGAACAAACTCTCGTCCATCCTGATCCAAAATAACCGAATTATCGGTGTGCACCCCGTCAAAGTCTGTGATCAATGCACGATATTTCACGGTGCCACGCAGCGCCGACCCTCCGGTTTCGTCGCCCATTCAGGACACCTTGTTCAACAAGGCTTTCCGGCGTAAGGCCTCGCTCATATCCACCCACTTCAACTTGCGCCGTTGCTCAACTTCGATATCAAGCACATCGGTGTATTTGGAAGAGACAGCAGAACAGACATCATGAAGATTGGAGCGGAGTTTTGCCAAATCATCTGGTTCAAGACTTGCCGCATGGTCTGTGCCCTTCCACGACCGGTCGAGCGTAAAATGGCGCTCAATATATGCAAATGGGCTGGACGCATGCGTTTTCACGCCTGCAGTCCCGATCGCCGCAGCCGCCATATCGATGGCAATGCCCTCATGGTGACCGGAAAAACCATACGCTTTTACTCTATCGCCGAAACGTTGCTGCAAGGCATTGATCTCAAGAAGACAAACTTCGCTTGGCGGAACTGGATAACCGGATGTACAGGCGTAAAGCACCACATCTTTTGCACGGCCCATCTTTTCGTAAAATGAAATGCAGGTGTCGACCTCGTCTCGCGTGGTCATGCCCATAGAGACATGGATCTCGCCATCAAAGTTGCGGCATAAAAACTCCTGAACCTCAAAATTTTGGTTTGTTGCCGAGGGCACCTTGATCATCTCGGGCCGCAGGCTTGTTATTTCCTCAGCAGAAATCACATCCCAGACGGAGGTCGAGTAGACAATCCCTTTCCGTTGACACTCCTCCATCAGTTCCTTGTGCTGAGGCAGAGTAAACTCAAGGAATTCACGATGCTCACCGTAAGTCCGGCCATAAGAATTGGCAGGCACCGGATGTGGAGCATCGTAAACACTGGTTGGCAGAAGGGATCTGTTATGGCGTTTTTGAAACTTTACCGCCTCGACTTTACAGTCTCGGGCGGCGATCTCGATCATCTCGCAGGCAATATCCATATTGCCTTTATGATTGCAGCCAATCTCCGCGATGACGTTAATTCCACTGGATGAAGTCATGGACGGTCGAGTCTCTTTAATACACAGCAACACTCCAATGAGGTTAGCAGAGACTCATGCTTAATGGCTGCAATTTATGTGGTTTTTCGCCATATCATTCAGCGTTATCCAACGGAAGGTCCTGAAAACCTCCCGTTTTATGACAATATCCTGCTTGCAAACGCTGTCTTTGCCGCCCTTGCGAATCTAATTGGCAAAACAACAGGCGCGGGAAGCGAACCTAATTACCCAACAAACGCCCGCTCAACCACGAACTCAGCAGGCTTGTTGTTTGCACCTTCGTTCAAACCTGCTCTTTCAAGCAGCGCCTTGGTATCGCGCAACATGTCCATGGACCCGCAGATCATGCCACGGTCGATGGCAGGGTCGAGCGGCGGCACCCCAAGGTCTTCAAACAGCTTGCCGCTTTCAATCAGGTCTGTGATGCGGCCAATACGCGGAAAATCTTCGCGTGTGACAGATGTATAATGAACCAGTTTGTCTTGCGCGTATTCGCCGATCAACGGGTCATTTAGTGTCTCTTCCACCAATTGCTCGCCATACTTCAGTTCTGCCACTTCCCGACAGGTATGGGTCAAGATCACCTGATCGAACTTCTCATACGTGTCTGGATCCCGGATCAGGCTGGCAAACGGGGCAATGCCCGTGCCAGTTGAAAACATGTAAACGCGTTTGCCCGGGATCAGTGCGTCATTGACCAGCGTTCCAGTCGGCTTCTTTTTCATCAACACAGCGTCGCCCGGCTGAATCTTTTGCAGATGCGACGTCAACGGTCCGTCCGGAACCTTGATGGAAAAGAACTCCAACTCCTCGTCCCAGGCAGGGCTTGCAATGGAATAGGCGCGGTAAAGCGGCTTGCCGTCAATCATCAAGCCAATCATGACAAACTCGCCGGACCGGAAGCGGAAGCTCGATGGCCGGGTCATGCGGAATTTGAAAAGCCGATCCGTATAATGCTGAACGGATTTCACCTCTTCAACAAACACACCGGCTGGGGCGACGGCCTGCAAATCAGCAGGCTTGGCAAGGGCATTCATATGTTTCGCTTTCCATTCACAAGCAGGAGCACAGTTTTCCTACCACTTAGCACCCGGTCAGCATTGACTTGAAGCAAAACCAACCTCCAACGGGCGCGCAAAGAGGAATAACGATCTCAATATCGCACGTCCAGCAAATTGCCCAAGCTACTCGTCAGACCTGCCAACTCCCAATCCAGACACGCTAACTCAACCCTAAAGTTAGGTGCAGCGCAACAATCTCACTCACAATCGAATACAATGTGATCAAATGTTTTTTGTTTGACAGCTTCTTAAAAAGAGATCAGTGTTGCTAAAGAAAACAACATATTACTGCACCTCCGGCGCGGGAAGCAAGTAAATGCGAGACAACCAAAAAGAAGAACCGGGTCAAACGATAGCACTCGTTATCACTGACCGATTTTCGATGATTGCATTTTCGTCGGTCGTGGAACCACTACGATTGTCTAACCGCCTATTGGGCCGTCCATTTTACCAATGGACAACATACTCGATGGACGGAAATCCCGTAACAGCCAGCAATGGCTGCCAGATTAACGTCGATAAATCCATCAAAGAACTTGATGACGCGGATGTAACACTGGTGTGCAGTGGTCTGGATGTTGAGCGCCTCTCCCTCGATCCAGAGCTGGGAAAACGCCTTCGCCGACTAAATGCCATGGGTCGTACCTTCGGGGCAGTCTGTACCGGGGCCTACCTTCTAGCCCGCTATAACCTGCTTGACGGACGGCGGTGCACAATTCACTGGGAGAACCTGCGGTCCTTGCGCGAAGAGTTCCCGGATGTTGAAGTAACGTCCGACATTTTTGCGATTGACCGCAACTGCATTACCTGTGCGGGCGGAATGGCATCGCTCGACATGATGCTGCGTCTGATTGCGATCCAGCATGGCGCGTATCTCGCACATGAGATTTCCGAAATCTCTCTCTATCAGAACATGCGGTCCGGCGAATCCGCCCAGCGCCACGATATCGAAGCGCGTACCGGCATCTCCAACGCCAAGATCCTTGATGCAATCCGTATAATGGATCTCCACATTGAAGATCCCCTGAGCTGCCAACAGCTGGCCATGACAGTGAGCCTCTCTCCACGCCAGTTGGAGCGCCTGTTCCGCCGCCACTTCAATTGTACACCAGGCCAATATTATCTGCGCCTTCGGCTTGAAACCGCGCGCGACCTGTTGCGCCGGACCAGTCGTCCTGTGCTGGATGTCGCTTTGGCCTGTGGTTTTGCCTCCACCTCACACTTCACCAAATGCTACCGGGAGCGGTTTCTCTGCACGCCAACTGAGGAACGGCAGTCCTATCAATGGGCAAACAAGGCGCAGGCCAGTGGACCTCAAGGTCGCTCATCCCGCATGACTGCAAAATAAACAACAATCGTCATTTCAAACGAAAACGGGAGCCAGCTGGCTCCCGTTTTGCGTTCTCTCTCACCATCAAGCGGCTGGTGCATCTGTATGGTGCATTTCGGTCTTTGGCTCTGGTTTTGCCTTGTGCCACCAGCTTTCGGCCATTGATATCATTGAATTCGCACAAGCTGCCAAAAACCCAACACCGATAACCGCGATGCCGAAGGCGAAGGCAATCGGCATAATGATCAGGCCAACAATCAGACCGGCGATCATGAATATGGTGCGTTCACGTTTGCTCATCATCTCTTTTCAACTCCTCTGCGTGATCTTTCGATAGACCTGATATGGAGAGCCGAGATGACCGATGCCTGTCCCCAACCTTACAAAAATGTCAGACAGGCAATTGCAATCAGAAAATCAGCCTTAGGCCTTGAAAACGAGCGAGGCTGTCAGTCCAACTGGCGCGACCTTTTTTGTATCCACCAAGACAACATCGGCCTTATGAAGCTGGGCAACGGCTTGAACGAGCGCAAGTCCCAGTCCGAATCCACCATTTGACCGAGCTTCGTCCAAGCGTACAAACGGTTTTAACACCCTCGGCTTATCTTCATCGGGAATTCCGGGTCCCTCGTCTGCAACGCAAATGCTTTTCGGTGTCGCAATCAGCCGAATTGCCCCACCGGGCACACTATAGCGCAGTGCATTTTCGATAAGGTTCGCAATGGCTTGCTTTATAAGCGCGGGGTCGGCGCGCACTGTTGCGGCTGGAACTGTGCTTTCAAACTCAAAACGAAAGCCGCTGTCCTCAATAACCGGGCTGTAGGCGTCCGAAAGCTCACTGGCCAGCTGGACAAGGTCGACATCTTCAAAACGCTTTTTGCTTGCTCCAGCATCCATGCGGGCAATCTGCAGAATAGCGTCAAAGGTGATCAGAATGCGATCAAGCTCGGCCAAGGCACGCTCAGCCGTTTCACCTGCCCGCCCTTCTTCATTTTCAAGCGCCAGCGCTTCGAGCCGAACTCGAAGACGGGTCAACGGGGTTTTTAAATCGTGCGCGATATTGATGGACAACTCACGAGTTTGCCGCAACAACACCTCCAAACGATCCGTCGTCGCATCGATGTGGGACGCCAGATCACCAAGGTCATCTCGTCGTCCGAGTGCCCCAACACGTGCGCTCAAATTGCCTTCGGCGATCTCATCAAGCGCGCGGGTTATCTTTCCAAGACGGCGTTGGGCGACATACCCGAATCCAATTCCGGCGCTAATCGTGAGCACGGTCGCAATTGCCCCAGCTGCAATGAAAGCACCGGGCAGCAGCTCCAACAGGTCTTCTGCCGTATCCCAGCGCTGAGCAACAGTTAGTCGGCCACCGGCCGCAGGCCCGGTATAAATGCGCCAAAGGCTAACTTCGTCGTCGCCTGCTTCCACCTTCAAGGGGATCGTGCGATGACCGTTTCTTGAAAACAGTCTTCGAGAGGAAAACCCCAGCGTATCGCCGGACCGGGCTTGAAAGCTGGCAAAAAAGATCAGGTTATCGGACTGACGTGGATCACCAAAAAGATCAACCTCAAACTCTGGCTCATCGTCATCGTCTTCGCCATTGAGGCTTTGGGAGACTTGGACGGCCAGCGTTTCAAAACGAACCTTCAGGTCATCATCAATTTGATCTTCCAGCGCCTCAGACAAGAGATACTGCGCAACACCACCTGCAACCAAAAGGATCAGAACAAAAAGTACAGAAAGCGCCAAAGAAAGCCTTAGCGCACTTGATCTGAAAAGCCCTTTGACCTCAGTCCTCAATGACATAACCGGCACCTCGAACCGTTCGTATCACGGTATCTCCAAACGGTTTCTCGATCTTGCCACGAAGACGACTGATATGCGTTTCCACCACACTGGTCGTTGGATCAAAGTTCATGTTCCAGACCTTTTCCAACAACATGTTGCGCGTCTGGATTCGCCCGTTGGATCGGATCAGGGCTTCGAGCAGGGCAAACTCCTTACCATTGAGATCAACATCCTGACCAGCCCGCGTACACTTGCGCCTTAACAAATCAAGCTCAATGTCTTTCACGCTCAACTTGGTGGTTTCTGTCTGTTCAGCAGAAGACGAAGACCGCCGCCCGAGCGCTCCCACACGGGCCTTGAGTTCTGAAAACGCAAATGGCTTGGCGAGATAGTCATCTCCCCCCGCTTCCAATCCCTCGACCCGATCATCCACATCGCCCATAGCGGTCAGAAACAGCACTGGCGTTGCCACCTTGGCAGCCCGAAGCGCCTTGAGTACGGACAGACCGTCCAGACCTGGCGTCATGCGATCAAGGATCAGAACGTCATAAGAGTTGATGGAACCAGCAGCGAGCGCTTCCCGGCCATCCTTGAGCCAGTCGACCACATGGCCTTCGCGGGTCAAACCATCATAGACCCACTGACCAATTTCCGGATCATCTTCCAGAACCATCAATCGCATAGTGTCGCGTGCTCCATCTGCCGAGTGGATAAATGTCCGGTCGTCTTGCCCGTTTGATGCATAACATTGCAGAAAGGGTCAATTCCAAATACGGGGACCGCAGCCCGGACATGCCATCCGAACTGCGGGAATTGACTGCAAAAGGTCAATTGTCCATCGCCTTATTGGACAGTGGTGGCAGCACCATTTTCGTTATCCCGATCCTTTCCACCGCGACGATAATCATCGTCGTCGTCATCATCATCCCGTCCCCAGCCAAAACCGTCATCATCCTTTTCGACCGAAACGATTTCGCCGCTTTTAGCGTTAATCGTGACTTCTGTTTCACTGTCTGCCGATTCAATTTCGATTTCATAGACCAGCTCGCCACGCTCGGATTCAAGCTCGATTTCGCTCACGATGCCATCAACTTCAGCAAGTGCAATCTGGGTCGCCTGTTCCATGGAAACGCTCGCCTGCGAAACATCCAGAGGTTGGGAATTTGAGCTTTGAGCAAGTGCAACACCTGAAACACTAACCGCTGTCAGGGAAGTCGCGATAAGCAAGGTACGAAGGGTTTTCATCAATCAATCTCCTTTGGTTGCCGGCTTTTCGTCCGCCGATGACAAAAGAGATATTCCGTCCACCTGACAGGCGCCGGGCGTGAGTTTTACATTTTTGTAAGTTAGCCAAGCAGAGCCGAAACACCGACTGCAAACAGATAAAGCCCCAGACCCAGAATGGTCGCCAACACCACCTGCCGGAATGCCTTCTCGCTCAACTCCTTCCGAAAACGCTGGCCAACATAAACCCCGATGAAGGTCGGAAGCATCATGACGACTGACGGACCCAACTGAGCCGCCTCAAGATAGCCGACGCGCGAAAGGGATAGCCACAGAGCGACGGTGGAGATCAGGAACAAAAGCCCCATCGCCTGCACCAGTTCGTCCCGGTTGAGGCCAAGCGACTGGAAATAGATGACACCTGGAAAATTGAACGTCCCTGTCAAACCGGTGAAGAGGCCATTCAGCAGGCCAAGCGGGACCGCGAGCCAGCGTTCCGCCGATGGCGACAGCCTCGGCTGCAATCCCGCAAGCCCGGGTAGCGAATAGAGGATGAACAAACTTCCAAGCAGGGTTTCGGACCACCCGTCCTGAAGGCGGGTCAGAACCAGCGCACCCGCCCAGACGGTGACGGCAGCAAAGACCAGAAACAGCCACAAACGCTTCACGAGGAACGAGAAATTGCCGCCCGAAAAGGCCTGCCAGAAATTGGTGACCAGTGACGGCACCAGAATGAGAGTGATGGCTGCCTGATGCCCCATGATGAGGGTGAGAAGGCCGAGACTGAGCGCCGGAAGACCAAAGCCGACCAGTCCTTTCACCAAACCGGCGACAACAAAGATCAATCCTGCAACGACAAAGACATCCGGAAATTCCATGACTGCAGGCTAGAAGCGAATTGACGCAAAGAAAAGCGGTTTTCGGATTGCGAACAAAATAAGAACGGTGTTAGCTATTGCTATGACTCGCACATCCCTTCCCCGGCTCGACAATCGGCAGGCACGCCATCTGTTTCTCGATAAGCACGGCCTCGCAGAAACCCCGAAAGGATCTGCCAAGGGTGAAGACCTTTTGAAGGTCATCCGGCAGATCGGGTTCGTTCAGGTGGACAGCATCAACACGGTCGCCCGCGCCCATCACATGATCCTGTTTGCCCGCAGACCTGCCTATAAGGAAGCTGCGCTCAAAAAACTCCTGGAAAAGGACCGCGCTCTCTTTGAGCATTGGACCCATGATGCGTCCATCATCCCGACAGAGTTTTATCCCCATTGGCATCTGCATTTCCGCCGACATCGGGAAAAACTATCGGAGCGCTGGCAGAAGTGGCGCCGAGACGGGTTTTTGGACAAGATCGATGGGGTTCTTCAGCAAATCACCGAAAACGGCACCTGCACCTCGGGTGATGTTGGAGAGAATGAACAGCGCAAGAGCGGCGGCTGGTGGGATTGGCATCCGTCCAAGACGGCACTGGAATATCTCTGGCGCTCAGGTGAGCTGGCCGTCTGCCACCGCACCAATTTCCAGAAAGCCTATGATCTGTCCGAGCGGGTTATTCCGCAGGATATCCACTCTATCGTGCCTCATGAGGCGGAGACAATCGAATGGGCGGCAACCAACGCCCTCGCCCGTCTTGGCTTTGCAACATCCGGTGAAATCGCAGCCTTTTGGGACTTGATCACACCAGCTGAGGCAAAGGACTGGTGCCAAAAGGCGCTTGCTGACGGCAGGATCATCGAAGCGGAAATCGAAATGGTGCCCGGCCAAAAGCCAAGGCAAAGCTTCCTGTTTCCAGAAACACTGGACCAGTTGGCAGACATTCCAGAACCAACGTCACGCGTGCGCATTCTGTCCCCCTTTGATCCTGCGCTGAGAGATCGAAAACGCGCCGAGCGACTGTTCGGATTTCACTATCGCATCGAGGTGTTTGTGCCGGAGCCCAAGCGGCAATATGGCTATTATGTCTTTCCGGTTCTGGAGGGGGATCGCCTGATCGGGCGGATCGACATGAAGGCACTCAGAGCTGAGGACCGGCTGCATGTCCGCGCCTTTTGGCCGGAACCGGGCCTGCGTACGTCAAAAGCGCGTTTGAAAAAACTGGAGGCCGAACTGGACCGGATGGCGCGTTTTGCAGGCTGCTCAACCACGACGTTCGAGCCTGATTGGCAAAGGTCCGCCTGACCGAAAGACCAAGCGGCCCCTTTTCCGTTGAAGGCTGCTCAGGACACCCGAGCAACCAGCGCAGCTTGTGCGCGCTTACGCACCTCTGCAAAGGTCGTTTCAGCAAGCAGCTCGCCGTTGCGGAACACAGGCTTCAAGAGCGAGGCTGCTTCATTGGAAGCATCCAGCACCTTGCTAACCAGCTGGCCACCTTCTTGCACCACAACCTGACGACCGGCTTTCGATGCCTTGCTGGCATCGGTTTTCGGAGCCTTATTGACGTCCACCCAGTCACCGCTAGCGGTCTGCATGGCGTTTGCCTTCATGGCAAAGCTGAGCGTGTCACGATTCACCTTCTGCAAAAGGCCTGCCCCCATCCCGAAGGCCATGTTGTCCAGCGACCAGCCTCCCGCGATCATCTTGTCCACCAACAGCTTGATGGTCGACAGGGTCATGCCATCCCCCTGAATGACGCGAACGGCGTCATTCAGAACGCGGAAACCCTTGGCGTTTTCACGCCCACCAAAGCTTTTCCAAAGGCTTTCCAGAACCTTCAGCGGTGTTTCAACAGGATCGCCGCTGTCCGGGCGAACAACGATCGTACCCTTACTGGCCAGAACCTTGTCCTTCAGCTCCTGCCCCCAGATAGTATCGACTGCGTGGAATAGGTCGTAGCTATCAGAGACCACGGCAACCAGTTTCCCCTCACCTGCGAACTGGTCCAGTATGTTGGCAAAAGCATCCCGCTCACGATTGAGGCCCCAGCTTGTCATGGTCGAGTGCTCAGCCGCCGGAATAGAGTAACCCGGCACATCACCGCCATAGTAGGTCATGGCCGCACCAAGCGCTTCCATTGTGTCCGTTCCGGCGAAATTCACCAGATGCGCCATACCGCCCAGCGCCGCACTTTCTGCAGACGAGACACCGCGCGCACCAAAGTCATGCAGCTTGAAGGGAACTTGTGCATCCGGCGCTTCCGAGGTTTTCAAAAGCCAGGCGTAGATGATCTCTTTGACCTTGAATGACAAGGTCGCAACAGTCGACGAATACCATATCGCGCGCAATAGACCCGTTTCAATCCAGGTCGTCAGCCACGGAAAGCGGTCATCGGTATTCTGCAACTGGATGAGCGGAACACCACTTGGGACAACATCCCCTTCTTCAAGTGCAGAGATTTCAAGCGGAAACAATCCGCCATGCTCCTTGAGGATGATCTCCCATCCTTCACGATTGAACGGCTCGCCATGGGCCCGGCAGATCGCCTCTGCCTGATCTATATCCTCTTGGGTGAACGGCTTTGAGAGCACGTTTTTCAAAAAGGCCTGCAGACCGAAAAACAACACTTCCTTGGAGAAGTCGTTAGGACGCGCCTCGACATAGGCCGAAATACGCCGCGCCTCAGGCGGGTATTGCAGGAAGTGGGATTGCTTGTAGCTGTCGACAGCCAAAAGTGGATTGGTCATATGAACTCCTCACACGACGGTTGGAATATGCTGCAAGGCTCCCTCGCAGCCAGAAAACGGAAAGCCGATCAAAGATCAACCATGAGATTGATGGTCGACCAGTGATCCTCGAAAAACAGCTCAGGCTTAAGATCGCCGAGCCTGTACCAGTTGGCCGCCCGCGCATCATCGCTGCCGGTGACTTCAAACAGCTGACGGCGATCCGGCAAACGAAACAGGTAGGCGTGGGTGATGATCCGCGCCCGCAAGGACCGCTCGGGATGGTCGAAGACACGGGTCTTTCGATCATCTATGAACGAGGCCAACATGGCCGGTGGGATTTCCCCTTTTTCATCGCGAATTCGGGTTTCTTCACGAAGCTCACGGACAGCGGCATTGCGCACCGTTTCCTTCGGGTCCAGAAAGCCACCGGGAATAGCCAGAAGGCCCTTACCCGGCAAGCGCCCTCGCTCTACGAGCAGAATATGCCCGGACTGGATCACCACGGCATCGGCTGTCACAAACGGTCCGCGGCCCCATTCCGTCGGATAGGCTTCAAGATATTCAGCCTCTTCCAACAGCCCTCGGAATGTCTCAGACATTTTGAAGCGATCGAGCCAAGCTGCCACTTCATCGGGCACAACAGTATTTGGAACGACAGGAATACGCTGAAAGAACTGCCTGCGAATGTCTGTCGATGAAAACGTGCCATACTGGCTGTCCAGCTGAATGTTGTCCCACTCGGGAAACAGCTTCAGGTAATAACTGGACCGATCCTTACCGTATCCGGTCAGAGCGATGCTGACATCGCGCAAGCCATGCAGTCCGATCCCGCCGCCATTTTGCAGGTCCAAAATCGTCTCATCAACGCAGCGCTGAACTTCGGCGCACCAGGCCGGGTCAGAATAAAGGTGGTCGGATACTGGCCGCAGCACGAGCCGCCCGGTCGCAACCTCGTGCTTGAACACATGCTCAATCATCTCCACCCGCTCTGCATAAGTAAACGGGTTACGTGGATCGCGCGCGGTGCGGGCTGATCCGATAAGTACGATAAGCGTGGAAACCTGCTCAAGCGCGGACCGGATGACAGCCTCATGGCCACTATGCAGCGGCTGAAAGCGCCCAATGAAGACGCCATAATCAAAACTGGACATTCGAGACTCCCTCGAAAGAATGTAGCGCTGAACTCCTCAGCACCCTTATTTATTCTCATTTTGAGTATAACTCAAGAGCTAAAATTCTCGATAGGAAGAGTTTCATCACATCTGCGCGAGATGGACACCTTGACGCAGGGGTTTTCCTAGCAAAATGCACGCAGCTCAAATACATTCAAATTATCGAAATAATTGAAATAGGACGCATTCCATGTCAAATGAGCGTTTGGTTTTGCTTCTTGTCGGCGTCATTGTTTTGGCCTCGGCTGCCCTGGCCGCCTTGGTCAATATCAATTTCCTTTGGCTGACGGGCCTGATGGGTCTCAACCTGATCCAGGCCGCCTTTACCGGCACGTGTCCGGGAGTTTTCATTTTATCCGAAATCGGACTGATTGGACGCGGCCAAGCCGCTGAATGACACGCGCTATTCCGCCAAGTTCTCAGCACCAAATATACAGTTCAATCAGAGGGGCCATATGTGACGCATGTGGCCCTTTATTGTTTCCGGACCAGGCTGCAGTGATAAGGCGGATAAACATCTCAATCCGCTAAGAAATTTCCAACTGAACGGTTGAACTCCTTCGATTCCCAAGCTCATAATAAATTTCACCATCCAGATCTGCCCGGGCTCAAAAACCACAAACTAATTTCCCCTCCGAGACACCTCGTCGCATCCCGCCCTGCGGGCGTCGGTTTCAAGACGATTTGGCGCAAGCTTCAATCCTAGCTTCGAGGAAATTTTCTCGGTCTATCAGGGCCAAACCAAACGAGGAACGACCCATGGCGAGTGATATCGAAATTGCCCGCGCAGCGAACATGAAGCCAATCCAGGAGATTGCAGAAAAGCTGAGCATTCCGGACGACGCCCTGATCCCTTACGGCAAGACGAAGGCCAAGGTTTCCGGCGACTTCCTGAAGTCCCTGTCTTCAAAGGAAAACGGCAAGCTGATCCTTGTGACGGCGATCAACCCGACACCAGCCGGTGAAGGCAAGACCACGACAACTGTTGGTCTGGGCGATGGACTGAACCGCATCGGCAAGAACGCCATGATCTGCCTACGCGAACCTTCCCTTGGCCCCTGCTTCGGCATGAAGGGCGGCGCGGCCGGCGGCGGCAAGGCGCAAGTCGTGCCGATGGAAGACATCAACCTGCACTTTACCGGTGACTTCCACGCCATCACCTCCGCGCACAACCTGCTCTCTGCCCTGATTGAGAACCACATCTACTGGGGCAACGAGCTGGGCATCGACCAGCGCCGCGTGGCCTGGCGCCGGGTGCTCGACATGAACGACCGGGCGCTGCGGTCAATCGTTTGCTCCCTTGGCGGTGTCGCCAACGGTTTTCCGCGTGAAGGCGGTTTCGACATCACCGTTGCCTCTGAAATCATGGCCATCCTTTGCCTTGCAACGGATCTGGACGACCTTCAGCGCCGCTTGGGCGACATCATCGTCGCCTATCGCCGTGACCGCACTCCGGTTTATGCCCGCGACCTTGACGCCGATGGCGCCATGACCGTTCTGCTGAAAGAGGCAATCCAGCCGAACCTGGTTCAGACGCTGGAAAACAACCCGGCCTTCATCCACGGCGGGCCGTTCGCAAACATCGCCCACGGCTGTAACTCCGTCATGGCCACACAGTCCGCACTCAAACTGGCTGACTATGTAGTCACAGAAGCAGGTTTTGGCGCTGACCTTGGCGCTGAAAAGTTCTTCAACATCAAGTGCCGCAAGGCGGGCCTCTCCCCGGATGCCGTTGTGATCGTGGCAACTGTTCGCGCCCTGAAGATGAATGGCGGCGTTGCCAAGGACGATCTCGGTCAAGAAAACGTTGATGCCGTCAAGCAGGGCTGCGCCAACCTTGGCCGCCATATCGAGAACGTGAAACAATTCGGCGTTCCTGCAGTTGTCGCCATCAACCACTTCACAGCAGATACCGACGCCGAAGTACAGGCGGTCAAGGACTACTGCGCTGAACTGGGTGTCGAAGCCGTTCTCGCCTCACACTGGGCAAAAGGGTCAGAAGGCACGGCAGAACTGGCTGAAAAGGTCGTTGCTCTTGCAGAAAGCGGCGCAGCACAATTTGCACCACTTTACGACGACAACCTGTCCCTCTTCGAGAAGATCGAAACCATCGCCAAACGCATCTATCGGGCCGACGAAGTCCTTGCCGATAAGAGCGCGCGCGATCAGTTGAAGCGCTGGGAGGCCGACGGCTATGGCAATCTGCCGGTCTGCATGGCCAAAACCCAGTATTCCTTCACAACGGACCCGGCCATGCGCGGAGCACCAACTGGCCATGGCGTCCCCGTTCGTGAAGTCCGCCTGTCCGCAGGCGCAGGTTTCATTGTCGCGATCTGTGGTGAGATCATGACCATGCCTGGCTTGCCACGCGTTCCATCCGCCAACCACATCAAACTTGATGACAATGGTCAGATCGAAGGTCTGTTCTAGGACTGCGGATTACATCACCTTGACGACAAAGGCGGGCCATCGAGCCCGCCTTTTTTATTCTGCTACGTTCGCTAGCAGACCAAGCACAGCCGATCTTCTCTCAATCGAATAATCAAACGCGATTACAGTCAGTTACAAAACGTCCCTGAATCAATTTGAGAACTTAGGAAGAAGCATTTTCGTCTCCGCCCAAGATGCAGCTGAAACGACCCAACGCAAGCAAACCCAAAAACTGCTTTTCGAGCCCGCCTTTCCGTCAGGGTCGTGAAAACGACTAGACATGTCGGAATGAAGATATCCGGCAAACTCTTCTCAGACATAAGGTTTTACTTGGATTTCTGGTTCGCACGACTTGGTGCACTTGGAGCGACATATGTCAGAAGAAGACGATATTGACCTGAACGCCCTCTCCGACGATGAACTTGTCGAGCAGATGCATGATGACCTTTATGACGGGCTTCAGGAAGAAATCACCGAATCAGTCAACATTCTGCTTGAGCGCGGCTGGGCTCCTTACGACATTCTGACCAAAGCGCTTGTTGAAGGCATGCGGATCGTTGGCGTCGACTTCCGCGATGGCATCCTCTTCGTGCCGGAAGTGCTCTTGTCTGCCAACGCCATGAAGGCCGGAATGACCATTCTGCGCCCGCTTCTGGCGGAAACCGGCGCACCGAAAGTCGGCAAGATGGTCATCGGCACAGTTAAGGGCGACATTCACGACATCGGCAAGAACCTTGTGTCCATGATGATGGAAGGTGCCGGGTTCGAAGTGATCGACATTGGCATTAACAACCCGGTCGAGAACTATCTGGAAGCGCTTGAAGAGCACCAGCCTGACATCCTTGGCATGTCTGCTCTGCTGACAACCACCATGCCCTATATGAAGGTTGTCATCGACGCGATGGAAGAAAAAGGCATTCGCGACAACTATATCGTTCTGGTTGGCGGCGCTCCGCTCAACGAAGAATTTGGGGAAGCTGTTGGAGCTGACGGTTACTGCCGCGATGCAGCAGTTGCTGTTGAAATGGCAAAAGACCTCATCGCGCGTCGTCACAACCAACTGGCCGGCAAGGCCTGATCCGACGTGAAGCGGTATGGCAGAGGATATTCCCCTCTTCCCGCTTCCTGAAGAAGAATTAGGCCCGGCCAAGAAAATCGGCCGGGTTCTTGTTATTGCCTGCGGTGCGTTGGCCCGAGAAATCCTTGCTATCAAGGAAATCAACCGGTTCGATCACATTGACCTCACATGCCTGCCCGCGCAACTGCACAACACCCCAGACAAAATCCCGGGTGAAGTTCACCGCGCGATCCTGGCAAACAGGGCCGTCTATGACGATATCCTGATTGGTTACGGCGATTGCGGTACTGGCGGCCTTCTCGACAAGGTTCTGGAAGAAACAGGCGCGCGGCGCATTGAAGGCGCCCATTGCTACGCCTTCTTTACTGGGCTGGAGGCGTTTGATCAGCTGGAAGACGACCAGCTTGGTACCTTTTACCTCACAGATTTTCTGGCCCGTCATTTCCAGACAATGGTTGTTGATCCACTGGGACTGGATTGGAAACCGGAACTCAAAGATCTCTACTTCGCGCATTACACCCGGGTTCTTTACATCGCGCAGACGAACGACCCCAAGCTGGAAAACGCCGCAAGAGCTGCTGCAGAGCGCCTTGAGCTCCCCTTTCAAATGCACGTGACCGGATACGGAATGCTTGGCGACTTTCTGCGGGAAACCGACCCTCGACACGGGGAAGAATTACCGTGAAATCAAGGCGATTGGGGACAGGTCGTTTTTGAATTTGCGCGTGCCGCATTCAAACCGCATGACGTCGGGGCGTTCCGGCAATGATCTGGCTGAGGAAGGGACATTGTTATGGCTCAAAAAATCATTGTTTTCTGGAGGGATATCCCGGCGCAGATCCTTGTCAAAAAGGGTCGTAAAAGTGCGCGCCGCGAAATGCCGCCCGTTTTCATGGAGGCAATTGATGCCTGCGCCATGCGCGTGGGAGCCAAAGACAGCGAGGCCTATATGGCTGAATGGCGCCGCGCTGATCCTGTTGATGTCTCGGACGAACTGGAGCAAGAGGCTGATACTGCCCTCCAGGACCTGATTGCGGCCTACCCAAAAGACCGCCTGAAATTATTGCTCGACCAGGGAGGCAAGGAGCATGTCTGATCACCGCCTGACGCCAGAAGGCCGCCTTGCCGCTTCGACAGAAATGTCGCCCAAGCAAGTGGTTGAAAAATCGGAATTGCTGGAGTTCATTCCAAAAGGCACACGGGTTTATGTCACAGACTTGGGCAATGCCTCAGAAGACATGATCGTCTCTGCCGCAAAAACTCTGAGCGACCGTGGCTACACGCCAGTCCCGCATATGGCCGCACGCCGGTATAAGAGCGTAGATGCTTTTGAAACACGGATCACGCGCCTGACACAGGAAGCCGGTGTGACGGACGTGCTGGCAATTGCTGGTGAAGCCGACAAGGCCGGTCCACTCACCTCATCTGTCGCTCTGTTGGAAACCGGCCTCTTCGACAAACTCGGCATCAAAACGATTGCGGTTGCCGGTCACCCGGAAGGTGCGCCCGACATCAAGCCCGATGTCATCAAGTCCTTCCTGATGCGCAAGCACGAACTGGCTGCTGATAGCGATGCACAGTTCATTCTGGCAACGCAATTCGGCTTTGACCCGCACAAAGTCAGCCAGTGGCTGGATGAGATCGCTGGATGGGGCAACCAATTCCCGGTCCATATCGGCATTGCCGGTCCGGCGAAGATGACCACCTTGATTAAATACGCCGCCTTTGCCGGTGTTGAGAACTCTTTGAACTTCTTGAAGAAACGCGGCGGATCCGTGGTGTCCATGCTAGCCGGATACGACCCGGAAACCATGGTCGGCCCATTAGAGACCCGCGTTGAAGCCCGCCCGGATACTCAGTTGCAGCAGCTGCATGTTTATCCGTTTGGCGGCATCCAAAAAACCGGCGAATGGCTCGCCAACCGTCGGAGTTGGTCCTTTCGCAGCACTGACACATCATCCCTGAGAGCTTGAGGGAAATACGAAAATGACACGCACAATTGTGGCTTCGGCGACCAGGGAAGTCGTCATCGGCTTTGATCAGCCGTTCTGCGTTATCGGCGAGCGCATCAATCCGACCGGCCGCAAAAAGCTTGCAGCGGAAATGAACGAAGGCAACTTCGAAACCGTAAAAGCCGACGCTTTGGCTCAGGTCGCAGCAGGCGCAACTGTTTTGGACGTCAATGCCGGTGTGACGGCGGTCAACCCCAACGAGACCGAACCGCCACTCATGGTCAAGACACTCGAGATCGTTCAGGAACTTGTCGACGTTCCGCTCTCCATCGATTCCTCGGTGACCGCCGCAATTGAGGCCGGACTGAGGGTTGCCAAGGGTCGTCCGCTGGTCAACTCCGTCACCGGTGAAGAAGAAAAGCTGGAAGCGATTCTCCCGCTGGTGAAAAAATATGATGTGCCGGTTGTTGCGATTTCCAACGATGAAAGCGGCATTTCCGAAGATCCGGACGTTCGCTTTGCCGTTGCCAAGAAAATCGTCGAACGCGCTGCCGACTACGGCATCCCGGCACACGACATTGTGGTGGACCCGCTGGTCATGCCCATTGGCGCTGTTGGCACTTCTGGTCAGCAGGTGTTCCAACTGCTTCGCCGCCTCCGCGACGAATTGAAAGTCAACACCACCTGTGGCCTGTCCAACATCTCCTTCGGCCTGCCGCATCGTCACGGCATCAACGGGGCATTCATTCCGATGGTTATTGCCACAGGCATGACCTCCGCCATCATGAACCCGTGCCGTCCGCAGGAAATGGAAGCTGTTCGTGCAGCGAACGTGCTCAATGGCACTGACCCGAACTGTCAGGAATGGATCATGACCTATCGTGATCACCAACCGGCAGCAGCCGGGGCATCAGCTGCTCCAACTGAAGCGCCAAGCGCGGGCGGTCGCCGTCGCGGCGGGCGCGCGGCACGTCGGACAGCCTGATAAAAACACTACCGGGAGCGGCAATGAGCAACGGCAAGGAACTGGCAAAGGTCGTTTTCCAGCCAAGTGGAAGACGGGGTACCTTCCCCGTTGGCACACCTCTTTTGGATGCTGCACGCTCTCTCGGTGTTTATGTTGAATCTGTTTGTGGTGGCCGCGGTATTTGCGGCCGCTGCCAGATTTCCGTTTCCGAAGGCTCCTTTGCCAAGGAAAATGTCGTCAGTGACGCAAGCCACCTTGCGCCAGCAACCGACGCAGAAAACCGCTACGCGGAAAAGCGCAGCCTGCCCGCTGACCGTCGCCTTTCCTGTCAGGCAAAAATTCTGGGCGATCTCGTCGTTGATGTTCCAACCGATGCCCAGACCAACCGGCAAGTTGTGCGCAAGCGCGCTGAAGCCAAGGCCATTAAGGCAGATTCCCCAATCCGGCTGGTCACAGTCACTTTAGAAGAACCGGACATGGAAACACCGCGCGGGGATGCTGACCGCCTGCGCGAAGCTGTCTCCACGGCTTGCGGTGTGGCCAGCTTGACAATTGATCCGGCCCTCTTGCCGCGTATCCAGACCATCCTGCGTAAAGGCAAATGGACAGTCACCGCAGCGCTTCATAGCGATGGCGATCACGCCGCTTCCACTTCCGCTCTGTGGCCGGGCGAGAAAAAGGCTGTCTACGGTCTTGCCGTTGATATCGGCTCAACAACGATCGCAGCGCACCTCTGCAATCTGCAAAATGGCCGCACAGTGACCTCGCAGGGCACGTCCAACCCGCAAATCCGTTTTGGCGAAGACCTCATGTCGCGGGTGTCTTATGTGCAGATGAACCCCGCCAAGCTGCCGGATCTCACCAAGGCTGTGCGCGATGCCATCAACGCGCTGATCGGAAAGCTGGTGGCAGATGTTGGCGCAGAGCGATCCGATGTTCTGGATGCCGTCTTTGTCGGCAACCCGGTGATGCACCACCTCTTCCTTGGCATTGACCCGGTAGAGTTGGGCGGTGCGCCGTTTGCGCTTGCTGTTTCTGATGCCTTGCAGCTGAAAGCCCGTGATCTTGATCTGGAGCTGAATCCCGGTGCGCATGTCTACATGCTGCCATGTATTGCCGGACATGTGGGCGCAGACGCAGCAGCGGCTACGCTGGCGGAAAGCCCCTATTCTTCTGAAGAAATTACGCTTTTGGTCGACGTTGGCACCAATGCCGAGATCGTTTTGGGCAGCAAGGCGCGCCTGTTGGCGGCCAGTTCGCCAACCGGGCCAGCTTTTGAAGGGGCTGAAATCTCCTCCGGCCAACGCGCCGCTCCCGGAGCCATTGAGCGCCTGCGCATAGATCGCAACACGCTGGAGCCGCGCTACAAGGTCATCGGCGTTGATGAATGGTCAGATGAAGACGGTTTTGAGGAAAAGATCGATCAGGTCGGCGTCACCGGCATCTGCGGCTCCGGCATTATTGAAGCTGTTGCTGAAATGTATCTTTCAGGCCTCATCACCGAAGATGGCATCATCGATGGTTCCATGGCCGAGCGGACGGACCGAGTTGAGGCTACCGGCCGCACCTTTTCTTACAAGATCGCGGATAGGGACGTTGAAATCAAAATCCTGCAGACGGATATCCGCGCCATTCAGCTGGCCAAGGGAGCCCTTTATGCCGGTGTAAAACTGCTGCAGGACAAGCTCGGCACAGACCAGATTGACCGCATCAAACTCGCTGGTGCCTTTGGTAGCTATATTGACCCCACCTACGCCATGGTATTGGGGCTTATCCCGGATTGCTCTGTGGATCATGTGTCAGGAGTTGGCAACGCAGCTGGGACAGGCGCGCGCATGGCCCTTCTCAACATGGGATATCGCCGCGAGATCGAGCAAACCGTTCGAGACATTGAGAAAATCGAAACCGCACTGGAACCCAAGTTCCAGGATCACTTCGTCAACGCCATGGCTCTACCCAACAAGGTTGACCCCTTCCCCAAGCTCCGCGCAGCCGTCGAGCTGCCAGAGCGCAAGGTGCTGGAAACGGCTGGCAACGATGACGGCGGTAGACGCAGAAGGCGTCGGCGGGGGTAGCCACCGCTATCGTGTTCAACTTGTTGGCGCATCTACTTCAGTCATTCCGAACGAGTGCAGCAAAGCTGCACGATGATCCGGAATCCAGCGTTGCAGCATGAGCCTAAGCGAATTCCAAAAACGCTCAAGCCACGCGAAGCCTGACTGATGTCTGGATTCCAGATCTGCGCTTCACTCTGGTTCAGCTTGTCTGGAATGACAGCGTCCAATATGCATATTTGGAAACTACCCGCGCCGTCGTCCTCGCCTGCGTCCAGACCCGCCGCCATCGCTTTCCCGGGCTGCATCGGCTTCCAGATTGGGAGGTGAGACGAGCGGACCGATTTCCGAAAGGATTGCCTCCAGTGTGGGGCGCTCGCCTTTGGTGTGTGTGTCCATCGCTAAACGCATAGCGGCGAGATGACCTGCCGACGTGCCGCAGCACCCGCCGATAATCCGTGCCCCCGCGTCGAGCGCCATATGGGTGTATTTGCCCATCAGCTCCGGTGTGCCGGTGTAAACGACTTCGTCGCCGCGAATTTCCGGAATGCCGCAGTTTGCCTTGGCAACGACGATGGCGGAAGGGTCTGCTTCCGTGATCTCGGAAATGGCAGCAAGAAGATCGGACGCGCCAACACCGCAGTTTGACCCAATCGCCACCGGCTCGCAGGAAAACTCTGACTTGAGCTGCGCCATACCTTTTGGAGACAGGCCCATCATGGTCTTGCCAGCGGTGTCGAAACTGGCCGTGATCACCAGCGGCACGCCCTTGCCCTTGGCCGCTTCTGCTGCAGCCTTCATTTCTTCAGGGGCAGACATGGTCTCAACCCAAAGAATATCAGTGCCGCCTTCAATCAACCCGTCGATTTGCTCTTCAAATGCCTCAACTGCCTCTTCAAAGCTCAGTGCGCCGAGAGGTTGGAACAACTCCCCGGTCGGGCCAATGGAACCGGCCACCAGAACATCGCGGCCTAACGCTTCACCAACTTCCCGGGCCAGACGAACACCAGCTGCATTCAGCTCTTTCACGCGTCCTTCTGCATTGTGAAGCTTCAACCGGTGCCGATTGGCCCCGAACGTGTTTGTGAGAATGATATCCGAACCAGCCTCGACAAAGCCGCGGTGCAGTGCCTTGATTTTCTCAGGCTCATCCACGTTCCAAAGCTCTGGCGCATCACCCGAAGTGAGCCCCATATCAAACAGGGTCGTGCCCGTGGCCCCGTCTGCCAATAGCACACCTTTATTCGCCAGAAGCTCTTCAAATTTCGACATGATTTTCTTGCCCACCAAAGCAGCTTCCGCTGCGATAACTTTGTATATGCCAAATAGCAGAACCCGCGCAGATGTCTACGCGGGTTTTGGTATATTATGGTCGCCGCCCCGGTCCTGAATGAGGGACGGGACGGGACCAAACTCACAGCCGTCATCCCGGCCAAGTATCGCGCGAGCCGGGATCGGAGAGCCCCGAACTTCACCTCGACACTCCCGGGTTCGCCGATCCCCGATCAAGTCGGGGATGACGATAGAAAGATCGGGAACCTAACTCCGCGGCTTCAGGTTCTCCGGGTCGTAGAGCGGCGCGTAGCCAACGCCTGCCACCTCAACCGGATAGCTCTCGGAGAAATACTCCACCTGCAGCTTGCGGCCGACTTGCGCATACTCCTGCGGCAGATAGGCAAGGATGATGTTCTTGCCAATCGTCGGGCCGTAGGCAACTGAGGTCGTGTAGGAAACCCGGCCCAGCTCATCAACAAGCGTTTTGCCTGTGCCCGGGTCTTGGACTGGCATGGTGCCAACCGGGTACCGCTTCACGCCTTTCGCATCTGTGTGCTCGGTCATCACCAACGTGCAGAGCATGGCCGGTTGCTTGTCGCGTGCACGGTATTCCAGATGCTTGGCTTTGCCTCGGAAATCCGCTTCCTTGACCTTTGGACGGGCAAGATCAGCCTCATAAAGATTGTACTGGGTCAGAAGGTCCGCGTTCTGCAAACGCAGGGACTTTTCCAATCGGCGGGAGTTTGCGTAGGTTTCAACGCCAACGGCCATGATGCCGAGATCGCGCAAGGCGTCCCAGACAGCCAGACCGTCCTCATACTTCATGTGCAGTTCCCAGCCTTGCTCCCCGACATAGGAAAGCCGAAGGGCCGAGACGGGTTTGCCCGCAATCTCAATCTGGCGAAGACCCGCAAACGGGAAGTTTTCCAGATCAAGGTCTGACGGCTCGTTCACCACCTTTTTCAGGTTCTCGCGGGCGTTCGGGCCCCAGATGCCAATGGTGGTGTACTGCTCGTTGACGTCAGTCACGCTGACGTCAAAGCCTTTGTCCTCTGCCACGCGTTTGACGTAGTGATAATCACGCGGGCCGGCATCCGCTCCGTCAACAATGCGGCAGCGGTCTTCCATGCGGAAGACGGTCAGGTCTGCCCGTACATTGCCTTCATCATCCAGGAAGTGGGTGTAGATGCCTTTGCCGATGTTGTTGTCACCGCCGATCTTGGCCGCACAGAGCCACTCCATCAGCGCAACATGATCTGGGCCTTCCACATCGAACATGTAGAAGTGTGACAGGTTGATGATGCCGCAATCTTCGCTGAGAGCCAGTTGTTCGGCATTTGAGACGCGCCAGAAGTGGCGATTGTCCCACTCGTTCTCGCGAACCGGCACCTGATCACCATATTTTTCCAGAAGGTGCTCATTGGCTGCATAGCCATGCGCCCGCTCCCAACCACCAAGCTCCATGAAATAGCCGCCAAGCTCAACTTCACGCTCATAGAACGGAGACCGCTTCACATTTCGTGCATTGGCATAAGGCTCACGCGGGTGGATCGCCGGGAAGTAGATTTTCTGAGCGGCCTCGTAGCAACGCCCTTCGATATACTCCTCCGTCAGCTGGTGCGGATAAAAGCGAGAATAATCAATCGGCGCGTGGTCGATTTCTGTCCGCCCATCTGTCATCCAGTCCGCAATCAGCTTTCCATAGCCCGGCGCGTCCTTCACCCAGATCGCAACGCAGTACCAGAGACCGCGCACTTTCTGGCTTTCACCACAGGATGGACCGCCAGCAGCAGACACCTGCAAAAGACCATTGAAAGACCAGTGCTCGTTATAGCCGATCTCGCCGAGGATCGGCGTCAGCTCCATCGCCCGCTCAAGCGGCTCAATGACCTGCTCCATTTCCAGATCACGCTGGGAGGGTGAAAGTCGCGCCTCTTCCTTTTCCTGCAGGTCGCGCGGGTGACACATGCGCGGGTTGTCCGTCTCGTAATACCCCCACTCGATCTGGCCACCTTCAGCCGTTTTTGGGTCGCCCGTATCACGCATATAGGCCGAGTTGCCCTGATCGCGCATCAAGGGATAGCCAATGTCCTTTCCGGTGCCTTCAAACTCAGTGTAAGGACCGAAGAAAGTAAGCGGGTGATCGACCGGCATCACTGGCAGATCTTCGCCCACCATATTGGCGATCAAACGGCCCCACAGGCCCGCACACACCACCACATGATCGGCCATGATCGTACCGCGATGCGTTTTGACACCGGTGATACGGCCATTTTCAACGATCAGGGATTGAGCAGGCGTGTTGGCGAAGGATTTCAGTTTACCGGTCTTTTCGCCCTCTTCCACCAGCTTTCCAGCAACCGTCTGCGAACGCGGAACAACCAGACCGGCATCTGGATCAAACATCCCGCCTTGCACCTGATCTTCTTCGATCAGAGGAAATTGTTCCTTGATTTCGGCAGGTGTCACGAGACGCACATTGGTGCCAAAGGCTTTGCCGGAAGTAACCTTGCGCTTGATTTCTTCCATCCAGTTATCATCGCCAGTGCGCGCAACTTCAAACCCGCCCACGCGCTCGTAATTGCCCATCTTGTCAAAGAATTCGACAGAATAGAGCGACGTCCATGTCGACAGGTAATCATGACTGGTGGTGTAGCAGAAATCGGACGCATGGGCCGTCGAGCCGATATCGGTCGGTATGCCGGATTTGTCGATGCCGACAATATCAGTCCATCCGCGTTCGATCAGGTGATGGGCAATAGATGCCCCCACGATGCCTCCCAGACCGACGATGACAACCTGTGCCTTGTCAGGAAACGCTGACATCTTTTCTTCCTCTTCAACCGACCGCCCCGATTTTCTCTCAGGGTCCAATTGCCTTTGTCATCCGCATATCAAAGCGTGCATCTCCTCGCCCGATTGGTGAGGAGTGTCTTACGGATTTGATCTTTCAAGCGGCAGTATTGCGGCGCTCAGGCAAGCCAGATAGCCTAATTGCGTCACGGCAGCATAAGCGCCACGACACGGGCAAGCGAATTCACAAGCTGAACAGCCATAAATCGGACCTGTTCACCCGAAAAAAGATAGACATATGCGCAAGGAAATTACGGTGGCATTTCTTTCGCACCGAAACGCTATCATGCCGTAATTAGAGCAAGTTGAGACGGATCTGGGCAGAGGCAAAATCCAAACTTGCCTAAGACTTCATGCAACACTGGCAATTCTCTAAATTAGGGGTCCCCCATGACTGACGCTGCTGTTTCTGCGGGCCGCCGCGGACGATCTGCTCGCCGGGAACGTCGCAAGACGGGAGGCGGCATTGTCGGCGCGCCTTACATCAATCGGAACATTCCGAATTTTGAAGTGCTGAGCGATGAAGGTGCGGAAAAGATCGAAGCTTATGCCGACCGCATTCTGGCAGAAATCGGTCTGGAATTCCGTGAAGCGCCAGAAATTCTGGAAATCTGGAAACAAGCGGGCGCAGAAGTTGATGGCGAGCGGGTTCGCTTTCCAAAAGGCATGCTGCGTGAAATCCTGAAAACAGCCCCTGCCCAATTTACTCAGCATGCGCGCAATCCGGCTAGGAACGTGGAAATCGGTGGCAAAAACCTTGTGCTCGCCCCGGTTTATGGCCCTCCCTTTGTGACCGATCTCGACAACGGCCGCCGCTATGGCACGATTGATGATTTCCGCAATTTCGTGAAGCTGGCCTACATGTCTCCGTGGCTGCACCACTCTGGCGGCACGGTGTGTGAGCCGGTGGACCTGCCGGTCAACAAGCGCCACTTTGATATGGTCTATTCCCATATCAAATATTCCGACAAACCCTTCATGGGATCAGTCACCGCGCCGGAACGAGCGGAAGATTCCGTCAAAATGGCGCAGATTGTCTTTGGCGAAGAGTTCGTCGACCAGAACTGCGTGATGATCCAGTTGATCAACGCCAACTCACCGCTGGTGTTTGACGCAACCATGCTCGGCGCGCTGCAGGTTTATGCCAAAAACAATCAGGCATGTATTGTCTCGCCCTTCATTCTGGCAGGTGCCATGAGCCCAGTCACGGTCGCCGGCACGTTGGCTCAGGTGTTGGCAGAGGCCATGGCAGGCTGTGCCCTCACCCAGCTGATCCGTCCGGGCGCACCGGTTGTTTTCGGTGCATTCGTGAGTTCCATCTCCATGCAATCTGGCGCGCCGACCTTCGGCAGCCCGGAAGGCTCACTGCTTTTGAACGGCGCGGCCAAACTCGCCCGTCGTCTCGGCCTGCCTTTCCGATCCGGCGGCTCCTTTACGGCCTCCAAATTGCCGGATGCACAGGCTGCACAGGAATCTGCGCAAACCATTACGGCGACAGTTCAAGGCGGCGTGAATTTCTGTCTGCATGCGGCCGGATGGCTGGAAGGCGGCCTTTGCTCATCCTACGAAAAGTTCGTCATGGACGCCGATCAACTTGGCATGATGCATGTTCTGGCAAAGGGCATCGACCTGTCAGATGAAGCGATGGCCATGGATGCATTGGAAGAAGTTGGACCGGGCGGTCACTTCCTCGGCGCGGCCCACACACAACGCAACTTTGAAAGCGCCTTCTACCGCTCAACTGTGGCTGACAACAACTCCTATGAGCAATGGCTGGCTGATGGCGAGCTGGACACCGCCAAACGGGCGAACAAAATCTGGAAAGAGCAACTGGCTGCCTATACCGGCCCAGAACTCGACCCCGGCATTGATGAGGCCCTTGTTGCCTTCATGGAAGAACGCAAAGCCTCCTTCCCGGACAGCAACGTATGATCATTCAAGAATTATGCCCCCAGCCACAAGCTGGGGGATCGACACATCTCAAATTCTAGTTGGAATAGCGGAGCTTCGAGCTTAACGGTCCAAATACACGTTCGGCTGCTTTCTTAGCATCCGGCTTTGTTAGCTTTCGCACGACAAACACTTTTGTATTGCTGAAAAGCGTTCCCTTTTTGACCGTAACTATTTGCATAGTCCCCATGTGGAAAATTGTACCACCTTTAATCGAGAACTTTGGTGCCAAGGCACTCTTCACCTCGTCAAGACCGCTGAGTTTATCTAGTATTCCTCCTCCTAAGGAAACAAAGACATCACCACAGCGAACGCCGTTTATTACATAATCGCCCGGCTTGATGACTGCTTTATCTTTCCAAATTCCAGCTGACACAATTGAACCATTAATTATTCTACCCGCATCGCCACCAGAAGCGCCCTCAAAATTGATCACACTAGAAGCACAGTATTTATCATCAAAAAACACATCACCAATAACAATAGACTGCCCTCTTGAAAGCGCATTACGATAATCTCGCGCTTCCACTTCTCCCAATTCCTTGAGGTTTCCTTCTTGGTTAACCTGACATGATACCAATAACGCAGAGAACACTAATATTAAAATTAACTTCACAATGAAACCTCATTAAAGTTAGTACGAAACACACGAATTACTGACCATACTTGGAAAGAGAATACCCACCTAAATAGATCGAACTCAGTAAACCTTTTCCCTGTTTGATACCTAGAAACATCGGGGACCCAACTTCAAAACTCACCATGCGACGAACGCCGTTATTATATTTTTCGATTTAAAACAAGGATTCATTTACGGAATTTAGCTATATCAAGAAAGATTATCAGTAGTTTTTAATCGGATTTAAGATGACCTATTATGTTACGCGAAATACGAGGCTAATTGTCCCTTTCCTCACCATCAGCCTTCTCAGCGCCTCGTCGTCAGCCAGCGCGAACAGCGAGCGCAGAGACCTTCTACGCTGCGAGAAAAAAATCTGCCGATCCGTGAACAACTCGCTGAAAACCGGAACCCTTTCCTGCCCCATTCGCAAGACCTGGAAAGCTGAGGAACTTGCCAGCGAAGCGGAGAAGATTGGCGTCAGCTGGACCTATGGCGGCGCGACATGCTCAGTTCGCCTGCTCCTGCCGCGCAAAGACCTCACCGAAGCCCTCAAAGCGAAGAACGGAACCTTGCATTTCAATCCGCACGAATTGAAATGCATCGGCGATACGGCCCCCAAAAACCATCTGGCAACTCTCTCGCTAGCGCCAACGGTCACATTCGAGAACGGCAAGGCCACCGAAGCCCTGTTCAATGTGTCAGACATCGAAGGCTCTTATGCCATCAGCGGCCTTTTGTGGACCGTTGCAGGCCTCAACGACAAGACCGGTCTGCTGCAAGAAAGCCTGACCCGCGAAATCAACAAACTCCTGCACAGAACTTGCCAGAGAAACAGGTAACACACTCGCTTAATCATCCATCCGGTCGTCAGACTCACCAAACGGCAAATTCAATCTAGAATAGATTTACAATACAATTCATCAAAGATATCACTAAATTGTATCCAGGATATTATATACGCGATAGAAGCATGCAATTATCAAAAACCAGTTTGCTACAATAAAAAAATGCGCTTCATCTTTGCTAATTTTTGATACTAACCAACCTAGAAAACCAGCAACAGACATACCAATCGCTGTTGCAAGTAAGAACATTGAAATCGGATCTGCACCCGGAACAATCAAATAGACTTTTATTGCCGACAACACTCCCCATATTACTCCGAAAAGAAGGGTTGAGTAATGTTCCGAAGTCCGCCCATTTACGAAAGAAAGCATATTCGCCCCGTGCTTTTATAGTTTAAATTTCGTAGCGTCAGTTAAATAAATAACAGGCAAAACACAAGCTTCAAATTGTTTGCAGATCATAAATTGCCGCGAACAGAAAAGCTCGCATTACTGATCAACAAGCTTAAAATGTTGCACTCGATCCATCGCCCCCACTTTTGCCCCCCCCACTCGACCAGTCTGCCAAAACCTTCTATGACCGATCCGGAAATTCCCGTGTCTTGAAGGTTCACTCATGCCCGCCACCGAATTAAACGCCCAAATTCAGGAAAAGTCAGCCCATCATTTGAATTGGCTGACCGAAAAGGCCCTGCCGATTTGGGCAAGTGTGGGGCGTTTTGAACAAACGCGGGGCTTTGCTGAGGCGATTGCGCTGGACACCCAGAAAGCAACGAACGCGGATTGCAGAGCGCGTGTTCAACCCCGTCAGATTTATTCGTTTCTAGAGGGTGGCAAACTTGGTTGGTCCGGCGATTGGCAAACGATCAGCCGCGCAGGCTACGAATGGTATCTGAAGATCTACTTCAAGCCAGATGGCACAGTGATCTCAGCTGCAACGCAGGCAGGAGCCCCTTCGGACGAGGGTTTTGACCTCTACAATCAAGCCTTCGCGCTGTTTGCCTTTGCACATATCGCCAAAACTTTTGACGACCTGAAGGACGACGCTCTGGCCCGCGCACATGCCCTGATGGACCATCTGCAAGAGACACTGGCTCATTCAGAAATCGGGTTTCGCGAGGACAATCCGGACCGGCTGCCGTTGCGCTCCAATCCGCATATGCACTTGTTTGAAGCCATGTTGGCGCTGGAAAACGTGGAACCCGACGCGCGTTGGACAGACCTCGCCGACATGATTGCTGAACTGGCCCTGACCCGCTTCATTGATCCCGTCAGCGGCGGCTTGCGAGAGTTTTTCGATCACGACTGGTCGCCGATGCCGGGCGATCAAGGTCGGATCATGGAACCCGGCCATCAGTTCGAATGGGCTTGGTTGCTCGCCTTGTGGGGGACATCCCGCAAAGAACCAATTGCCTTGCACGCCGCACGCCGTCTTTACCAGATTGGCCGCACCCATGGCATCGACCGCGAACGGCAAGTCGCCATCATGTCGCTTCATGACGACTTCAGCGTTCATGATCCGATGGCGCGTCTTTGGGGGCAAACAGAATGGATCAAAGCCGCCTGTGTTCTCGCCTGCCTCTCCTTTGGCGTAGAACAAACGGGCTATCAGGAAGACATAATTTCTGCCTGCGATGCCTTGGAAGAATACAATGCTGACGTGCCTGCAGGTCTTTGGCGCGACAAGTTTGAAGAAGACGGAACGTTCAAGGACGAACCGGCCCCCGCCAGCTCCTTTTATCATATCGTCTGCGCGATCAGTCAGTTGAAAGACTATGCGGACACGCTCTGAAATCGTGTTAAAAACAAGCCGATGACGAAACCGGGCAAGGAAAAGACGCTTACAGTCTTTCCCTGCCCCGCACGCGGTTCTATAGACAGCAGCACCACCTCCTCCACCCAAACCCGAAAGCAGGCAGGGATCATGGCAGCAGCACAAGTCATTGACGGAAAAGCAGTCGCAGAATCCGTTCGCGAAGAAATCACCCGTCGATCACAGGACCTTCTGGAAAATCACGGGACTCGTCCGGGACTTGCAGTTGTCATTGTCGGTCATGATCCGGCCAGTCAGGTTTATGTCCGCAACAAGCAGAAAACCGCTGAAGCCTGCGGCTTTCATTCCGTCAAACACGACATGCCGGAAGACACATCCGAGGACGATCTTCTGGCGATGGTGCAAAAGCTGAATGACGATGCAGCAATCCACGGCATTCTCGTCCAGCTGCCCCTTCCCGGCCATATCGATGAGAGCAAAGTTCTGAACCTCATCAAACCGGAGAAGGACGTCGACGGCTTTCATCCGATCAATGTCGGCCTGCTGACCGCTGGCGAGCAATCATCTGCCCTTGTCCCCTGCACGCCAGCCGGAAGCCTTGTGCTGATAAAGCGCGCGCTCGGCAAAAACCTGTCTGGAAAAACAGCGGTCATCGTTGGCCGGTCCAACATTGTCGGCAAGCCTATGGCCAGCTTGCTGCTTCAGGAAAGCTGCACGATTACAATCGCCCATAGCCGCACGAAAGATTTACCCGAAGTGGTTCGCGCAGCCGATATTGTGGTTGCTGCGGTTGGCCGCCTAGAAATGGTCAAAGGCGATTGGATCAAACCGGGAGCGACTGTCATTGACGTTGGAATCAACCGTGTTCCAGCGCCTGAAAAAGGCGAAGGCAAAACGCGGCTCGTCGGCGATGTTGCATATGAAGAGGCAGCCGAACACGCAGGCGCCATCACGCCTGTTCCCGGCGGCGTTGGTCCGATGACCATCGCCATGTTGATGGCCAACACTGTCACAGCTGCCCGCCGGCAACTTGGCCTGCCAGAAGCGCACCCAGTCTTCTAAATCCGAAATCACTGTATTCTTTGAGGAAAACGGCCTGCACGGCATAATCCGTTCGGGCCGTTTTTCTTCAGACCACTGCCACCTTTATTCCCTTCACGCGATAACACAGCGAGGGCTGAAACATTTTTAACGCAAAAAGTGTATTTTGGGACTTGGGTTTCACCGGAAATTGCTCTTTAAACAGACATATTCGGTCGTCATAAGATGATCCGGGAAAGCGTTTTTGCAAAGGCGGGGGTGAGTGACGCGTCGACCGTCGAATATGATAAGTCTGAACTGCTGCGCAAGAGCTGCACAGCGGAAGGGACATATTTATTCTAATGAGCAAGCCTCCCAGAATGTATATTCCCCTGTAAAGTCAAAGACTTTAGCCTTCTTCACTGCGCTTTTGATCAGTCTGGCGCCGATTGAAGATGCAAATGCGCTCGATCTATTCGGATTCAAATTCTTTGAAAGTGAAGAGGCTGAAACACCAGCTGTCGAAGACCCGTACGCCTACACCTCAGAGCTGACATTTACCCAGCCAACCGATTCTGAACTGAAAAAAACACTTAGAGCTCGATCGATCCTGCTTTCCAAACAGGAAACGCTGCCTTCTGGCGTCACCGGATTGATATCGCGCGCCCTTTCAGATCGGGAAGGCCTGATTGGCCAGCTTTATGCAGCTGGCTATTATGGCGGAACAGTTGATATATCCTTTGATGGGGTTTCGCTGGAACAGGCACTGGAAAACGGCACCCTACCGGGTTCACCGCCAGCTAGCGTGGCCATTTCAATCGACCCTGGTCCGGAATTTCTCTTTGGCGAAGTCAAAATTCAGTTTGTAGATACACCTGGGTCTGAACCAGACCTTCCCGCAGATGCAGCAGACTGCGGCCTTCGTCCGGGTGCGGTCGCAAAGTCCGGTGAAGTGCGCACAGCAGAAGCGCGCCTAACCACAAACCTGCAAGATCAGGGGTATCCGAAAGCCAAGATCGCCGAACGCGTCATCGTCGCCGATCACTCCAACAAGACGCTGGATGTTACCCTTACCGTCTCTTCTGGGAACAGGGCCCGGTTTGGGCCGGTATCTGTCGCGGGTACCGAGGTCACTGATCCTCAGTTTGTAGCTCGTCAGGCCATGATCCCGGAAGGCAAAACCTATTCACCTGAAGAATTAAAAGACGCACGCAAGCGACTCAATGAACTAGGCATATTCGGTTCCATCCGCTTTGTTGAAGGTGATATTTCCGGGCCGGATGGCACCATGCCGATCACCATTGAGGTCACCGAACGCAAACGTCATGTCATAGGCGCAGGCGCTTCTTGGTCCAGCACCGAAGGCATTGGGCTCGAGGCTTATTGGCGACGCCGAAATCTGTTTGGGCGCGGCGAACTGCTTTCCGTTGAAGGCTCTGTCGGCCGGATCGGCAACAAGGATGTCGGCGACATGGAATATTCCGCCCGCATTGTCTTTGAAAAGCCGGGAGCCTTCGGTCCACTGACCAAGTTCACCTCCAGCCTGACTGCCAAGCAGGAGAACCCGGATGCCTATACTAGCCGTTGGGTAACTTTTGACGCCTACTACCAACGTAAATTCTCCGACCAATTGAATGGCCGGGTCGGTGCGGCAGTTACCTACGCCAACGAAGAGGATGTGTTTGGAAATTCAGATTACCTGCTCTTCAGCATTCCAACCGATCTGACTTGGGACACGCGAGACGACAAGCTGAACCCATCCAAAGGCATTTTCAGTGTTCTGGCCGTTGAACCCGCCTATGACACGTTGCAGAACAATCAAATGCTGTTCATCCGAGGCACCGCGTCAACCTATGTTGCATTGGACGATGCCAAACGCTTCATTTTGGCTGGCAAGGTATCTGCAGGCACCATCTTGGGCCCGGAAATTCAGGATATTCCTGCCAACCGCCGTTTGATTGCAGGCGGCGGCGGTTCCATTCGCGGTTACGCTTACAGAAACGTCGGACCACGCGTAAACGGTGAGGTTGTTGGCGGTCGTTCGCTTCTTGAGCTTTCTGGTGAAGTGCGCATCAAGGTAACCGATACAATTGGTGTTGTCGGCTTCGTGGATGCAGGCAATGCCTATGAGGACGAAATTCCCGACTTCTCAGAACCCTTCAAGATCGGCGTTGGCGCGGGCATCCGATATTTCACCCCGATTGGCCCGCTGAGGGTTGATGCCGCTATTCCTCTTGACCCGGAAAAGGATGATCCTGATTTCGCCCTATATGTCGGATTAAGTCAGGCGTTCTGACATCCTTTGGCTCAGGCCGTTGATTGCACATGAAACTTTTGTTCCGCTTCGGAAAACTGATCGTGAAAACTGTCGCGTGGCTCACGGCCATCTTGATGGCAGTGTTTGTTGGTTTTATTGCGTTTCTCCAGTTCCCTTTCGGCCAGAAATCCGTTGCCGATCTGATCAGTTCGCTGGCCTCAACTCCAGATCAAGTGGTCAAGCTTGAACAGCTTTCCATCAGCCCCGGACTGTCGGAAATTGCTCTCACAAGCCTTTCCCTTGCCGACAAACAAGGGGAATGGCTGAGCGCGGAAGACCTTCAGGTTCGTTGGGCACCCCTGAAGCTCTTTGGCAGGGAGGTCGAAGTTACTTCCATTTCCTTGAGCCAACTCTCAGTCTTGCGCGCACCACAAACGCCGCCCAAAGAGGCGCCTGCCCCGGATTTGGAAGAACCGTCAAGTTCAGGCAGTATTCCCCTCGGCCTGACACTCAAGCTGGACCAACTGGCGATCAACACGCTTGATATTGGCTCAGGTTTGGTTGGCCAACCAATCTCTTATTCAGTGGAAGCAAATGCCGCAGCCGACCCAAAACCTCTCGCTGTCTCCGGTGGCGTAAGCCTCGCCAGGGTCGACGGAATTGAGGGGCTGATCACAGCGCAGGCAACCTTTATCCCGAACGACCGGATTTTGACGTTTGCTCTCGAAGTCGATGAACCGCGCGGCGGTCTGGTTGCCTCCCTTGGCAAGATCGAAGGGTTGCCCGCACTGGACATCAATTTGTCTGGCGATGGTCCATTGGACGATTGGGCCGCTGCACTTTCGGTGGCACTTGATGATCAAAAAACCGCTGAAGGAACGGCTCGCATTACCGAGACGGGAGCAGGCTATGCTCTGGAATTTGCCCTAAACGGCGAACTGGAACAGCTCGCGCCGCCAGCGGTCGGAGCCTTTGTGCAAGGCACCACCCGAGCATCGGGCTCTATGGCGCTGGACACGGACTTTGTACCGAACAACGGCAAACTGAGGCTGAAAACAAACACCGTTGCACTTGATGCAGAAGGCTCTTTTGATCGCCAATCGGCAGCACTGAACGGGAAAGCCAATCTGGATGTATCCGCCGGAGACGGTGCGCTCATCGCCCTGCAATTGGCCGATCAGACCATCACCTTTGGCCCGCTGCATCTGGACGCCGCAACTTCTGGAACGCTGAGCGTGTTTGATTGGCACGCCAATGTGTCCTCGACCAACCTTCGCCTGCCAGCAGCCAGCTATCAAAAGGCTAACTTCAGTATTTCCGGTCAAAACGGCCTGATTGAAAACGACACCTTGAAAACAGATGTTGCCGTCGATGCCGGCGTGACTGGTATCAATTTGCCCGATGTTGAACTGGAGCAGTTTGACGGCGAGGTTCGCTTGTCGCTCGCCGGAGACCTCGACACGGCAGAAGCATCCTACAGTTTGTCTCAAGGGGTTCTGACGACAAACTTGGCTCGGATCGATTTGACCAAGGCCAAGTACTCGCCATCTGATGCAGTGCTTGAAGGACAATTAAAGCTTCCAAAACTTGCGGCATTTTCAACGCTTGCAGCGCGTCCTCTTTCCGGGTCCGTTGGCGGAAACTTCGAAGTGAGCAGCGTCCCGCAAGACAAAAAGGCAGCGCTTACACTTTCACTCACAGGGCATGGCCTCACAACCGGCATCTCCCAAGCCGACAATCTGCTTGGCGCGCGCACCTATCTGACCACGAGTGTAGAGGTCGAGGCGTTGGATACCATCCATCTGAAGTCAGTCTCCTTGAAGAGCGATTATGTGGAGGCGAACGCCACAGGTGAACTGGATGGGGACACAGTCACTGCAAATGTGACCACCAGCTTGCCGGATCTCTCTAAACTCGACCCACAAATCAATGGACAACTGGCGCTGAACGCAGACATCAACGGCCCACTTTCTGCCCCGCACATCAAACTCTCCAGCCAGTCAGACAAGCTGTTTTTGGCAGAGACACCGCTCACTGACCTGGCCGTTGATGTCGACGCGACGCTCTCTCCATCTGCGCCAAGTGGGTCTGTTGTCATCAACGGCAAACTCGGTGAGCTTCCTTTGAAAGTGGATATGGAAGCCAAGCAGGACGGAACTGCGATCAATGTCAGTCCACTTGTTGCGCAGCTTGGGTCCAACGAGGCAACTGGCGCATTCACAATCAGAAACCCCGCCAAACCGCTCGAAACACTCAAGGGTGAGCTAACGCTTGACGCTCCGAAACTTTCGGAGCTCTCACCGCTTGCGCTCACAGAATTGTCTGGCCAATTGGCGGGCAAATTGGTTGCAGACGACGCCAACGGGCGGCACCAACTGCGCGCAACACTCAATGCGGACAAACTTGAAGCCGCAGGCAGCAGCATCACCAAACTCACACTTGCTTTTTCCTTACCAACTCCAATCGATCCGTCGGCGCTGACCGCCCAATTGGATGGCGAGGACATTTTTGCCGGCAGTCAGGCAATTCACTCCGTAAAGCTGACGGCTACCCCTGCCCCCGGTGCAACGGCCTTGGCAGCAAGGATCCGCCTTTTTGAGGGAGGCTCTCAAGACGGACTTGATGCAAACGCGACCCTCAAGTCTTTACCTGCTGGACTGGAACTTGCCCTCAACAGCTTCAATGGACGTTTTGAGGGGCTGGAAACGTCACTTCGCAGCCCGGCAACGATCACAACGGAAACCGGCACCACACACCTATCGCCACTGGATTTAGCGCTGGGAAATGGCACCTTGTCCGTTTCTGGAACGGCTGGCACCGACCTCGACATAAATGCATCATTGAAGGCCATTCCGGTTTCACTTGCCAACGCCTTTGTCCCGGACCTTGGCCTTGCTGGAACCGTGAGCGGAACTGTCAAAGCCACAGGGTCATCAGCAGATCCAAAAGCCACCTGGTCGCTGCAGGGGACCGGTTTGACGGCGACACCCTTGCGCCAAAACGGTCTTCAAGCCCTTGGGCTGACCTCGAACGGAAGCTTTCAGAACCAGACAGTGAAACAGCAGACAATAGTTACCAATCCATCTGGCCTATCGCTCAGTGCGGATGGATCAGTCACGCTTTCCGGCAATCAACCTTTGGCCATTTCCCTTTCCGGCTCTGTGCCAATGAGTGTCCTACGGCGTCCGCTGACGGAAGCAGGCATGTCAGCTGCAGGAGCACTCGCAATTTCGGGAACTGTGAATGGCAGCATCAAAGCCCCGAATTACAACGTCACCGTCCAACCAAATGGCCTGACAGCCACCAGCCTCAACACAGGCATGAAACTGCAAAACGTGACCGGAAACATCAGTGCGACGCCTGACGGGGTTCAGATCAACACCCTGCGCGGAGATATTTCAACGGGCGGAACGCTCTCTGTCTCAGGGTCAGTCGGTCTGGCTGACGGAATGCCGGCAGATATCAGGGCCAGTGTTGACGAAGGTCGTATCATCCAGCCCGGACTGCTTGCCGCAACTGTGGGCGCAAACGTCTCAGTCAAGGGGCCTTTGGCCAGTCCTTCACAATCAGCTCTTGTTGCGGGAAATGTGGTCATCAAGCGGGCCGACATTTCCATTCCGGAAAACCTGTCAGGAACTGTGTCCCCTATTGCCGTTCAGCACGTCAATGCGCCAAAGGCAGTTGAGCAACAAATGAAAGCCATGGGCGCAGACAAGACACCGGAAAAGAAGTCAGGGACGGGCAACGCCCCACCGCGACTTGACGTTACGGTTTCCGCGCCGGGGCGGATATTCATCAGAGGTCGAGGTCTGGATGCAGAATTGCAGGGTAACCTGAAAATTGCCGGAACAACAGATGACCCACAGGCCGTAGGTGCCTTCACCATGAAACGCGGGCAGTTGGATATTTTGACCCGCCGCATGGTCTTTTCGACGGGAAGTGCCACCTTTGACGGCTCTTTCACGCCGATCATCGACTTTGCCGCAACAACAACTGTCTCAGACACGCAAATCACGGTTCGTGTTGCCGGAGAAGCTGACGACCCTGAAGTTTCATTCACGTCTTTTCCAGAACGGCCTCAGGATGAAGTGTTGGCCTTGTTGCTGTTTGGAAAAAGCGTTAGCAACCTTTCCCCAACGCAAATTGCCCAATTGGCAGCCGCAATTCAGACCCTGACAGGCGGAAGCGACAATGGTCCATTGGCTCAAATTCGAAAATCGTTGGGTTTGGATGCCATTGACATCAACACTGACAGCGAAGGTGAAACATCGGTCTCTGTCGGAAAGTACATCAATGACAACATTTATCTGGGTGTCGAACAGGGAACCGGTTCAGATTCCAGCCGCGTTCAAGTTGACATCGATCTGGACCGGGGATTGAAACTTCGCGGCGAAGTTGGTGCAGACGGCTCATCCAAGGCGGGAATTTTCTTTGAGCGCGAATATTGATCGCTGCATGACTTGGGTGGGCTAGACCTGTGATTAGGGAAAACTGGGCATCATTTCAGTACCAACTTTAGTTCCGATTTTTACAAAAACCGCGCAAAAACCTGCGATTTTTGCTCATATCGTTGCTATTACCCGTCATGCTATGGCCTGTGTCCGACACCCCGGTTGCAGCCTGCACTTTCCGCGTGCAAGGATGCCAATAACGGCCCGAAACCTTGAAACTTGGGGCCATTTGTGGAGACTGACGATGACTGCCAGCTATTTGAGGGACGTTTCCGATACCACCATGCCAGAAACAACCGACTACACACTCGGAGAACGTATCTGCCGTGCACGGGATGCAGCTGGCTTGTCAACAGCTCAGTTAGTTGGCCCGCCGCCTTGGTGTCAAATCCTCAACCCTGCAGGGTTGGGAAAGTGATCGCTCAGAACCGCGTTCCAACAAGCTGGTGCTGCTGGCCGGTGTACTGAATGTCAGCCCGACATGGCTGCTCGTGGGGCGCGGCTCTTCTCCAATGGAAGAAGATGTCGTGCTGACGGATATCGAAAATGTTCGTCTTTCGCTCGACAAGGTTCATAAGCATGCGTTGGCTTTGACCGAAGAAATCGAACGTTTGAAACTGCGAATTGATGAATTGAGCTGATCCACACATCATAGGCCAATCAATCGAACCATCCTTCCATTATTCGGCCTTGAAGCTCTGTCTGAGGCCACTTATCACTCCTATAAAGAAATGTGATCACAACGCCTAAGCTGTGACACAAGCCTTCATGGGAGTGATAAATGTCGTTTGATCCAGCGCTTATCAAAAATGCGAATTTCATCGACGGGACATGGGTTTCAGCCAACAGTGGGGAAACGCTGGGCGTGACCAATCCAGCGACCGGGGAGCCAATCGGTGAGGTTCCCAATTGTGGCCGTGATGAAACCAAAAAAGCCATTTCCGCAGCACATAATGCGCTGAAGCCCTGGAAAAAACTGACAGCTGAAGCCCGCTCTGAACATATGCATAAGCTTTGCGATGCGATTATGGAGCAAATTGATGACCTCGCTGCGCTCCTGACTACAGAAATGGGCAAACCCCTTGCTGAGGCAAAAGGGGAAATCGCACTTGGCGTGAAATATATTCGGTTCTACGCAGAAGAAGGAAAACGCGTTTACGGCGATACGATCCCGTCTCCTTGGGCCGACAGACGCATCCTCGTGACCAAGGAACCGGTCGGCGTTGCCGGGGCAATTACGCCTTGGAACTTTCCAAACTCGATGATTGCCCGCAAACTGGGGGCCGCGCTGGCCGCCGGCTGCACAATTGTCATCAAGCCTTCCGAATTTACCCCCTATTCCGCTCTGGCCTTTGGGGTCATGGCAGAAAAAGCTGGCCTCCCTGGCGGTGTCATCAACATCCTGACCGGCAATGCCGCTGAGATAGGCGCGGAGATGTGCGAAAACCCCGATCTGCGCAAGATCACCTTCACCGGCTCCACCCGCGTTGGCAAACTGCTGGCCGCACAAGCCGGTCAGCACATGAAGAAGATCTCCATGGAGCTTGGGGGCAACGCGCCCTTCATCGTGTTCGACGACGCGGACCTCGATAAAGCTGTCGCGGGTGCAATCGCATCAAAGTTCAGAAACAGCGGCCAAACCTGCGTTTGCGCAAACCGGATCTACGTTCAAGCCGGTGTTTACGAGGCGTTTGCGGAAAAACTGAAAGCGGCGATGGACGCGGACTTGATCCCTGGCAACGGCCTTGAAACGGGCATCACTCAAGGACCGCTGATCAACGAAGCAGCGCTGGAAAAAGTCGATTCTCATGTAAAAGACGCGCTGGAAAAAGGCGGTTCTTTGAAAGCAGGCGGATCAAGGGTTGGCAGTGCGGGCACGTTCTTTGCCCCCACCTTGATTGCCAACGCGACACCAGATATGCGCGTTGCCCACGAGGAAACCTTTGGTCCACTGGCAGCCCTGTTCAAGTTTGAAACCGAGGACGAAATTGTCGCACTGGCCAACAACACCGAATACGGTTTGGCCTGCTATTTTTACACCAGCGATCTTGGCCGCAGCTTCCGGATGATGGAACAGCTGGAATATGGGCTGGTGGGCGTCAACGAAGGCGTCATTACCACCGAAGTGGCCCCATTTGGTGGCGTCAAGGACAGCGGGATCGGCAACGAAGGCTCAAAATATGGCCTAGATGACTATCTCAACATCAAATACAGCTGCATTGGAGGTTTGGGGCTTTAAACCAGAGCTGCCTCAGCTCTGAGCCCCGACATCAAGCTTGAGAGGCTGCTCTTTTGTGATCACTGGAGCAGCTTCTGCTTCAAGGCCATAAGTCTTGCAGAATGTCTCAAGATCCATCGGTTTTCCGTAGTGATAGCCCTGCCCAAGGTCACAGCCCAGCTCGCGCAAAAGCATGTGCTGCTCTTCATTTTCGATGCCTTCGGCAACAACCTTCAGATCAAACGCACGGGCAAGGTCCACAATGGTCTTCACCAACGCGTAATGAGATTTGGAGGTCTCCATATCGTCAACGAAAGCCCGATCGATCTTGATCCATGAGAATGGGAACCAAGCCAGCTGTGACAGGCCCGAATATCCGGTGCCAAAGTCATCCAATGCAAATTGGCAGCCGAGATCGCGGATCGCGTCAATCCGCATCTGCAGCTCATCAGTCTGACCGACAAACATGGATTCCGTGATCTCGAGTTTCATCCGCTCTGACGGAAACCCGGTTTGATCAAGGCAGTTTTTCACCACGTCTGCAAAACTCTGCTGCATGAACTGCTGCGGCGATACATTGACTGACAGAAGAATATCACCGCCCAGTTTCACTAGGTCGGACGCAGCCCGGTTCATGACCCACTCGCCAATCTCCAGGATCATTCCGCTTTCTTCGGCGATCGGAATAAACTCCGCCGGCGATATCGGGCCGAGTGTCTGGTGGTTCCATCGGATCAGTGCCTCAACACCAAGCAATCCCTTGTCGGAGAACCCGACTTGAGGCTGATAGAACACGCTCAGCTCATCCCGCTCCAAGGCATTGGTCAGTTCAACTTCCAGCGCGCGGCGACGAACAAGCCCCTCCTCCATATGTGGCTCGAACTGGATAGTCGACGCCCGCATATCCAACTTAGCGCGCGACAGAGCGTTGCCAGCCTTTCGAATGAGCTGACCTGAAGATGTATCAGTTTCCGCCTTTTTGCTGCTGACATATCCCATACTGATCGAAACTGGAACACGGTTGCCGTTCGACGAAAAGTCCTCAGAAATGCCCGCATGCAAGCGTTCGGCCCACCCTTCCGAACAACCGGTTTCAGGGGTGAGCGGAACAAACACGGCATAAGAATTGTCGTGAAGAACGCCCAGATAAGCGTCATCCCCGATGCAATTTTGAAGGTCTTCACCGACTGAGCGCAACAGATCATCGGAATAGGCCATGCCCAATGAGGCCTTCACACTGTCGATTTCATCCACCGCAATACAATAGACACAGAATACTTCATCTGGGTCAGCGGTCTGAAGACGGACGTCGCACTCCATCTCGAATGCATTTCGGTTCAACAAACCGGTCAAAGGGTCATGACGAGCCAGATAGGCAAGTCTTTTTTGCGCCTCTCTTTCAAAGGTCACGTCACGGCATGTCACTGACGCAAGACGGGTGTGGCTCTCCTCACCATTGTTCGGACGCTGCGCAGTCTGTTGGGTTGTTGTCGTCACCACATATTCAACGTGGCGGCGGTTACCATTTTGAATATCCAGTTCAATGTTCTTTTTGGAAGCTGAATAAGTTTCCGCTGCCCCATCGAACGCTGATTTCACATCTTCAATCACAGCAACTGGCAGAACATCATGGGCTGATTGCCCGGCCTCAAAATTGCGCTGAAAGACTGTGTCTGCCTTGTGGCTGGCCATGCGCAGGGTCAGGTCCTGGTCGATAACAATGATGGCATCAAAGCTGTCATCAAAAACCTGCTTGAGCATTTGCTCGGTGTTTTCTGCCCGCCGCTGCGAAACCAGAGCGAGAATCTTGTGAAAGCCAATTTGGCGAAACAGCACATAAAGAGCTGTCATACCGAACAAAAAATGGGTAGCGCTTGTATCTGGAATAATAGGACGGACTTGCTGAACGCCATAAGCTGCAACCTCAATAGCAGCTGCCAAAACAACAAGGGCCAGGACACGAACTTGCCAATTGATCTTTACAAGCAAAACGACCGGCAAAAGCAGAACGATAGCGAAACCAAAAATTGTCCAGCGACTGGTTGTCTCAAGCGCTCTGCCCTGAATGATGGACTCAGCTCCCAGAGCCTGAATGACGCCCCCTGGGAGCAGGCCGTAAACAGGGACTGAGAAGATATCCCGCAGCTCCTGAGCCGTTGCGCAGACAATCACCACCTTGTCTCGAAAAACATGAGACGGCGCTGTTCCATTCAACACATCAATAAAGGAAACCCGCTCAAACTTCAGCGGATCAATGCCATAGTCGATCCAGAACGAGCCTTCCGACTTGGTTGGGACACCCGACATCAAGGCCGAAAGAGACAGCTCCACCCCTTGACCCACTTGGTCGCCATAAAGGGCATGCCAGATCTGGCCATCAGTTGAAACCGGAACACTGACAACGCCTGGCCACGAATACTCCAAAAACAGGTCAATTGGTCGATTAACGTGGCTTCCCCCCTCTTCAGTAATTCCAAAATTGGACTGCTGCCGAAAAGTTGCCAGAGTCACCGCTCCCTCGGCCCGCGCAAGGGCCTCCGCAAATTTGGCATCTTCTTCAGGTGTTGATTGAGCGCTGAAATCAACGTCGAAATAAACTTCTGCCGCCCCCTGCTCGATGACTTTGTCGACAAGCTCCCCATGAAGGCCGCGAGGCCACGGCCAGACGCCAACGCCGGAGAGGCTGTTGGCGTCAATTTCGACAATAACAATCTCACCGGAAGGTGCGTTGCTTTCGACGGAAAACCGGCCTTCGACCAAAAACCGCAGGATCGGATCTAGGCCGCCAGTATACCCAAACAAAACGACAGTCAGCACCACAATGGCGAAGGCCGATTGCGCTTTCAGCCCATGCCAATGCGTTTTCCATGTGGATTTTTGTTCAAAGGTCATCCGGTTTCCCAAAAACGAAAGACATGCTCCTAAGCCGTAGAGCTTGGGTTACTTCTTGCCATTCCCTTTTCCGTTGCCGCCACCGTTTCCACCGCTATTGCCGTTTCCGCCGCCATTGCCGTTTCCGCCGGCGTTGGAGTTTCCACCGCCATTGCCGTTGCCGCCGCCGTTGCCATTGCCACGACCATTTCCGCCAGCGTTGGAATTACTGATGCCGTTTCCACTACCGCGGCCATTACCGCCAGCGTTGGAATTACCGATGCCGTTTCCATTACCGCGGCCATTACCGCCAGCGTTGGAATTACCGATGCCGTTTCCATTACCGCGGCCATTACCGCCAGCGTTGGAATTACCGATGCCGTTTCCATTACCGCGGCCATTACCTACTGAACTGGCATTACCACGACCATTCCCGTTGTTTCCAAACGAGTTTCCGCGACCATTGTTTCCCTTGGTAGCCTGCTGACCGCCGCCGAAAATTGCGCCCAGACCCCCACCACGATTGGTGCGCTCAACCTGGTGCGACTTTCCCGGAACCGCTTGTGGAACATTCTTGACAGCAGGTGTCTCAAACACCGGTGCCTTTTTCTGACCTCGGACAACTTGCGGCTTGGTCCGACCTCCTACCTGCAGGCCAACAGAACGTGTCGGATTTGTTGAAGCGCTTTGCCCTGCCCCCACATTCGCACGGTCCCCGGACGCAAAGTCATCGACTTGAACCAAGCCGCGCTCGACTTCGACCCGAGCAGAAGCCCCGTCCACGACTACATTGAATTTTGTGCCTTTGACAACGGCCGCCATATACGGGGTCTCGACGGTAAAATGAGGCTGGGCGCGTTTTTGAACATCAACCTGAAGATGCCCAGCCGTTTGAAGAAGCGTGGTCTTGCCACCGGTGCTGCGATATTTTGAAATGGCGAATTTTGTGTTCGGACCCACAAAAATCGTCTCGGCTCCTCGTGCGATCAAGGCTCTGGAACGCCCTTTGGTCGCAACAGTATAGCCGGGCTGAAGCGGCATGCCGGATTTAGCCCTGAAGGCTTTGACCCCAGGCGCGACCAGATAAACCGTCCCCGTTGCCTTTTTGACCACCCAGCCATTCGCCAGAGCCATGGACGGCGCAAAAGTAAAAAGCGCAACCGCGAGCACAAGCTTGACGAGAAATGAGAGCAACGGAGCTTCTATGGCAGAGCGCAACAAGGTCATTATTTTTCCTAAAAAACCTCAAATTTTGAACTACGCTGGTCAGCGCAACCCAATGACTTACGCTACGTTAGAAAATTTAACAATGCTTGAAACAACCCTCGCGGAAAACTGGTGCAAATCACCAACTTAAAGATGAAACATGCAGAACTTTTTTGCCATTCATCGGTAGATCTTAAAACTCTAGCCTATTTGGCAGCGGCCAGTTGTCGTCGCGCTTCTACCGCTCGAAAACGAGCTACATGGTCAATGTTGAACTGCTCAATGCCGCATTCAAGTGCAGTCTCAAATACACTCTGGTCTTCACCGTCATAAAACATCTGCGTAATCAGCCCAGCTTCCTTGGCCTCTCGCACACGATCAAAAGTGAGGTCTTCAGGATGAAATTCGAGGATATGTGCGCCGCTGGCAACTGCCCGCGCAACATTGCCGACATGACAATAAAGCACCATTCGGCGCAGATCCGGTGCCTTTGCGCGTGTTTCTGCCTGAATGTCAGGGTCGAAGGAGAAAGTCCAAGCTGTTTCCAGAAGACCACGCGCCGCCAGCATATCCCGCACCCGAGCAGGATCAGCATCCTTGATCTCCGCGTAAGTCTCTATCCGGTCGGCACAGCTGTCCAGAAACGTTTCAAGGCGTGGAATGCGCTCGCCGGTGTAGGCTTGATCAAACCAGCTACCTGCGTCCCACCGGTCAATGTCCGTTGAGAGAGCATCTACAAAACGTCCCTTACCATTGGACGTTCGCTCCAATGTGTCATCATGGAAGACATAAAGCACACCGTCGCTACTCTGGCGGATATCGAACTCAATCACGTCTGCGCCCAATGCTATTGAGCCTTCCAGAGCGGCCAATGTGTTTTCCGGTGCGGTGAGGCATGCGCCCCGATGGCAAATAATACGTGCCCGATTCACGAGACATTCCTTTGACAAAACAAACAGCAAAACATGATCGACAGAATCGATCTAACACCAAAATGCATCGCTTATCTGCTTGAAAGCCGCATGACAGGAAGCCAAGACCAGAAAATTCATAGCTGTTTCCAACAGTTTTACGAAGAATGGAAGCACAAATAAATAAAGAAGGGTGTTGAGGATAACTGCTGTTAACGCAGGAACGCTGCAGAGGAATAGTCCTCCGGCTGCATTCGCACAAAACCAACAATCCCAAGATATTGTTTAAAATCGGCGCGCAACTGCGTAAAGCCCTTCTCAAAGGCTTCTGCAATGATTGAAGCCTCAAATCTCCTCGCACAAATCAGCGGCAGGCCTGGTACAGGCCAGGTCCTCGCAACGACGCGAAGAGCGGACGCAAACTCTTCAAAGCGGACAAGATTGCGCCATGTCACAGCATCCAGAGCAGCAGTCGCTGCCCGCCCTTCATAGACCGCAAGTGCAGACGCCCGGTGTGCGCCCGTCTCCACATCAAAGGATAGCTCTATGCCTTGCTTTTCGGCAAAGGCACGCGGACCGTGAAACCCGGATTGGCTATGCGTGTCGTTATAGGCCATCCGAGCACCTGCAAGGTCTCGAATGTCTTTCACCTGACTGTCCGCGCGAACAATGAAAACGCTATGATAATAGCCAGCAGGACACCCTTCGAGACCATAGTCCGGCGTCCCGACAAGGTTCACTTTCTCCCGCAAAACAGAGCGGTAGGGATACCCGCAGGTTTGGCTTAGAACCAAATCAGGGTTTTGCCAAAACTCATATCCAACACCATCACTCGTCAGCGAATTTGGGGCGTCGATCCCGTTCTGCCGCAAGCTGTCCCGCACAAGGCTCCACAACGCCGCGTGTGCGGTGTTGAGCTCGGGCCGAGCGTACATGGGCAGGCTGGCGAGTGTGGGCATTTTTGCCTCCAAAGTGTTTTAGTCCCTCCTCTGCCGTCCAAAGCGGGTGCGCGACCGGGTCCTTGGCATTGAAGAAATACTGCATGAAAATCTGCCAGTAAGACGCGTAGAGATAACCGCCATTTCTGCGCAAAAAGTCCTCGCGCCTCTCGGAGAACAATTTGGGCAGTTTGTGCCACACAACCCTCGGATAGGCATGGTGAACCGCATGATAGTTGTTGTTCAAGAAGAGGAAAGCCAACAGCCCTCTGTCTTCAATAACTACAGACCGGGCCGCCGCACGTTGTTCCGCCCTATGTTCCAGAAACGTCCGGATTTTCAAAAGAGACATGCCGAGATAGGCAGACAGAACATAGGCCCAGAGCGGCATATCCGTTGCGAATGCCACCCACAGAAGTACCGGCATTACTCCAAGTGCATGCAAAACATAAGAGACTTGGATTCGCCAGTTGCTGTTGAGCATCTCCGCAATATCATCGCGGTAAAATGCAGCCATTGCGACCACTGGACCGATCAGCATGCGGCCTAAAAGCGTGTTGTTGAACTTCGCCACAGCCCTGCGCCAGCTGGGCAACTTCGCCCATTTGTCTGGATCGAGAAAATTGCTTTCCGGGTCCTCATGAGGATCCGTCAGATTGGGATCATAATGGTGAGCAAGATGTGTGTCCTTGAACCGCAAGTAAGGGATCAACAAGCCAAGAGCTGGAAACACCGTAGCATCACTTGCCCATGTTTGTGTGAACGGATGGCCATGCACCACTTCGTGTTGCAGGGAAGAGTGCAAGGCGACAACCAAAGCCAACCCGCAAATCACAAACACCAGCGGAAGTGTTCCTGCTGCCAGCGTCAAACCAAAAAATGCAGCATAACAGCAAGTCAGAAGCGCAAGTGTCGGCCCCTCTTCCCTCAAACTCATATCAACTCTTTCGAAAATCAGCGTTCATGATGAAAGCATAGGGTTCGGCCAAGAAAACAGGCAATTAGGTATCTTTTGTGCAAACTATGTTTTTTTGTTATTATCTCATGTGATTTATGTAAGTTTACTGCAAATGGTGTAAAAATGGATCGTCGCGATCTCGCCAATGCCTTCCGAGGCCGGTTTCGCCAACTCCTCGATGAATTTCAGGATGACTTGCCAGGCTTCCTGAAGCGCGCCAGATTGGACCGATCAGCCCTCAGCCAACTCAGAGACCCTGAGCACGACCGCCTTCCCCGGGCAGAAACACTGAGGCGAATTGCCGAAGCGACCGGCGCATCGGTCGATTGGCTTCTGGCATTGGAAAATGCCCGAGAAGGTCGTCAGAAAATGACGGAAAGCAGCGAACTTTTAACCGCGACAGATGAGGAAGGGATTGCTCCGCTTGAGCTTTGGCGCTCAGAAGCCAAGGGACATAAGCTGCGATATGTTCCGGCTGTCCTGCCAGATATGTTGAGCCTTGCCAATCAGACGGGCGGCGCAAAGGGCGAGGAAAAAATCTTGACCGGGTTTGACATTGACGAAATGGACCTGGAAATCGCCATGCCAATCCAGACGCTCGAAACAATGGCCTCACGAACCGGCATCTGGCACGGCAAAAATGCCGAAGACATTCAAAAGCAAATCACGCACATCGCTGAACTGTGTGACGCACATTACCCGGTTCTACGCCTGCACCTTTTTGACGCGCGTGTGAATTTTTCAGCGCCCTTCACGGTTTTTGGCCGAATTCGAGCATCGGTTTATGTTGGCCAAGCCTATATTTCAGTGACAAGACCGGAGGAGGTCAAATTCTTCACCAAGAAGTTTGACGGACTGGTCCGCGCTGCCGCCATCACGCCAGATGCTGTGCCCGAATACATCGACAGGCTGCTCTCCTGACCCCATAAACCTATGTTTTAATTTAGACTTTCATATTGACGCCTCTCCCCATCCATTGTTCAACCACAATGGACAGTCAGTCAAATTGTCACAGGCCAAGAAATCCCTACATAGGGTGCACGGCGTTCAATCAGAAGGCCGACTCAATTCTTCCGAGAGGACAAAACAGATGACCCGTTTGGCTGCTTCCGCATTGGCACTTGCTCTCCTGACCGGCTCTGCAATCGCACAGCCTGTTGCCTATTCCTTCGACAAATCTCACTCCAATTTGTCGTTTACCTACAACCACCTCGGTTTTTCCACCACAGATGGCCGCTTTGGTGACTGGGATGGTACGCTGGCGATTGATGAGAGCGCTCCGGCCAATTCATCTATTGAATTCACAGTGCAAATTGACAGCCTGGATACGTTCTGGGGTGAACGGGACGCCCACCTGAAAAGCGCTGACTTCTTTGATGCCGCAAAATACCCTACCGCGACTTTCAAAAGCACAGAAGTCAACAAAGTTGGCGAGAAACAACTGGAAGTAATCGGTGACCTGACAATCAAAGATGTCACCAAGCCGGTGACACTCACCGTTGATGTCGTTGGCCAAGGCGAACACCCGATGGCGAAAAAGCCGGCCTTTGGCTTCAAGGTATCAACTGTTATCAAGCGGTCCGACTTTGGCATGGATGCCTACGTTCCGTATGTCGGCGATGACATTGCCATCACCTTCCACTCGGAAACGTTGAAGACTGACGCCAGCAACTAAGCTCCTATACCCTCATAATGACACCTCGGCTCCTAAAGCGGAGCCGAGGCCACAAATCAGTGAGGACAGAAGATGATCCGCAATACCTCTACCGGCTATGGACTGATCGCCATAGCGTTTCACTGGAGCATGGCTGTTCTCATGATTGGCATGCTGGCATTGGGCATTTATATGCATGACCTGCCGCCCACAGACCCGGCAACCTATGAGCTTTACCAACTGCACAAATCGTTCGGATTTGTCATTCTGGCGCTGGTGGTGCTCCGACTGGTCTGGCGCGGGCTTAACCCGTCGCCGAAACTTCCAGACAACATGAAACTTTGGGAGAAAGCGGCGGCGCATCTTGGGCACACAGGTCTTTATGCCGTCATGTTCGCCTTACCCTTGAGCGGCTGGATGATGGTGTCAGCCTCCCCTTGGGGAATCCCGACAGTCGTCTTTAATCTGCTGAACATCCCTCACCTGCCAGTACCAGCCTTTTTGGGCTCCAAGCAGGAAGCAGAAGCTGTCTTTCAGATGATCCATGAATACATGGCCTTTTTCACAATGGCCTTAATTCTGGCGCATGTTGCTGCCGCTTTGAAGCACCACTTTATTGCCCGCGACACCACCTTGCGCCGCATGATCTCGACTGCACCCGCCAAAGCAGACAGCTAATTCGTCAGGAGAAACTCATGACATTCAACCGCAAAATCCGTGCCCGACTTGGCCTCACCCTCTTGGCCACAACGCTTGGCGTGCTTCCGCTTGCCAGTGCTCATGCCACGACATGGACAGTCGATCACGACAAAAGCGTTCTCGGTTTTGAGTTCAATCAGGCAGGAACACCTGTAAAGGGCACGTTCAACGATTGGTCAGCCGAAATCGTGTTCGACCCAGAAGACCTTTCTGCAGCGACAATCAAGGCAGACATCCAGACAGGCTCTGCATTGACTGGCAATGGACAGTTTGATGGCCTGATCCCAACCGCACAATGGTTTGATACAGACCAGTTTCCAATCGCCACGTTTCAGTCAGATACGGTTCAGTTGATCGAAGGCAACGTCTACGAGGCAGCAGGAACCTTGAACCTGCGCGGCAGCACCCAGCCGACCACCCTACGTTTTTCTCTGGACATTCAAGACACCACAGCCAAGGCAACCGGCACAGCCGAGATCAACCGAACCGCTCATAAGGTTGGAGACGGTGTAGCGCCTAATAGTGTCGGCATTGATGTCACCGTCACCCTTGATCTAACGGCGAGCAAGTAAGTTCGCCATGGAAAAGCGTTAAGTAAATCAACAACACAACTAAAAAGAGAAATCAAAATAGCCAAACACAACCAATTAATGTATACGTTATTCATATACAATATATAAACTTATCTTACGTAAGATTTACTCCAAAGTGGAGAGCTTACGCAAATGTATGCAGGGATAAGAAATCGCATTCAGGCATTAAAGGGGAATATAAAAGGCAGCATTGCCATTTCCTTTGCACTTCTTGCCACACTGATCCTTGCGGCCATCTCCGTCGGGATCGATATTTCATTTGCATATAACAAGCGCGACCAGAGCCAACTTGTGGCTGATGAAGTCTCGCTCTTCGCAGTTACTACATTTCGGAAATATGTTGCTGATGGAATGTCAAAAAATCAGGCGAGAAAACGCGCCGAAACCGACGCACGCAAATTTCTGACCGCGCGAACCAAGTCCCTTGATGGAACGACAGAAAAATTCAGTATCAAAATAAACATCGTCGACCGGGAAGCAAAAGTCGTAAAAGCCAATGTAAACATTAGCGGCAAACACGAATCCTACATGACCCATCCCATGGGCTTCGACAACATAGATTATACTGCAGATTCAGAATCGACAATTTCCTTCGGTCAGGGCAAATACGAGTTTATCTTTTTGGTTGATGTCTCACCGTCAATGGGAATTGGTGCAAGTAATCGTGATCGTCAAATCATGCAACGAGCCATTGGTTGCCAATTCGCTTGCCATGAACCTTGGTACAGCAGTGTAAGCCGCGCAAAAAGCGCAGGAGCCCGTCTCAGGATTGACGTTGTCAAAGACGCTCTAAAGTCTCTCGTGACTCAACTAGAAGAAGCCACTGAAGTCGACTTGAGAACCGGTCTTTACAGCTTTTCAAATTATCTGCACATTCAAACAGGCCTGAACAAAGGCATCTCAAAATTCAAAAGTGAGGCCAACAAAATCGCCATCCACCGGGAGTACCTCCGTGGCGGCGGGACAAACTTCCATGGGGTTTTCAGTGATTTCAATGGGGTGTTGCGCTCATTAAAGCCAAAAGCAGATGTTAAGCAGCACCTTATTATAATCTCGGACGGTGTGAACCATCTAAACTTGAGAAGTGGTACGAATGGGCACCTTTGGAACCAGACACCTAATTGGCGCCCCTACAACTACAGCTTTAACCCGAGATGGTGTGATGAGTTCAAAAAGGGAGAGGTTAGAACAGTGCACACAATGTTGGTTGAACCAGACAGAGCCCATTATGTTAGGGCTTCGACCTCTTCAATGAGAGCCTGTGCAACAAGCGCAGACTTTTTCTACAGTGCGAACTCAGCTGCAGAAATCGACAAGGCCTTCAAAGACCTGTTTGAAGCCCTTTTGAAGTCTGTGTACGTGTCCAGCTGAACTCCACAATTACAGATCCAACAAAATGGCGGCTTCCATGCCGCCGTTTTTATGCATCCTATCCAAGCCGAACACATATTAAAATTCAACTTCAGACTGTTAAACAGCTCGGCCCTTGCTAGCCTCTTTCAGCCATTATTCAGTCATTTCGAGTATCGAGGCCGAAGGCGTTTTATTTGCCTGAAATAACCTTGAACCTGCCAGGCTCACTGTCGATTTCGATAGCAGGTTTCGGACGGCCTACGAAGTATCCTTGCTGGTAATCGCACCCAAGATGGCTTGCGATCCGGTGTTGCGCGGCTGTTTCAATTCCTTCCGCGACAACTGCAAGATCGAGAGAGTGGGCCAGATCAACCATCGCCCGAACCGTGGTCAAAATCTCGGTGTTGTCGGTGATTCGCTCAATGAACGACTTGTCGATTTTGAGCGCATGAAATGGCAGCTGATGCAACAATTGCAGATTGGAATACCCGGTCCCAAAGTCGTCTATGAGAAATTGAATGCCGTGCACATTCAACTGCTGCATCATTCCGCGTGCAGCCTCAATATCACTAATGACAGCATGCTCGGTGACCTCGAACCGGACCTGCGCCGGCTCAATACCAACTTCAATGATAGTATCCAGCACAAAATCCGGCAGATTTTCATCAACGATATCACGCTCTGCCAGATTGATGGACACCCAACCGATTTGCCCACGGCGTAGAGGTCTGGCCACAGCCCTAAGGGAATTGGCTATGATCTGGCGGGTCAACTCCCCCAGGAACCCGTGTTCTTCAGCTGCAACCAACGTATCGAGAGGGGAAACCGGTCCAAAGCCAGCGTGCTCCCAACGCAACAACGCTTCGCACCCTGGCGGTTCTTTCTGATCTGAGCTCAAGATTGGCTGGAAATGCATATTGATTTCGCCCAGCGCAAGATCTCGTTTCAAAGCATGGCCAATTGCAGTTCTCAAACGATAGGCGCGAGCCAATTGCGGCTCGAACGGTGCGTACCGCCCGCGGCCCTCATCCTTGGCTTTGTAAAGTGCCAGGTCAGCATAGATTTGGAGTTCATCAACGGCCTGCGCATCAGATGGGAAATGCGCGCCCCCCATGGAAACACCGCAGTTGAGCTGATGAGCACCAACAAGAAAGGGTTTTTCCATCTTTAGCTGCAGTTCATTGCAAATGCCGGTAGCCTCGGCAGCAGAGGCTACGTTGGATAAAATGAGCGCAAATTCATCCCCGCCCAGCCGTGCGGCCCAATCACCATCACGCAAACATCCTCTTACGCGATCAGCAAAGGTTTTGAGGATCTCATCGCCAGCCACATGCCCATAGGTGTCGTTGAGTTTCTAGAAACCATCGAGATCACAAAAAACCAGAGTAAACCCCACCCCTTCAATCCGCCCCGAAGCCGCAAGATCTTCGAGAATGCGGGTGAAGCTTAATCAGTTCGGCAGGCCGGTGAGGTAATCGTTTTCCGCAAGATGCAAGGCCTTACGACGTTCAACCTCCAACGCTTCCGTACGATCGCGTATTCGTTCTTCGAGCGTTTCATTCAGGCGACTTAGATTGCGATTGACCTCAAACAGTTCACGGCTTTTAGCTTCCAGCAAGCTCTCAGCTTCAAGACGTGCACGCTTCTCCCGGATTGCCCTTCTTTCCAGGCGAGCAACTCTTTTTTCGAGGTCATTTTCGGTCTCATCCATGGATGATTAACCGCCCTTTGCCTTAAGTCTGTCGCCGCACTTTAATGTCAGTAAAGGTCCCGCACTCATCCTTGGCATGGTCCATCACCACTTCAACCTGATCATCAAAATGATTGGCTGCAGACTGAATGAGGCCGGACGCCAGCTGCGCCAGACAGCGTTTGCTTCGATAACGAAGAACGGCTTCATTTTCGCCACGCGACACCATTTTCAGGCTAGGGAGCTCGGCGTCGGCATAAAGTTTGCGCACTTCAACGTGGATGTGGTTTTCAACACTGTCCAGAAAATCGAAAAGACTGGCCTGTTGGTCGAAAAAATCGCGGAATCGATCCCTGAAGCTCCCGCCCAGATATACGCCAAATCCGTGGATTAGGTCGTCGACTGATACGCCTGTTTGTTTGGAAAGCGCTGTGACCAAGGTCACCATTTCTTGAAAGTCGTAGGTTCCTACAGCCGTGTAGGCGCCCCCGCTCGGCAAATCACACTCATCAATCAGATCTTCGATCTCATCCTCGCCAAAAGCTGAAGATGCATGTTCAATAAATTCAGCGAATACGATTCCCTTCATAGCCCACCTCCAAGCAATCTCACTTGTAGTGCTGCAAACTATTCTTAAACTTTCACCCCATCGACATTAAAAATTGTCAAAACTTCAATTATTTACGCATTTTTACAATATATATTTATCTAAAAACTTGGCGATGAATTCATATCGTAACGTCACTTCATACTTGAACGAATTGTATAGACGCCAAGGCTGTACACTCTTTTCAGAATTCCTATAAAAGACGACATCAATAAGCACCGGATCAATCGAGAGAAAAACCGGCGCGCCAATTGCCAGTCGACACAAGGGCTTTCCAGATGACCACTCCCGTGACGCCGCCCGCCTATGAGCACAGCGCCCTCTTCCCGCAAGGCGAAGACACCACGCCTTATCGCAAGCTCACATCGGATCATGTCAAAACAGCCGAGTTTAACGGCGAAGAAGTCCTTATGGTCGAGCCAGAAGGCCTGCGCCTGCTGGCTGAAGAAGCCTTCAAGGACATCAACCACTTTCTCCGTCCCGGCCATCTGGAGCAGCTGCAGAAAATCCTCAACGATCCGGAAGCAACGGAGAACGACAAGTTCGTTGCCTTTGACCTTTTGAAAAACGCCAACATCGCCGCTCACGGCGTGTTGCCGATGTGTCAGGACACGGGCACAGCCATCATCATGGGCAAGAAAGGCCGCCGCGTCTGGACAGATGGTTCAGATGATGCAGCTCTCGGCGAAGGTGCCCGCGACGCTTATTTCAAGAAAAACCTGCGCTATTCACAGCTCGCACCGCTGTCCATGTTTGAGGAAAAGAACACCAAGAACAATATGCCGGCGCAGATCGAGCTCTATGCAGAAGGTGAAGACGCCTACAAGTTTTTGTTCATGGCCAAGGGCGGCGGGTCTGCGAACAAGACCTTCCTGTTTCAGGGCACACCGTCGCTGCTCACACATGACCGGATGATCGAGTTTCTGAAGGAAAAAATCCTGACCCTCGGCACCGCCGCCTGCCCGCCCTATCACCTTGCCATTGTGATTGGTGGCACGTCTGCAGAATCCAACCTCAAGACGGCAAAACTGGCCTCTGCCCGGTATCTCGACAACCTTCCAACCGAAGGCTCAGAAGCTGGAAACGCCTTCCGTGACCTAGACATGGAAGAAGAAATCCACAAACTGACACAGGCAACCGGCGTCGGCGCCCAGTTTGGCGGCAAGTATTTCTGTCACGATGTACGGGTCATCCGCCTGCCGCGCCACGGCGCCTCCCTGCCTATCGGTTTGGCCGTTTCCTGTTCGGCAGACCGTCAGGCCGTCGGCAAGATCACCAAGGACGGTATTTTCCTCGAGCAGCTTGAAATACATCCGGAAAAATATCTGCCAGAAGTGACTGATGAAGACCTGTCCGACAATGTGGTCAAAGTGGACCTCACCAAACCGATGTCAGAAATTCTGGGCGAACTGACGAAGCACCCGATCAAGACCCGCCTGTCCCTGACCGGCCCGCTGATCGTGGCGCGGGATCTCGCTCACTCCAAACTGCGCGACCGGCTGGAAAGCGGCGAGCCCCTGCCCGACTATTTCAAGAACCATCCGATCTACTACGCCGGACCGGCTAAGACCCCGGAAGGCATGCCCTCCGGCTCCTTCGGCCCCACAACGGCAGGACGCATGGATGCTTATGTCGATCAGTTCCAGGCCGCTGGCGGTTCCATGGTCATGCTCGCCAAAGGCAACCGCTCAGCCCAGGTCCGTCGCGCCTGCCAGGCTCATGGCGGCTTCTATCTCGGCTCCATCGGCGGCCCGGCCGCCCGCCTCGCCCAGGACTGCATCAAGAAGGTGGAAGTGGTCGAGTTTGAAGAACTCGGCATGGAAGCCATCTGGAAGATCGAAGTCGAAGACTTCCCGGCCTTTATCGTCGTAGACGACAAGGGCAACGACTTCTTCAAGGAGCTAAATTTGGACTAACCCTCGTTCCGGCACCCCGCCGTCCCGGCCTACGAGCCGGGACCTTCTTCAGCCGGTTCAACCGCCGCAAGTCAAATCCGCGATGCCTTAAGGGTCATCCTACGATCCTGATGGCATGTGAAGCTTTCTCGTCACAGCAAACCAGTGTCTTTCAGCAATTGGCTGGATCAATCTGTTCGCCAGTAATTGTTGGCGGCAGCAACTGTCGCAAAATTCGTTGCGACGACCGAAGAAACGGATATCAGGAAGCCCGCGTCTGTTTCATATTCCGCTCTTAGTTTTTGACGAACACTGTCGTCGGGCTGTGTCAGTTTTACAGCCATACGAGACAGTTTGACTGCCAGTTCATAACCTTCCTGAGGCGAACTCGTCATCATTGTTGGTAGCCAAGTTTCGCTCATCTCTCCCTCCCTGCGAGCTCTTATGCTTTGCGGGGGTCGTTTCCCCCGCAACAGCGCTACCAATTATTGAACTTTACCGGGCAAAGACAAATCGCCAGATGCGACATCAAAGACATCAGTGACACACAATAACGGTGCGTGGATGCTTTCATTCACCCGCAAGGCGGATGTGACGCCATCATAGGAGGCACCTACTACGGGTCCGGACACCGCAGCCTTAATAACGATTTCTGGGCCATCAAATACGGGTGTGAATCCCGGGCTATCCAACAGAATCGGAAAACCTGGCCAGGTTGCAGGCAGTTTGGGCGTCGCACCATCGGGAATATCCTTTACCGCCAGTGCTCCCGGACCACAGTTTTCAGTGGGGGCTAAAACAACCCAATGGCTGTGCCACTCTGAACCGTCGTTCGCCAGATTCCCATCATTATTCTCGTCATAGAGCGGCGTATCGTCAAAATCTGGATGGCTAGTCGCCGCCATAGCCAGAATACCCGCTCCTTTTTCAAAACCCACCACCGACGGATCAAGGGATGTTGGCCAGACATAGGACCATACGTGAGAACCGCCGACACTGCCGGTTTGGTCGGGGCGTTGGGATCCAGCAAGACCATGTGTAGTCATGTGGAACACCACAATATTCCCCTCCCGGTGCACATGGGCCGCAAGAATGTCAAAGGCAGCCGGTTTTGCGGCATCGCGTTCTGATTGAACCGCTCCGTCCTGATGAACCGCGTGAGAGTGCGAGCCGTCAGCCAACACAGGGGCTGTTCCGAGCGTAGCCAAGACAGCAAGTAAGGAAATTGATGAGCGCATTTGTTTTCTCCGAGTTAACCTACCGACAGCACTTATAGTAGCGAGTCGATATTATTGCAAATATAATTTCGACTCGCTATATTTAAAATATGAGCTCAGAACGAAATTCCCGGATCCGAGAGTTGTTGGACAGGCTACTGAGGCTGCACACGTCTGAAGACTGGTCGGAACCTCTCAATCCAGCACAGAGCAGCGCACTGAATTACCTTGTTCGGGCAAATCGGTTTTCCCGCTCACCTTCAAATGTTGCAGACTATTTGTGCACGACACGAGGAACAGCATCCCAGACGTTGAAGGCTCTGGAAAAAAAGGGCTTTATCGAAAAGGCAAGTGCGGCGGGCGACAAGCGATCACTCAGCTATAACGTCACAAAGATGGGCCTTTTGTTTGTTCAAAAAACAAGCACCTTGGATGACTCACTGAACCAGATTGATAACGCTACAAAAAGCAGTCTGGAAACCGGTCTCACCGATCTCATCCGACATCAGCTAACGGCCAGAAACTTCAAGTCATTTGGCATCTGCAATACATGCAAACACCACCGTGTGGACGCAGGCCAACGAACCTGCCAATTGCTTCAAGTTCCGCTCAAGAGCGACGAAGGCAATCAACTTTGCCATGAACATTCCGACCGCTAATTTTAGAAGAAGCCGTAGGTTTGAAGAGTTTGGAGCTACTCAGACATTCGACTTCTTCAAGATCTGACCTAGTTACAGGGTTCGATATGACAGAGACGGAAGACAGGGCCTTTGTGACATGCTGGAAGAAAAACAGGCCGATCTGGACCGGGAAAAGCAGCGCAAGCTGCTGGAGCGCCTTGTGGCGGAATTGAGCCGAGATCATTTTGATCTCTACTATCAATCAACCAGCGAGATCGCATTTCTGCTGGAGAGTTATATTCAAGGCAACGCCAAACTCACTCAAGATGAGCGTGCTCTTCTCGCCCCGCTCACCAGACGCGATATCGAGATCAAGTTGAGCTTGCATTCGGGCATGTAAGGCAAGTTCAACCGAAGCGTATTCAAGGCTGTAAATTTCCCCCGTCATTCCAGACAAGCTGAAAGCATGTGAAGCGCTGATCTGGAATCCAGATATCAGTCACGCGCAGCGTTGCAAAAGTCATAGAAATTGCACTCGCTTACACTCATGCTGACACGCTGGATTCCGGATCTTCCTTCAGCTTCGCTGCACTCGTCCGGGATGACGAATGGAGTATTTCCGCAGTCTTCCAACACACTAGAAAACTGCCATCCCGGTCCATGAGCCGGGATCTTAAACGGCCTTGCAAAGGTCCCGGCTCAAGGCCGGGACGGCCTGTTTGTCACATCGAAAAAGCGGAATGCTGGTTGGTAAGATCAGGCGACCGTAAATTGCCCCATCATGCCGCAGTCTTCGTGCTCCAGAATGTGGCAGTGGTACATGTAAGGGGCGTGTTCCGGCGCATCATAATCAAACTTGACCAGCACCTCTGACCAACCATTTTCAACATGAACCATATCCTTCCAGCCTTGCGCATAAGCTGGCGGTTCCGCGCCATGTTCAGAAAGGATGCGGAAGGAACAGCCGTGAATATGGAACGGGTGCAGCATGTCATCGACAGAGATTCGCCAGATCTCCGTATCGCCTTTTTGAACTCTCTCGTCGATGCGGTCCATTTTCATCGGCTGGCCGTTGATCGCCATACCACCGCTTCCGCACACATTGCCCCAGTTGGCAGCAAGAGCGGCTAATTCTTCGCCATTGCCCATGTTCAACGTAAAGGAACGCGTCTTTTTCGCCGCCGACGGATCAGGTGCGGAGAGATTGGCCAACGTTTTTGGCACGGCACCATCAAAGCCCTTGTCGGCTGTCCGTGTCAGCGTCAGCGCAGTGAGTTCCTGAACACTTTCGCCAAAGAATTCAGTCACAAAGGCAAAGAAGCCCTCCGCCTCCACTTCAAATCCGACCACAAGACTGTTCGTTTCCACCGCCTTCATATCGACGAGGATTTCGTAACGCTCACCGGGTGACATCAAGAGGCTCTCGGTCTCGACCGGAGCTTTCAAAAACCCGCCGTCAGAGGCGATGACGGTGATGGGCCCTGACGCCATCGACAAACGAAGGAAACGGGCATTACAAGCATTCAGAAGGCGCAAACGAACCAGCCCCGTGGGAACGGATTGTCCAACAGGAGCGATGGCTCCATTAACGACCAACGTGTCCCCCACGAAACCTTCTTCGAAAACCTCTCCAGTGAGGAAATAGTCCATTTCACCGGAAGGTTTGAACATCTTGTCCTGCAGGACCAGCGTGAAATCATCAACGCCATAGGTCTTTGGCAGATCGGCAGAAAGGCTCGCGTCATCTTCAATCAACAGGACACCGGCAAGGCCTTTGTAGGTTTGCTCGGCTGTCTTGCCATGCATATGGGAATGGAACCAGTTCATCGACGCATGCTGAACAATTGGGACATCCGGCGACCATGTGGACCCAGGTTCGATTTCCTGATGCGGCCCGCCATCTACATCGCCCGGAATATGCAACCCATGCCAATGAAGGGTCGTAGTATCCCCGATCCCGTTCTTGACATCAAAGGGAAGCGTTTGGCCCTGTTTCGCACGCAGGAGCGGCCCGAGGTAATTGTTGTTAATACCCAAGGTCGCACTTTTTGTGCCATTGCCAAAGTCATGAAGCCCCGGTCTCATGTCCAACATGATCCGACCATCAAACCCGCTCATCAGATCCGTCATCGGTAACACCGGAAGAGGCCGAAGCCCGGCTTGCGCCCAGCTGACACCGGTTCCTGCCAACACTGCGCTTGCACATGTAGCTTTTAAAAAGGTACGCCGATCCATTGCCCTCTCCAGAATTTATCAACTAGAGTTGACAAATGATAACGATACGGCACTTTGTCAATGACGATTGAAAAAAAAGACGACACTTTTCTGGCGACCAACATCAAGGGCATGATGATGACCCTGCTCGCCCACTGGAACAGCGAGATGGATGCGGCCCGTTCTGGAACCGAGTTCGCCGATATTCGTCCAGCAGATATGCGTGTTTTCGGACAGCTTCGCGGACGTACAGTCAAACTGTCAGAAATTCACCGGGAGATGAGTTTCTCCAGACAAGCCGCTCAGCAAGCAGTCGAGCGATTGGCCAAACAGGGCATGATCCAGATTGACCTTGCCCCTGGAAGCAAGCGCGACAAGATCATCTCAATTACAGAAAAAGGCCAAAAGTGGCGTTCAATCGCGGCCAGCCAGATCCGAAAAATCGAGCAGGATTGCGCTCATGTGATTGGGGACAGTGGCAGAGAAACACTCAGAGCATTATTGATTGAGCTCATCAAAGACAGCAAGATTTAACACCCTCACTTCGGCGCCAAAAGCGCCAAGGCCACAACAATTAGCATGGAAAGCGCCATGGCAATGTTAACGCGGCGCTGGATGTGGGGGGCGAGGTTCATCTTGTGCAAAGTCATGCCGAGATAGAGCCATGCGAAGTGGATCGGCAGCCAAATGGCATTCATGATCGCAAATTTCAGCGCTGTCTCAATCACAAGACTATCCGGCCAGAAGGCAAAGCCGGTCAAAAGCGTCGTGTTAACCGCATAGGCCTTGGGATTGACGATCTGCAGGAAAATACCGGAGCGAATGCCCGGCGCGCTATCTGCCGCCTTGAAGGCGATCTTCGATCCGGCAAAGGCAATTCTTGATGCCAGATAGACCAGATAGCCGACAGACAACACAAGCAGGATCAGGCGCAAGTTTTCATTTGCCAACAGGATAGTCGCCAGCCCTGACACCACGGCAAGAGCCACAAGATTTGTACCGATGAAGAGACCGCCGATATAGCGAGTTCCCGCCTGAAACCCGAAAGCAGAGCCCACACCAGCGACGGATAGCACACCTGGCCCTGGAGTGATGATCAAAAAGAAAACCGCCAATGCAAATGTGATCATGAGTGGCCATGTTCAGTGGTTGTCGATCGATTTCCAGAGCCTGACCATACTGCAACCCCACGACCTATAGTGGTTTATTTCACGCAACGTAGAATTAGCAACAGGAAACGGGAAGTTTTAGCAAGTCAAATACAACCCTTTATTTATTGAGTTTAAGGGTTTGAAAGGAGTTATGTGTAACCTTGGGTCAGGTGAGTCTACCCTGTTATGAGTTGGATGGCACGTGTCTGATCCCAAAGCACACCCAGAGCAGTTTGCTGAAGAGTTCGCTCCGCGCGAACGGCGCCTTGTCGTTCAGCGCGAGGGCAAGGTTCTTCTTCAAGGTGGTAAGCTGCAAATTCCGGTTCATGTTCGTAACGTCTCGACCGAAGGAGCCAAGCTGGAGTTTGAGAACTTCCAGCTCCTGCCACGCCAGTTTGAGCTGTTGATCGACGACGATGCCCTGCCCGTTATGTGCGAAAAACGCTGGGAAGACGGCAAAACTTGCGGGGTCGCATTTATCGACAAAAAAGCAGAGATCATTCCGGAAACCAAGCGGGATGCCCACGTCCCTGCCGCGGACAAACCAGCGACCAAACCTGTTCTGGGACAAATATTTGCGCCTGTTGACTGGTTCGACGACTAAGATCAGCCCCCTTAGATCAGTCTCATTTTTCCAGATTTGACACTGCACTTGCAGCAACCGACCTATCACCCTATGCAGGAAAGACTGCATCAGGAGGAACCATGTCTGCACCACAAGATGCCGCAATGCGGCGGGCTGTCAAACCGGTCATCTGCTATCCGCCCGAGACACTCCCTCTACCTCACTTGGCGCTATACAAAGATGCTCGCAGGGCCGCCGACAAGATTGACGAAGTCATTGTTCCTGCCCGTGAAGCTTCCAGCATAGAAGTTCCCAAGGGGCATTTTCTGAAAATCACCAGCATTGAAGGTCCGCAGGTCGGTGACCTGAACCTGTTCAATCTCAACAATCTGGAGGAGCGCTTCTTTTCGGGAAAAACCCGAGCACTTCACGGAACCCATGTAACAACGGGAGATCGGCTCTGGTCCAACTTTCCGTATTTGCGACCGATAGCGACAGTCAGCCACGACACGCTGGACTGGTATGGCATAGATGAGTTCGGCGGCTCCGTTCATGACGTCATCGGCACACGCTGCGATCCCTACACAGGCAACGTCTTGAGTGGCACTCAATACCATCACTGCTGCCATTCAAATCTGACCCGCGCGCTCGCGGATGCACGCAACCTTACACTTCACGAAGCGGAGCGTCATGTTCATGATGTTTTGAACGTGTTCATGTGCACCGGTTTCACAAGAGATACCGGGCAATATTTCATGAAAGCCAGCCCCGTTCGGCCCGGTGACTGTCTGGAGCTGTTCGCTGAAATCGACATTCTCGCCGTTATGAGCGCATGCCCGGGTGGCGACTGCGGAAGCGAGCACTCCAGCGATACGGCAAAGTGCTTTCCCATGCTGATGGAAGTCTGTAAACCGAAAGAGGGATCGCTTGAAGGCTGGGCCTCTCCGCCCGTCAACGCCTATGACCGTTCTCACGGTCGGTGATTGGGTCAGCGCAAACAAAACCGACTTCATAGACGACAAAACCCCGGCGAAATGCCGGGGTTTTGCGTGAGCGGCAGGCGCTTAGCCAGCCTCGATCATTTTAGCCGTTCTGCAGCGCAGAGCGATCGCGATCATACCCCTGGAACAGCGCACCATTTTGGCCCTGATATCCAGCGCTCAGGTAGTGACCATCGAAGGAGTCACGGTTTGCACCAGAAATCATGACGCCGTTTTCATCGATCACCAGGTCAACTTCTTCAACACCAAATTGGGTCCAGAAGAGGTGCTGTCCGTTGGCGCTTTGCCCCATGTAGACAACGTTCCAGCCTTGCTCGGCAGTGGTGACATCACCGGCCTTGTCGAAGTAGTAGACGTTACCAACTTCAAGCTTGTCAGTGTTCGGATCGAACGGAGCACGGTCACCTGCAACAGATGTTCCGCCGCCCACTGTCACTGAACCCGGCTCGGCAAATTCAAAGTCAGTCGCCTTCATGCCAGCGCCGTGCCACCCACTGATGGTGAGGCCACCAACAGACTGATACATGGCGTCAAAATCATCTGCACCCAGAACATCAAGGCGTGCCTTGACGGCGACTGCAACAACGGCAGATGCACATTCCATGGAGTAGTGCTGCGGGTTGTTCCAGAGATCCTGGATCGCATCACTTGCACGAACACCGTCTTTTACGACCATGACGCCGTTCTTGTTCTCCCAGAACTGGCTTTCAGGAGCGGCTTTGGATAGCCCGCCTTCACCTAGGAACGCCCAAGCACCGTTCTGGAAGGCCATTGCGTTGTCCACCATGGCAGCCTGAAGAAGGTCGTCATACTTTTCTGCCAGGTTGCCAGGATTTGGGCCTGGGTTAGGTCCAGGGCCAGGGTTTGGACCGGGACCAGGATTTGGGCCAGGACCTGGGTTAGGTCCACCGCCACCATTGGCGTTACCGACAACAGAGACAGAACTGTAGTTTCCAAAGCCACCGTTATGAACAAGGCCCAGCGGCGTATCATCAGCCGGAATGTTGCCGTTCGTGTAAACCGGAACACCTTCAAGGCGTTGTGTCAGCTTCTGAGAAAGAGCAGGCTTGCCCCAAATCATGACGCTCTGGATTTTGCCATCTTGAACGAAAATGCGGCTACCACCCTCACGGGTGTCAACACCATTAGCGTCCACCAGCTTGATATTGCCGCCCGTTGCATTGTTGATGATGTTGGAGAGCTTTGTGAGAGATGCGTTGGTCAACTGATGACCACCACCTACATTCCCGCCGCCGTTCGGACCACCAACGTTGGTGCCGCCGCCATTGTTGCCGCCAACTTGCACCAGCTCCCAGACGCCGTTGTTGTTCACTAGGGTCCAGCCGCCGTTATTGCCATTTGCCGGGATGGTGTTCGCACCATTCATGGTGTTGACAAATGTGCTCGGCCCTTTGCCGTGGTTTGTGCCACAGGTCTGAACAAAAGCGCTTACGCCGCCGTTAGCCTGATTTGCTCCGTTCCCGCCATTCAGCATCGCCTGAACGAATGCTGTCGCAGGGTTCGCGTTTTGCGTGCCACCAGCGCCGGTGTTACCACCGTAGCCCATGGCTTGAACAAATGCGCTTGCTGGTCCGGCTGGCGCCTGATTTGCGCCACCGTTCATGGTGTTGAAAAACGCACTTGCGCCACCGGCAGTCCGGTTCGCTGCAGCAAACTCAGTCATCTGCCCAGCACTTTGTCCTGCACTCACCATGCCGCCAGTGTTCATTGCGGTGACAAAATTGCTCGGACCGGTGGACCGATTGTTCATTGCAGCAACAAGTGCGCTTTGACGACCAGCGTCAGCTGCTCCTTGATAACCACCGAACGTGACAGGCTGATAGGCGTAATTGCCACCACCACCAAAGTTGAACTGGTTGCCGCCATTGTTGTTGCCGCCCCAACCTGTGTTTTGGTTGTTGCCTCTGGCGTTGTTCAGCACGTTTGAAAAAGCGTTACCGTTATTGTTCCCGCCACCATTTGGTTTTGGTTGGGGTTTCACTGGGCAAATCATTTTATCTCTCCGAGCTATTCGGCTTCCATCTCAGTGGAATCTCTGAACTTGCCCCAAAGGTACCCTTCGCCCGGATTTTCGACAATTTGGAGTGATTGCGGAGAGATCTACGTAGTACCGATGAGCCTCACGGTTCCGAAGCCCCTCACCCAAGTGTGATTTTGAACAACGGAAAAACTGGCCAGCGCCTTAAGGTTTTTCTAGGCAATGCGCCTTACTCTGAGGTAGTAGATACCCATACATATGAACCATGACGGGTTCACTTAATCGGAAAAGCCATTTTGGGGGATGCAATGAAGTTGGTATATGCCGTTTTGGCAGCGGCACTTTTCACACTGTGGAGCCAGGCGTCATTCGCACAGGCAGGTGGTCGTTTTTTTGACCCAAACACCCGCCAATGGATCACCTATGGCCCAACGCACGGAAACCCAAGCGGCAAATCTCCAATTCGCCGCAAAATGGTGAACTACAGCACCAATTATCCGGTCGGGACCATTGTGATCGATACGTCCGAGCGCCGTCTTTATCACGTACGCCCGAACGGCAAGGCCATGAGATATGGTGTTGGCGTCGGCAAAACCGGTTTCCAGTGGGCTGGCACGCACCGCATTACCCGCAAAGCGGAATGGCCGGGCTGGACACCTCCGCCGCAAATGCGGGCTCGCGAGCGCAAAAAGGGGCGTATTCTTCCAGCACATATGCCGGGCGGACCAAACAACCCTCTAGGTGCCCGTGCCCTCTATATTGGTTCCACCCTCTATCGAATTCATGGCACCAATCAACCTTGGACCATCGGGGGAGCCGTTTCCTCCGGCTGCATTCGTCTTGCAAATGATGACGTCACGCATCTCTACAAGCACGTAAATGTTGGCGCGAAGGTCATCGTCAAACGCTGAGCGCGAACCAAGGTTTCGAATCAAGAGGGTCGGCCAGCTGCCGACCCTTTTTCGTTTCTCTACCTGCTTGCCCCCCTCGCCGTCTTGCGTGCATGATTATGAAATGGGTTCGAGTGGTGGAGAAGTAAGATGGGCAAATTGCACAAACTTACAGGAAGCAAACAGGTATGCCTGATGGTTGCTTGTCTTGCCGTTCTGATAGGGGCAAGCAGTTTCCCTTCCGCTCATGCGCAGGATATCCCCCTCCTGGCCCAACAAGGGCTTAACCTTTCGCAAACGCATTGTGGGCGCTGTCATATCGTTGCCAAGGATCGGTTCGCCGGCATCGCCTCTACGCCGTCCTTCAAAATCATGATTCAGGCGCTGGACGACTGGGAAGACCGATTTGACACCTTTATGGCCAGAAACCCCCACCCGGCCCATATGCGTCTGGAAGGAGCAGATGAGCGCCCCGAAGACCTTCCAAGCACCATCAAGGAAGTCATCCTGACTTTGGACGAAATCGAAGCCATTCTGGTCTATGTGGATTACATGGCGGAGGAATTGGGTCGCACAAACCCTTGAATTAAATCATAAACGCAAAAACATAAGCTATTGAATTTAAAGCACATATATCAAATAGACTCAAAACTGAGTGTCTCAGTTGACTCATAGGAATCACCTCGTTACGCGCGTTTGCGAATGTGTCAGGTTAGAGATAGAACCAATAGCAAATGTACTCGTGGCGCCCTCGAATTTTGGCAAGTCCATGTATTTGAAAGATCTGTTAGATGAATTTTGAAAGCCTTATCCTGCTTTTTGGGGCAGCATTTGTGGTTTCCCTGATCCCGGGCCCAAGCACACTGATAGCTTTCGCACATGGTGCCCGATTTGGATGGGGGCGCAGCCTTTATACCGCACTGGGAAACTCCAGCGCATCGGCTGTTCAGGCCATAGCAGCAACCGCCGGACTGGGACTTGTTATTACAACATCAGCAACACTGTTCCTGATTATAAAATATGTGGGGGCCGCATATTTGATTTGGATGGGAATACAGATGTGGCGCAGTGCTGCTGAGCAAGTCGAAACCACAGGGATGAACAGTGTTTCGGAGGTTTCAAACAGCAACCTCTTTTCCTCCGGCTTCACCATTGCAGCAAGCAATCCTAAAGCCATCGCTTTTTTCACGGCCTTGTTCCCTCAATTTCTGACAGCCGAAAACGACGGATTCTTGCAGCTTGCGATGATGGTGTGCGTGATTGCACTGGTCGCGTTCTCTGTCGCAGTGCTCTACGGATTGGCGGGAGCGTGGTTACGCAGTCTGGAACTGTCAAAGAAAATAATGAAGCGCATTTATCGCGCAACTGGCGGACTTTTTGTGGTGAGTGGAATTGGACTCGCAACTGCTCGGAGCTGAGTTTTGGCTCAACCGCGAGACAAGCCCTTTTCCTTAAGCTCGGCCAGATAGCCGCCCCAGTGCTTGCCCTTGTCCCGTGCAAGGTCAAGGAAATAGGCCCAAGTGAAAATACCGGTGTTGTGCATGTCATCAAAATGGATGCGAACAGCGTAGTTGCCGACCGGCTCCATTTTCATGATGCCAACATTGCGCTTGTTTGGAACAGTTTTCTTCTGTGAAGGACTGTGCCCCTGCACTTCTGCTGACGGCGAACAGACACGTAGATATTCTGCTGAAAAGTCATGCGCTTCACCATTATCGAAGGCGATGTGAAGCGTTTTTTTGTCCTCCCGCAATCGCAGTTCGGTCGGCCAGACTTTTGCAGTGTCAGTCATGTGGTCAATTCCATCACGTCAGCAGAATCAATGGGTAGTGGACGATAGCCCCACCCTCTCAAAACCGAAAGCATGGATGGATCAAGCGGCGTTTTCTGCATTCTCGGCTTTGACGGCCTCATAACCGTCCAGCGCCTTTTTGCGCGCTGTCTGGTGATCGACCATCGGCAAAGGGTAAGTTTCCCCCAAACGGACCCCCGCTGCACGTAAGTCCATTGGCGAGGCATCTTGTGGGGCAAAAAGCTGCGGAGCGCGCAAGTCTTTCAGCTCTGGCACCCATTTTCTAATGTAGGCACCATCTGGATCAAACTTTTGGGCCTGCGTATACGGATTAAAAATGCGGAAATACGGCGCTGCGTCGGCTCCAGTGCCAGAAACCCACTGCCAGCTGGCAGAATTATTGGCAACATCCGCGTCCAACAGCGTATCTCGGAACCAATTCTCTCCATGCTGCCACGAAATTCGCAGGTGCTTGACGAGAAAACTTGCCACAATCATGCGGACACGATTGTGCATATAACCGGTATTCCAAAGTTCGCGCATACCAGCATCAACGATTGGATAGCCCGTCTGGCCCCGCTGCCACACGCGCAGGTCTTCCGCATTTTCTCTCCACGGATAAGCGTCGAACCCGACTTTCCAGTTCTTTTCCGGCAAATCCGGAAAATGAAAGAGCAAGTGATAGGAAAACTCGCGCCAAACAATCTCACTTAAGAATTTGTCGGCATCTGTTGCGTGCTCAGGATGAACGTCGGCATGCATTTGGGTTGTCGCCCAAATTTGAGTTGGTGAGATTTCACCGAACCGCAGATGCGGTGACAAGCGCGACACATTTGGAAGATCAGGCCGGTTGCGCAACTCGCCATAACCATTCAGGCCTTGATCAAGGAAAACACCCAGTCTCTCGCGTGCTCCCTGTTCGCCAGGTGTCCAGAGGTCTTCCCACCCTTCCGCCCAGTTTGGATCCCTCGGCAGAAGACCGAGCGCCTCAATTCCAAGCGAAACCCAACCACAAGCCAGCTCAATTTTGTCAGGCACGGGTAACGGCGCGGCTATTCCGCGTGCCTTAACGGCCCGCCAATAGGGCGAATAGACCTTGTAAGAGCCCCCCGAGCCGGTTTTGATCTCCCATGGTTCATGGAGAACATTTCCCTTGAAGCTCTCAACCATGAGCCCGCTTTCACGCAGCTCAGTTTTGATTTTCTTGTCTCGCTCAATCCCGTATTCGTCATAAGCCCGGTTCCAACGGACAGCTTCGGCCTTGGTTTCCAGAGCCAGTTCCTGCAGCACGGTTGCAGGATCACCGCGGAGCACGTCGAGACCACCAAGCTGCTCTTTAAGAGCTGTCAGGCTGTGGTGAAGCCACCACTTTCCGGCGGCCCCGATCGCTTGTGAGTTCGTTAGGGGAGCCGCATCGTCCCAAATGAAAACCGGAATGACCGGCCCTTCCTGAGCTGCGTGATAAAGAGCAGCATTGTCCGCAACGCGGAGGTCCTGGCGAAACCAGACGATGGAGGTCATGAACGCAACCTTGTTTGAAACATCTACTTTCCGTACGAAGCGAAATCACAACCAGATCACCTCATTCCAAAGAGCACCTTTTCCCCTATTGCCATGGCGCATAAAACCATTACCTTCAATCAGATTGCGACATTTCCGGATAGCCGGACGAGGGAGAGAGACATGACCGCAAACGGCTCACATGACAGCGCGAGTCCATCGCCCGCCATGATTGATCCATTTGGTCGGGCTGTGACCTATCTGAGAGTTTCGGTGACGGACCGCTGCGACTTCCGCTGCGTCTATTGTATGGCCGAAGACATGACGTTTCTCCCGAAACGCGAAGTCTTGTCGCTGGAAGAACTGGACCGCCTTTGCACGGCCTTTATTGAAAAAGGCGTTCGCAAGCTTCGGCTGACCGGTGGTGAGCCGCTCGTTCGCAAAAACATCATGAGCCTCATCCGAAGCTTGGGTTGCCACATCGACTCTGGCGCTTTGGAAGAATTGACGGTCACGACAAACGGCTCTCAACTGACCAAACTATCCCAGGAGCTGTATGACAGCGGTGTTCGCCGGATCAACGTCTCGCTTGATACGCTTGACCCAGACCGCTTCAAGGCGATCACCCGGTGGGGCGACCTTGGCAAGGTTCTTGATGGCATGAAGGCAGCCCGCGACGCCGGATTGCAGCTGAAAGTGAACATGGTGGCGCTCAAAGGCGTCAATGAACATGAGGTCATTCCGATGATGGAATGGGCCCATGACCAAGGCTACGATCTAACCCTGATTGAAACCATGCCGCTTGGCGAAATTGATGGTGATCGCACCGACCAATACCTGCCGCTTTCACTTGTACGCGGTCGGCTGGCAGAGAAGTTCACACTGGAAGACATTCCTTATAAGACAGGTGGCCCAGCCCGATATGTCGAAGTGAAGGAAACCGGTGGCCGAATGGGCTTTATCACTCCCATGACCCATAACTTCTGCGAAAGCTGCAATCGTGTTCGTGTCACCTGCACCGGGCAGCTTTATATGTGTCTCGGTCAAGATGACATGGCAGATCTCCGCGCCCCGCTTCGCGCATCCGAAGGCAATGAACTGCTCCACAATGCGATTGATGAAGCTATTGGCCGCAAGCCAAAGGGTCATGACTTCGTGATTGACCGCCGCACAAAGCAGCCGGCTGTCTCCCGCCACATGAGCGTCACTGGCGGCTAAGCTGATGACAGATGGCGCAACAGGCCCTGCTAAACAAAGTGATCTGAAGGGTCGGCTTGCTGCGCTGGCAATAGCAATTGCCGCATTGGCTCTGATGCTCTGGATCGGGCGCAATGATGTTTCAAGCATTCAATATGCGTTGAGCCTTGTTGGCGAACAACAAGCCACCGAGCAAACCGGCTCCGGCAACCCGGCGCTTGATGCCTGCCTCGCCCAACGTGTTGGCGATGTTGAAAAAATGAAGGCAGACGGGGTTATCAACGCTTCTCAGTTTGAAAGCTTCAAGAACCGGGCAATAACCCTGTGTGAAGCTCAAAACCCAGTGGGAAACTAACCAAAAGAAATATTGGTCCATTCTGTAAAATTACATTTATTTAACTGGCAACCATACCTATAACTCCCTACGTCATTTCACGCATAAATTGCGATTTAAAAAGGGAATTCAACTGATGATTTTACGCAGAACTGTTCATGCACTCGCAGCTTCAAGCTTGATCCTGCTTTCCTCCGTCAGCCTTTCCACAGCCTCTGACAAGACAGAGATCAAGGATTATTTTGCTGCTGCCGACCTGTCCCAATTCAAGGCTCAGGTGGTTACCACCAATCCATCCCGCGACGAGGTCATCGTCAAGGCACCCAATCAGAATGAATTTGCCATTCCTGTTACTGATGGTTTCGATTTGGACGGTGTTCACAAGAACCAGTTCCTGACCGTAAGCTATCTGGCTGGAGCTGTTGTCGATATTCGGGAAAGCAAGAAGGACAAGCCGGGAATTGACGCGGTTGGCTTTGTGGCAGCCGCAGATCCCGAAGACCTTCCAGCTGGGCTTTCGGCTCGGAAACTGACAGTGACCGCAAAAATTCTGGGTGTCGACACCAAGAATGGCTCCGTTCGATTTGTCGGACCAGCTGGCACCGAACGTACCTACAAAGTTGCGAACCTTGAGCTTCTGAAAGATCTTGATGTGAAAAAGGGTGATCTGTTCGATGTCACCCTGTTTGACGCGGTTGGTCTGGAAATCACCAACCGATAGGCGATGCAAAGAATTGGGGCGGTCGGCTAGCCGCCCTTAATCTTCATCGAAACGCACAGCCATTCTGCGTCTGATGGGCACTTTCCGCGCCACTTCCATCTCCTCGTCTCCTCCAAGGTCTGATGTGGCTGCGACACGAACAGGTGTTTCAAAGACTGGCTCTGGCTCAAGTCGCCTTTCATCAGACTCCGGGTCTTCAGAAATCGTTGCGTGTTGGTCAACGCTCTCCGACAATTCGTTTTCTTCGCCATCACTTGCGGCGCTGGCCTCACCAGCCCCATCTCCTTTTTCCAATTGGGCAGCCAATCGTTCTGCTTCGGCAGCCATCTCCTCGGCCTTCGCCTTGTAGCCCTTGCCAACTTCCCAAGCCGATTGAAATTGGATCAATACCTTGTCGATGACATTGTAATTGAGATCGTAGTCATTAAGGCCATCCAGAGTGGAAAACGCTGGATTGACGGTCCAGAGTTTGCGCAAGGCAGCTGTTTTCAGCGCCTTTGGCACGCCTTTTTTCATGAAAACGGTAAAATCCGAATCTGAGGTCAAGCTGTCCAAATCAATTGCTTCGGCAGCTTCCCGGTTGGCCTTAATCTCAGGGTCTTCCTGAGAAGGGTCACCAATTTCATCCGTGTCTTCAACACTCTGCAGCTCTTCAACAGACTCAAGGTCTCCCTCGCGCACAGCTTGCTTACGGCGTGACCAGCGGCTCAAGAACCCTTCTTCTTGATCTGAGGTCCCGGTCATTCGCCCTCGCCCGGCATCAGGCGTCCACCCTCTTCAAAGATCGGCACTTTGCCAAATTGTTGTTCTTCCGTTTTCGCAGATTTCCGGCGGCGCTTTTTAAACGCTTCAGGCTCGGGCATTTGTTTCAAAAAGGCCACTGTCCATTGCAGAATATCGGCAGGCATCGGCACGCGCTCAATCAAGCCGTCTCCGGCATCCAGCATCCCTTGCGCCTCATAAGGGTCAGCGGTGACGCCGCGCACTTTATAGGGCACTGGGTCGGTATCCGCATCATCCAGCACCAACCAAAGGGACGGCGTGCCGGTTTCCATGTTTGCGTCATAGGCTTCCCCCAGTTTTCGGTGAAGAATGAGAGAAACTGGCCCAAACAGAAACTGAGTGGAAGCTTCGTCCTCATGAACGACCTGCCATTCGCATGGGGCCTCCGCCGCTTCTACAACACCGATTCCCTTCCAGGAAAACTCGGCCCAGGGGTGAGAACTCTTGCGACGCTCAATAACGACGGCAACATCTGTACTGATTTGCGCTTCCAAACGGCTCTCCCTGATACTTTCCCGATGAGTTTAGTGTCTTCTGCAGCCGGTGGCAAAGGTGTGAAAAGACAATAGGTTTCATGATCCCGATCAAGGCAAATGCAACCGGTTACACTTGTAATCATACCCTCGTGAGTTAGAACTAGAATAATTATAAAACAATCAAGTCGCCGGAGCCGCAAATGACCGAAACGCAGGGCCGTGTTCTCTTGTGCAATTGCTTCAAGTCCATGCAACTGGACAAGGCAGCTGCAGAGCTTTCGTCTGATCTTGCAGCGCCACTTTGCACCGAATTGTGCCGAGGCGAACTGGAGCGTTTTGAAAAAGCCGTTCAGGAACCGGGCGATCTTTTAGTCGCCTGCACGCAGGAAGCTCCCCTTTTCGAGGAAGTCGCGGAAGAGCTGGAGGCCCCAGCCACGTTGAAATTCGTCAACATTCGCGAAACGGCTGGATGGACAAATTCCAAAAGCGACCCAAGCGCAAAGGTTTTGGCTCTGCTTGCTGATGCGCAGTCCGCATCAAACATCACACCGGCTCCAATCCGCGAGATTGAATCGGATGGCATGTGCCTTGTCTACGGGGCCGGGCAAGCGGCGCTCGATGCTGCACTGGCGCTGGAAGACACCCTGTCAGTCACACTTGTGCTGTCTTCCTGGGATGATGTGTTGCTGCCACCGATCCTGCCCTTTCCGGTCTACCGCGGCTCCTTGCGCACATTGACCGGCTCTTTCGGCAAGTTTGAAGTCATGCTCGACGGTTATGCGGCGATGATCCCAGCATCTCGCCAATCCCCTGAGTTCCATATGCCGCGTGATGGCGCAAAAGCAGGCTGTTCCATTGTTGTCGATCTCAGCGGCAACACCTCGGCCATCACGGCGCCGGACAAACGCTCTGGCTATTTTCGTGCCGCACCAAATGACCCGACAAGTATCGCCAATCTGATCCGCGAAGCGTCCGAGATGATCGGCACCTTCGAAAAGCCGATCTACGTTTCGTACAATCCGGACATCTGTGCCCACAGCCACGCTGGCAAAACCGGCTGTTCCAACTGCCTTGATGCCTGCCCTGCCGGAGCGCTGATATCAGAGGCGGGAAAGATAGCTGTCGACCACGGCATTTGTGGTGGTTGCGGCAGCTGTTCGGCAAACTGCCCGACAGGCGCCATTTCTTACCAATACCCGTCACGTCCAGACCTGCTGGTGCGTATTCAATCTCTCATAGGTGCTTACAAAGAAGCTGGCGGTCACCAACCGATTTTGCTCTGCCACGAAGCTGAACACGGTGGAACCATTATCAATGCGCTGGCCCGTTATGGGGATGGCTTGCCAACGAACGTTCTACCACTCTCTCTCCATGCGGTGACAACGCTGGGCCACGAGGCCATGCTGACGGCCTTCTTGTCCGGAGCTGAGCGGGTTCTCTGCCTGATTGACCCAAAGAAGCGCGATGAAACAACACCGCTCTCCAACGAAATCGGGCTTGCAAACGACCTTCTTGTTGCCTTGGGGCATGATCCAATTGGCCGGCTGGATATCGTTCTCTCCAGTGATCCGGATGCATTGGCGGAAGCTCTGAGCACAAATTCGAAAGATTTAGCTCTGAAAAACCCGACCCGCATTGCGCCGGTGGGCGGTAAACGTGACATTGCGCGCATGGCCATCAGCGCCCTGCACCGCGCATCACCCGATGCGCCATCTGTTCTCCCTTTGAACGACTATGCACCTTATGGCCGGATCGAAATCCGGAGCGAAGGCTGCACCCTTTGCCTGTCCTGCGTTTCCGCCTGTCCGGTCGGCGCGCTGGCAGATAACCCGGATCGGCCACAAGTCAGCTTTACGGAAGCTGCTTGCGTTCAGTGCGGCCTTTGCCAAACCACCTGTCCGGAAAGCGTCATCACGCTGGCTCCACAGTTCAACACAAGCGAAACCGCCTTGCGCGCTGCCGTATTGCATGAGGAAGAGCCTGCCACCTGCACATCCTGCGGCAAACCTTTTGGCGCACAATCAACCATCGACCGGATCAAGGAACGCCTCGCTGGCAAACATCACATGTTCCAGTCGGCAAATCAGATCAATCTGATCGAAATGTGCGACGACTGCCGCATTCAAGCCCAGTGGGACGCAGACCCTGGTTTTGGGGCTGCAGCACCGCGTCCACGGCCCAGAACGACAGTAGATTACATGGAAGCGGAAAAGTCTGGCCTGACAGTCGATGATTTCCTGAAAAACTAGAGCACATCCACCCAAGCGCCGCGTCTCAGCGGCGCTCTGTTTTTTCAAGAACGAAGATTGCAACGACACCTGCAAGGGTCAGCGCAACAGCGCCGGTCATCATCGCAGCCAAGGGCCAAACCGTTGCAGGCCACATGCTTTCAGACAAAGCCCAGGCAACGCCGGCACTGGCAAACGCCCCCATGCCGATTTGCATACTGGCCGTCAAACCTGAGGCTGCACCTGCCATGTCAGGACGCACACTGACAGACCCCGCAATAATGCTCGGCAGGCAAATGCCATTGCCAAGGCCGACGAGGAACATCGGTGCAAAGAAGCGGATTGGCGTCACTTCGCCGCTCAGCAAGACGGCGATCATCGTAAGGATCGCAACCACCGGAAACAGCGATCCAAACACAATCATTGGCATCAAGCCAAAGCGTTCGGAAAACCGACCGGAAATGAAGTTGCCGATCAAATAGCCTCCGGCGATGATCATGAAGTAGATGCCCATTTCACTGGGGCTAATCTTCAAGACATCAGCTGCCACAAATGGCGCTCCGCCGAGATAGGAGAAATAAACCGTGGCCGTGAACATCGCCGTGAGTCCATAGGCCCAAAACAACCGTTCCCGCAAAAGAACACCGTAGTTCTTGAAAAACGAAAACGCCGCCTCCCCATCTCCCCGGTTTTTGTTAGTCTCGTGGAGCCCCAGATAAGACGCGATCAATACGATCACACCCAGCACGAGCAGCAGGACAAAACTTCCGCTCCAGCCGAAGCTCTCGTCGAGCAGTCCGCCTATGGCAGGCCCGATCATCGGTCCGACCGTCATGCCCATGGTTACATAGCCAATCATACTGGCCGCCTGATCGCGCCCATAAAGATCACGGACAATAGCTCGGGCCAAGATCAAGCCCGCAGAGCCACCGATTGCCTGAATAATTCGTCCGCCAATCAAGGTTTCTATGGATCCGGCCAAAAGACATATGACCGTTCCAACTACAAAGCTCGCCATACCACCAAGCACGATGGGACGACGACCGTATCTGTCTGACAAGGGACCTAGGAAAAGCTGAGCAACCGCAACCGCAACAAAATACAGAGACATCGTCATCTGCACTTGTCCGGCGGTGGCATCAAAAGCCTGTTTCATACCCGCCAGAGACGGCAGGTAAATATTCATGGCAACGGGACTAACCATTGAAATTGCGATCAAAATCGCAATCGACGGCTTTCCAGTCAACACCGGTTTCGGGACTTCATAAACTTCGGGCTTCATGCAAACCTTGTAAAATATATTAATATAATAGTCCGACTATCATAACGTGTAACATCCAATCAAACACCAAAATATCGCACCTGATCATTTCTCTGCTCCGGGTGTAGAGTGGCGCGGAATTCCAGCAAGCAGTTTTCTCTCCCGCATAAATGTGTAGACGCCTGTCAAAACGACAACTCCGGTGCCTAGCAACGTCATGAGATCAGGCACTTCATCCCAAAAGAGGTAGCCGAGCAGAATTGCCCACAAAACAATTGAATATCTAAACGGCGCAACGACAACGATCTCACCCGTCCGCATCGCAGCAATAATAAATATGTACCCAATGATAATAAAAACCGACGCGACAAACAAATATGCAAGCTGCTTGAGGTTCATCGGCTCCCAGCCATGAACCAGAACCATCGCTCCGCCCAAAAGCGAAACCCCAATCATGGTCAACAGTGCAACACCCAGTGTCGGCGTTTCCTTTGGCAACTGCCTTGTCGCCAAGTCCCTGACGGCCATAAAGAAAACACCACCCAGCGCAACAAAGGACCAAGCGTTGAATCCACTCAATCCAGGTCGCACAATCAAGAGCACGCCCAAGAACCCGACGAGAATCGCAGTCCAGCGACGCCACCCCACCGGATCACGAAAGAACATGGCAGCTGCAGCCGTGACGACCAGAGGCAAGGCTTGCAGAATGGCCGTTGCATTGGCGATGGGCAGTTGAAACAAGGCGGAAAGATAAAGAACAGTGGCGGACATCTCTCCAAGCATGCGCCAGCCAACGGCCCTGTGTTTCAGAACAGGCAAATTCGCGAAGACGCCGGTGACGTAACAAAGACAGGTGAGCAGAACAACGCTGATGCCGCCACGCACCATCATGATTTGCCCCAATGGCAAGCTCTCGGAGACCAGTTTGACCATGGCGTCGTTAAAGATGAACCCAGCCATCGCAACCAGCATCGCAGCAATGCCGCGGCTGTTATCAGAAACCTGCATACTGACTCCACGGCCTCAAGGCTCTGAAGAAGAGAGTTGATTCAACTCTTTGACGCGAGAGGTAGGTTCACAAGAAGATTCTGCGGTTTGACCCGCAGCTTGCCGTCCTTGGACATGGCAATTGCCAGCCAGACCGGTTTGCCGCGCAGATCAGCTTGAACATTCGAGCGATTCTCGAAATCAAGCCGGAACAAAGAGAGCAACCTCAAATTGTCCGCTTCACTTAACTCCTCGCCCGAATAAAGGCTGTTGAGAATGGTTGTCGCTTCCGCATCCAGCCCAACATGCCACGACCAATGCTCATCGCGGATTTTTTGAACCGGCTGAACACGGACATCTGTATTGAAAAAATGGCGGACCCAGGCTTCGACCACACGGGCAAACGCGTCCGGCCCTGGCTGCGTGAACCGGAAATCAAGTGCCGTATCAAACCTGTCGCTACGGTCCCAATAGATTGCAGCGTTTTCTTCCGTCAAAACATCCAGCGCCACTTCCCGCATGGGCGTACCGCTTTCCATAAGGAGTGCGCCTAAACCACCCAGACCGCCAGTTTCCGACAACATGCTGACAATTTCAGAATCGGCGATCATCACCGTTCCGTTTTCCACCGTGACAACCTGCTCCCGGAAGAACAGTTCCGCTGCCCGAAGGCGAACCGGGTCATGAACCTTTCGCAAGATGTTGCGAAGGATCAGATGCACCAACTGATCCAAAAAAACCGGAGGAACGGCGACTGAGCCTTCCTGAAAAATCGCCGCATACGCAGCCTCGACCGTGCCGTGTTTTTTGAGATGATCCCGAAACCCCAGAACCACACGGTAGTTGTCCGCTGTATCGCTGTCGGCAATCCTGTTCAGATCAGCCTCATTTATCTCGGTAAATGGATCCTCCATGAGTTTTTCAAAAAGCTCATGTTCAACCGCGCAGGACTCCTCCACCGGATGGATTTCCGGTCGCGTGAAATACGCCCGCAGCAAATCCGGAGTGACGCGAAGCCAGCCGTTCTTTGTCGGTTCAACCAAATGATACCCGGCGGACTTCCAAAACTCTCTCATTCCTGATCCTCCACCACATCCCAAACAAAGGCATGCGGTTTGTCACCCGGCGGGTTGACGATGTGAAACTGTTCGCGCACGGCACCTTCAGCATCAATCTCACGTTTCACCGCGAGCAGCGTGTTCAATGGTGTATCATCGGCCAAGGCGCGCGCATATCCAATCTCATCACGCGCAAGCCCCTCAGCCGCATCCCGGCTTGGGGCACCAAAATGTTCAACGAGAAACCGTGTCAGGTTGAGTACACAGGTCTCAATGTCCTGCTCACTCGCCTCTCCCACGCTGACCAAGGTCGAAAACCCAAACGATGGCAGCCCGAAAAATCCGCTGACAAACGCTTGTCGTTCCTTTTTGGCCAAAGCGCCAGCATCAAATCCGGGGCGCGGCATGTAAAGAAATCCGCCCGGAATTGCCCATTCATCAGGCTCAGCAGCCCGTGGAAAGACATGCGTGTCCGATACATCAAAGCGAATTGCGCGCAGAAAACGAGCCATCAGCTTTCCTGACTGGCAGGTTCTGGCTCATACTCTGCAACGCTATGGACAATGCTTTCCATGTGGTCCGTCACGGCGAATACCTGCGTTCCTGTATCGGTTCGCATCAGCAAGTTGCCAATTTCGTCAAGCCCCAGAAACTGACCCTCAGTGATCACCTGCTCGTCTTCAGTTCCAAACGACAAGGTAATTGTCTTACCCCGCCCCTCGCAGCGGAACAGCCACGCGTCATGAACCGGCTTGAAGCCTTCGCCATCCCAACGGTTGATCCAGGTGAGAAAGTGGCGAGACAGGGCAGCGATCACATCCGCGCCCTCAAGGTCAACAGCCCCTTCGTCCCACAAACTGGTCTCGTCCGGTGTCTGGCCGGGTTCAAATGCTGACTTTGGCTTCAAGGCCAGATCAAGCCCGGCGATCAACCACATAGGCGCGCCGTCATCATCCAGCTCTTGGCTCACCTTGATGTGAGCCGATCCAACGCCCGCGCGATTGGCAAGAAACCGGTTCGGCCATCGCCAGGTAAAAGCCAATTCTGGGGGACCGAGCGTGCCGATCGCATCCCCAGCCGCGACCATAAGCGCAAACAGCATTTCCTGCGCGCGCTCTGGCGAGACTTCAGGTTCCAGAACAAAGGCGACGGACACGCTGTCAGTGGCACATGACCAGAAGAGATCACCTGCCCCAACGCTGTCCTCGGCAAGGGCCGCCTCTGCCGCCGCCATAGGCGTCATCGGAGGCACGACCGGATGGCTTGTCAGGATAGGTGGAAGGTCAAGCGTCAGATCAACAGCATGAGCCATGGGACTCGCCTCAATCAATCGAGGTCAATCTTGCCATCAACAACGTGCGTGAAGTCCGTTCCGTCAATCGTGATCGTTGCCTTGACGCTCAAGGACCCGGACGTGCTGCCGCTCGCACGCACATACTCTTCAAGAGCCTGTTGCGAGGTGACGCCAACCTGCTTGAGGAACTTGCGCATGGACATGTTGAAGGTGTCATTGGACAAGGTAGATACTCCCACTTATTCCGGCTGTGTTGGCTGCCAACAGTTTCGCTGCACCAACCGGTTGCCAGGTTCATATTATTGTTTTTCAAGGTTTAAGCGCTCACGCACCGGACCTCAAGCATTGTCTCTGGCGGCGGCGCGGGACCACTGAATTAAGCGATCAGGTTTTTCAGTCCAGACGCACAGAATTGTTCGAACTCTGGTTCACTGCCGCCGCCGAATAATCGAGCTGCTGTGTGAGCACGAACCACGCACCGAAGCTGATCAACACACATGCGGCAACACCGCCCACAAATGCCTTCATTGGCCTTGGTCTCCACTTTCTTGACTGTTTGGCTGGCCTGCGGACGGATCTGTCGCCCGCTTTAAAAAGGCGACAAGGGCATCCCTGTCTTCCACCGACTTTAGCCGTTGAATGGGCATCTTGGACCCTGGCGTTACAATGTCCGGCCCGTGATCGAAAAGATCGGATATGGTTTTTTCATCCCAAATAAAGTCGGCCTTTATCAAGGCCTCTGAATAGGGATACCCCTTCAGCCCGCCTGCCCGACGCCCAAAAACACCGTAAAGTGTTGGACCAGCGCGATTTCCGCCATCCGGTGTCAACGTGTGGCAAACAGAGCATTTACGGGCAAACTGGCGTTCACCCGGATCAGATGTTTCCGCAACCTGAAACCGGCGTGGAAAGTCGACATCGAGCGCTTCAAACGGCTTTCGCGGCGAGACATCCCAAAGGTGAATTTCGTCATCCAGCCCGGTATAAAAGAGCCGGTTACCATCGGCATTGAAACTCAGCCCCCAAACCGGGCCATAAGGGTTTTCAAACTCTTCCAGCAGCTCGAAGGTTTTGGCATCAAAAACCCGAATGAGGCCATCTCCACCGCCACTGGCCGCGCGTTTTCCGTCAAGCGACACAGCCAGTGAAAGAACCGGACGGGTATGCGGCGGCAAGACCTTGATCTCCTCCCCGGCCCAAATGTCCAGAACGCCGGTCTTGCCATCGGTAACACCAAAGAACAGCGATGTCCCGTCTGGCAGGACTTTAAGAACATTGACACCCCACCCGAGATTGACGATCTCACGCAAAAACGCGCCCGTTTCAACATCAAACTGTCGGATGCCGCCGTCATAAGAGGCGGTAAAAAGCTGCGTCCCGTCTTTGGAAAACGCCACGGAGTTGACGTTGCCACGGTGCTGATCCAGCACATGCAAGAGTTTGGGAGGAGATGCCTCCAGATCGTAGATACGGGCCTGATTCTCCCAAGACGCAACGGCAGCAAAGCGGCCATTTGCCGATACATCGACGCTGAGAACTTTTTCGCCAAGCCCATCAAAGCGGTGCAGAAGCTCAGCGGTTTTCAAATCCCAAAGGATCAGATCACTGTCATCCCCAACGGTGACCGCTCTGTTTCCCGGCAGAAACCGCCCATCATTGACCGCCGCCTCATGACCGATAAGCCGAAGCGGCTCTGCTGACGCCTCCCCTGCTTCATCTTCAGACCAAACAAGCACCGAATAGTCGAAAGAGGTGCTGAGCAATCTCTTGCCAGACGGGTCAAGGGTCACCGACTTGACAGGGCCACCATGGCCCTCCAATCGATCTGGCCACTCCGCAAGCGCCGGTTCAAAGGGGCTGGTCAAGCAATAGAGGATGGCCGCTGTTTTAACGGCCAAACGCACTCCTGCCCTGTGTCGTCCCTTCTTCTGAACCACGCGCCCGCCCTAACCTCTATTCTGCAGGTTGTACAGCAGGTTTTCCCTGATCGCGTTCATGGACGTCATCCATGTGCTCATCCACCCAGATCGAGTGATGTTCTTTGGCCCAGTTCAAATCAACTTCACCGGTGCCCATGGCATCAAAAGCGCCTTCCATGCCAACCGAACCGATGTAGATATGCGCAAGGATCACACACACCATGAAAACAGCCATGATGGAGTGCCAAAGGGTCGCCAGCTGTTGTTCCTGAATGACACTCAAGGTGGTTGGCAAATTCGTTGCGAAGATGAGGTTTATCTTGTCAAACGTGTCAGCAAAGAACGTGGTGGTGAACGGGAACAGAAGCTGCCAACCAGATAGGGACAGCGACACACCGCCGAGGATCGTCAGCCAGAAGATCACTTTCTGCCCGGCATTAAATTTCTTGGCCGGCGGATGAAGTTTGGAAGAGAAAATGCCTCCCCCCTGAAGCACCCATTTGATGTCAGTGCGGTCCGGCAGATTGTGCTTCACCCACATCACGAAGATCATCAACAGGCCAAGCATGAAGGCAAAGCCGAGATAGTTATGCAGATACTTGCCCATCTGCGTGATGAAGGAGAAAGCCTCTGCGCCCAACAACGGAAGGATCACATAGCGACCGAAAAGAACGTTGAGACCTGTCAAGGCCAGCACAACGAAAGAAACCGCCAACAGCCAGTGACCAAACCGCTCAATTGCCTTGAAACGTGTAATCGTCTGACCGGAGCGACCATGCGCAATCTTGATGCGACCACGAATGGCATAAAAAATACCAAGCAGAACAATCATGCCAAGCATGGCCCAACTGGCATAAAGCGACATGGGGCCGTTCCGGAAAGACCGCCAAGCTTCACCCTCAGACTGGACCAAAGTTCCGGCTTTTTGGTCTGGAATAGATACCGTTCCCTGAACACCGCCGCGCACAGCCCGCCAGTATTCTGCATCAGAATTTGTGCCGAGCACATCACCAGGTACAGCACCACCTGTCGGAGAGTTTTGGCTAATGGCCGGATCCGCAACACCTTGTTGTGCAATCGCTGGGTCGCTTAGACCACCGACACAAAGGGTCAAAACGAACGCAACCAGCGCAACCGCTGCATAGTCCTTGATCCGGACACTCCAGTTTGTTGTTTCCCCAAGCCCTGGCATGGCACCCTCTCCTCATTCGTCCCAGACACCTTCTTGACGTATTCTTGGCGTCTGACGGCCATTTGGTTTTCTCCGAAGCGATGAATTTCAAATCTCAGAAGCTCTGTTTGTTTCCGCGCGCCCGCAGAGCCCGTTTTTGCTCATCATCCAGCTCGGTATCCTGTGGGCCAGCGTAGCTGCCCTTCTCAAGCTTGATAGGCCGGTTCTCCTCAGCTTCCCGGCAGGCTGAAAGACCTGCAAGCAGCGCAACTATGCCGAAAATCTTCAAGAATGTTGAAACGCGTGGTGTCATCGACGTGATCCCAATGGTCTTGGTTCTTTTTTATGTCACGATCAGAAAAAGTCACGAGAGCTGCTCACACTTAGGGATTAGCGTGACGCATTCACTCCATGAACACAACCTCCGATTTACAACCGTAGCCAATCAGGCATCTGCCCGCCCTGTCCCGGTCGCTTCAGAAGCGAACGGAGGCAGCCATAGCCGCCTCCGCCTTAAATTCAAGTTCGGACAAGCCTCGTTAAAGAGTGCCGGCCTTTTGGTCGTAAGCTGTGCCCCAGCCCCACGCGCCAGAGCCGAAACCACGAGCAACAACGCGCTCGCGGTAGATGGCTGAAACGACGTCACCGTCGCCGGCCAGAAGCGCCTTTGTGGAACACATTTCTGCACAGAGCGGCAGCTTGCCTTCTGCCAGACGGTTACGTCCGTATTTCTGGAATTCGACCGAGGAGTTGTCATCCTCCGGACCACCAGCACAGAAAGTACATTTGTCCATCTTGCCGCGGGAACCGAAGTTGCCGACCTGCGGATACTGCGGCGCGCCAAACGGACACGCATAGAAGCAGTAACCGCAACCAATGCACAGGTCCTTGGAGTGCAACACGACGCCCTCTTCAGACTCGTAGAAGCAATCCACCGGACAAACGGCCATACAAGGCGCGTCCGAGCAGTGCATGCAAGCGACCGAAATCGACCGCTCACCCGGCTTGCCATCATTGATCGTCACGACGCGGCGGCGGTTGATGCCCCACGGAACCTCGTGCTCGTTCTTACATGCAGTGACGCAGGCGTTGCACTCGATGCAGCGTTCGGCGTCACAGAGGAATTTCATCCGTGCCATTTTGGTATCCTCCCGTTACGCCGCGCTTTCGATGCGGCAAAGCGTTGCTTTGGTTTCCTGCATCTGCGTGACGCTGTCATAGCCGTAGGTCTGAGCCGTGTTGGTGGATTCACCAAGCACATAAGGATCGGCCCCTTTCGGATATTTCTCGCGCAGATCCTGACCCTGGAAGTGACCACCGAAGTGGAACGGCATGAAGGCAACACCTCGGCCGACACGATCGGTCAGCATAGCCATGACTTTCACCTTGCCGCCTTCCGGACCATGGACCCAGACCATTTCACCATCACGAACACCAAGATCGTTGGCATCGGACGGATTGATCTCAACGAACATGTCCTGCTGAAGTTCAGCCAGCCACGGGTTGGACCGAGTCTCGTCCCCGCCGCCTTCATACTCCACCAGACGACCTGATGTCAGGATCATCGGGAAGTCCTTGGAATAGTCGTTCTTCTGGATCGACGCATAGGCGGTCGGAAGACGATAGGCCTTCTTGTCGTCATAGGTCGCATAGCGATCCAGAAGATCACGGCGATTGGTATAGAGCGGCTCGCGGTGCAGCGGTACAGGATCCGGGAACGTCCAGACAACAGTCCGGGCTTTTGCGTTTCCGAACGGTGCACAGCCGTGCTTGATGGCAACACGCTGGATACCGCCGGAAAGGTCGGTCTTCCAGTTGGTCTTGTCGCCAGCCACCGCTTCAATGGCAGACCGCTCTTCATCGGTCAGATCGCCATCCCAGCCCAAAGATTTGAGCATGGCCATGGTGAATTCCGGATATCCGTCCTCAATCTCCGAGCCTTCCGAATACGAGCCCTCTGCCAGAAGGTTGTCGCCATCTTTCTCAACACCAAAACGGGCGCGGAATGTCAGGCCACCTTCAGCAACAGATTTGGACGGATCGTAGAGGATTGGCGTCCCCGGGTGACCCATTTCCGCAGTTCCCCAGCACGGCCACGGCATACCGTAGTATTCGCCGTCGCACGGTCCACCACGCGCCTGAAGCGTTGTGCGGTCGAACGTGTGCTGGTTTTCCATATGCTTCTTGAGGCGCTCCGGCGATTGGCCGGTGTAGCCGATGGTCCACATGCCGCTGTTGAATTCACGGGTCGTGTCTTCAATGCTCGGAATGGTGCCCTCGACCGAAATGTTCTTGAACATCTCGCCTTCAAAACCGAACTTCTGCGCAAACAGATAAGCGATTTCGTGATCGGTCTTCGATTCAAACAGCGGATCGATGACCTGCTCGCGCCACTGGATGGAGCGGTTGGACGCAGTCACGGAGCCGAAGGTCTCAAACTGGGTCGTCGCCGGCAACAGATAAACGCCATCCTTGCGATCAGAAAGGACCGCAGACACGGTCGGGAATGGATCGATCACGACAAGCATGTCGAGTTTTTCCATGGCCGTTTTCATGTCGGTCAAGCGTGTCTGGGAGTTTGGTGCGTGGCCCCAGAACACCATGGCGCGGACGTTGTCCGGCTGGTCCATGTTGCCCTTATCTTCCAGAACACCATCGATCCAGCGCGACACCGGAATACCCGCACTGGTCATCAGGTCGGTCGAACCAAAGCGACCTTCCATGTAGCTGTGCTCGACATTCCAAACGCGAGACCAGTGCTTCCAAGCCCCTGCGGACACGCCATAGTAGCCCGGTAGAGTGTGCGAAAGAACACCAAGGTCTGTTGCGCCTTGCACGTTGTCGTGCCCACGGAAAATGTTGGTACCGCCACCAGCTTTACCCATGTTCCCGAGTGCAAGCTGCAACACGCAGTAAGCGCGGGTGTTGTTGTTGCCGTTTGTATGCTGTGTACCACCCATACACCAGATCACGGTGCCCGGACGGTTGTTGGCAAGTGTGCGAGCAACGCGCTTGAGCTGAGACCCCGGAACGCCGGTAACGCTCTCAACCTCTTCCGGATCCCACTTGGCAACTTCTTCCTTGATCTGATCCATGCCCCAGACGCGCTGGCGAATGAACTCTTTGTCTTCCCAGCCATTTTCAAAAATGTGCCAGAGAATACCCCAGACCAAAGCAACGTCGGAGCCTGGACGGAACCGGACATATTCGGTCGCGTGAGCTGCGGTCCGGGTGAACCGCGGATCACAAACGATCATCGGGGCGTTGTTTTCTTCCTTCGCCTTCAGAAGGTGCAACAACGATACCGGGTGCGCTTCAGCGGGGTTGCCGCCGATCACGAAGATCGCCCGAGAATTGTGGATGTCGTTGTAGGAGTTGGTCATCGCGCCGTAGCCCCAGGTGTTGGCAACACCTGCGACTGTGGTGGAGTGACAAATCCGTGCCTGGTGGTCGACGTTGTTGGTCCCCCAGAACGCTGCAAACTTACGGAACAGATAGGCCTGTTCGTTGTTGTGCTTTGCCGAGCCGAGCCAGTAAACGGAATCCGGACCGGACTCATCGCGGATCGACAGCATCTTGTCGCCGATCTCGTTGATGGCCTGTTCCCAGGACACCTTTTCCCATTTGCCGTTGACCAGTTTTGTTGGATACTTCAACCGGCGCTCGCCATGTGCGTGTTCGCGAACTGCCGCGCCCTTCGCACAATGGGACCCCAGGTTGAACGGGCTGTCAAAGCCAGGCTCTTGGCCAACCCAGACACCGTCCTGAACCTCTGCCAGAACCGTACAACCGACCGAACAGTGCGTACAGACTGTCTTCTTGATCTGGACCTTACCGCCAGCAGCAGCACCTGCCGCTTCGGCCTTCTGCACCATGCCGCCGCCAACAGCGGACAACGCGGCAAGACCACCTGCCGTCACACCGGAGCGACGCAGGAACGTGCGGCGATCCATGGTGCTCGCGCCAACCTCAGCCAATGCGGCTGACAGGCGGCCACGGCGGGCTATGCCGTTTGCCTTTTTCCTGAGCATATTTCCTCTCCCTCAAGTGGAAGTGGTTTCAAGAACCTCTTCCCGGCTCCAAACCCGGCGCGTCCCGAGCTTGAATGCCGATCAATTAAAACCGAGCTGTTTCGTAGACTTTTTTGACGTGATCCGTCTCGCGGTATCCATTGCCCGCTTCGGACGAAGGTGCGGCTGCTTCAGCCGTTCCCGTCACAAGGGTGGCCCCACCAGCCAGGGATCCAAGTCCGGCCAGTTTCAAGAAGTCCCGCCGATCAGCGGTGTCTCGGGTCTTTTTGTCCATTTCCGTCCTCTCCTCTCATCCGAATCTCTCAATTCGGGTCGTTTCGAACTTGATCGCAGTTCCAAAGCGAACACGATCAGAATTCAATGACATCGATCAAACAGCGCGACCTGTTCAGCCGATCATTTCAAAAGCTTCTGTTTCAACATCAATAACCGCCTGCCCCAAAACACCAACGGCCGCATAAAAGCGGCTAGTGTCTTGTGCGGCGAGGTCTTTGAAAAAATGCGGCGCCCATTTCGCGAGATGATCTTTGAAGAATGACCTCTGCTCACACAGGGATAAAGGCACTTCGTGGCCGAAGTCTCCCTGAATGAGGCCCTCCATCATTTGCAAAAGAGCGGCAATGTGGTCTTCCGGTTCATTCACACCTTCCGCGCGCTCTATTCCCAACTTGGACATCGATACACGCAAGTCTGCAAGAGGCTTCTCATTAAGGAAACCCGTCAGATAGTATGAACCAAACGGAACCAACTCTCCCCGACCAACCCCGATAAAAAGATCATGGTATTCGCGGCGAACGTCTTCTGAAGTCACCTCGGCTGCAAGCGCAGTAAGTGAACGCAAAGCGTTACCAATGGGGGAAGTGTCTTCCAGATCGGAAGATATTTGGGAGAGCGCAGTTAGATCAGCAACATCCGGGGCAGCCTGCAGCAGGCGCCCGACAAAACCGTATAGCAGAGCCCGATCCGCGTCTTCAGGTGCGATTGCAGGCTCGACCGAGGTCGATTGCGACATAAACTTTCTCTCCCTGATGTACTGAGTTTTGCGCGATAAGCGATTAGTCGCAATTGAAATCAATGCTGCGATGCAAAGATATATGTATTATCACGCATTTTATGATCAAATAATGACTCAATTAGTATTAAAAACATAATATAAGACAAAAACACATACTTGAAACCAAAATTCCAGTTTATTGCGGATGTCGAAAAAAGCCCAAAACGGCAAATCGTGAGTCGCATGGGTTGCAAGTGAACCGAAAAACTCCTCAAACTCAATCATTGCGCGCATAATTACTAAGTAATTCAACCGATACTCTGACAGCGCTTGTTGTGCGCCGCAGCGATGCTGACCTCAAATTATTTCAAAACTGAAAAAACATTTTTGACACCCAAACAAAAAAGACGCCGACCAAAGCCGACGCCTTTCAGAATAGATTTCTCAAGGTTATTGAGGGTTTTCAGCGGCTCAGCGTCTACTCATAGACAATTTTTGGAGCTGCGCGCTGCGCCTCTCCCTCATACCGTTGAAGCTCACCCATCACTTTTTCCGCAATGTCTCGATAAATCTTGGCGTGCTGACCATCAGGGTCCGAAACGACGACTGGCGTTCCGGCATCAGAAGTCTCACGGATTTGCATGTTGAGCGGCACCTCACCCAAGAATGGGACCCCCAGTTTCTCAGCTTCTGCACGCGCCCCACCATGGCCAAAGATATCGTGACGACTGCCGCAATCCGGGCATAAGAAGTAGCTCATGTTCTCAACGATACCGAGCACAGGCACATCCACACGGCGGAACATGTTCAAACCCTTGCGCGCATCAATAAGCGCAAGATCCTGCGGAGTGGATACAATTACAGCCCCCGCAAGCGGCACTTGTTGCGCCATGGTCAGCTGCGCATCACCCGTTCCTGGAGGCATATCGACAACAAGCACGTCCAGCTCCCCCCACGCCACTTCGCGCAGCATCTGAGTCAGGGCAGAAATGACCATCGGGCCGCGCCAGATCATTGGCGTTTCTTCTTCCACCATAAAGCCCATGGACATGACCTTCACACCATAGCCTTCCAGAGGCTTCAGAATACGGCCAGAAACAGGCTCCGGCCGACCTGTTACCTGAAAGAGGCGCGGTACAGACGGGCCGTAAATGTCAGCGTCAAGAACGCCAACCTTCAGTCCATTAGCCTGCAAGCCTAACGCCAGATTGGCCGTTGTGGTTGATTTTCCAACACCGCCTTTGCCAGAAGCAACGGCGATGATTGTTTTGACACCGGGCACGCCGGGCTTTTGCGCGCCCTGATCCTCAGTAGGGCTGGCACGGCCTTGCATTGGTGGTGGGACAGACCCCATCTGCGCTTTGGATGGTGCGGGACGCGCCGGAGGCGGTGTAGATGATTTTGCGCCTGCGGCTTTTTCAGCTGTGAGTGCCACCATAGCATTCTCAACACCCGGCACATCTTTCACCACTTTTTCAGCAGCCTGTCGCAGGGGCTCCAGCTCTTGTGCCCGATCTGCTGGGACAGTGATGGAAAACGCCACACGGCCATCGGACACAAACACATCCGATACCAGACCGAGCGAAACGAGGTCGCCCTCCAGATCCGGCCCCTTGACCTTGGCCAACTGCTCAAGAACCGCCTGCTTGATGGAGTCGCTCATAAAATCCCTCATTCCGCGTCAAAAAACTGACGCATCCGCCAGCCATATTTGACTGCTAACCTAGTGAGTGATTTCAGGGCGTCAATCACCTCGCCGATTTCGCGATTGGAAAAGAACAGCTTGCGCTTGCCGACGCCAGAAATCCTGCTACGTCTGACAATATTGATTTCACGCCGTTTGGAGACACCATGACCCGTATTCTGATTACAGGCGCAAATCGCGGCATTGGCCTTGAGCTGGCCAAATCAGCACTTGCCAAAGGTTGGAGTGTTTACGGGTCAGTTCGCACAGAAGAACAAGCCAACTCGTTGAAGCGCGAAACGTCTGACAAGGCCACACCGCTCATCTTCGACGTGACCGATCACTACGCTGTTCAGGCTGCAGCTCGTGAATTGAGCGGTGCACTAGATATTCTGATCAACAATGCGGGCATTATAGGTCCAGACAGACAATCACCGCTCGATATGGATTTTGCGGGATTCGCCAAAACGCTGGAAGTGAACACTCTGGCCCCGCTTCTGGTAACTCAGGCCTTCCTACCGCAATTAAGACAAGCGGCGCACGGGCGCATTCTGACGATCTCCAGTCAAATGTCCTGGATGGGCTACGCCAAATCAGACCGCATCGCCTACCGGGCCTCCAAAGCTGCCGTGAACAAGGTGATGCAAGGTCTTGCTACAGATCTCCATGACGACAACATTCCCGTTGCCTTGATCGATCCAGGCTGGGTGCGCACCGACATGGGCGGTGATGACGCCGACAACGACCCGCGCGATGTGGCCGAGGGCGCTTTGTTGATCGCCGAAACACTCTCCATCGCCAAGACCGGCAAGTTCTTCAAATGGTCCGGTGAAGAGCGGGAATTTTAAACCTCCGGCGTGCCTCCACCCCACCTCAACCTGCCTTTTCCAAGACCAAAGACTTGCGCAATCTACGACTGGTCAAAGATAACCAGATAAGTATTAACCTTGCGGAACTTGACCACGGCACGATTCAACGTTTCTGCTCCCAATTTTTTCTTGTCGTGAAGTTGGGGATAACTGTTCTCCGCCTTTTTTATGCTTTCCAAATCCTAAACGGTATTAATCAAATGTGAGGAATTGAAGCGCACCATCGAAGACATCAGGACAGAAGGTCCAAGAGGTGCGAAATGGAACTCTATCGGATTTGTTTTCGATCCAAGATCGAATGGAAGAATGTGTCGCCCGAGCTGCAGAAGGAGCTCGATTATTCCCTGACACGCATTCGCCGCATGAACCGCCGCAAAGGCGTGACCGGCGCTCTTTTGATGGGCAACACCCACGTCCTTCACTATCTTGAAGGTAAGCCGGGCCCGGTACTCGATACACTTTACTGCGTGATGCAAGACGCCCGCGTTGGCGAGATGGAAGCGATCTTCCATGAGCCTGCTCCTGCACGCCTGTTTCCGAACAGCCTGATGTTCTTCCGCGACCTGACCACACTTGAGGTTTCACAACTTCATCCAGCGCTGCAGTTTGTCGTGGACCGTCCATCTCGTATTTCGGTGGACGAAAGCATGAATGCTCTTTGCTGCTTTTCGGAAGAAATGCGCGAAAGCCGCCTGACAAACGGCATGATGCTGGTCTGATCCGGGCGCAACAAGCACTTCTTGAACTTTCGGCATGGCCGTCTCGGCCTTGCCAAGCGCGATGTGCCTCCCATACTTAAGCGGTTCTACCTTTGGAGTCGCTTTTTGCCGCACGAATACCTTCTCAAGCCAGATCCGCATGATGCCCGACTGTCCACCTCGGTCACCGGCATCGACCACACCGGCAAACCGGTCGATACCCGCGTCGTCACAGAAAAAGCGCTGACGCTTTACCTGAATTCCCAGGAAGTGGTCACCATGATGACCATTGGCGACCACCCGGACCTCTTGGCCGTCGGTTACCTGAAAAACCAGAACATGTTGAAGCCGGACAATGTCATCACAGACATCGACTATGATGATGACCTCGAAGTCGTTGTTGTCCGCACAGAGCGCGAGACCAATTACGAGGAAAAGCTGAAGAAGAAGGTCCGCACATCCGGCTGCGCGCAAGGCACCATTTTTGGCGATGTGATGGAGAGCTTCGACACCATCGCCCTTCCGAAAGCTGAACTGAAAACGTCCTGGCTTTATGCGCTCACCAAAGCCATCAACACAACGCCATCCCTTTATCTTGAAGCGGGCGCGATCCATGGCTGCGTCTTGTGTGAGCAGGATAAGCCTTTGGCATATATGGAAGATGTCGGCAGACACAATGCGGTCGATAAAATCGCAGGCTGGATGACGCTGAACGATATTATCGCAGACGATAAAATCTTTTACACAACAGGGCGCTTAACCTCGGAGATGGTCATCAAGACGGTCATGATGGGCATCCCCATACTGGTGTCACGATCCGGCTTTACGGCGTGGGGTGTTGAACTCGCCCAGCGCGCAGGTCTCACACTGATTGGCCGGGCGCGAGGGAAACGGTTTGTTGCTCTTTCGGGAAGCGAACGGATCGTGTTCGACATGAACCCAGACGATATGGAAGACGAGCCAAAGCGCGCGTCCCGCAAAGGCCGGGAGGGCGACTAATGAGCACGCATCCCTCACGAGAGACAACACTTGCCTGTGTTCTGGCAGGAGGACAGTCCCGGCGGATGGGAGGCGGCGACAAAACCCTTCTGGATATCGGCGGCCAGTCCATGCTCTCGGTCATCTTGAAGCGCCTTGAACCACAGGTACCCCACATAATCTTAAACGCCAACGGTGATCCAGACCGATTTGCCGAGCACAAGCTGCCAGTGGTTGCTGATCCGGTTGGCGATTTTGCTGGCCCCCTCGCCGGCATTCTGGCGGGCCTGTCTTACGCCAAAACAAACGCGCCAGACATGACTCATGTGGTATCTGTCGCTGGCGACTGTCCGTTCTTTCCAACAAACCTGGTGGACCGTTTTCTTAAAGCCGTTCCGGCCAACAAGCCGGTAATCGCGCTTGCCAGCTCTCAAGATAAACTGCATCCGGTTTTTGGCCTATGGCCTGTTGCGCTTGAAAGCGATTTGCGGGATTGGCTTTTGGCAGGCAAAACCGGCAAGGTGCTGGCCTTTGTTGACCGCCATGACAGCGTTGAAGTTGCTTTCAATGACACAGGACCAGACGGCCTAGACCCGTTTTTCAATGCCAACCGACCGGATGACCTCACCACCGCTCGCAATGCGATTGGGAAGCTTTGATTTCATGACACAAAAAGACACGCCCAACCGCGTTTTTGGCATCACTGGTTGGAAGAATTCAGGCAAAACCCAACTGGTCACCAGCCTCGTGGCTGAAATGACGCGTCGCGGCTTCAAGGTCTCTACCGTCAAGCATGCCCACCACAATTTTGATATCGACCGCGAGGGCGCAGACAGTTATCGCCACCGGGAAGCGGGCGCATCGGAAGTTGCCCTCGTTTCTGGCCGCCGCTGGGCCCTGATGCATGAACTCCGAGACGAAGAAGAACCGCCACTGGACGCCATCCTGCAACGCCTCGCACCGTGCGATCTTGTGATGATTGAGGGCTACAAACGCGAAGCCCATCCCAAAATCGAGGCGCGGCGACTGGACGCGAAAAAAAACGAGCCGCTTGCGCCAAAGGACCCGAATATTCTGGCCATTGCCGCAGATCATGACCTTGAAGGCGAAACCCTCCCCGTCTTCGATTTGAGCGACATTTCCGCAATGGCTGATTTTATTGCCGAAACGACTGGCCTGCCCCTAAACAAGGACACAAAGAGCGCAACGTGACCTCACAACCGCTTATCGACGACTGCTTTTTGCACGACAAGGACCGGCTTCGCCATCACGAGGCCTTGGCCATCTTGAAAGCAAGGCTAAACCCTGTTGCCGGTACCGAGATGGTGGCATTGGCGGACGCTCATGGCCGTATCCTTGCACAAAACATTATCGCGCCGCGCGATGTCCCCCTGGCCGACAATTCGGCGGTGGACGGCTATGCATTCCGGTTTAAGGATCATGAACCTGCTGGCGGCTTTTTCCCCTTGGAACAGCGGATTGCAGCCGGTCATCCAAGCGACACAGAACTGGCCCCGTGGGCTGCAGCGCGTATCTTTACTGGCGCCATCATGCCGCCCGGCGCTGACACGGTCGCCATGCAGGAAGACTGTGAACGGCACGATCAGGACGGCAAACACTTTGTCATTATCCCGCAAGGACTGAAAAAAGGGGCCAACTGCAGAAAGGCCGGTGAAGATTTGGCCAAAGGCACTGCGCTTTTGGAACCAGGCCATCGCTTGCGGCCACAAGACACGGCTGCCATTGCCTCTATTGGCCTCAATCAGGTATCCGTCTTCAAGCGTTTGCGCGTGGCTGTGCTGTCCAACGGAGATGAAATCCGTCGCCCCGGAACCGAGTTGAAGCACGGCGAAGTCTATGATTCCAACCACTTCCTGCTGCGAGGTCTGCTTGAACAAGTGGACGTCGAAATCGAAGATTTGGGCGTCCTGAACGATACGCATGATCGCATCGTTGCCACCTTGAAAGACGCGGCCTCCCGCTCCGACATGCTTCTGACCACTGGCGGAGCAAGCCGAGGCGAAGAAGACCACATCTTGTCCGCCCTTGATGAACTCGGGCAACGACACATGTGGCAGCTGGCAATCAAGCCCGGACGACCCATGATGTTCGGTCAGATCGAAAACTGTGTGTTCCTCGGCCTGCCCGGCAACCCGGTTGCGGCCATGGTCTGCTTTCTGCTCTACGCCCGGCCCGTCCTGTCACTGCTGGGTGGTGGCCCCTTCCCCGAACCACGACGGTTTCAGGTTCCAGCAGATTTTGAAGTCCCGAAGAAAAAGCCCGACCGACGTGAATTCTATCGAGGGACACTGGCAACAGATGAAAACGGGCGGACGGTTGTCCGGAAATTCGACCGGGACGGCTCCGGCCTCATCACCGGACTTCGAGAAGCTGATGGCCTGATCGAGATCCCGGAAGAGGCAACTGCTGTCCAACGTGGCGGTTTGGTGGATTTCATCCCGTTTCCGGGTTGAGATAAGGACCGGCGAAAAGTCCGCCGGTCCATGCAGCAGTCTTAAAGCTCGTAAGGCCACTGAGCAGGAACGAACCGATATCCATCACCGTCCTTGGCCAATTGCCCAAAGCCCGGGAACGGAATGTGCGCTCCAGCAAACATCACCCGGTCGGTTGCGGCCATGTCGAAGAACTTCTTGCGTGTTTCGATGGCCGCAGCGTTGTCCACGTCAAAGGCAATTGCCCACTCGGGACGCGCGAATTGATAAGCGGCCATGTGAACCACGTCGGCGGCCAGAATAAGCGTTTCGCCGCCACTGGACAGAACAAAGCCGCTATGGCCCGGCGTATGCCCTGGCAGCGCCATTGATCGGATACCGCCCACGATCTCCTGATCGTCGGAAAACAGTGTTTGAGTATCCTTATAAGCATCTGCAGCTTTGCGGGCACCGAGGAAAAAGCCCTTCACGGCTTCGGGCGCAGCATTGAGATTTGCATCATCATACCAGAACGCCTTATCGACTTCCGGCAGGATCAACTCCGCGTTTTTGAACACCTTCTCACCATTGCCATCCAACACACCAAACAAGTGGTCCGGGTGCATATGCGTGATCAGGACCGCGTCCACCTGATCTGGTGAAACACCGGCAGCGGCCAGAGGTTCCAGCAAACGACCCAGAGTTGGCCCCATGACATTCGAGGTGCCAGCATCCACCAGGATCAGCTTGTCGCCCGTGTTAACCAAGTAAGCAGAGACCGGTGCGCGTACAGCCTCGCTCTCTATGAACGCTGCTTCACGCAGGGATTTGGCCGCGTCATCTTCGTAGCCAACCACAAGCTCCTTGCCGATATCCAGATACCCATCGAGAAGGGCAGTCACTTCAAACGCCCCAACATTCCGGCGAATGGCACCTGCGACCTGAGTTCCTGCCTTTGGAGCAGCAGCAGAGGCAGTCATTGGGAAAGTGGCTGCTCCCAGAGAACCGGCAATAGCGCCAACGGCGAGGCCGCTGCCGAGAAACGAACGACGATTTAATGAAAAGGATTTGGACATTTTCAGTCTCCAGCTAGTGAAATAAGACGAGGCGTGCCTCGGCATGCTTACTGAATTGATTTATTCGCTCTGTTTTTGAAGTCCGCGAACCGTTATAAAACCCATAAGCTAGCATTATGAATACCCGGCAACACTCTTGTACAAAGTCACAATTTCCTGATGGACAAACTTTCTGCCCTCTCCAGTTTTGTTCGTGCCGCCGATCTCGGCAGTTTTTCTGCTGCCGCCAAACAGTTGGGTATTTCACAACCGGCCGTCAGCCAGCATGTTCGATCATTGGAAGACTCGCTTGGTGCGCGCCTCTTCAACCGGACAACACGCCGCCTTGCGTTGACGGAAGCCGGGGAACGCTATTTCGCGCAGGCAAAAGACATTGTCGAGCGATTGCGGGACGCGGACCTTTCAGTGCAAAGCGAAGAAGCGCAGATGTCCGGGTCTCTTGCCATCGGTTTGCCGATGGGTTTTGCCGAAAACGTTCTTTCGGACTTTCTGATCGCATTCAAGAAGGAGCATCCGTGCCTGCTTCTTGAAATCTCGATCTCCGACCTCTTTGTCGACGTCATGGCCGAGCGTCTGGACGTCGCAATCAGGCTGGGTGAAATTCGCGATGACCGTTTGATTGTCAAACGCATCGGCCTCTCCCAACGCTGCCTGGTCGCTTCACCTGACTATCTGAACCGCCGCGGTCAACCGGAAAAACCGGAAGACCTGACAGGCCACGACTATCTGCTCTACAAGAACATCTCGACAGGCCATCAGGTGCCGTTGGTCGGTCAATGCGGAACCCGGGTTTTCATCGACATCAACCCGACCATGATCATCAATAACTCAGCCATGCTTCGCAACGCAGCAATCCATGGCCTCGGCATTGGCCTTTATAATCGATGGATGATCGCGCCGTATCTTGAGGCCGGTTCACTGGAAGAAGTCCTGCCGGGATGGTGCTATCCGCCCCACCCCGTTCATGCCGTTTATCCCTCAAACCGGTTCGTCCCACTCAAGGTCCGCCGCTTCGTCGATCAGCTGACCCGTTTCATGCGCGACACCGGCGCTGTGAACCTGCAAGCAGAAGAAAAATACCTCGCCAGCGATCTCTGGCGTGTTTAGGGTCAGGTCCCTAAGTTAGACCTCATCAACGGGAACGATCCACGTTTCTTTAAGTGCAGCAGCTTCCCATTCCTGCCAGGCCTCAGTCCCACGCATGGCAGTGCCATATTGGTCGGCCACAGGATCGCTGGTCAGTTGGTAGGTCGCCAATCGGCTCACCACTGGCGCATACATGGCATCTGCAATGGTGAAATCACCAAACAAAAACGGTCCGCCCGAGGTTTCAATACACTGTCGCCAGATATTCAGGATGCGCGCCACATCAGCCCGCACATCATCTGACACATCCAGATGGCCTGCAGGCTTACGAATGTTCATCGGGCACGCGCCGCGCAGGCCGGTAAAGCCCGAATGCATTTCAGCAGAGATCGCCCGAGCCAAAGCACGCGCCTTAAAGTCTTCAGGCCAAAACCCGCGCTCTGGATAAAGATCGGCCACATATTCCATGATAGCCAGCGAATCCCAAACTGTCAGGTCGCCATGGCGCAAAACCGGCACCTTCATGGACGGTGAGAATGTTCGGAAAGCCGGATTGCCGGATTCAAAATCGAACGGCACCACTTCTTCCGAAAAGGGAACGTCTTTCGCGCGCATGGCAATCCATGGCCGAAACGACCATGACGAATAGTTCTTGTTGCCCAGATAGAGGTGTAAATCGGCCAAAACTGCTCTCCCAAAAAATGCCGGAGGTCCGGAAATCATGCGTCAAAATTCGTAGCCCAGACAGACCAAACAGACAAATTCATCCATTTCATCACTTTGATCAGAGATTTTGATCCATCCATAGCAACCGCGCTCTGGAAACGGAGGAGGCAGACCGATCGTTGCCCACATGCCCCATGGGCATCCCCTTGAGCCGCCCTGTCTTTTCGCGCCCAGACAAAAAGTTTTTTCACGTCCCTTCTTGAAATCTTTGTCGAAGTGTATGGAATAGCGCCATTGAGTAAAAACTCGGATGACCGGCTTTTGCTCCAATTGAAAATATAGGGGAATCAAACATGCGTATTCTGCGTTTGGCTGCGGCCGCCGCTGTTGTTCTTGCCGGTGTTGGCGCCGCCCAAGCTGATGACTGGTCCAAGGTTCGGATCGGAACCGAAGGAGCCTACCCTCCGTTCAACTCCCTCACCTCTGACGGCCAGCTGGTTGGTTTCGACATCGATATCGCCAATGCGCTTTGTGAAGAGATGAAGGTTGAGTGCGAATTCGTCACGCAAGACTGGGATGGCATGATCCCGGCTCTGCAAGCTGGCAAATTCGACGCCGTGATCGCCTCCATGTCGATCACCGAAGAGCGTAAGCAGAAGGTCGACTTCACCAACAAATACTACAACACGCCGCCCGCAATTGGTGTACCGAAAGACACCAAGCTGGCTGGTGTGACTAAGGAAGACTTGAGCGGCATTCTGCTCGGTGCTCAATCCTCCACAACACACTCCAACTATGCTGAAGCTTACTTCCCAGATGCGGACCTGAAGCTTTACCCGACCCCGGACGAGTATAAGCTCGACCTTGAAAACGGCCGTCTTGACGCTGTGATCGAAGATGTTGTTGTTCTGTCTGACTGGCTGGCAACCGACGATGGCGCTTGCTGTAAGGTTCTCAGCACACTGAAGTCTGACCCGGTCATCAACGGCGAAGGCGCTGGCATTGCCATCCGCAAGGGCGAAGACGAGTTGAAGGAAATGTTCAACAAAGCCATCGCTGCTATTCGCGAAAATGGTAAGTACGAAGAAATCAACGCTAAGTACTTCGACTTTGATGTCTATGGCGACTAATATCGCTTTCTAGTACGTCTGAAGAGCGTGGCGTGTCGTTTCCCGCCGCGCTCTTTTTGCAAACAGGTGCCACTCTGGCAGCCTCGTTCAAGAACAAGAAAGCAACGCCGAGACCATGAACGAAGCGCTGACGCTTATCTCATTTGGGCCGGACGGCTGGGGGGATGAAATTGCTCAAGGTGTGGGGATCACGATTTCCCTCGCCCTTGCAACACTTCCTTTCGGGTTGATCCTTGGGTTTTTGATCGCGCTGGCTAAAAAGTCGGAAGAACCATCCTTACGCAACGCGGCGAACATCTATACGACGATCTTCCGCGGCCTACCTGAACTGTTGACCCTGTTTCTGGTCTATTACGGCGCTCAAATCGGCATTCAGGAAGGCCTCAAGTTTCTCGGCGTCGAAACCTATGTGGAGATAAATTCGTTTGTCGCGGGTATGGTCGCGCTTGCCCTTGTTTTCTCCTCCTATGCTTCAGAAGCCTTCCTTTCCGCGTTTCGCGGTATCCCTCAGGGCCAATATGAAGGCGGATACGCGCTTGGTCTGACGCACAAAAAAACCATGGGTCTGGTGATCCTGCCGCAGCTCATTCGGCTGGCGCTTCCCGCCCTCGGCAATCTGTGGCTCATCCTCTTGAAGGAAACAGCACTCGTATCCGTAATTGGACTTTCTGATCTGGTTCGCCAATCCGGCATTGCGGCGCGGGTGACCAAAGAACCCTTTCTGTTTTTCGGAATCGCCTGCCTGATTTATCTGGTTCTTGCGATGATTTCTTCCGCAGGCCTTTCCCGCGTTGAAGCCTGGTCCAAGCGCGGGGAGGTCAACCGATGATCGCTGCAAATCCCGCAACCAGTAAAGCCCCACCCCCACCGCCGGCACGCAAGTGGACAAACACGCGAATTCTTGGCCATGTCCTTATGGCGCTTTGGATCGTGGCCGGTGCTTATCTGCTGTTTTATCTGGTCTCAAACATCCAAAGCCCCTTCGTCCAGAAATACGGGATGAAATATGTCGAAGGCTTTGGCGTGACGGTTCAAATCGTATCGCTGTCTCTGCTGATTGGTGCAGCCCTGTCGGTACCGATAGCCTTTGCCCGCTCATCGAAATGGAAAGTTTTCGCAGCCCCAGCCTATGGGTACGTCTACTTCTTCCGCGGAACACCGCTACTAGCCCAAACCTTCCTAATCTATTACGGCGCAGGCACGTTCCGCCCATTCCTGTCTGATGTCGGTCTCTGGTGGTTCTTCCGGGATGCCTTCAATTGTGCCGTTTTCGCTTTTGCGCTGAACACATCCGCTTATCAGGCAGAAATCCTGCGCGGAGCAGTGCAGAATATTGCCAAGGGCCAATGGGAAGGCGCAGAAGCTCTTGGTCTGCGTAGACCCGTTACCTTCTTCAAGGTCATCCTGCCACAAGCCCTGATGGTCGCTCTGCGGCCCTATGGCAACGAAATCATCTTGATGATCAAGGGATCTGCCATCGCATCAATCGTGACGATCTATGATGTCATGGGCGAAACCCGTCGCGCCTACTCCCGGACATATGACTTCCAAGCCTATATCTGGGCCGCCGTCCTCTATCTGATGATCGTGGAAACTCTGCGCCGCATTTGGGACAAGCTGGAAGCCCGACTGACACGGCACCTCAAGCGCTAATCATTTCGCCGTTCCGAGCCGAGCCCGGAGCGGCTTTAGCGGAGTAAATCCTCTTCAAACGGAAAGCGGGAGAGCAGTTCGATACCCGTGTCGGTAATGAGGACCTGCTGCTCTAATTTGACGCCTTCCTTGCCGCCGTCTTCTCCGATGTAGCTCTCCACACAAAGGGTCATGCCGGGTTCGATTGTTCCGTCGTAACCGGCGTCCGGAAAGTCGCCATGGTGATAGAGATAAGGATACTCTCCCGTCATTCCGCAGCCATGGGCTGATAGGTAATACCGATTGGCGTAATATTTCTCGGGGATGTTCCAGGCCCGGTCAGCATAGTCACGAAAGCTCATGCCGGGTTTCAGGATATCCATGTTGTGGTGCACCTGCTCATACGCAACCTTGTAAAGCTCGCGCTGGGTGTCAGTCGGCTTGTTCGGTCCAGCATGAAATGTGCGCGAAAAGTCAGAGTAATAGCCATGGCAACCGACCACATCCGTATCGAGCGCTATCAGTTCATTTTCGCCAATCCGATGGGTGGAGGTCTCCTGAAACCACGGGTTCGTGCGCGCACCTGCGTTCAGGAGGCGTGTCTCGCAATAATCGCCATTTTGCTCAATCACGGACTGGTGCAGCACCGACCAGAGTTCATTTTCGCTCAATTCGGGCCGGATCGCGGCGCGCAGTTTTTCAACGGCAACTTCTGTTGCGCGCAAGGAAGCATTGACGCACTTCATCTCTTCTGAAGACTTGATTGCCCGGGCCATTTCTACCGGCTCTTGGGCATCAACGATCCGAAGTCCTTGGGCTTTCAAGGCAATTGCAACACCCGCATTGAGCCGCTCAAGCCCAACGGTTGCGCCTGTACCGACCAGTTCCGCCAAGAGGTCTGCCATTTCAGCTACCCAGCGCTGCTCCCGATCCGCAATTTCCGGACCCGCTGCCACAAAACTGGCTGTTGAGGCGGAGCGCACCTCATCTACAGTTTCAAATCCATTGGCGAGATGGTGACAGCCGGTGAATTCAAACAGGATTGAGCGATCTTGCGTTAAAAGCAGATAACGCGCCGGCGCATTGCGCTGGGAAAAGACCTGCATGTTCCGCGTGCCGGTCGCGTAGCGAATGTTAATCGGATCAGACAAGATGACAGCATCAACACCGTACTGACGCATCATATCCCGGACACGTTGACGCCTGTAAAGACGAACGGCGGTCAGATCAATGCCCTCGCTTTCCGGAGCACGGTCGAGCAAAGCAATGCCATCAAGATCACTGCGCTCCGCATGCCAGTCAAAATTCGCCATTATTCCTCCGCAAGGCCAACCGTACTGCTCGGTACATTACGCCTGACCCGGAAAAATAGATAAGCGGGGAAAGACATACCGCTTTGCTTTTGCGACATGAGGCCCAGAAGTGTTGCGGTCTTTTACATCGCCTCGCAGGTGGCGCGGCCATGCTCCCGCAACCAGGAAACAAAAGCCTTGACGGACGGGCGCATCACGCCGGGCCGGGTCACAATATGGTAGCCGGATCCACGCATAATCTGGTCTTCAAACAGAACCTTCAAAAGGCCAGCCTTGATATCACTTCCGATGAAGGCTCGTGCTGTTGCAGAAACCCCTTCGCCGCGGCGTAGCCCCTCCAAAACCATGTAACCCGGCAAATGGGTCACATTAAGTTTCCCCTTCGGAACAACGCCTTGACGCTCAACCCAGAGGCTCAGTTCATTCGTGCCGTATTCCTGCAGCCAAGGGTATTCGAGCAGGTCTTCAGCAGTTGAAATATCCCGGTCGCCAATCAGCGCGGTTGCTGCAACAATCACGAAATTCGTTGGCAACAACAGCTCCGCCTCAAGCCCGCTCCACTTCCCTTGGCCAAAACGAATGGCCACGTCCAAACCGCCGGGACGAAACTCCACAACATCCGCCGAAGGGTTCAACATCAACTCAATATTGGGATGTTTCTGGCGAAAGTCAGAAATGCGCGGCATCAGCCAGCTGACCGCAAAAGCAGGGGTCATGGTGATATTGAGCGGACGTCCTTCCGTACAGGCGCTGAGCTCCTCTACTGCATTTTGAAGGTGCTCAAATCCAGCCTGTACACCTCTGGCCAACTGATGGCCTTCAGGAGTCAAGGCAACGCCCCGTCCCTCCCGAACCACAAGACTGAGGCCCATGTGCTCTTCCAAGCTCCGCACATGCTGAGAGATCGCCGCATGGGTGACGTTCAGCGCCCGCCCCGCCTGAGAGAGGCTTTTTGTTTCCGCAACTGCAGCGAAAGCCCTCAAGCTTGAGAGAGGCGGCATATCTCGCCAGGCCATATGTTATTTCCACTTACATATCAAAATTCTTCCTGACTCGCATTTACGCAAGTATAAAGGCAAGTTCCTTAACAGAAAGCGAGAAGAGGATGTAAGTCAATGTTAAATATCTATGCAAGATCCATGATGGAAGCTTCCCGGTTCACGCAGTTCACCCGGCCAGATCAGCAAACGCAAAAGCGACTGGCAGCAGAAACACGGGACGGAACATCGGCACCTTGGCTCTGGCTTCGTGGCCCCTACTGGTCTTGACCCATTCACAACCGGGAACAATCACCATGCTCAACGATTTTGGAACTAGCTTGCGACTGCGATTTCAACGAATTTTCGCTCATGGTCACCACCGCAAACCAAGCAGACGGTACGCAAATTGCCCTACAAGCCGCCGGGAAGTCGAACGTCGCCGTTTCGAACAATTGTGGCTCGACCCCTTTCATCGGCGCAGCGACTGACACACGCTTCAAAATCAGATAGATAAATTGCCACGAATTGAACCATCAGGTCCGCCAACGGCGGGCCTGATCTTTTGGTGGGAGATATCTAGAGCATGGCAAAAGTTGCGTTTATCGGTTTGGGCGTTATGGGATATCCCATGGCAGGACACCTGAAAAACAAGGGTGGCCATGAGGTAACGGTTTACAACCGCACAACAGCCAAAGCGCAAAAATGGGCGGCTGAGTTTGGCGGTTCATACGCCGAAACACCCAAGCAGGCAGCTGAAAGGTGCGACTACGTCTTCTGCTGCGTTGGTAATGATGACGATCTTCGCTCCGTGACAACAGGCCCGGACGGCGCGTTCCATGGCCTCAAGGAAGGCGCAATCTTTATCGACAACACTACGGCCTCTGCCGAAGTTGCCCGTGAACTTTATGCAGCTACCAAGGAAAAGGGGTGCAGCTTTATCGACGCGCCTGTGTCTGGCGGCCAAGCCGGTGCTGAGAACGGCGTCCTGACTGTCATGTGCGGCGGCGACAAAGAAGCCTTCGACAAGGCCAAACCCGTCATCGACAGCTTTGCCAAGTTCTCCGGTCTGATGGGGGAAACCGGCGCCGGTCAGCTCACCAAGATGTGCAACCAGATCTGCATTGCAGGCCTTGTTCAGGGTCTCTCGGAGGCCATCCACTTTGCCAAACAGGCCGACCTTGATGTGCCTGCCGTCATTTCCGCCATACGCGGCGGCGCTGCCCAATCCTGGCAAATGGAAAACCGCTGGGAAACCATGGCCAAGGGCGAGTTCGAGTTTGGCTTTGCGGTTGACTGGATGCGCAAGGATTTGGGTATCTGCCTGAAAACAGCGAACGACACGGGTGCCCGCTTGCCGGTTACGGCTCTGGTCGACCAGTTCTACGCTGAAGTTCAGGTCATGGGCGGCAAACGTTGGGACACCTCCAGCCTGATCGCCCGCCTGGAAAACGCTGATAAAAAATAACAATTGGACCAAGATTACATTCGGGCCAGTTACGCTGGCCTGAATGCCCCCCCAAAAAGAAGAGGCCGCGGACTATTTAATTTCTGTCCAGTCCTGAATACGCTGGTCGATGACCCCAGCCGCGACATGTCCACGCCTCAAGAACCCGGTTGCTTCAAGCTTTGCAATACCGCGATTTAAAACGTCTAGGAACTCTGCTCCATCCGGATGCTTTTCCGAGACGAAGAAGCGGCGATCAGCGTGGAAGTTCAGTTTAATCCCCGGGATCGGAAAAAACTTATCGCCCTCATCATTCACCACCATCCCGAAATCTGACTCATTTGAAATCGGCTGCATCATGACATCGGCCCGATTGACGGTAATCATTCTGATGGCGCTGCCCCAAGAGTCCGCTGGAACTAACTTAAAGCCATAATCTTCGATGACAGCAACATCGACAAGCCAACTGGCAGACGCGGTGAACCTCAGCTGACGAACAGCATCCGGATCTTTGACGGAAAGAACATCTTGGCGTTCAAAGTGGGTGTAGAGACCGACAGAGAAGTCTTCAGCATGCAGAATCGGGTCGCTGAGGAAGATCTGATCATCGTACCGCGGATCGTTTCCAAATCCGGCAACGGGATTAGAAACCAGACGCCCGGAGCGCACTTCGGCGATTTGCCGAGCATGACTGGTTACCGCTACCCAGGGCTCGTAAATCACCTCACAGCCACACACGCCTTCGTGCAAAGCGCGTTGAAAGATAATCAATTCCAGAGTGTGACGACTAAGACCTTCGCCTGAAAACTGTTCTAGGATCTTGGGATCCCGCCCTGCGAGGAAGTCATTATACCGTTTCAAAATGTCCGGGTTTAGCGAAAAAACATAGCGCTTCTGAAGTGCGTTCCCCTCTTCGATCCCGAAAAGAAAAAATCCGCCCAACCATACTAACAAGGCAAAAGAAAAATCACGCCAGCACTTAGAAGTGATCATTCGCTAACAGTTTCCAAGACAATTGAATCGAGGAGCGCATTCACTTCGCGCACTGCGGAAATCAGATCATCCCCACCGCTCCTTGGCAAGGGGCGGTACCCAACGATTACGTTGTCTTCCTCATCTGACAACTCATAGACGAAGACAGAATAAGGACAATACGCGATGGTTCCGGGGTCAGCCTCCATAACCTTGCGCGATAGCGCAGCAGAACAAAACAGCATGGATTGGGCATTGGCGTATAACGGCTTTCCCCCGACATCATCAGCAGTTCGGCCGAGCATATCCCCGATGTGAGCGACATAGTCGATCACCAGCCCCTTGTTTATGATCGCCGTCTCAAGGCTGAAGATCACATCATCAAACGAACCGTTTACCTGATACCCTATGACGCCCTTGGGCAGTCCGTCCGCTGGCTCAAACGCAGCAGCTGACATGCCTAAAAGGCCAATGAGGCCAGCAACCACCAGCGCAGATAGTCCGCCTTTTTTCACTCCCAACATTCCAGATCTCCCTCTCAACCTTTGATCCCAGAATTAGCAGGAATAAAACACTACGGCATTCGTAATTACCTCAATGCGGCTTCAGAAACCTTCTATTCCGATTTGGGCTTTTCTGCCGGGACATACCCAAGTGGAAGCGCGGTCGTGTTTTTGATCTGCTCCATAGCAAAAGTCGTTGAAACATCGGTGATATCAATCTTGGCGATGAGCTTCTTGTAAAACGCGTCATAGGCCTCAATATCTGGCACCGCGACGCGCAGAAGATAATCCACCTGCCCGGCCATTCGGTAAAATTCCACAACTTCAGGAAACTCCTGAATGACATCCGCAAACTTACGCAACCAATCCTCAGAGTGCTGATTGGTGGTAATGGAAACAAAAGCGGTCACCTTGGCATTGACCTTCCGAGGATCCAGAACAGCAACCCGTCCCGTGATTACGCCGTCCTCTTCCATCTTCTGAATCCGACGCCAGCAAGGGGTTGTCGATAGCCCAACGCGCCTTCCGATTTCAGCGACAGGGATCGTGCAGTCTTCCTGCAAAATGGACAGGATACGGCGGTCAATACGGTCGATCATCTCGTAGTTCCAGACTTGTTTCGCGACTCGTACCCAGCATTCAACAGACTGCTCGCTGGATTCGATTTTCGTATTCATTCAATTCGTTGGAATAAAGTTCCAAGGCCGACTTATCAAAGGAAATCTTAGATTTTTCTTCCATCAACACGGCTTGGATGCATTGCCTTTTTTGCCTGAAATGTCAAATAAGGGCGCGAATTAGAATAAAATTCCCTAACGAGACTTGAGGCCATCATGAGCTACTTTCTCTCCGCCGTGAAAGGCACACTCACAGCAGCAACCGTTGTTACCGGCCTTGTGTCCAATGCAATCGCCGCTCCAGAGGTAACCCCACTGGTGTCAACAGACTGGCTTGCCAACAATCTGGGAAGCGACGAGATCGTCATCCTCGACACACGTTCCAAGATCTCCAAATCCGGCAAGGAAGACTATCTGAACGGTCACATTCCAGGCGCTGTCTGGAGCGAGTATCCCGGTTACTGGCGCACAGAACGCAATGGTGTCGTCGGTGTCCTGCCCTCAGTCGAAAAACTTGAAGCGGCTCTGTCAGAAATCGGTGTATCTGAGGACAAGGCAGTGGTCATTGTCCCCCATGGCAAAGACAGCCTCGAATTTGGATCAGCTGCCCGCATCTATTGGACGTTCAAATATCTTGGCCACGAAGCCGTGACCATTCTGGATGGCGGCCATGCCGCATGGGTTGCCGAAAATCGCCCGCTCGAAACCGGTAATGTTGTGCCTGAGGGTGATATGTTTATTGCCGAGGTCAACGAAGACCTCCTGATCTCGACTGATGAAGTCGCATCTGCGGTCGGCGGCGATGCCCTTCTCTTGGATGGTCGCCCGCTGAAGCAGTTTGTCGGTCAGGAAAAGCACAAGAAAGCCACCCGCTTCGGCCACATTCCGGGCGCCGTCAATCTTGATCAAGCGAATTTCTACGATAAGACCACCAATCGCCTGAAATCGAAGGACCAGATTGCCAGCTTGATCCCTGCCAGCCTGAAATCAGCAGATGCTCCCGTTGTTTCCTACTGCAACACCGGCCATTGGGCGGCGACAAACTGGTTCGTTTTGAGTGAACTTGCAGGGCATAAGAACGTCACCCTGTATGACGAGAGCATGGTGGGCTGGACCCGTCAGGCAGATCTCCCGATCAAGGCGACCGAACTACCAGCCGCGCCTGCAACCAACTAATCAAAACAGCCTCCCAAGCGGTTCGCAAAATGCTCGGCCAGAAATGACCGGGCGTTTTGTGTTTCAGTTCGAATTGTAAAGCCTCGTGTGACTGGTCAATATCAGGAAGGCTTGGCCAAATCACCTGACCTCATCAAACTCACCATCGGCCTTCCAGAAACGATAGCGAAGGACCGCATCTTCGGGGGCATAAACCACAACAGGAATAGCCGAATTATAGCCAACAGTCTTGGATACAAAGGGTACGAACGCTTGACGGCGACTATCGTTTAAACAGCCCATTGCAGTGCTTGCAACATCGTCGGAGAGCTCTGCCCGAAAGTAGCTGTAGCCCCATCCCTGCACTGTTTCTTGATGCAGAATGCCACCACCCCGATGATTGTTGCAATCGACCTCCATCACACGACCAATAACCAGCTCAATAGAGCGATCGCGATCCCACATCGGGCCATTGTTGACTGGCTTCCCGAGATAATACGGCAGGTGAAGAACATACCTTTTCCATCCATTTTCAGGAGATGGATAAGGCTTGAGATTGTCGATACTCGATTGCGTCGCCCGGCTTTTGTTAATCTCAACTGTTGAGCCTGCAGCAAACGAGAATGCGGGAACCATTATCGACACGAATGCAGCAACTACTAATGACTGTGTAGAAAATTTCATTGCGCTTCCTTTATTTGCCAACCGGATAATGGTGCCACGAATACAAAACGGGTCTAACAATAAGCCAATTCAAGGCAAAATCGCGTCCGGCATTGGTGATTTAGTTGGTCACTTTCGATCGCACGCCACACGTTTTGCGCTCTAATGATTGGTCAAACGCATAACAGACTTCCCTTGAGACAATTTATTACATAATTCGGATTGTTCACGTCCCCCTGCCCGCATAGCTTTACCTAACGTTGCGAAATCACCCTTCTCAAGAACTGGCAACAGACGTCGTAACCGATTGTAATCAAACGACCTCTCACTTTACGGAGCAGGAAATGTCAATAACACGCAGGCAAGGTTTGATTTTGGGAGCCTCTGGGCTTTTGGGGCTGACCAAATTCGCCGCAGCGTCAGAAATGGATGGCATTGGCCCAAATCGTGGTGTCCTTGATAAGGCGTGGAGAGGAAAGCAGACATGCATCAATACCGATGTTCCAGTCTCGGCAATTGATACACGCATCTCACTGTCTCAGGACTTTGGCGAGTCAACTTGCCAAATGCTGGAAGACAGTTTTGAAGGCCCATATTTCACCTGCGCGCCCGCTCCAGGTAAAGACATCACTTATGGCGAACCGGGTATGCCGCTCACTGTTGCCATTCGCCTGATCGACGGCAATTGCCAGCCTATTCCCGGTGGTGTTGTTGATATCTGGGCTTGTAATGCCTCAGGCTACTATTCCGGCTATGGATTTAGCCCTGACGAGTCTCCACCCATGGTGCGTGCGATAATGTTTGGACACATCGAACCAGATCGCGCACACCGTTTTTGCCGTGGAGCCTTGCGCACAGATGCAGACGGAATTGCCGAATTCGATACGGTATACCCGGGTTTCTACTACAGCCAACCAATCCACATTCACTTCAAGGCCCATGTTAATGGCAAGAACCTGCTGACCAGTCAGGCAAACTTCTCCGAAGACATAAACGAACAAGTGATGAAGACATCACCTTATAGTGGCCCACGCCCCATTAAACGGTCTGTCAAAAAAACCGGTTTCCCGAAATTCAAGGTGCAAGAACGAGGTGGGCGGTTGCTGGCAGTTCTGGATTTGGTGGTTCCAACCTAAAGCCGAACGACGTTCAACTGCTTCCTTTTGCAAAACACACAATCTGCCACTTCTGCGTGAAGCTGAATTGTATTTTAGACAATACGCATTTTTGACAATTTAATTCACAGGAAAACTACCTCTACGGCATCTGATTTGAGCTAACTGTCTGGACAGAGTTCTCATCGGAGGAAATTGTTTGCCTCATAGATGAGACGTCAAATCGCTAAGTCGAGAACAAGAGTCATCGGATAAATGCCCTTGGCACGGTTCCAGGATTGTCATTATGAATTTTTCAGACCTTGAGGAGCTTTGGGATACCCTGACTGAAGCCAGAACACGCACGCGCCCTGAGCGCGAACAGCAGATACTGGATGAAGTAGAGAAATTCGATTCCATTCATTTGCTTGAAGACCTACTGGAACAGCATTTTCAAACCACGAGTATAAAGGACATTTCCGAGACCGACTTTGACGCTGCCACGACCCTTGCATGGATCTTGATCCGGCGTTTACGGAAATCCGAGAGCGGGTCGGTCCATTGAACAGCGTTTTTTCCCTAAAAGCGGACTATCTGGAAAAGGGGCTGGCCAGAGAGCAGACCGCCGCCTTCTGGAAGGTTTTTTGGGAAAACCGAAATGATCACCCGACGCTTCCCGAATTTTCGTTGAGTTTGCGATATCGAATGACCTGCAGCGCTTTTTCCTGCGAAGGTGACGTATCTCCACCCTTGCTGGCAATAGGCCGACACTCATTTGTTGTCGAGTGCTTCGGAGAAGAATGGGCCATGTCTCACGACAGCCCAAACAAAACGCCCGATGACGAACTGGAGCGCCTTGTGGCGCCCGGATACAAGTCAGCTCTGGAAGGTGATCCAAGTCTCGACATCGTGCAAGTATCAACCAGCGACCTCAAGGGGCGCGCCATGAAGCTGCTCTATGAGCGATTGATTGTACCAGTGCGGGTTGGCAAATACCGCCGCGTATTGTGTTGTATGACCGCTCCAATCAAGCCGATCGAATGGTTGCCCAAGCAAGCCTGACCAAATTATGCGGCTGGTTCCAACACAGATAATCGTCTGTTGGAATGTGTGACGGTGGCCTGATCCAGTCCGTCCCGAACGGCTCGCAGTTCTGATAGCCTTGTGCTGCCGTAAAGCCCTTATGGTGCAGGACATCGGAAATGAAGCAGTAGATATAGTCAAAGTCCCATTTCAAAAACGCCAGAAGCTGGCCGATCCGGCAAATGGGACCACCAAGTTTCCGCCCTCCACGCAGATCTGGATGCAGCCACATCTCACCGTGATACACGACACGTCCCGTGATGTGTTCAGTAGCGTAGGCGTGATTTACCCCCAGTTCCGGTAACTCGTCCGGATAAGGATCGCAATAGATGCGCTGCTGTTGGGCCGCCCAATGCTGCTTCAGGGACATACCGGTCAGATGGTCCAGCCGGGCTGCTTGAAACGACAGGATTTCGCCCCGTCGATTGGTAACACACACCCAGAATGAATTGTCGGGTGTAAAGTCAAAATATCGCGGCGAAAATTGCTCACTCAACCGATGTTCATGAGCCTCATCGCATATCTCGGCCAGATAGTTGAAATCATGCTCTTGGGTGACGGTCAGTCCAAGGTCTTCGACCATGTCAGTATAGATACCAAGAGCTTTCACAAGCTCCATTTGGTTCTTCTTGACGATGTACCCCATCCCTTCCCCCATAGCAAAGTGGACCAAGCCAGCACTCGGGAAGGAGTTCCTCCCGTCATACTTTCAATTGTTCTTGTTTTTTGGAACCAGATCGGCCGCGCTTCCCGACTTTCGTTAAACGCATGAAGTTCAAAGCAGATTCAATCGCAAATGAGAAGCGACTAGGCCGTGTAGACGTGCATAGATCTGTAAAAAGTAACAGGGTTAGGTTGTAATCCGATACGAAGGCGACTGAAAAGACGCCTCAAACTAGCCTTGCCACTTCTTGCTTCAACACTGGCAGCAGGTCAGTTTCAAACCATGGGTTCTTCTTGATCCAGGCATTGTTCCGCCAAGATGGATGTGGCAGCGGCAAGACCTTTGGCTTGTTTTTGGAAGAGCAGTCGTCCCAAAAGTCTCGCCAGTGCGCAACGGTTTCTGTGAGCGATTTTTTGCGCGATTTTCCAAGATGGTAACCTTGGGCATACTGACCGATTACGAGGATCAACTCGATCTGAGGCAGGGCCCCAAACAGGTCATCATGCCACGCCTTGCGGCACTCGGGCCGTGGCGGCAAGTCTCCCCCTTTTGCATCCAGACCCGGAAAACAAAACCCCATCGGAATAATGGCAAGCTTCTGCGGGTCGTAAAAGATATCTTCCCCGATACCCATCCAATCTCGCAGGCGATCGCCAGATGGGTCAGTAAAAGGCCGGCCGCTTTTATGAACCCGCGTCCCGGGCGCTTGCCCGCAAATGCAGAGCCGCGCCTTCTCTGAGACCTGCAAAACCGGGCGAGGATCATGCGGAAGCGGCGACTTATCCGGATTATCTGCGCAAATCCGGCATGCCCGAATATCGTCCACCAATGCTGACAGTTCAGCCAAATTCCTCACTCCCCCGTTGAACACTTTGATATTGTTACACTTTATTTACCATGTGTCTGAGGACGATCTTAAGAAACTGTGAGTCAAAACAGATGAACCGCATGGGTTGCGGAAAGAAATTGACAACAGTTGCACCGGTTCATGACCTCAGGCTCCACCAAGCAGGACGTTACCAAGAACGTCTTCAACCTCAAGCGGGCAGAACGCCGGCGCGAAGTTGCACGGACCTTGAAGAACGTCAAACTGCATCTGGGTGCGCCTGATCCGACAGCTGCCCAATTCCAGATCGAACGCCTCCACCTTTTTGCCGACACACGTATCAGCGCAGCTTATGCCGTGCCCATGTTGGCTCTCATCATTGCAGGTATCTCCACACTCTGGATTCAACCCATTCATGTCGCAATCTGGTGCTCGATTACCATTGGCATGCACGCCTTCATGGTGTTCACCTGCTCCAGTTATGAGCGTGCATCGTCTGAAGACCGAGCTCGCTCTCGCTGGCTACCCAGATTCACACTTGGTGATTTTGTGTACGGCGCATGCTGGGCCAGTTTCTTTTTGCTCCCACACAGCGCAGCCGCAACCGATGGGTTTATGGTCTTCCAATTCGCCGCCATGCTGATTGTGGTTGCGATGAACACAATGCAGGCCGCAACAATTCCGCGCGCTCTGATGGCAAGCACACTGCCAATCACCATCGCGATTTCCGCAAGTTTTCTGCAGCAGCCGTCACCGATCCACTACACATTGGCCGCGATGGCAATTGGTGCGCAGGGCTTCTTCCTGATCCTCGGCAATCAGCTCATCAAGAATGCCAACATGATCCTGGAATATCGCGCCGAGAAAGATCATCTGATTTCCGAGCTGGAAACGGCAAACGCGCTTTCTGATGAATCAAGGCGCCGCGCGGAAGCTGCCAACATGGCAAAATCCCGCTTTTTGGCCACCATGAGCCATGAACTGCGGACGCCTCTCAATGCGATACTCGGCTTTTCAGAAGTCATGAAGGACGAAGTGCTCGGCCCCATGCAAAACGAGCAATACAAGTCCTACGCCGCAGACATTCACGGCTCTGGCCAGCATCTCCTGAACCTGATCAACGAAATCCTCGACCTTTCACGCATCGAGGCCGGACGGCATGAGTTGCAGGAAGAAGAAATCAGTGTCACGGAAATCGTCGAAGAATGCCTCAACATGATGCAAATCCGAGCAGATGACCGGAACATCACGTTGCACAACCACCTTGAAAAAGAAATGCCAAAGGTCTGGGCAGATGAGCGCGCGGTGCGACAGGTTGTTTTGAACCTTCTCTCCAACGCAGTGAAATTCACCCCGATTGGCGGCGATGTTCGCATCACCGTTGGCTGGACTTCTGGCGGCGGTCAATATGTATCCGTCAAGGACAACGGCCCGGGAATTCCCGAAGACGAAATTCCAGTTGTCATGGAAGCCTTTGGCCAAGGCTCGATGGCCATCAAGAGCGCAGAGCAAGGCACCGGTCTGGGGCTATCCATTGTTCAAGCTTTGGTCAATATGCATGGCGGTAAATTCACCCTGCGCTCAAAGATGCACGAAGGCACAGAAGCCCTGATGACCTTACCTGCATCCCGTGTCTTGAAGAAAGACGGCACCGTCTCAAACGCTGAAAGCGTTCGCAAATCGGCTTGATCAGCTGTCTCTGAGGCCCAAAGGCCGGCGCTTAGCTTTCAGACTTCTCAGAAACACCTGCATCGGCGAAGGTCGCCATGCCGGAATGTGTCTCAAGAGCTGCCTTGACAATGCCCGCGGCCAGCGCACCGCCAGACCCCTCACCCAAACGCATGCCGAAATCCAGAAGCGCCGTCTTTTCCATCATCTGCAGGGCCCTTGGATGCGCAGTTTCTGCAGAAACATGCGCAAATAGGCAATGATCCAACCCTTCCGGATCCATGGCATAAACAACAGCTGCTGCTGCCGTTGCAACAAACCCGTCCACGATCAAAGGAACGCGCTGTAGCCGAGCGGCCACAATCAACCCCGCCATCGCGGCAATCTCACGCCCGCCAATACGGCGCAGGATTTCAAGCGGGTCTTTTTCGCCCTGCAAGCGGCAAACTGCCTCGCGAACAGCCTCTGCTTTACGTTTCAGCCCCTCATCATCAACACCGGTTCCGCGTCCAACCCAATCCTCTGCTTCACCGCCAAACAGCGCAGTATAAATTGCAGCTGCAACAGTTGTGTTGCCAATCCCCATTTCGCCAAGACACACGAGGTCGATGCCACCTGCCAACGCTTCCATCCCATAGGCCATGGTAGCCGCGCAGTTAGGTTCATCCATCGCATCTTCCTTGGTGATGGACGGTGTTGGAAGATCAACGGCCAGATCAAAGACCTTCAGACCAATGTCATGGACACGGCAAATCTGGTTGATGGCAGCGCCCCCTGCTGCAAAATTATCGACCATCTGCCGATTAACCGCGGAGGGGAATGCGGAAACACCTTTTTCAGCCACACCATGCGCTGTTGCAAAGATGGCTACGAGCGGACGGGTGATTTTGGGAGCGCCCTTGCCGGACCAACTCGCATACCACTCGACAATCTCTTCCAGCTTGCCAAGTGACCCGGCTGGTTTTGTCAGTTGAGCGTCACGGGCCCTCACTTGCGCCAACGCTTCTTCATCCGGTCCCGGCATCGCCTTGAGGAGATTGCGGATGTCTGAGAAAGGCATTGCAGATTCAGCGAGTGACATCAGGGACTAGCTCCAGCTGGAATGGAAGGCGATTGGCGTTCATGGACAGCCGATCTATAACGGCGAGCGATTAAAAGACAAGCCAAGGGCGGTATGGATGGCCTCTGAAAACGACACCAATGCACAAGAGGACGCCCAAGGCGCAACATCTTCCTGGCGCATGACGACAAACCCGATTGCTCTGTTCTTTGCAGATACAGCAGCCTGCATTCGCTTCTTCTCCCGTATGCCAATGGCTCGCGTGAACAACGTTGATGATCCAATGTCTCTTCCCGACTTCACTCGCGTTGCTCGAGCAGCACCCCTGGCCGGTGTCTTTGTCGCCTTGCCCGCTGCCGGATTGGGACTTGCATTGGGTTCAACATCCTTGCCTCCGCTTGCGACAGCCCTTCTTGTCGTTGCCGCGCTTGCAATCGTCACCGGTGCGCTGCACGAAGATGGACTGGCTGATGTTGCAGACGGCTTTTTCGGGGGGCATACGGCAGAACGACGACTGGAGATCATGAAAGACAGTCGGATCGGTGCGTTTGGAACCATCGCACTTGTGCTGTCTCTCGGGCTGAAGGCTAGCCTATTAGCCGCCCTGATCACACGATTTGGCGCAGCGGATGCCATGGTGACGCTTTTGGGTATCGAAGCTGTTTCGCGCGCACTTATGGTCTGGCAATGGAGCATACTCCCCCCTGCTCGGCGCGATGGTTTGGCAGCGCGGTTTGGCATCCCAAACATGACCAGCAGAACGTTTGCCTTGAGCCTTGGCAGCATTTGTCTGATCCCATCCATCATTGAGCTGCCTGTTTTGGCAATCTTGACCGGTCTTGGTCTTTCAATACTCGCCTCGCTTTCCGTGGCACGGCTGGCCGTTGCCAAAATCGGAGGTGGAACAGGAGATGTGCTCGGTGCCATCCAGCAAATCAGCAGTCTGGCTTTTCTCATTGGCCTCTTGCTTCTGCCATAATCACCAAGCCAATTACTTCGCTACGGAATAAGGTTTGCAAGGCGCGCTCAAAATTGCCATTGATGCCTTTGAGTGAAGTGAGGAAGGACTGCAACGTGGTGTTGTGCACAAAAACAAACCATTATTGGCCGAGCAAGGCGATGGCCATGGTCCTTCTCTGTTTCGTGCTGGCCGCATGTGGCAGCCGCCCAACCACAGGTGCTCTGGAAGTCAGCCTCGAGCCCGCCCCCGGTGCCAAAACCCACTACATCCTGATTGCCACCACCCGCGAGCGTGATGAAACCCCCGGCACTTTTTTCAATGGCGAACGCCGCGACAAGGGAATGGATTTTGCCGAGGCCAGCATTTCCGTTCCGCCAAGCCATAAGCCCGGACAAATTGAATGGCCCGACAGTGCACCGGGAAATCCAAAAACAGATTTCGTGACCCGGCAAGCCGGATATATAGACGGTGATGACGCCTTCAAGGCAAAGCTGAATGCCCGCCTTGCCCAATTACCAAAAGGGAAACGGACAGTCTTCCTGTTCATCCACGGATACAACACACTTTTCGCAGAGGGGCTATACCGCTTCACCCAATTCGTTCATGATTCCGACTACGAAGGTGTCCCGGTTCTGTTCACTTGGGCGTCTCGCGGCCAACTCCAAGACTATGTCTATGATCTGAACAGCGCCGCGATAGCCCGCGACTCCCTTGAGCGTACGATCCACGCATTGGTGAACAGCAACGCAGAAGAAGTTGTCGTTCTTGCCCATTCCATGGGCAACTGGCTGATGATGGAAACGGCGGCCCGCATTCCTCTCAAAGACCGCAAGCATCTGGACGGCAAAATCAAACGCGTGGTTTTAGCCGCTCCGGATATCGATATCGATGTTTTCAAGGCCCAACTGCGCCGGTTGGGCAAACCGCCCAACCCCTATCTGATTGTCGTCTCAAAGGATGATCGCGCTCTTCGCCTTTCTCGCGCAATCGCAGGCGGGAAGGAACGTGTAGGCGCCTATTCCGATGATGAAGAACTAGCGGAACTTGGCGCAATTGTCGTTGATCTGACCGAACTCGACTCGCTCGATGGTGCCAACCACAGCAAGTTTGCCCAGTTGGCCGGCTATGCCCCGGAATTGGAGGCGCTGTTCAAGCAAAAGTCCATCACGCAGCATAATGACGCTGGAGCTTTGGCCCAGACCGGAGCAGACCTCGGTTCGTTCATTGGCGGCACTGTCCAGACAGCGGTAACACTCCCAATAAAGATCGTCACAGCACCATTCGGTGGTCTTTCCCAATAACATCAGAATTGCAATTGAGAATATATTTCTCATGAAATACAACTTAAAATAAGTAATACAGAGCAAAAAATACCAATAATACAGTAAATACCTCAACTTCTACATTGATGTTAACGCACTACTCTGAAATGAGTAACCAACAGGTAGAATTCACTACCTCGCGGGGGCGAGAAAAGTGTTAAACATCAACTGGGAATTGCTATTCAACATAAGCAGAACTCTGTCTTCTCGGCGCAATCATAGTTTTGTCGTTTTACTTACCGTGTGTGTCACACTTGGCGCATGCGGCAGTCGTCCGGAAACCGGGGCTCTCGCTGTTAGTCACGACCCAGCCCCCGGCGCGAAAGAGCATACGCTATTGATTGCTACTACCCGGGACCGCGAAGCAACACCGGACACCTACTTCAATGGTGAGAGGACAAAGAAGGGGGTGGACTTTGCCAAGGCAACAATCTCTGTCCCACCAAACCACAAACCTGGAAACATTGAGTGGCCATCCTCCCCTCCAGGTAATCCAAACAAAGACTTTGTGGTTCGTTCTGCTTCATATATCGACAGCGAAAAGCAGTTTCTGAATGACTTGAACAGGCAACTGGAAAAGCTGCCGCCCAAAGACCGAAATGTTTCTCTATTCATCCACGGTTACAATACAAAATTTGCCGAGGGCTTATACCGTTTCACACAAGTCACTCATGACGCTGACATGCCAGAGGTTCCAGTCCTTTTCACATGGGCATCAAGCGGTCACTTGAGTGATTACATCTATGATTTGAATAGTGCGGCAATTGCGCGAGATTCGCTGGAACGAACACTTGTTCTTCTTTCCAAAAGCCGCGCACGCAACATTTCGATCCTCGCCCACTCAATGGGCAACTTTCTTTTGATGGAGATGGCTGCGAGAATAGATCCAAAAAACAAGCGACTGTTAGAAGGGAAGCTTCGGCTGGTAGTCATGGCGGCACCAGACATCGACATTGACCTCTTTAAAGCAAATCTCAAACGCATTGGTGTCTCAGGCCCACCTTATGTCGTCGTACTTTCCCATGATGATCGTGCACTCCAGCTGTCTCAAACTCTAGCAGGCGGCAAGGAACGTCTTGGAGCCTTTTCGAACGACGATGAACTGGCCAAGCTGGGCGCGGTGGTGTTCGACCTAACCGATATTCAGGGCAATGACGGAACCAATCACGGAAAATTTGCCCAACTAGCTCAATACGCGCCCCAAATTGAAAATCTTATCAAAAACACGCAACTCAAAGACTTGAATATCGACAATTCATCCACGGCAGAGGCTGGTGTCAGCAATCTAGGAAATCTGGTCAGCGGGGCGACCTCTTCCTTCCTGAATTTGCCACTTCGACTGACCACACGGCAAAACCAACTCATTCAAGGAAACTGAACACTTTCTGTCGTTCAAGCCTTGGCATTGCCGCAATGGAGACCCTATATCGGCATTATGGAGTCACCTTGCATTAAATTGTGCCAGATCGATCAAGCCACTCGCCTGTGCCAAGGGTGCTTTCGCTCACTGGATGAAATCGCCGGTTGGTCCCGTATGAGCGATGCCGAGCGCAGTGCCGTTATGGCAGTTCTTGACGAACGCCGTTTGGTCTCCGCAGAGGCTTGACGCATGAGCGGACGCGAGATTGCCCGTTTTGTTGTTCTCGCTGTCATCATTGGTGCCTGTGTGGCAGCTGGCCTTTATGCAGTTGCCAATTGGCCCACCCAACCGGAAGACTTCGACTTTGACGACACCGGCCCCCGTCTCGTCGCCTTGTCTGCCCTTGCCATCGTCTTTCTTGCCAGCCTTGTGTTTGGCCAGCCGAAAGTCCGCGACATACTGAAAGGCATCGTGTTTTGGGGTGGCCTCACCGCCGTTCTCGTCACGGGCTACACCTACCGGGCAGAACTGGTTCAAGGCGGGTACCGGGTTTTGGGAGCGCTGGCTCCGGGCCTAGCGGTTACACAGGAAGATGGAACAATCCTGATCGTGCGCGATGCCTCCGGGCATTTTGTGCTGGATGGCAAGGTGAACGAGGCCCCGGTTCACTTCCTGCTCGACACAGGAGCATCTGCCGTTGTTCTGACCTATGAAGACGCGCGCAAGGCCGGTTTTCTGGACACTGAACTGGTCTTTAGAGTGCCCGTTTCTACCGCAAATGGCCGCGCTCTCGTCGCTCCGATCCGGATTTCGGAAATCCACGTCGGCGACGCCACCTTCCGCAACATCCGCGGCTTTGTCGCTCGCGAGGGCGCGCTGGAAAACAGCCTCTTCGGCATGACCGCCCTCGACCGCCTGCAACGCTGGCACATCGAAGGCGACAAACTCGTCATGGTGCCTTGAGGACGCAGTTATGCCGTTCGCAACCGACATTCTGTGCCGCCCCGGACACTGATCCGAGGCCTTTGTCGCATTCAGATAGCAGATCCAACATCAATTCGGGGATGACCACCTTGGGCGCTGCCCACTCTACCCGTCATGCCATGACTTGATCATGGCATCCATTCCGTTCAGACTCAGATTGTTTCGTGGGCGGTAACATCACGGGGTGGATCACCGGATCAAGTCCGGTGATGACGCAAAAGAATCGCCATATACTCCGCTCGTCATCCCCACCCCCGAGCGGGGATCTACTATCCCCATCAACCTGTGCGAACCATTGAAAAAAGCTCAGTCCACGCCGCTGGCACCCTCGCACCAAGCGACACCTTGAAGTTTCAATAGATCTTCGATCAAGTCGGGGACGACCAACCTTGGGCGCTGCCCACTCTACCCATCATGCCATGACTTGATCATAGCATCCATGCCGTTTCCCTTCAGCTGGTGAAGCAATCTGCTGCATCACGAAATGGATCACCGGATCAAGTCCGGTGATGACGACGGAGAGACATGAGCCATATTTGATAACACGCAAGGGTGTATGCAGGCTGGAAAGCGCTATGAATCAAAGCTATAAACTAAGGGCATACTCCTTTGATCTTAAAGCCTTTTCATGACCGAAAAAATCAACACTGAAACCAACCAAAGCTCCACAACGCCTGCGGCAAAAGAGAGCCTTCAGCCGACCGTGGCTTTGCTTTGGGGGCTATATCTTGGTGTGATCCTAACGCTGCTGGGCACCCTATTCATGTCTGGCGAAGGTGTTGCCACATGGGCATTTTGGGGCGGCGAAGAACTAGACCGTTCTGCCATCTTGAGAAACCTCGGTCTCGTCGCGATTGGTGTGATCGGTCTCCCGCTCGCTATTTGGCGTGGGATAACGGCTTTTCAGCAAGCTGAAGCGGCCAACAAACAAGCAGCTACCGCAAATCGGCAGGCAGATTTGGCAGAAAAAGGCCAAATCATCGACCGCTATCAAAAAGGCGCGCAAATGCTGGAAAGCGATGAATTGGCGGTGCGAATGGCGGGAGTATTTGCGCTTAGGGAGTTGGCACTCAATGAACCGGAAGAAATGTATGTTCTGGTCATGGAATTGCTTACTGAATATCTTCGAAACGGCTCAAAATCTAGAAAAAGAATTGATGCAGGAAATGATGAAGTAGCGCCCTTTGAACCTCTAAAGGGGGATTTCCATCAAGCTCTAGAGCATTTCCCGAAAAGACTGAATCGGGTTGGATTCCCTTTGATCGCGAATTGTGATTCAAACTGAGGGCTGGACAAGGAGGCCAGCCTTCATGACGCGACCTCTATCGATTGACTTGC